>VFQQ010000314.1_pt1 | contig 108030 bp, 175 predicted proteins | sample 3512341 | NCBI WGS metagenome assembly VFQQ01 (sample SAMN10412373, study PRJNA504923) | tailings metagenome | isolation source: Relicate 2 Philex TSF1 revegetated site | place: Philippines: Tuba, Benguet | collected 2017-08-29 | reverse complement strand
CTGCGGGCCGTGTACCGTCTCAAGTTCGGTTGCAGTTAGGCCACATTTCATAGTGGGGGGGGGCAGCTCCCCAGGCCCCACCCCTGCCACAGATGAGCAGCAAGCTGCACCTCTGTGCATTTAAGATGGGGTGGCAGCTGAGGAGGCAAACAACGACATCCGGGGCCCAGCCTTCCACCATGGCAGCTGAGGCTCACCTGTGTTCTCCAGGAGCATCAGATTGTACCAGGCATCTGTGAACGTATTACAGCCGCACTCGGGCAGCGGCGGACGCGGCGGCCGTGGCGGCGGGCTGGGCGGCGGCGGCGGCGGCGGCGGCGATGGCGGCGGCGATGGCGGCGGCGAGGGACTGGGCGGGGAGGGCGGCGGAGAAGGCCTGCGGCACAATCGCAGGGAAGATGAGGGGCGCAGGCGAGCCTCACTGGTGGTGCAAAGCTGGGTTCCCCTTGCTGGATTGCAGCAGAGGCAGCAGCCCTGGACTGCCTGGTTGCATGCAGTGCATTGCAGCCGAACAGCTGCCCTCGCCGTAAGCACACTGGGTTAGGCACGGCGATACATCACGCGGTGCTCACGGGGAGGGGGGCTCGTCGGCTGCCGGCGGCGGCGGCGACCTCGTTCTGGTGCAGCACACGGTCACCAGCATGCTGCGCCCCGCCCGCCGCGCCGCCTCCTCCACTCCAGCGCCAGTGGTGTTGCCGCCAATCTCGGGGCGGGTGGCAGCCGGATCAGTGGCTAGCTGCAGGCGGCGGAGTAGCGCTGCCGGCGGCAAGGCAGAGCCGACCGCGCCGTCTGCATCCTGGGGCTCTGCCAGCGCGGACCAGGCCTGGTTGCGATCATGGGAGGCCGAGGCTGCTGCTGCTGCAGGGGCAGGAGCAAGCAGTGCCCTGTGACGTGACGCGACCAAAGTGTGACGCTCCGTGCGCCGTGGGCCCTCAGTGAATGGCCTGGGCGCCTCCTCTCGCTGTAAAAGAATGTCAAACTGCAGAACTGGCGTGTGCAACCGCCCCACCTGCAGCGCCGGCGAGGCAGAGGGCCAGGGCGAGCAGTGCGGCTGCCCGCTGAGCGACAGAGCCCCTCATTCGATTGCGCAAGTTGTCAGGCAGCATGAATTGCGTTGGACAAAGCAGGGTTGATCGAACAAGCCCTGCATTCGTGCGCTGGCATGCCAGCAAGGACGAAGGGCGGGCACACTGCAACAGGCGCCGAGAGGCTCCAGAGCACCCGCCGATCACAGACAAGCTTGCCACCGACACTGTAGGCGTCCAGCCGCCCCGCCCAGCCAACCTATCGCGGCAGGGCTCTCGCTCGAGCGGCCTGCGCTGCCCCAAACAAACAGCAAGAATCGACATGTCAGACGGCAGCTCCCCCCACTCCGATTAGCCGCTGGCAACCGGCCGCCGCCGCCGCTGCAGCTGCCGCCTGCCGGCTGGATGCCCCGCTCTTCGGCTGCAGCCTCCAACCCCTTTGCTGCGCTGGCCGCCCAGCAGCCGCCGGGCAGCCCAGGCAGCCGGCGGCATAAGAAGGCTGAGCGTGCAAAGGAGCACAGGTGCGTTGCGGGTGGGTGGGTAGGTGTCGGTGCGGTGCGACTTGACGCGCATGCATTCGGCGCCCGGCTTTGCTGTGCGCTGCAGGCAGCCCAAAGTGCAGGCCATCCATCCCACCTGCTGCACATCGGGTGCTCTCTGCCTCCTGGGCTTGCTCATCAGCAGTTGCACTTTTGCAAGGGGCCACTTTGCCACCCGGGCTTACCACTCTGCAACTACGCCCTCACTACACGGCTGCTGCAGAGAAAGCAGCTCCGCCCCGGTCAGCCCCATGCCCGCTGCCTCGCTGGGCCAACCGGCAGACAGCTCAGGTGCCACCGGCAGCGGTGCAGTAAAGTCGCCGCAGCAGAGAGGCAGCATGGGGGCGGGACCCTCGCTGCCGCAGTGCGAGCAGGCGCAGGTGCAGCCGGCCTCCCAGCCTGTGGGACGGCCGGCTGGCGAAGGCATCCAGCCTTCGTCCGGTCACATCGCTAGCCCAGCCTCAGCAGCCTCAGCCGCGGCAGGAGCAGCGGGGCAGGGCGGCGGCCCCAAAGCGCAGCAGGCACCCGGCAGCCCCGCTGATGTGGACGATTTGATGTCTTTGCTGCTGGGCAACAGCTTGTGCACAGAGGGTGACAGCCCCACCCGTGGCACATCGCTAGGCAGCAGTGCACGCGGCAGCGGCGGCGGCGGCAGGGGCAGTCGCAGCACCTCAACTGCTGCCTCCCCAGCACCACCAGGCGGCATGCCATGGCCAGCCTCGCCACCGCCGCCCCTGCAGCAGCAGCAGCAGCAGCAGCAGCCGTCCAGCGACTGGCAGCTGGCGGCAGCCCTGCAGCAGGAGGAGGTGGCCGCATCCTTGGCTGCCGCCCGGGGCAGCGGCAGAGCAGCGGCGGCCTCTCAAGACGACTGGCGCCTGGCTGCCGAGCTGCAGCAGGAGGAGGACGCCGCGGCAGCGGCGGCAGAGGCAGCAGCGGCAGAGTCGTCAGCAGCTGACGCGGCGTTGGCTGCAGCCGAAGCAGAGGCTGCAAGGGATGAGCAGCTTGCTCGGCAGTGGCAGGAGGAGGAGGATGCATGTGTTGCGGCAGCACTTGCAGCGGAGGAGGACGCAGCAGCGTCTGCTGCGGCTACTGCTGCCACCATGGCCAGCAGTGCCAACTTCTGGTCTGCGCTGCACCTGCACGATCCAGAGGGGGCGGCGCCTGGGGCAGGGGCGGCAGTGCTCTCAGCAGCAGCGAGCCAACGGAGGCAGGGAGGGGCAGCGGCGGCAGCAGGCGGCGGCAGTAGAGGCGGCAGTGGCGCAGAGCTGGACGCCACAGCAGGCTCAGCATTCCCCAGCCTGCAGGCCGCAGCTGGCAGCAGCAGAGGCAGCGGCAGTGGCGGGCCTGGCAGCGACGCCCTGCGGCAGGCGCTGCTACGGGACCACCGCAGCACAGCGCAGCGTGCACTGGAGCGTGGCAGCGGTGTGCAGCTGCTGCGCCGAGCAGAGCCGGGCGGCAGCCCAGCCGGCCGGCCGCCGCTGCACCCGGGATATTCTGCCGGCGGCAGCTGGCTGGGCAGCCCGGCAAGCGAGGGCGGCGGCGGCTTGGGAGGGGGCACCCCTGGGGGCCTGCCGCCGCTGCGGTTGGACGACGGGGGGCAGCTGCTTGAGGACGATTTGGACTACCAGCTGCTGCTGCGGGTGAGTGAGGATTTGCAGCAGTGCTGCTTTCCTGGCTGTATGGCTGCATAGCACTGAAGTGACAGCTTACTGCGCGAGGATGATTTGGCTACCAGCTGCGGGTGAGCTGCTCAGCAGACTGCAGGCCCGGTTTGCTGTCAGCCGCGTGGGAGTGCAGTGTAACAGCAGGTAGGCCTGAGCGCCGCGCACATGCGCGGCAAAGGACAGCCGGGCTGATTCTGTCGCACTGTAACCTAGTTACTTTCACCTGCACAGTGCCGCCTGCGCAGACCCGCTAAGGTTGCACCCTCCATCCTCACCCCAATTTTGCAGCCCGAAGAGGTGACCGAGGCGGCTGCCGCTGCCGCCGCTCTCATGGCGGAGCGAGAGGCAGCCGCCGACCCTGCAGCCGGGGCGCCAGCCGCTTCCGCTGAGTCGCTTCGCTCCATGATGGATGCCAGCAGCCGGCGGGCAGGGGGCGGCAGCCGCCCTGGCTCTGCCGGCGGCGGAGGAGGGGCTACAGCAGCGGGCGCATGCGGCAGCCGGCCAGGCTCAGCAGGCGGCGACGGCTGGGAGGGCGAAGACGCAGAGGATGATTTGCCGGGTGCGGCTGGTTGCCATGTCTCAGTGTGCTGCAGCACAGCTCCGGATGCCTGCCTTCCTGCCTGCTGTGGGTGCCTTGCTTGGGTGCCTGCCTACCTGCCTGCCTGGAGCCAAGGCCCCAAACAGGCGGAACCTAGTAATTTGCATGGATGATTTGGACACCAAGCGCCTGGTGCGTGCGGCGGAGTGGGTCTCGCATGCAACCCGTTTACCTCCTTATTTCGATATTCTTATGCAGACGTTGACGATGTGGACACCAAGAGCCTGCGGCGCTTGGTGGAGGACATGCGACGGCGCGGCTGGCGCATGCAGGCACGTTTGTTTGGAATTATTGATTGCTCAGTGCAGTCAGGTGGAAGGAATGCGGCGCGGCTGGCGCATGCAGGCACGTGGGCTGCCCAGTGCGCCGCAAATGCAGTTGCCCCACATCTGCTTGCATCAATAGCTGCCGGACAGCTCCAAAATCAACCCAATCCCTTCTCGGCTGCAGCCGAGCGGCGGCGGCCACGTCAAGTGCGAGCGAGCGTATCAAGATGCGGACGGCGCAACCAAGCTGCAGGTCTATTTCCTGTGCTCCACGCCATCTGGTGAGGGTGCAGTGCTCTGCCATCTGTCTGTGATGTTGTTGCCTTCGCGAGTGAGGGCCAGTGGCGGCAGCTAGCTGCAGGTCTGCTCTCTTTGCCCAACTCCACCCAACCCACTCCTCGCTTTGCACTACTTGACTTGCAGACGTTGCCTACATTCACAATGTTAAGGCGGCGGTCAAGCGCTTCGACCGGCAGCTGCTGGAGATGCGGGCTGCTGCTGCCGCAGGAGCAGCAGGCGCAGCAGGCGCAGCAGGCGCAGCAGGCGGCAGTGGGGGCCGTGGCAGCGGGCGGCCGGGAGGCTGAGGCTGGGGCCCATTGCTTGCTCAGGTTTAATGGCTCTGTAGCCTCTACAAACGATCAGCGCAATTTTGATACCTGTCGACCTAACAAGTGCATCAGGCCTTCTCAGCTTGCACACTCTGACTGTCACCACACTCGAGCAAGAATTGTGACTTTCTAAATGGCAGCTGCATTGTGCAAAGGGGATGCGCAGCTGTTGGGACTGGATGCAGACATGTGCTTGTATATACAGAGTGGTCAGGTGCAGCGTCGCTGGGGTCAATGCTGCCGCTGTTCCTGGATGCCATATACAGGCAAGGCGTGGTGCTAATCACTTCACAGCTGCTGCTAAGTTACGGCCCGGTGCCTCGGTGCAGCTGGATGCTGTGGCCGCTCACCGCCGAAATTGCCTTGCAAGGCGCGGTGCTCACCACTTCACAGCTGCTGCTGGTTATGGCCCGATGCCCAGGTGCAGCTGGATGCGCGCCACCAGCTCGCCCTTGTTGCCTGTGAGCTTCAAGCCCTACAGTGAAGGAATGCAGCAGGGGCAGCCCTAACTTGCACAGCTTGCAAGCTGAAAGCCCAGCAGGTGGCTGGACCATGGACCAGCAGCAGCATCCGCTGGTGGCGTTTGCTGGTGGCACACCGACCGACCCTGACAGCACGCCCAACCCACCTTTGCGCGCAGCCAGGCCTTGAGTTGGTCGTTGGTGCACTTGGCCAGGGTGCCCTTGGCCGCCCGCCCCTGCCAGGCAGGTTAGATTGATCAGGGAATCAATTTGGGATACTTCGGTAAAAGCCATTCCAGCCGTGCGCATGTGCCTGCAGGCTGGGTGCCCTTGGCCGCCCGCCCCTGCGGGCAGGATCAAGCGCATTGCAAACCAGCTGCAAGTTGGCGCAAAGCAGCTGCAAGTTGGCCATAGCAGCTGCAGCTTGGCGGGTGCGTTCCGTCCGTCCATCACACTCCGGCTGTGCGCATGCCAGACAGCCCTGTAGAACCCTGAAACGATCGCACATCAGAAAATCCGGCAACTTGCCTCAATGTCCAGCACAGCGAGTGCCTCCTCGTCCACGGGGGAGCGCTCAAATGGGAACAGAGAATAGTAAATGGACTCGTGCTGCCCCAACCAGCGTTTACTCGCCTCGATGTCCAGCGCAGCGAGCGCCTCCTCGTCCACTGGCTGAGCCTCCGCCTTGCGCTTGGTCGCCTTGGCGGGGCTGGTGTCGCTGCCCAGGCCGCACGCCTCCTGCAAGTGATCAATGTCCAAGTGAAGCGGGGTTTAGAGGAACGCATGCGGCCTCCGCCTTTTGTTTCGTGGCCTTGGCGGGGCTGGTGTCGCTGCCTAGGCCGCACGCCTCCTGCACTCCAAACAGATCAGAAGTGATGCCGTGGGTTTGCAGCCAAATTGTGGGGTTTGCGGCCAAGGCAGCGCTGGCACACCACCAGGCCACAAACAATGTCCATTTCGAACATCCCGGCGAGGCGCGTGAGACGGCGAGGGGGGCACACGAAAGATTGAGAGCACAGAACGCACGTGGAAGGCGACGGCCAGTGCCTCGACCTCCACCTCCTCCTCTTCACACCAAACTGACACCAGCCCACACCTTGAAAAGAGGCCACCCCAGCACCAAAACAGCAGAGAATTCCAATTTAAAGCTGGGCAGCAAGAAGTGAGCACCCACGTGGAAGGCGGCGGCCAGCGCCTCCACCTCCTCCTCCTCCTCGCCCCAGTACGGCAGCGTCTGGTCCTGCACAGGAAACAAAGCACTAACTGCTCAGTTCATGTCCTGTGTCCTTCCCAATTCGACTCTCAGCCAAATCGCTTGCTCCTCCTCGCCCCAGTACGGCAGCGTCTGGTCCTGCAACAAATGACGCACTGCACTTTGTTATCTTCCGGGCTGATACGGCTGATCAACTGCACCTCCTCGCCTCGATCCCCCTCCCCCCAGTAGGGCGGCGTCTGGTCCTGCACCGGAAAAAGGATGCGCACGTAAGTGCCAACACATGAGCGCAAGCGACTTGCTGGCCGCCTCAGCTTGAAATTTCTCGGCCTCGCCCCAGTAGGGCAGCGTCTGGTCCTGCAAAACACACAAGGGTGTCGTACGTGATTTATCAGCTGCGCAATCGCATGAAATTGATTTATTGGTTGCGCCCGGGCGCGGGGAAATTGATTCATCAGCTGCGGCCACACAACCTTCAGCTGTCCAGAATCAACTGTCAGTGGCCTTGCCTGCTCCACAGCTTCCTCCACCGGCGGCGCTTCATCGCCCGCTGCCTTGGCCTCCAACACCTGGTTCGCGTGGGAGCAAAGACGGGCATCAAATCAGTCGAGCCGAGAAGTTCCATGCGGCGACATGCAATTAAACAGCGCCTGCACTGGCAAGCACCCGCTGCCATCGAAGTCTTTGGAAACTGCTGACAAGAGCGCCACCAGGGGCCGGGGTGGTGCAACCCGCGGTGCATTTGCGAGGGCGGCACAGGCTGCAAAGCCAGCCAGCAGGGGCGCACCGCGTAGTGGCGCTGCAGCACCGGGTTCTGTATGAGGGCGGGGTGGAAGTCCTCCCCCAGCTGCGGGAAGGCCAGTTCAAAGGTGTGAACAACTCAGAGTGCCCCACAGGTAACAGCATACGCGCCCAGCGCCTCTCCTGCTCCACGTCTCAGGCGGCAGGCGATGCATGGCGCTTCTGGCCCAGCAGAAAGGAAAGGGGAAATCACGCGCCAAGGGGAAATCACGCACCTTCATGCTCAGCACCAGCGCCTCGGCTGCTGCACAAGAACGCTGCACTAAAATATGGCAGGAACACAGCAGGGCAGAAGCAAGCCACACCTTCATTCCCAACACCAGCGCCTCGGCCGCCGCCACCTGCTCCTCGCTCGCCGCTGGCCGCTGCAGCGGATGGGCAGCAGCGGCGTGCATGTTGGCATCTGACCAGCTGAGCTTTCCCCAGTAATCTCAAAAGCATACAACCTTGCGGGTGCTGGCCAACTACAGACCGCAGCTGCGCACCACCGCAGGATGCAATCTTGCGGTATCCTGCCAAACCACGGCAGACAATGCAGCCGCTACATGGTTGCATGCATGCCTAGCAGCAGCGCCGGTGCCACCGGAAACCGCGACAGGCAACCGCACATGCTGGGCAGGGTCTGCGGTCTGGGCATGCCTAGCCGTCTTTCCACCGATGCTGGGCAGTGGGCAGCAACACGCTACACACCGCGGTGCCGGCAAACCCGGCATCTGTTTCTGCTGCTGAACTTGCTCCACAAACGCACACAGGCAGCAGCAGTATTGCATGCAGCACACCGCGGTGCCGGCAAACCCGGCGTCGTTCTCGGCTGCACTGAAACGGTCTGACCACACATACAGGAAAAGAGCAGTATTGCATGCAGCGCACCGCGGTACCGGCAAACCCGGCATCGGTCTCTGGGGTGCGGATGTCGTCTGAAAAGGGCAGGTGGATGACGTTGAAGCCCGGCGGTTGCACCTGCAGGTAAAGAAGAGGGCAGGCGTTGGGAGGTGGGTGGCTGGGTGGGTGGCAGCACAGCTGGTAAGTACAGCAGCACGCAAAGCACGGTGAGTGCTGGAACCAGTAGACAGACAAAGCAAACTCACCTGCCAGCCATCCGCGTTCACCGCTTCGTCCTGTGGCAGCAGCGCCACCAGCAACAATGCTGCAAGTAGCAGAAAGCGTGCAAGGTAAAACACCCACCTGCCAGCCGTCTTCATTGACAGCTTCGTCCTGTGGCAGCAGCGCCACCAGGCGCGGCTCCCGCGCCCGGTTGGCCGCCAGCCGGCAGATCGCCATCGTCTCCGGCTGCAGTTAGAGGAAGGTGTGACACACAAGCTTGATCATGCGAACTGGGGTTCAACTGCAGAGTTGTGGTCAGATTGATTCCGGCTGCAGCACGGAGGGAGAACAAGTCGTTGCGTTACTTTACTCATCTCACGAAAGCGCCAGCGCAGCCGCACTTGAGGCATAGGTGCAGTATATGTCCGCGCAGCTGTGTGCAGTGTGCAGTGTGCTTTGTGGTGTGTGCAGTGAACGCCGCAGTCGCCATGTGCAGCACAAGCTGGGCAACAAGCGCATCCGCAACAGGTGTGTGCAGTGGCCGCGCCAGGTGCCAAATGCAGCACAAGCCAGCCCAGTCCAGCCCAATCCACCCCAGCGCAAGTACTCCAGCGCACCCCCATGGCTGTGTGCAGCGCGATGAACGCCGTTGCGCTCCCCGGCAGCGCCCGCTCGTCTGCAACAACAGAGGAAACGGCGGGCGGGCAGGCACCGCGATAGTTGCATGCACGGCGGCGTGCGCTCCTCCGCACACAGCAAATGCAGGCTGGCCACTAAATCTTTGCAGCGTGGCAGATTGTGCCCCTCACAAGCAGTACAGCCCCCATTGTCCTCGTGGGCGCACCCCGGTACAGGAAGCTGTCACACAGGACCATGCGGGTCCCTCACTTTTATCACAATGAGCGCACCCGGGTACAGGAAGCTGGAGTTCCGCACTTGGTGGTAGTGCTTCAGGCAGCTGCAGCGGGTGGGCATGGGGGCAGGAGGTGTGGAGTGACCGAGTACCCAGCACAGCGGCAGCCTCGTTGGGCCCAGCAGTGCAGGCCACTTTTACCCCACTTTCCGGGTGGCGGCTGTACTTGTCAACAAGCAGCAACAGCAACAGCCAACAGGGAGTGCAGCAACACAAACAATGCAGCAACAACAAAGGAAGGCACGTCAGCAGAGGCAGCAACCAGGCAGCAAATGAAGCGCAACCGGCCGGCTTGAAGCCCATCAGCGTCATGCCGCCTTCTGTGGCGCTGCTGCATTGGCCTGGCAAATGCAGCCCACCCTCCATCCGGCATCTGATGGGTTGCAACACAAGCAGACAACAAGTGCAGAAACCAGAAGAGCGCACCTGGCGGGCTTGAAGCCCAGCAGCGTCATGCCGCCCTCGCCCGCCCCCTTGATCTGCTGCACCTCCTCCTGAGTGACATACACCTGCAAGTGAGCAGTGAGAAGATACGCTGAACTGTTCGCGACAGCCAAACACCCTTTCGCGATATGTGAGATAGCAATCGACCGGAATCTGCTGAAGTCTTCCTCCTGAGTGGCGTACACCTGCAGAAGGTAAGAAGACTGGATCAGAACCCTGTTAGATTCTCTCTGCTACTGCAGTAGCAGTCGAACAGTTCGCTGTTGTACCTCCTCCTGAGTGACGTACACCTGTTCAGGCAAGTGCAGCTTGAGGAGATTGTTCAATGGAAACTGGTTCTCTTGCACAGTGGGCCCGCTGAACGATAACGGCGCTGGCCGCAGCGAGTGCAGCTTCATTCCGTTTGCAACCGAATGACAATCCTTCAATCCCCCCTCCCACATGTCGGTATAACTTGCCTTGGGGTGGCGCAAACAGCCTCCTTCTGGCGAGGGACAAAATTGAGTAACCAGACGATAAATGCTGGTTGTGAGGAGCACCCAGCTTGCACTCACTCAGCCTACCTTGGGGTAGCGGCAGGGCTTGCAGGTTGGCTTGGGGTAGTATTGGCGCAGCTCCGGCATCTGAGGGGGCCCTGCCGCCGCTGCATTTGGAGACAAGCATCAACGACTCATGCAGTCTGAATAAAAGAAGTGCAGTCTGGTGTGCTGCAGAAGCGGCGCAGCTCCGGCGGCCGAGGGGGCCCTGCCGCCGCTGCAGTGTGTGAGGGCGGGCGCCAACAGTTGCAGTGGGCAGTCAGCTAAAACGGCTGGAATGCAGTCTGAAGAAGAAAAGTGCGGTGTGGCTTGGGGCAGAATCGGCGCAGCCCCGGCGGCTGAGGAGGACATGCCGCGCCTGCGCTTTCAAGCAGTGGGGTCACGCCTTGTAAAGCATGGGATCCATCTCTTTGAAGACCGAACCCCCCTGTCGGTTTTCAATGCAGACAGCAAAACTCACCTTGGCCCTGCGTGCCGTCTGCGCCCTGCGTGCCATCTGCCTCTTGAGTGGCGCCCTGAGCTGCCTCTTGAGTGCCGCCCTGAGTGTCGCCCTGAGCTGCAGCGCCCTGAGCTGCGGCACCCGTCATCACCTCTCCTGTGTATCGGTCGATATAGGCATGGAGCACGGCCTGCAAGGAGGAAACAAATCATGAAACCAAGGTGTTTGCATTCGGTGCGACAACTCGTAACAGAGAGTTGACTCGCTCTCGTGTATCTGTCAATGCAGGCGTGTAGCACGGCCTGCACACCAGGAGCGGGGCACACGTCTGATGCAGCAAGAGGTCTGCCTGCCGACCAGCAAGCCCATGCACCAGTCCAAGCAGGCATCCAGCACAGCCTATGAAGCGGGACCTATCAACTACCCGCCACCTTTACTTCTGCGCGGTTCTCACTATTGACTGGAAAGAGAGCGGCAACACATGCGTATTCAATGTGCGAATCACCTTCACTTCCTTGTGGTTCTCGCCATTCACTTTGAGCATCTGCACTCAGCAGGGGCGAGGGGCGTGAAAGCTGAGGCGCTCCCAAAACAAGCCGTCGGGGCGTTCGAAGCAAAACACCTGACCCGCACTTGCCGCTGCTGCCGCGTGGCTGCCGCTACGAAGCGACAGTGCCGCTGCCGCCGCATCTGCTAGTGCTCCTGCCACTGTTGCTGGTGCTGCCGCTGCTGCCCCGTACTGTACGCCTCAACCAGAAACGCCTCCAATCAAGAACGCCTCGTCCAAACATGTCAAGCATGCCTCAGGCAAAGACTGCCTCAACTGAGGCTGCCTCCAACCAAGACATTTTCTAAGCAGCTCACCGCTCCCGGCTTCTGCGGCTGCAGCATTTGGAACAGCTTGACGGCCACCTCCAGCCCCCCGCCCAGCTGCCACCTGCAGGGGGTATCATGAAAAGTAGCTGTGTTGAGCCAGACACAGCCAACCAATACAAGCATTTGGAGCAGCTTGGCAGCCTTCTCCAGGCGGCAGCCCAGCTGCCACATGCACCAGCAAGGCGAGGGCAGGGCAACAGCTGGAGGGCCCTGCACAGCATGCAGCCGCCCCGCAGCGCAGTGCCAGCGGAGCGTGCAGGGGCCAGGCAGCCATTGGCTGCCAGCCAGAGTTTGGGAGATGTGCACGGGAGCATCTGGGGCCAAGCAAGCATGGGCTGCCAGACAGAGCAACCATTGGCTGCCAGCCAGAGTTGGGCAGATGTGCACAGGAGCACGTGGGGCCAAGCAACCATTGGCTGCCAGCCAGATGCGCACCGGAAGGAGCCCACGGCACGCCGCCGGTGCGCCTTGGAGCGAACAAGCGTCACCAGGTCCTGTCGTTGGGGGGTGGTAAGTTTACAAGGGTGTAAGTTTTGAACTGTAGGGTTGCAGTTACCTGTTCCGAATCCAGCAACCACAGCCGCACAGCAACCAGCGCAGTAGAACGTGTGCACCACTTTAACTGTTTAACTATTCACCTGGATGCGGGCCACCTGCGTCCCTTCATCCATCTCGTCGAAATCGGCGTCGCTCTGCCCCCGCAGCTCCAGTAAAACCTGGAGAAAAGGTGTTGGACACAGCAAGCAGGTACTTGTCATGCTAGCGCTACAGTAGTGCATCGCTCTGGCCCTGCTAGCTCCAGCAGCACCTGGGATGGAACAACAAAACGAGTGCGGCCAGTTGAAAAGGAGGGCGTTCAGCCATGCATCGCTCTGCATTGCTCCACTGTTGGCAATGCTACCAGCCGCCTATGCTCACCGCGCGCCCGAAGGGCTGCACCTAAAATGCCTTCCCGGCGGGCCCCTACAGCCGCAGCAAGATGTGCAACACACCAAGACCCTCCATATGTCTGTAAGCTTACTGCGCTCCAGAAGGGCTGCACCTCAAGTGTTTGCCCGGGGCCATTGACTATGCACATGCCTCCACAAAAAGCCAATTGAAACAAGCACAGAAATGACCCGGCCATCGCTTACCGGGCGCCAGAAGGGCTGCACCTTAAAAGCTTCGTCGGGCGCACAGCACAGCCAGGAGACCCCCCAAAACGCACAGCACAGCCAGGAGACCCCCCAAAACGCACAGCACAGCCAAGAGCCCCCCAAAAGCTGCTTACCGGGCGCCAAAAGGGCTGCACTTCAAATGCCTCTCCCGGGGCCACCATGGGGTAGAGCTCCAGCGCCACGTGCGCCTCCCGCAGGCTGTTGATGTGCCCCTTCAGCTGCCGCCTGCAAAGCAAGGGCGGCCATGCGCAGCGGTAGAAAAGCATCAGGGGCGAGTGGCTTGTTTGGACCACAGCCTACCAACATGCCTATCGACGTCCCCCGGGGACCAGAGCAGCATGGCCAACTCATTTGAGTAGTCCAGCCCCTTTTGGTACTCACAATGCAAATATGTTGACTAGCCCAGTTCAATTAAAAATGCGAAAGCGGCCCACCTCCTTACCACTCGTTCGAGTAGTCCAGCCCCTTTTGGTACACTTTGAGCGGTTCCTGGTTGCGCGTAAACAGCAGGATGCGCCGCGTGGCAATCTTGCTGGTCTGCAGTAACAATAGGGAACAGGTGGGTGCGTCATTCCGTGCCTAAACCGACCATAAGAAATGGCCAGCGGATGAAGAGCAGGATGCGCCGCGTGGCCCCCTTGCTAGCCTGCGGGGCGGGCAGGCGGGTATTGCAAGCCGGGGGACAGCTCTTGATGTGCGGAAATGTGAGGACCGGGGGCAACTAAACATACCGCTCTGATTGCCTAACCCCAACAGACCCCAGCCTGACCGCTGTACCAATGGGGTTCTTGGCCAGTCGATTGGCAGCTATTCAACAAACAGACATTGCACGGACACCCTTCCCGGCATGCCTGCCCAACATGAACCTGGCGAGCCAGAAGGGTGCAAAGAAACCGCTCCCCGTACCTTGGACGCCTTGCCAATGATGATCTTGGCCAGCCAGAGTGCAGCTCTTCAATCAAATAAAGGGTGAAAAACATGAAATGTACCTTGGACGCCTTGCCAATGATGATCTTGGCCAGCCAGAGTAGCAGCTCTTCAATCAAAGGGTGAAAAACATTAAATGTACCTTGGATGCCTTGCCGATGATGATTTTGGCCAGCCAAAAGGCGGAGAGCAGGGCGCGCCCCGCCGCCGCGGGCGGCGCGCTGCCGATCTCGCTCTCAAACCGCTTCACTGCAAGATTGGTGTGAATAAGAGCTGCTGGAAGTTACTGGAGTTATACGCGTTGCAGAACTCACCCTCAACCGCTTCACTGCAGGGGCGTTGACGATCGGACTGGCAGTTGGTTTGGACGCGAGATCATAAGGGCACCTACAAAAATGAGCGCACCTCAAACCAGGTTGCAGCTCTGTAATTCACGCACAAAGTTCTCCAGGCGCTGGATGGCGTCCGCCCCCCGTTCCTCCAGTTCTTACAGCACCCACAACTTGCAAGAAGCAAAGCCAATTGCGAGCAAAAGCGTCAAGACTCACGCCCAAAGTTCTCCAGGCGCTGGATGCCATCTGCCCCCGGCTCCTCCAGCTCTTGCAGCACCCACGTGCTCTCCATGCCGCCGTAGGCCATGCTCTTCTCGCGCTGCGGAGCAAACAGCACAGGGAAAATGCATTGTAAAGCGGGCTGATTGGAAGCGGCCAGCCGCCATAAGCCGTGCTCTCCTCTCGCTGTGGAACAGGGCACAGGCAATGCAGGTGAGAAGCGGTGATGGCTGACATGCTGTGCTCTCCAGTACGCTGTGCTCTTCTCGCGCTGCAAAAGAGGAAGGGGACGCAAGCCTGTGTGTTGAGCACGGCACGATCATAGCTACAGAGCGTTGCATGCCATGTTCTCTCCATGCTGCGCACAGCAAGAGGCCGCAAGCATGGCAGCAAGGCATGCACTGCGCGCATGGCAGGGCATACGTGCAGCAGGTGCAACAGCGCAGCATGCACAGCGGGCACATGCAGCCAACCGTGCACAGCGGGCGCAGCGGGCGCAGCGGGCTCACCGTCCCGTACAGCACGACGGCCACCTTGTCGCCGCTGGAGGCAATCACCTTTTGCCGCATGATGGAGGCTGCTACCTGTGATACGCCGCGGGCGGCAGGTGGCAAGTCACTGGTGTGAGGCCAGCACTGCGGCTGGCCAGCTGCAACCACCTTTCGCTGCACGACGGTTGCTGCCTGCTTACAATGCAGTGCATACATGGCTGTAGTAGAACTCGCAGGTGCAAGCTCTCATGCGTCTCAGCCGTGCATGAGGCAGCATGATTCAGTCAAACAGCCTGCAAGCGCACAAACAGCCAGAGTGGCGGCTGCGCCGCACCTGCACCGAAGCCTCCAGCCAGCTCTTCCCCTCAAACTCCTGATTGAACAGGGGTTCGATTGTTCGAGGCAAGGGTCTCAGGGCAGCCTGCACATCCCCCCACCTCGCTGCCGCCCCATCCACACGGCAGAGCGCTGCCGCCCTGCTGCCGCCAGAACACGGCCTAGAGTCCCATGCAGCAGGCGGCATGCCGGGTCCCGAGGGCAGATCTGTAAATGCAACCACGTCAAATCAACAAAATTTGCCAGTGCACCCTGTCGACATTGACAGTGTGCCCTCACCTCACTGCCCTGCAGGCCGCAGGGCTGCAGCATGTCGGGCGATGCGTCGATGAGGAAGAAGAGCTGCTCGTGACTGGGTGGCAGGTCCTGCAGTTAATGGGGGCATGCAGTCAGTCGCCGTCATCGATTCAAACGGCCAATCAGCTTGCAGGACGGCAGAAGACGAGCTGCTCATGGCTGGGGGGCAGGTCCTGTGGGAATGCACAGCAGCACGGAGCGAAACATTTTGATTGAAGGCAAGTCCTAGAAGTAGAAGAAGGGCTGGAAACACAATGCCATGCGCGGCACAGCTGCTCTCAAAATGCGGCCGGCGAGTTGCGTTGCTTTTCCGGGCGGCAGCGGCACCTTCCCCCTTGGCTCGCCTCCTGATCGTCGTCCTCCTCCTCGCCCCACACCGTTTCGTCCCAGACGTCCGCCATGGCAGCCCCAAGCCTGCTTCAGGCTGCAGCCGTCGCCTGCAGGGTGTAGGGTGCAGGTTTGGGAGCCGTCGCTGCAGTGCGCACATCGCGGGCGGCGGCGGGGCATGCGGCTGCTCGGGGTCGCTTGCACGCAGCGGCAACAGTTCTGCACTACCAGGCCCCGATGTCAGAAGCAACCGCGGACGCTGGGGCGAGGCAGGGAGGCGGCACGGACCTGGGCGGGGGGCTGGAGGAGCCCAAAGGGCAATTGAGCAGTTTTTATCTGCGCCGATCACTTCCTAACAGACTACGAACGGCACAGGAGCCCGTCTGAGCGTGAGGCGAGGCTGGCCCAGCTTCGCGGAAGTCTGCCGTGCGGGCTGCTGTCCACTGCAAAACAATGCAAGCACGATGCTGCACTGGCGAGGCAGGTCAGCGGCCGGTATGCGACTCGCTGCCGCCCTGCATCTCAGGACCGCCCAATTGAGTTGCCTCCCGCAGCCTCCGACCATTCCGCTGCAACCCCGCAATTGTGGCACTTGGTAGCAGCGGCGCAGCACCTCGGCGAGCCGCAGGGAGCAGAGAAAATCGCCATGGCGGCCGAGGGGCTGCAGGAGGCCTGGCAGCGGCTGCAGGAGCTGCTCAACGCCAAGTGAGTGCTGCCGGTGGTCATGGAGCACCGTGGCGGCGCCCCTCAGGCCCCCACGGGTCGTTCCCGCGCGCTGACCACCACTCAACGAAGCGCTCTCCCTCGCGCACCTCCCTGCAGGCTGCACGATGTCAGCTACAAGGAGAAGGAGCTGGCCAAGCGGGAGTCGAAGCTGGCCGAACGGTGAGCGCCGCCGCCGCCGCCTGCCACCACCCACCTGCCTGCCTTCCCAGGCCGTGGCCGGGCTGCGGTGTGGCATGCTGAATGCTGTGTGTGGCTGCATTGAAGGCTGTGCGCTCTGCATGTAGAGCGGCATGAGGCCAGCTGCGCAACGAGTGGTGCTGCCGCCCGGGCCGCCGGTGTTGGCTGTGTTGCTTTCCTGCCCTTCCGCCTTCCAGCACCCATTGAGTGTGAGCGCCGCCAGGCAGCCAGCTCTGGCCCCCACGCGTAGTGCATCCCTCGCCCCAGCACCCACCTGCCGACTCCATGCCCATGTGTATTCCCTTGCAGGGAGCGCGAGCTGAAGCGGCGGCAGGCGGCGGTGGAAGAGCTCAATGCTTGTTGCCTGCCTATTTCCAGCACCCACCTGCGCTGAAATGCTTGTGCCCCCCTGCAGGGAACGGGAGCTGAAGCGGCGGCAGGCGGCGGTGGAAGAGCGGGAGCGGGAGGCTGCGTCCGGCTGGCAGCGCCGCGAGGCCGAGCTTGCGGGGCGGGAGCAGGCGCTGCTAGCGGAGCGGCAGGCGCTGGAAGAGGCGGCCGCTGAGTTCGAGGTGGGTGTGAGATGGGTGGGTGCAGGTGGCTTGCCTGGGTGGTGGGTGCATGGGCGCATGGGCATGCGCATGTGTCGTTGGGTGCGGGGGCATGTCATTGCTGGGCCGGGGTGAGGGGCAGCGACCATGCCTGTGCAGCACGTTCCCCGCCCCACCTCTCCCTCGCCGTACACGTGCAGCACCTGCTTTGCATGAACCCCTCGCTGCCGCGCCTGCCCTCGTTTGACCCCCAGGCAACCAAGGCCGAGTATGCTCAGCGGTTCGCTCTGGCCGAGGAAACCAACCAGGCCATGGCCGCCCAGCTGCACGAGGCCGCCGCAGAGAAGGACAGCCTTCAGGCGGCGCTGGCCGCGGCGCAGGCGGCGCAGGCGGCACAGCACGAGCAGCACGCGCAGCGGCCGCCCATGATGCTGCACCCCTACGCGCAGCCGCCGCCGCCGCCGATGGGCCAGCCGGGGGCGGCGGGCGGGCCGGCGGGGCAGCCAGCTCAGTACCTGCCCACCGGCCTTCCCACCGGGCCCTCCAACTTCCCGTACATGGTCGCTCAGCCGCAGCAGCCGCATGCGGAGCAGCCCGGCAGCCCCGGCCCGGGGCGTGGCAGCATGGGGCCGCCGCCGCCGCCTCCCCCTGGCATGGTGTGGCAGGTGGTTGGGCCTTCCTCCGGCCCCCCGCCCCCTCCGCCGCAGCAGCAGTGGCAGTTCATGCAGCCAGCCGGCATGCAGCAGTTTTTGCCGCAGCAGGGGCAGCAGACGATGGGGCCGCCGCCGCCGCCGGGCCAGCCGCATGGGCAGGCGCTGCTGCCGCCCGCGCCGCACCAGGCACCCATGCCTCTGGGTGCGCGCGCCAGCCCCCAGCAGCAGCAGCACCAGCAGCAGCCGGCGATGCAGGCACACCATGAGCAGCAGCATCACTACATGGGGCACCAGCAGCAGGCGCCCCAGCCGCTGACCGCGCAGCAGGTGCTCAATCAGGTGCAGCAGCAGCAGGGCGGCGCGGCGCAGCCGCCCTCACCCGCACACGGCTGGCAGCACCAGCAGCAGGGCAATGGCCTGCCGCCGCAGCACCAGCAGCAGCAGCAGCAGCAGCAGCACCTGCCCAACGGGCTGCATCACGAGGAGCGGCACCAGGCAGCGGCAGGAGAGGGGCAGTGGGGCGATGAGGGGGCAGCGGGCGAAGGCCACCTGCCGGAGGGCGAGCAAATGTACTCGCCCCGCCACTCCCAGCCGCAGCGGCAGCACGCACAGCACGCCCAGCACCCTCAGCAGCAGCTGCAGCAGAACCGGCAGCACCAGCAGCGCCCGTACCCGCAGCACCCGCAGGCGCCGGCGGGGCGGGGCGGCAAGAAGGGCGGCCAGCAGGCACGGCGGGCTGCTGAGTCGGGGCAGCAGTCGGGGCCACCTGCTGGGCGGCAGTACAACCCTCAGCATGGCCAGCAGCAGCAGCAGGGGTACGGCGCCCCACCAGGCATCAGTGGCGCGCCCCAGCAGCAGCAGAAGTACCAGCAGCAGGGGCAGCAAGGCAAGCCTCGGGGCAACGAGGCTCTGAAGCAGCGGGGCGGCCCGGCGGGCAAGGGCGGGCGGCGGCCGCCGCAGGGGCAGCAGGGCGGCCGGCGTGCCCAGCATGCACAGCAGGGGCGCCAGCTGGACGACGACTATGCCGCCTATGTGAGCTGCCGAACCGGTTGTGTTTGTTCAGCCGGGGTCTGGCTACTGGTTGGGATGAGGGGAGCGCGGCGGCGTGTTGCATGTCTGCTGAACAGCATGCTCGTCCTGCATCCGCCTGCAGCTTGCGCACTCAAGCCTGCACGCATCCACATCGCTGCCTGCAGGGCCCCAACGACTCGGCGGCAGCCACCGCCTCAAGCTCCGTACCTATCTGCACATTTCCTCGCTCGTTAGTGATGCCAGCTGCCATGTCCAATATCATTGACTGCAGGGCCCCGACGACTCGGCGGCAGCCACCGCGGAGCACAGCAGCGCCAGCGAGGATGGCGGCGGCGGCCTGGAGACCGCGGTGCGCATGCTGGCTGAAGAGGCTGGCAACGCCTGAAGCAGCAACGCCTGAAGCAGCAGCAGCAGCCAGCAGCAGCAATGTTTAGAGCAGCGACGCCAGCTGCTGGCAGCAGCAGCAGCAGCTGCAGCAGCCGGGAGCGCTCACAGCAGCAACGCGTACAGCGAGCAAGGCCCAGAGCAACCTTGCAACCACCCCTTTTGCCCAACGCCAGCCACAGTGGCGGCAGCCACCAGCCTGCGCCACCGTCTGCCTTTCCCTTGCAGCAACACACCCCATATCAGTCAGCCGTGCTTGCCGATGCTGCAGCTGAGAACCTACACGTCTGCAGCCTGGTACTTTATCCCTCTCGCTCCTGCTCCCTCGTGCCGCCTCTTGCAACCACGCGCCATGCCTGCCAAAATACGATGCACACCCAAGCTCATTCTCCAGTCCAGCTATGCCTGCCTGTGCTCAGCTGCACATGTAAACCAAAACAGCAGCACTCTGTCAAGATAGCTCAGGAGTTGGGTGTAACTGGGGCCCCGCACTGCCCCCTCTGAGGCCCTAAGTCGTCGGTGGTCACTTATGCTGCGGCGGGGGGCAGCACGAGTGCTTCGGGTGCAGCAGCGTGTTGATTGCAACTGCCAGATCGCACTTCCAGCTCGCCCTGCAGCTAGTTTCGGCGCAGGTCTTTGCCAGGGGACCGGCCTGCGCGAGAGGCCCACTCCCGCCCTTGCCAGGGCGCCGTTCGCTGGCCGCCCTGGCTGTCTCGGTTACAGAGAGAATTGTACGTCTATATAGCGCACGGCACCCTGCTCCAAGCGAGGTCGGCAGCACCCCTGTGCTCTGGCAGCCCAGCCATGCGCACCAAGTGGGAGCCCAGCATGCCAGCGGCAGCAGGCTCCAGCGGCGCCAGCAGCAGCGCCAGCTTAGGCAGCGACGACGAGCGCGGCGGCCGCACGCCGCCGTCGGCCCCGCACGTCCAAACGCAGGCGCTGGCCGCGGCGCAGCGCAGCTCAGCAAGCCGCCGCCGCGGCCAGGCCACGCTGCAGACGGACATGGCGGCGCAAGCCATTGTGGTCACCGCCCAGGCGATTGTGTTCCTGGCGCAGTGGCGCAAGAGCGAGGCGGATGTGTGGACGCGGGTGCAGCCCGGCCTGGTGTTCGCAGCCCTGGCCACCGGGCTGCTCTTCATCATGCGCTGGCCGCGCTTCTACTGGCGCAACAGGTGGGCGCTGCCTCCCGCTGCATGCGCTGCTGCCTCCACTCCATGCGCTGCTGTTCCGTTTGAGGGAGCGCCGGCCGTCTGGCGGGACGGTACTGCACTTGCTGCTGTGGCATGGAGCAGGCTGGCTGCAGCTGGCGGCGGCAAGCCGTAGCACCTAGCACCCCCCAGGTGCTGCAGACTCCAAACAAGTCTGCTCCTGTGTCAACCCATTGCCGCCGCTCTGCCTCTCCCGCAGGGACTGGCTGCTGGTGCTGCTGCGCCTGCTCACCCTGCTGCCGCCCTCAACTCGGTCGATCGGGGTGAGGCCTGCTGGGGCTGCATACATCTCTGCAGCGGCAGTGGCTGTCGCGTTGCTGCATGCACCCGTGTGCTGTGCGTTGCAGAAGCTTGTTGGCTTTGCCGCACGCACCGCTGTATTGCGCCTCTTACCTGCGCCCCTGCTCCACCTGCCCCGCTGCGGGCAGGCGCCGGCTGGCCGTTCCAAAGACTGAAAGTCAAACACTGTGCCCTTGCTTTCCTGACCCGCTGCCCAGGTGGGCACAGCGGTGATATTGGAAAAGAACCCTCGGCCGGGTCTGTCGGGCGCCTTTGTGGACTTTTTGCGCTTCACAACCGGTGGGTGGCCTGCCGCCCTTGCCGCTGGTTTTCCCACGTCGATGGCCTGCCTCACCCGCTGCAGCTTGCTGGGACTGCTGAGCATGTGCATGGGTGGGCGATCCGTCGGACTTGCTGCGGGGCGCTGGGCTGGTAGCGTGGGTGGGCTGCCTGCCTGCTTGGCTCGATGCAGTTTACCTGGCCTGCTGGATGGGAGCAGTTCACACCCCTACCTTGCTGACCGCCGCCCGCCTCCCTGCCCGCCCTCCCGAACGCCCCTGTCATACGCAGGCGTGCGCCTGCTGCCCATTTTCTTTCACGGCTATTTCATGCTCACCTGCCCCACCGCCTGCCTGCTGACCGGCACCGTGGCCACGCTGCTCACCGCCAACAGCCGCGGCTACTGCGGCACCCGCCTGCTGTCACACCCGCTGGGCCGTGGCCGCCTGGCCGCGCTGGCAACTTTCCTGGAGTTTGGATCGCTGCCGCTGGTGGCGCTGCAGCCCACGGGGCGCCATCTGCAGCCCGCGGGAGCGGTGATGGCAGGTGCGTGCGGGGCAGGGTGGGGTGAGGCATCCGTGAGCATACCCCCCGGGAGTGGTGCACCCCAGCTGCCCTGCTGTGCCTGCTGGACCCGGTGCTGCTGACGGTAAGGCACTGCAGAGGAGCCTTTCATTGTCCCAACGTTCCATGCACTCATGCACCACCATCGACACCTGTTTCTCCCTGCTCTTGCGCAGGCGTGGCCCCCCCAGAGCCGCTGTGCCGCGCGGCCGTCTGCTTTGCCCATCTGTTTTTCGGCCTGTTGCTGCCCACTTTCCTGGGCGTCTCCTACTGGCACCCGCCCGAGGCGGCGGAAGGAGACGCAGCGGACAGCCGCACAGGAGCAGCAGCAGCAGGCACAGCAGCAGCAGGCACAGCAGGAGCAGCAGCAGGCGCAGCAGACCCGCCCCGCAAGTGGTCCCGCTGCTGCGGCTGGCTGCGGCAGCGGCTTCGGCGTGCGGCGGCGGCGCTGGACTGGCAGCTGTACGCCACGATTGGGCCCAAGGCGCAGCCGCCGCTGCGTGCGCTGGTGTGCTGGTACGTGCTGGCGCAGAGCTGGCTACTGTGCCGCCTCATGGCCGGCCTCTGAGCTTTCTGGAGAGGGCACAATTCTTGTCCTGGCGCAGAGCTGGCTGCTGTGCCGCCTCATGGCCGGCCTCTGAGCCCTCGCGAAAGAGGGCGCAATTCTTTTCACCCGTTGCCTACCAATGCATAAATGTGCGGCCTGACCTCTGTGTGTCGGCCTGCGCTGCATGATGTCAACCGCAGCGGACGCCGCCTGCCGGCCGCTCTGCAGCTGCGACTTGGTCTCCTTCTTTTTCTTGCTTGCAGCTGCAACTCGCGCACAGCTGCAGCCCCGCAGTGAGCGCCAGTTCAGCTCGCTTGTTCTGATTCGCTTGTTCTGATCCACCAATGCCCACGACCTGCACCAACGCATGCCTGCCCAAATTCCCGGTTAGGCTTTGGCCTCACACCCTCGGTCACGCCCAGCCGTCTTGCCACCAATGCCTGCGCTGTTCGCTCCCTCCCCAGCCCACATCCTTTCGATTTCTTCCCCCAATTCCCTTTCTGTAATGCCCTATGTGGTGTATTGATTGCTCACAAATCGGCAGTGCTGCATTCATGGATCAAGGGGCCAGTCGGCAAGGGGACCCTGGGAAAACCGGCTGCAGGAAAACTTGGGGGGAAGGGGGCGGCTGGCCCAATGCAGCACAAGTTCAGGCGCATGCGTTTGGTGTGGAGGGGGTTCGGAAAAAAAGCAGGGGAGAGCCAAGGGCTCAGGGAACGGGCAGGTGGAGCAGGGGGAGAAAGGCGTCTGTTGTCAAAATTGTGCGGCCAGCACGCCGCACCAGATGAAAGGGACGGAAAAAGCAGCAGGCAGGCATCTGTGGCAGGTGTTGTTGTTGTTGCAGGGAGGGCACATGAGAACGCGGGTGTGGCAGGGGCAAAGTGAATGGGGGTGACACGTCAAAATCGGAGCGCATGCAGTCGAACGGTGGTGCATGCGCGGGCGGAAAGGGTGGTGGCGGGGACAGCAGGTGACTCAAAAATTGGGGTTTGGACAGAGATGGTGTGGATAGAAAGAAAGGCGTAGCAGGGAGGGGAAGAGGGGCAGGGGCGAGCGCGGCACATGCGCCGCCTCGCCGGACCCCGGCATGGGGTGCGTTGTGTTGCATGGACTGTGGTTCATCGCCGTGCGGCGTCTGCCGCACGCGCATAGGGTTGGGAAGGAGAGTGGGAGTTCCAAGTTATGTCGGTTGGGTGAGCGGCGCTGCCCAAATGCGGCCCAAGCACCAGCCGCATGCTGCCTTGCCCGTCTGCAGGTTGGGCATAGGCAGGCAGGGCTGGGAGGGCGCCGGGCGGCGGCTGCTGGCGGCACAAAACCGGCCGCGCAAGGGAGTAGAATGCATGAAATATGAAAGTAAACGGGGGAGGGGCGGGTGGGCACTGGCTGCCCTGCCACCAGAAGCTAGCTATGGCTTGCATGCTGTTGTGCATGGTGCGGTGAGGCTTGATGCCGTGTTGTGCTGTAGCCTAGTAAGGCGAGGGGCCGCGCCTTGTGCAGGCGGGGTGGGGCCCCCCAGCCAGCAACTGCTACTTCGGGCCGCTGCTTCAGCGGTCCAGGAAGGCAACCACAACAGTCACCTGCGGCGGAGCGATGCAGGCGAGTGGGCAGGCGGGTGAGGCAGGCACGATGTTGGGTGCGCCGAGACAGGCACGATGTCACACTCTGCTGCCTGTGGATGCATCACTCCAGCAGGCATTCAGGTCCGACTTGCATACCATGCAAACGCCACATGCTCGCCGATCCACAGGCACAAACACAGCAGCACAGCACACCAGCACTGCCGCACAGCAAACCAACCCCCTAGCTCACGTTGTCACAGTCGCTCTGCATTTGCTGCCATGGCCAGAAACAACGACCACACGTCACACAAACCCCAGCCCCCCGGCTCACGTCGTCACAGTTGCGGCCGCGGTAGCGCACCGCCCACTGCTTGTGCGCGGCCTCCACCAGTGCATGGGCCGCATCCTCGGCTGCAGCAGAGGGGTAGGCAGGGGGCGGGATGGCAGACGGCAGAGCGGTGAGCTGGCTGTGTTGTGCAGCTGCAAGCTGCCGATAGTTGAGCTGCCAGGTGCGGCGCATGTGCAATTGGACGCAGGCAGCCAGCAAGGCTGTGCCTGGAACCGCAGCTGTGCTCCTTGCAAGTGCAGCCCCAACCACACAGCAGTCACAGCACATGCACAGCGCCCCCCGCGTGCACAGCACACCTGTGGCAGCTGAGGACGCAATGCCCACTGCCTGGGCATTTGAGACCCACTCCCACAGGCCATCTGATGCCACGATCAGCACTTGCCGCTCGCGAGCCGCGGGCCCAGCAGGACCAGCGGGACCACTGCCTCCTGATGAGCAGTAGGAGGCGGCGCCAGCTGGGGCGTTGGAGATGCCGGTAGGCGCAGGTGGGGCGGCGGGAGAGGGCAGCGGCAGCACCGTCACTTCGGGCTTGGAGGTGACGCCCACGGTGGAGGCGACTGCGGGGCGGAGGGCTTGTGGGGAGCAGAGTGAACGAGGGCAGGAGGGTGGGGGACGAGCAGGGTTTGAACGCAGCAGCACGGTGCGCGGCAGGCAATGCCACCAGCGAAGCGAGCAGCAGCGAGCAGCGGCCAGCCTTTGGCCCAGCACGGCAGGAGCAGCAACGAGGCTCACGTGTATCGCCAAAGGCGCGCGACAGCGCCAGGCCCGGCGACCAGGCGTTGGGAACGAACACTCGGAAGGGGCCGGCGGGGTTGCCGTAGCGGTCGGTGGCCAGGCGCGTGACGCGCCCGCCGGCGGCGGTGATGCGCTGCTTCTCTCCGGGCCTGTGTTGAGGTACAGAAGGATAGGGTACGTTGAAAAATAATGTAGGTGAAAAGGAAGCATTGTGCGGCCGCCTGCCGCCGTGATGCGCTGCTTCTCTCCAGGCCTGTGCGAGGGAAAGGGAGACAGGCAGGGTGGCATGAGCAGGCCTTGTGCGCAAAGGCGCTGCGCCAGCTCAGCCTGCGCCAGCTGCAAACCAGTCGGCAGGGCCCCCCAGCCTAGCCGTATGGCAAATCACGCCCTCAGGCTGACTAGCAGGCTCACTTGTCGGGCTTGTGGTCCTCGGTCAGCGGTACCGCGGCGCACACCGGCCCCGCCAGCATCGGGGCATCGTAGCTGCCGCTGCCGCTGCTGGCGGCGGGGCTGCTGCTGCTGGAGGAGCTGCCGGAGGAAGGGCACTCGCCGTCCATTGACAGTGAGCCCAGCAGGGAGCCTGCAGGGGGCAGTGTGGGTGGTGTGAGCAGTTGCACGAACTGCAGGCGCACGCGGCAGGGCGGCAGGGTGGAGTGCCTGGTGGTCGCTGAATGCAGCAGTGGCGTGTCCCAGCCAGCGCCTGCATAGCCCCTGCACAGCAAGCCAGCCCCAGCATCCAGCTGAAGAAAGGGCAGCCAGCTGGCCCCAGCACAAGCCCAGCATGTAACCAGTCAGAGCGCCACGCCCACCTGTGGTGTCACACACGCCCAGCACGGCACGGCTGTCGCCTGCCCATGCCACCGACACACTGCAGAGAGGGTGGCAGGCCAGCATGGGGGCGCTGCTGTGAGGCCAGAGCTTGAGCAGAGGAGCGGTGCAGGCTGGCAAGCATCAGCAGCAGCGGCCGCATTAAGCTCCTGCTTTCAGTACAGGCAACACTTGGCTGTTGTGCAGTGCATCACAACACACGCGCTGGCTGGCACAGCGGCAGGCAAACAACGCCCGGCCGCAGCAACCCAGCCCCCCTCCATCCGCACCTGTCCCGGTCGAGCAGGGCCAGCACCGCGGTGCAGCCGCTCTTGGAGAAGTCCTTGCCCGACTCTGCCAGCGCTGCATCAGCGGCTGTGAAGCAGCCGTCCAACAGAGATGCTGCTCCCGCCAGGCCGCGCTCGGCCGCCTCTGCAGCCTGCTCCGAGCTGAGAGCCGCCAGGCGCTCGGCCATGGCTTGCCGCACAATAGCGGCCGCCTGGCCGCCCAGCCGGCCGTGACCGTCAAACACGCCGATTGCAGCAGCTGCGGGCCCTCCGGCGCCGCCCGCCGCTGCCTCCTCGTCGCTGCTGCTGCTGGACGCGCCGTGCTTGGACGCGGTTGGCTGCACCAGGAAGCTATCCTGGTTGTCGGGCTTCCAGCGCCCGTTGGCGCGGCCGCCTGGGGGGAAAATTGGTGGAGCGGCGGCGGCGGCTGAGGTCCAGCGGTCAGGAGGCAGGTCAGGCAGCAGTGCATGCAGCCTGGCCTGCTGCACCGCCCGCCTGCAGCCAGGCCTGCCGCACTCCCAAGGCTCCATGCAAGCCACACCACACCACCCTCCAACCCAAGGCGCACCCGTGGACACGGCGGCGATGTCGGCCACGCCGCGCAGGCGCAGGCTGGTGGCGGCGTCGAAGCCGCGGGGCTTAAGCGGCGCGTCGCTGTCCCACAGCTGCAGGTAGTGGCTGGCCTCGCAGGCCGGCATGCCGCTGCACAGGGTTGGGAAGGGGGAAGGGGGGTGATGCAGGGAGTGAGGAACTCGGGGGCAAGTGAGCAAAGCGGCGGCCGGAGTATACATCAGCCCAGCAAGCAAGTGCAGCCTCGGCGGTGCAAGCAAAGCGGCGGGCATATGCAGGCCGTGCCAGCAGCAGCTGCAAGAGACCCAGCACACCCACAAGCTCCCCGCCCCACCTGAGGTAGCAGGGGTAGCGGCAGTGGCTGCACAGGCCCATGGATTCCAGGTCCGCGCTGGTCAGGGTGAGGTGGGTCAGCGTGGCGGCCGGCGCGGGGGCCGGCGGCGGCGCTCCGGGCGCCGGCGCCGGCGCGTCCGCCAGCTGCTGCGCCAGGCTGGTGGCCACCAGCGTCTGCTTGTACTCGTCTAGGGTCAGGTTCACGGCCAGGGACTGCAGGGGGCGGAATGGGTGTGAACCGTGTTCAGTGAGGGAGGCACCGGCGGCATGTGCCAGCAGGGCGCCGGCGGGGCGCAGTCGGTACTGCTGCTGCTGCGGCGCCTCCCCACCTGCGTGGCCACGTCGAAGCAGTCGTAGACGGGCTTGGCCTGCTGCTCCGCCTCGCTGCTGCTGGGGGCCGCGCTGGCTGCGAGCGGGCTGCGGGGCATGGGCGGCGCCTCGGCCGCGAGCGCCCCAGCCGCTGCGGCGTGCGGCGTGCCGGGCCAGCGCCGGCGCGGCAGGCGCGGCGAGGCTGGCGGGGGGGTGCTGGCGCTACATGTCACGTGCGGGCTGCGTGGCGTGCGTGGGGTGGGCGGCGGCTCGTCGAGGACGCTGCTAGGGCTCCGTCGCGAGAGGGAGCCGTCTATCCGGGCCCTGCGGGCGCACGATCAGGCGGGCCAGGGGTTTCATGAGCGGGGGAGGGTGGCGGAGGGGGCGGGGTGGGCCGAAAAAAGCTTGCAAGGCCCGTCACGGAAGCGCCGGCAGCGCCCCTCTGCCGCCTCGCCTGCACTGCAGTCCGGTCAAGGCTACTGGCATGGGTCGCGGTCACGCTCGGGCGGGGTCGGCGAGGGAGAGCCCGAGTCGCAAGGTGGGCTGGTCTGGGTGGCGTCTGTGCGCTGTGTTCAAGGCCAGCCTTGCAACGTAGTACCCCGCATGTGTCGGGGGATCGAATGCGGGGTCCCAGGGGCGCCAGCGGGAAGAAGGGCTGCGTGGCAAATGCGCCGAGCAGAGGCACAACTTGCCTGCGCCGCCCCCAGCGACCAATTCTCGCCTTCACCGGCGTTCTCCCTCGATCACAAGCGTCCCCCGAGCCGCCAGCGACCCGCAAACCCGTGCTCGCGCGTGCCTACTCCCCGTGCCGCGGCCCTGCAGCCCCTTTGAGCTGTGTAGGCCGCCCAACATGGTGTTCTGTCCCACAGCTGGCTTGGGCGCCAGTCACGGGTTTTGGAGCGTGTTACTGGCGCTGCTGCAGGTGCGGGGCGCCGCTCGAGGTTTGCGTGAGCCGCCGCAGGCGCGGCGCTGCCCCGGCGGGGCCGCTTCCGTGCAGCACTGCAGTGCCCGCACACTGCAGGCGGGGTCAGGGAGCAAGGTGGCGGGCCGTGGGCGGGCCGCTGGGGCCCTACCACCCCGCGCCGCTGCCGGGGAGCTACGTCGGCAGCTGAGCGCTGGGATGGGGCCGCTCCCGCCTGCCGTCCGTGCACTCAAAACCTCCGCCGCTCCGTCCCCTCCACTGCCTACCACAGATAGCGCTGTCGGTGGCCATTGCTGTGGTGGTCAGCGAGGTGCTGTGGACCTGGAAAGGAAACTTCAACTGGAACCCCAGGTGGGTGCCGGGCAGGGCCCGCCTGTGCCGCGTTGAGCGCGTCGGTGGGGCTCAGTCTCAGCCTCGCCCTGCACGCCTGCAGTGCCGCAGCAAGCTGGCGGACTGCCTCCCCAGCAGCTCTTGAATATAGTGTCTCCCATGCAATGTGCAGCTGGTGGAGCCACACCTCGGCCAACAATGTGTGCCTCATGACCACCGGCGGGTGCGTGGCAGGAAGGGCAGAACCCAAGCATTGTTGCGGTGGCAGCGCTCTGCAGCTTTTTTGCCGATCAGGATGCACAGACTGCAATCGTGCGGATGCGTGGCAAGCGCAGCAGCTGTTTGCCTGCAATTCACGTGCAGCTGTGCCGCGCGCCGCGCTCACCCAACTCGCTCGCTCCTCCCTGCCGTAGAACAAACCTGTGCGCCTTCACCTATGTGGTGATTGCTGTCAGCCTGGCCGCCTCGGTCTTCCTACTCATTACACAGGTGCGCTTTTTGTTCGCAGCACGTGCCCAGGCGAGTGCTTGCGCCTCCTGCTGCGCGTCGTACCGGCGGCAAATTGCCAGCATGGCTGCCGGCCTCTCGAAGCTCTGTCGCAGCTTGTTTGCCAAGATCTGGTCTGCGAATGGAAAGCACGGCTGCCCAGCAACATGCACATTAGAGGTGCACGCCTTATCCGCACGCTTGTGCTGCACAGCTGCACTTACCTGCACCTCTGCCCTGCCCTCCCTCCCCTCCGCAGCTCTTCTCCCGCGGGCGCGGCCGCCGCTGCTGCGGCTGCTGCGAGGGCTGGCTGTCGCTGCTGCTCACGTGCTGGTAAGCTGGACGGGTGCCTGAGTAGTTGGTTGCTTGACTGGCATTTTCAATCTGTCATGGGTGCTGCGAGGGCTGGCTGTCGCTGCTGCTCACGCGCTGGTGAGTGGATTGCCGCCGGCTGAACATTTGCTGCCCTGCTTGGCTGTATCAAACCTCGTTCGGCTGCTGCTGCTCACGTGCTGGTGAGCTGGGAGGGCGCCTGCTTGGGTTTGGGCCTGGTCTGTCTGAAACATGCCGCTGGTGTGCGAGGCAGAAGCACCCCCGCAGTGCACACCATGTTTGCCTGGCCTGAGGCAGTCACCGCTCCTCCCTGCCCTCCCCACCTGCCTGCCCGCAGGTGGATTGCGGCAGCAACCACTGGCACCATTTACGGCGTGCGCGCCGACAATGCCTCAGTGCCTGAGCACGATGCGCGCACGGCAGTGTGGGCCATGGGCTGGTCGGAGGTCGGCCTGTGGGCGTGAGTTGATGCTGCCTCCTAGCTGCTCTCTGCTGCTGCCCCCATGTATTTGCCCGGTGCCTGTGCTGCTTCCGGATTGGTGTTGCTCCTGCCCGCTAGCTGCTGCCTGGCTTGGCTGCAGCTTGTGCGGCTGGCCCTGCATCCCCAGCTCTGCATGTCCTCACCCCGGCAGCTGCCCTGCTTGATGGCGAAGGCCTGACCACTCTCTACCACTCCCTGCCCTGCCCTTGCAGGCTGTCTGCGGTCCTGGCGTTTGCGAGCCGCCGTGCCGCCAAGCGGCGGATGTCGGAAACGGAGCTGACAGGTGCATTGGGGACTGCATTTTGCTGTGGCACTCCGCTGCTAAATGCAGTTGGCAGGGTCTGCCGGGCTCTTGCGTTGCATTTTAATGGAATGTACTGAACTGCCAGCCGCTGATTGCCTTCCTGCTCCCCTTTATTGCAGCCACGCTGTCGGAGGGAGAAAAGCGCTACAGCCGGTTTGACAGCGGCAACCGCTACGGCGACACACCCTTTGCCAACCGCTCCAGCAAGGTGCGTGTTGCCTGGGAGCTGCTTGCTTGCTTGCTGGTTGTATCTCGTTGGGCAGCCGAGCAGCAGGGATATGCTGAGCCAGGCAGATGTCTGACGTAGCCCATGCTGGCTGCAAAATTGGCGGCATGTGCCTGCAGCCAGCTGCTATCTAAGCTGCCCAGCTGCTTACCTGGCCTCGCCCCTCACCCTCACTTCCTCTCATCCCCTGCCACAGTGGCGCGAGGCTCGTGACAGCTATAAGCAGCGCGCAGAGGCGGCTGGCGTGGCTGCAGCCAAGGTGTGAGGGCGGCCCTGCACCGCACAAGGGGCCGGCAATATCACTCCACCCACCGACCCGTCTGCCAGAATCAGTAGAGTCCATGCTACGCCAGTCTTACATCAGCACCCACCCATCATCATGCACTTTACACAGGCAGCCAGCACCCGCTGCTGCTCATCCCTCCTAGCTGCCACATCAGCGCCGCACACGCGCCACCCACACTTGACGATTTGAGCAGCCGGCTGCTGCTGGCGCCGCAGTGACGCCACTCACGCTGCACTGCCCGTGTTTCGAACAACGCTGCCTCTCTCCCAGCCCCGCATGCATGCCCTCCAATACTGTACTATGTGCCCCCTCAAAGTCTGTCTGCCATATGCCTGCTTCGAATGTCCGTCTGCCAGGCATGTGGCTCCAAAAAAGTCTGTCCGCCCCACGTCTGTCTACCTGCAGCCTCTGCCCTCCCCGCTGCCTCTGCACGTATCCCTCGCTTGCCTCCACTGCATTTTTTCCATGCCCCGATCCCGCCAAATGACTCCGCCCCGTTTTCCCGCCATTTTCCCACTCGCCTGCATGCTCTCGCTCCCTGCCTTCCTTCCGCTCGCCGGTATGCACTGCCCCGCACGTCGCACCCCTGCTGTTTGTTTTCCCCATGCCTTTGCGCATTTGCAGAGACCTTTTGGACTTGACCTCTCTCTGTATGCCTCCCCCCTATCTCTCTGTTTTGCACTACAGCGCGCCGCCTGGCTGGCACGGCGGCACTGTAATGTATAGCAGGCGGCAGTGTTTCAGCTGGAGAGCAGATTGGACAGGAAGCATATGCTGCAGGTTGTGAACTGGTCTGGGTGACTTGTGTTCAGCAGATGTACACTGGGAAGCAAGCTGCCCGTTTGGTGTGGCCGTGTGCTGGCCCATGACGCTGCAGGGCCCATCTGCGGGAGCAGCCACGGCAAGCAGCATGCTGTGGCAGCGCCCGCAGCTTACCTTAATTTTCCAGCTCGACTCACTGCGCATCCATGCAGAAAATCCCAGATCACCCAGCTCGGTGCTGGAGAGGGTGTCTTGAGGCATGTGCGCAAGGCTTGCCGTCGCGAAGCGCCCCGACGAGGTGGCGGCGCAGCGCGGTCGGGGCCAGCGCGGTCGGGGCTCTCACAGGCCCTGCCGGCGTTCGGGAGCAGCCTGTCGGTGTCGGTATGCGCCTGCCCCAGAACGCCCAGGCGCCTCAGTGCACCCAAAAGCCCTTCCGCCCACCCCGAGCCCTCGGCGCCTCGATGGAGTCCCTACCCGACCCGCTGCTGGGCACGATACTCGCCGCGGCAGGGCGACAGAACGGGGTGAGCGCTGGGGGTGGGGCGACGGCTGCGCCGCTGCCGCTCGCTGCTGCCCACTACCCCTCGCTCACCGCCGCCCTCTGCTCCTTTCCCTGTGCAACCGGCCATCACGCTGGTCAGCCGCCGCTGGCACCGTGTGTTTTACTCGGAGCCTGACTTCTGGCGGTGTGTGGAGCTGGTTGCAGAACCGCTTGACCGGGCCGCCTCGCAGGGCCAGGCACGGCAGTGCTTTGCTGCGCAGGCCAGCGTGCTGCGCCGCGTCGGCGGCTTTGTGCAGCACTTGTGCTGCAGCCAGGTGCTGGGGACTGGCGGCGACAAGACGCCACTAGACACGGCGCAGCTGGCAGCCGACAGCGGCAGCGAGTGGCAGCTGGGCAGCAGCGTGCTGGCCCACCTCAGCCCCGCCACCCTGCAGTCGCTGCGCCTGGAGTGGGTGCCTGTGGATGCAACTTTGCCAGCAGCGCTCGGGCGCTTCACCGGCCTGACACAGCTGCAGGTTGACTACCGAGGCATGCTACCCAGCAGCCTTCTGGCGACCTTGCTCAGGCTGCCCCAGCTGCTGTCTCTGCAGCTGAGCAGCAAGGAAATGCCGGGGCTGTCAGCGGCACTTCGTCAGCTCACTCGCCTGACACAGCTCGATGTTGCAAGCGCTGACTCGCCGTTCAGCACTGTGTTTGCGCTGACACGGCTACGGAAGCTGGGTTGGCACGAGCAGCGGTGGTCCGTCCTGGAATTCGATCTGCAGCATGTGCTGGCTCGCCTGCCGCAGCTGGAGAGCTGGTGCATCAGCAGCTTCAGCTCTGGGCGAGCACACATGCAGGTGGGCAGCTTGACGCATGGCAGCACCATGGCCCAGGCACGCTGGTTGTTGAACGCAGGTGCCACATGTCCCGGTCTCGTCCATTGACTGTGAGCTTCCTGCTACCCTTGAACCCACCTCAATGCAGGTTGGCGACGCTGTGCTCGGGGGCTGCGCCGTGGAGGGCTACAACCGGGCAGCTGGCACGGTGCAGGAGCTGCAGCTGCGGAGCATTGAGAGTGTGCCCGGCCTGCAGCAGCCGGTGGCCGCAGCACTGCCGCCCGGCATACGGCCAAGCCAGCTGCGCAGGCTGGGAATCTTTGGCAGCAACCTGCCGCTACAGTCTGTAGTCGACTGCCCCTTTTTGGCGCACCTCACCAGCCTGGAGCTGGTCTCCTGCAGCTCGACCTCTTACAGTGGCAGCGCAGCGCCAGTGATTCAGGCGCTGCTGGAGCAGGCGCCTGGGCTGTTGAGCCTCACCTTGATGCGCTGCTCGACGCACCACCTGAGGCTGCAGGGGCTGCAGCCCCTGCCACCAGCGCTCATCAACCTAGCCGGCTTGCAGCACCTGAGCCTCGCCGACAATGGGCTGACCGAGCTGCCGCCCGGCCCCTACCTGTCAGGTGAGTTGCCTGGGGGCCTATGTGGGTTGATCTGCCGGCCACAGTGCTGGCAAAACCGTCGCCCTGGGGCTTGCTGCGGCATTCAGATGTGTTGCGTTGTGTCCCACCTACAATTGCCATCAGCTTGCCGAAACCAATCCCGTGCCGTCCACCATTTTCCCCTGCGCTCAGGCCTCGAGTCGCTGGACCTGAGCTGCAACAACCTTGACAGGCTGCCGCCGGCGCTGACTGCCGCAAGCAGCCTGACGTCGCTGTCGCTGGCGAGGAGTAACCGCCTGGTCCTGAACGACGCTGACATTGATGACGTGCTGTCCCACTTGACGCACCTGCGCCGGCTCCACTTGGATGTTGGCAGGATGCCGCTGCATGTGCTGGGCCAGCTGTCGCAGCGCATGCCGCAGCTGCACATTTCTGAGGTGGCATGACAGCAGCTGAGCTTCTGATCCACAGGCTTTTGCTGCTTATGTACGTCTGTTGTCACATTCACGCACAGGAGAAGCACTGCACAGCTGGGCAGCGTGTGTGCCCACTACCATGGCCTGTCTGCTGCTGCTACAGACCACTGCCGCGGCACCACCCCAGCGGCGAGCGTCAGGGTGGCGAGCGACATGGGCAGCGCTTCTTGCTGGCCTCGATGTGTCGGGTTGATCGAGATTCATTTTTCCATCGTATATTTACTGTTAGGCAGTTTGAATTTGTAAAGGAGCTCTTCCAGCCAAGCTGCCCAGTCGCTTGATCGCTGCTGTGCTTGCCGGCATGCCGCTGCAGCGACGGCCGAGCTGGCGTGGCGCAGGTGGCCAGAGCCAGCTCTGCTGGCGCTTTCGCATATGCGGCTGGTCATTGGAACCTCCCACCGTCCGCCCAGTTTCCTCAAGAGGCAACTCAGCCCACCTAAACCCTTCGCCCGCCCGCAGCGGCCAACTCTGCGATGGAGGCGCTGCCCGACCCGCTGCTGGGCAGGATCTTCGCTGCCGCAGCCCAGGATGCCGGGGTGAGCGCTGGGGGGCGGGTTGGGTCTGGCTGCTGGTGCACGCCGGCGCCGCCGCTTGTCGCTGGCGCCGCTCGCTCGGGCTGCACCCACCTTCCCTTTTTCCTCGCGCCCTGCAGGATGTGATCACGCTGGTCAGCCGCCGCTGGCACCAGGTGTTTTACTCGGAGCCGGAGCTGTGGCATTTCCTGGCGCTCACTGTGGAATCCCTTGATACTGCCCGCGAGGTGGGGCAGACGCGGCAGTGGTTTGCCGCCAAGGCTCTCCTGCTGCGCCGCATTGGCGGGTTTGTGCAGCACTTGCGCTGCAGCCAGTTGTTGGTAGAGGACAGCCATCCAGATGCTTATGATGGTACTTTGATTGACATGCAACAGCTGGCAGCCGACAGCGGCGCTGAGTGGCAGCTGGGCAGCAGCGTGCTGGCGCACCTCAGCCCCGCCACCCTGCAGTCGCTGCGCCTGGGGTGGGTGCTTGTGGACGCAGGTGCTGCAGCAGCGCTGCAGCGCTTGAGTAGCCTCACACAGCTTTGGATTGAGTGTGAGGACGGTCTGCCCAGCCGCATTGTTGTAGCCCTGGCCAGCCTGCCGTGGCTGCTGTCCTTGGAGCTTAGCGCTTGTGACATCCCACTTGGGCTGCCCACCGCACTGCAGCACCTCACTCAGCTGACGTGCCTCGTCCTCGACAGCTGCAGCCCCTTGCCAGAGCTGAGCGCTGTGTTTGCGCTCACCCAACTGCGGAGGCTGGGCTGGCAGGAAATGCGGCAGGCCGGCGCGCTGCATGTCGACCCACAGCAGTTGCTGGCACAACTGCGGCAGCTGCAGAGCTTGGATATTGGCAGCGTCCAGACTGAGCCCACGCGAGGGAGCTTGCAGGTGCGCGTTCATTCAGCAGCATGGCATGGGGAGTCAGAGCAGTGCATCCACTGGATGTTGTGACGACCTACCGGTGCTTGACCTGTCGTGATAGGCTGGTAGGCTGGCCCACGCACTCGAGTGTGTGTATCGGGACTGCAATGCAAGCGGCTGCCTAGGCATGACGTGCGTTTGTGGGGCGTTGGCCCCGCCGGATATCTGCTTTGTGCAAGCTTCCGGCATTTGCCCTGTCCACTTTGTTGCAGGTGGGCGGCGCCGTGCTGGGAACCTGCAGATTAGAACGCTGTGCGCATGCAGACAGCACGTGGTGGAAGCTATACTTGCGTGGCATCGAGAGCACGGCCAGCCTGCAGCAGCTGCTGGCGGCAGCATTGCCAGCTGGCACACAGCCCAGCCAGCTGCGCAGCCTGCGGATCAACCAAAGCTACCTGCTGCTGCCAGCGGTGCTCAGCTGCCCCTTGGGGCACCTCACCAGCCTGGGGCTGTCCAGTTGCAAATTCCCAGATGCTGGTGCCCTGGCTGTGGTTGAGGCGCTGCTGCAGCAGGCGCCCCGGCTGCAGAGCTTGGCCCTGATGGGCTTTCCAGATGCACCCTCAGCGCTGCCCGCCGTCATCAACCGCACGGGCCTGCGGCAGCTGTGCCTGAGGGGCAGCTCCTTCAAAGAGCTGCCGCCTGGCCCGTACCTATCAAGTGAGCTGGACCAGGGGCCTGCCTGTGGGGGGCCTTGCGCAAGGCAGCCTGCTGTGCTCAGCAGGGGCAGGTTGCCCGATGCTGCAGCGGCATTTTGTGCATTGCAGTGCATGTCACCTGCACGCCCTGTCACCCTGTCGCACCAATGCCCTCTCAGCGCTGGCCGCCGCCACTAGTTTGACTGAGCTGTCGCTTGCGGAGAGCAGTCTCCTGGTCCTGATCACTGCTGATGTGGATGGCATCCTGTGCCGCCTGCCGCGCCTGCGCTACCTTTACCTAGACGTTGCCAGGATGCCGGTGCATGTGCGGGCCCAGCTGGCCGAATGTGCGCCGCACCTGCAGATCTCTGGTGAACCGTAGGTGCCGCTATGGCATTGACATGATTAAGTCCTGCTGCTTGTGCTTGCACAATCTTTGGCAGTATGCTTGTAACATACCGTGCACATTCAGAACCTCCGCACAGCAAGCTGGGACAACTGTACATGCTGCCGGCATTAACAAACCATAACTGCTGCTAACAGCCCATCGTCACGTTACACATGGCAGGTGGACTGTGCACAAGTTTAAACAAGTTCTATGCACAGTGGTGTGCATTGCATGAGGAGCGACTTGCATGCCTCCCTGCCAGGTGGCAGACCTACAGCTGCTGTAGCACCTCGCACACATACAGCTGGAAGTCCCGAGCAGTCTCGCTTCGCTCGTAGTCGGTCAGGGTGCCGGTGCGCTGCAGCTGCGCCGCAGCTGGCTGGTCGCCGCTCGCCGCCGCAGCCTCGGCTGGGAGCCGCTCACCGGCTGCGGTGGGGCAGGGGAGGGTTGAGAGGCGGTGGAGTTAGGGGTCTCATGCAACCAGCTCCTGGCACATACAGGGGCGAGCGGAAAGGCCGCATGCATGCAGAGCACCACCACAAGTCAACTGTTCCAAACAGCAGGCACCACCGTGTTGAACATCCGCTGCATTCCCTCACATGAGTTGAAGCGCTGCGGTGGGCGGGCCGCCTGGCCAGAGCCCACGAACAAATTCTCCAGCTCCCCTGCTCCACCGGCCGCCGCCGTGAAGGACCCAGTGCTCCCTCCTGCTGCACCCACCGCTTGCTGCAGCGGCAGGCCGGCGTCGCGGCAGGCTGCCACCAGCCCCACCGCGGCGTCGGGCAGGCCGTGCTGCGGGGTGGATGCGGGCACAGCAGATCAAAGATGTGCAACTGAAGTCAGCCTGGTCAAGTCTGCCAGCTCATGCCGCCGCCGCCCTCTGGCTTCCTGCCCCACAGTCTGTCAGTCACAGCTGGAACCAGGCACAAACATACACATTTTGGCAACTTGCCGAACCATGCGGCCCACCTGGCGCAGCAGCTGCAGGGCCGACTTGAGCGCCCCCGCCGCCACCAGCAGGCCGGCAGCTGCCCAGGGCCGCCCCTCTGCTGCGGCCACGTGCGCCGCCCAGCGCTCCATAGCCGCTGCACGCTCCGCATCCCTGGCGCAAGGCAGAGCAAAAGTGCAAGGCGGGTGGATGGCGGAGTGGGACAGCATGGCACCAGAAACCGCGGCAAGCCACGCTGCGTCCGGCGATAAGTAATGGCATCCCGGTGCAACAACGACCCACTGGCACAACCCATACAGAACAGGCTGCTGTCCTTTGACATGCAACACAATCAAAAGGCGGTTCCAGGCAGCATTCCAGCAGCCGCGCACTTGAGGGAGTGGGCCACCAGGGCTGGCAGCTGCCTTGGTTAGACTCTACTCTCAGAAACGCAACCCAATCTACATCTAAAATGGTGAGGCGAGCAAGCACTGCAGCCACGCACCTGAGGGAGTGGGCCACCAGGGCGGAGGCGTAGCGCCACAGCCCAGAGTCCTGCAGGATGCTCGCTGCATCCGCATGCTGGCCTGCATTTGGAAGGGCAGATTGAAGACTTGTGGAGGCATTGAGCATTGAAGGCAGCTGTCGCCGCGTCCGCGTGCTAGCCTGCGGTTGAGAGGGCACAGGGGGGGCCACTTCAGCCTGGCACGTATATCGACATCAGTTCTGTGTTGATGATTGATACTTGATATGCGCAAGGAGGGCATGCTACATTACCTGTGGAGCAGAGCAGCGGCACGCCCAGCAGCGTGTCGCCCACCGATGCGGCGTTGGCAGTGATCACCTTGGCGGCCTGCAGGGAAGGGAAGCAGCAAGACAGAGAGTGCATGCAGAGCGGGTGGGCAGACGAGAGCAGGTGGGCAGCTGGTTTGCAAGCGCCAGCACCCAGACCATACCGTACCAGTTCTAAGCCAACCCCCTACACAGTCACAGAACCTCGCCTGCACAAAGAGAGTGCGTGCCGCAGAGTCCTCTGTGCCCGCAGCCGCTGTCCCTGCCCCTGCAAGCAGGGCGCCCGCCGCGCCGCCCGCCTGCTGCAGGCCGCAGGCAAAGGCCATGCCCAGCGTGCACAGCGCGTCGCGGTAGTAGCTGCATGGGCAGGGGCAGGGGTGCTCAGCAAAATCAAACACAGCGTGCACCGCGCGTCGCGGTAGTAGCTGCATGGGCAGGGTGGAGTTGAGAGCGGGCAAAAACTTCGAGGGTTTGAGTTGTGGACCGCACTGTTCAGTTCAGAGCAAACCCGCTCACAATGTTTTGAGAGCAAGTGCATGACAAAGGAGCGTCACTGTGTGAGCGTTTCTTTTTTGTGCTGGACACCTCATGGATAATAAGCAGCAGCAGATCAGTTGCATCAGTCTCACCGTGTGGAGCGGTCGGGCGGCGAGGCCAGCAGGAAGCCGACCGCGGTCTGGAAGTCGCCGAGCGCCACGTACTCGAGCACGCGCTTCTCCTGCAAATGCGGCGTGACAGCTACAGTTGTAGCACTCGTGCATTGCAGCGGGGCAGTCGCCCAACAGGCACACACGGCAGTGCCCTGGGTGTTCCACCTCCCCTCCATATGTGTTTCTTGATGCACCGCACCTGCGGGTCCTCCGAGGTCCTCCAACATGCACCAGCAGCCACACCCCTGACCTGCATTCTACCATTCTGTACATCGAAATGCAAACCCAAACACACCTGCAGGTCCTCCGAGTCCTCAAACACGCGCCGGCTCATCTGCTCGTGCCAGCCGCTGCGCTCCCGAGCCTCCTCCAGCTCCAAACCCTCCTCCCACAGCCGCCTGCAGCCGCCGCTGCTACTTGTTCCACTGCCGCCACCTGCCCCGCTGGAGAAGGCTGCCGCACTGCTGCTGTAGCCGCTGCTGCCAAACTTGGGAGATGGTCCCACACCACTGCCCATCAAGCTGGCGTCTCCCAGCGGCGGCCGGCCGCCAGCTGCGCTGCTCGAGCCACCGCTGACCCGCGCCAGGCCAGGCGCACCGCGTGCTGCATCATCCATGCTGCTAGCACGGCCGCTGCCTCCAGCGCTCGTACCGCTGCCGCCGCTGCTGCGGCGCCTGCTGGTCTCAAGCGCCTGCTGCAGCCAGGCGAGCGTGGCGGGCAGGCGGCGCCAGAAGGTCGCCTCTGCTTCGTCGCCCATCAGCTCAGCTGCGGCAGGCGGAGTGAGGACACACAGATATTGTCCTTTGTTGCGACTAGGTTGGCCCAACAGGATCGCGGGTTGCTGCATGTTATAAACGCATCCATGCAAGGGCAGCTGCAGTGTGCCGAGCCAGCAGGCTCAAGCAGGGGAACAAATCCCCACCTGCAAAGGCCATGCGGTCCGCGGTGCGGTGGCTGGCCAGCGCAGCGCCATAGGCAGTGAGTTCAGCCGGACTCAGCAGCGCGGGCTGGCCGCGTGCCGTGGCGATTGCGTGCAGCATGGCAACCAGTGAAGTGAAGGCGGTGCGCGAGGGGCTGTGTTCGTAGCCTGCACAGGTGCCAAGAAAGGAATGAAAGCTGAGAGTTGGGATGCATAATGCAGCCGAAGGCCCAACAAAGCAGCGGCTCTCGAATGCCCGTTGCGAGCCCAAACAGCTGCGTCCACCCACCGTCCGAAATGCCGGCCGCAACGGTCATCAGCTGCAGCTGCTGCCGCCCGCCTGCACCCGCCTGCAAGCATGGCAGGCCAATGGCTGACATTTCAGCAGGGCTTGAGTCGTTTTCATTGCCCAACACGCCTACCCAGCGTTTTGCCAAACCCAAAGTTCCTTAACCCAGCTTTTGCAATAACCCAACTTGTGCATAGCAGATCAGCGGCATCGCCAACCAGCAAGCTCTTTCCACTCACCAGGCTCTTCAGCTGGCTCTTGCTGACCGAAGCCACGTCCTTGGCCATCCCCTTGAAAGCCCCACCCAGGCTCTTGAAAGTGGAAGCCAGCTCGCTGCGCCGCCGGCCAGACCCCGCGGTTGCGCTGCCGGCCCGGCCAGCCAGGCCCAGCGCCATGGCTGCCGCCTCATCGCGCTGCGAGCTGCGGGGGAGGAAGTGGGTTGAACGCATGGTGGGTGAGGCACTGGAATGTGTATGGTACAAGGTTGGAGAAGAGACAGCAGCGAGCCGCCTCCACCTGCCGGGCTGTTGCTGGTATAACGCGCAAGTGCATTTTGTGAGGTGGGCCAACATGCGCAGCATGCTTCGCCCTCCCCGTCGGGCCCACTGCCTTGTGACCACCCTGCCTCCGCCGGGGTCTCTCACTCCCACTGCAGTGGGTGAGAGCAGCTGCTTACCTGCCGGCGTCTCGGGAGGAGGGGCTCACAGGCGTGCCACCCGCTGCCGCCAAGTCCAGCACACTGCTGGCCGCCTCGTCCTCGTCCTCTGTGAGTGGAGTGCGTTGCAAGGGCCATTGGCATCAGCTGTCCCACGGTGGCGGACCCTCGCTGTGCAATATGTGTGCAACATGATGAAACCTGGCGGTCCCGACTTACCGACCCAACAACACATGCCGGCACCCAGGCTAACACCACGCCAGCACCGCAGGCACACCTGCTCCCGCCGAAAACGCGTCCAGCAGCTGGCGCAACTCGGGCGCTTCGGCCGGCGCCTCCCCCGCCTCGCTGCGCTGCTGCAGGCGCTCCCAGGCCGCCTGGCAGGCGCGCGGCAGGCGCGACCACACCTGCAGGAGCGAGGCGGGAAGAGGGCAGCCAGCTTTACAGAAAGGCATGGCCAGGCTGGGTGGCTGCAAGACGGGTACCTTATTGTCCGCACACACCCGTGTGAAACTCAGCTGAAACCAGCTGAAAACCAACAGGGCGCTTCACCACACAGCACAACCCCCACCCCGCCGCACCTCTCCCTCCAGCCGCTCCAGTGTCTGCTCCGCCTGCAGCGTGCGGCTGCTGGCCTGCGGCCCACCGCCGCTGCCGCTGCCAGTCAGGACTGCAGCCAGTGCGCCCAGCTCTCGGAACACAGCCTCCGGCAGCCCGCGCTGCAGCAGGAGGCGCAGCAGCAGGCCCCAGGCGCGCGGCAGCAGCGGCGGCGCCGCCACGTGCGGGCCGGCCAGCAAGCCCCACGGCTGATCGGCAGCTGCTTCGCTGGGAAGGGGTGCGTGCAGCATGGCTTGGTAGCGCAGCATGCGGGTGCGGCGCGGCCGAACTTCCATGGTGTGCACCGCGTCGTACAGCGCAAGCGTACCGTCCTCCAGCGAGGCAGCCAGAACTGTGCCGCCACCTGTGGTGGCGGGAGTAGGAAGTCAGGAGGCGGCAGAAAGTCACTGCAGGCTAGCGAGTGAATGGGAGGGGCAACCACATGCCAGCGGGCACCATCAATGGGATTCAGCACACCGCTCCTCAGATGGCACCTGATACAGCCCCTGCTAAATGCCGACCCCTCCCTCTCACCAATGGGCGCCGGCAGCGGCAGCCACTGCACGTCTGCCGTGCGGCCGATGCGCGCCGCCCAGGCGGCGCCGGTCACATGCGTGGGACGCAGCTCGCCCTGCGAGATGACTGAATACAGCCAATGAGTCAAATGTGCGCGATGGCACACTGGCATACTAATGCAGCTGGAAATACCACAAATGAGTCGCGGTAAGTAATGAATTGCATACTCACCTGCTGATCCAGGTCGTACACAGCGCACAGCCCGCTGGCAAACAGCACCGCCAGCCGCGCCTGGGTGGTACCTGCACAGGGGAAGGTTGCCAGCCTTATGGGCAGGGCAGTTGCAAGCAGGCATTGCTGCACAACAGCCGCACCGTGGCCGCCCGTTCGAGTGCATCTCAACATGTAGGCTGCGTATGCACCTCGCCCCCCCACAAACACAAACACAGCAGCAGCCGCACCTGCCGCAGGATACCAGCTGGCGGAGGGGGGCGGCCCTGCAAGGATGCGGTGCACTCGGCCCAGCCCCGTCTCCAGCATGGCGCATCGCCCGCTGGCTGCAGGCGCGTGTGCAGGGAGAGCAAGGTAATGTGCTTCGGGAGCAGTGAGAGGTGACACCGGCAGGAACTGTACTGCAGGTGCATGTCCACAGATGCTGCTTCATGCCATGTGAACGTAGATCGCATGCATCGACTGCACAATGCAGAGTGCAGCCCCTGGTTCAACACGCAGCGCGCAGCTCTTGCACCCGTGTCCCAGTGCGCCAGCGTGCCCTCGGCAGCCATTTAATGTTGCTTCAACTTGCACAATGCAGCATGCCTCCCTGGATTGGCTGAGCAGCAGGAAAGCTCACATGTGTCCCAGTGCGCCAGCGTGCCCTCGGCATCGCCCAGCAGCACAGAGTTGCCCCACGAGCCCAGCGCCACCGCCCGGAAATCTGAAGGACGCAAACGCAGCGAGTGTGCTCTGATGAGCATGAAAACCAATCGAATCTGCCGGTTCTGCCATGCATTCCTGTGACAGTCCTGCTGTGACAGTACACAACATCCATCGCTCACCTCCATTGGCCAGGGCCTGCCACGTCGGGCGGCGGGGCCGAGTGTCGGAGATGCGCCGCCCCCGAATACCCAGCAACCCTGCGGTCAAGGCTCAACACAAGGTGCAAGGTGCCCTGCAGACATACACTGCGGGTGAAGCTTGCCAGGCAGGGGCTGGGCACACCATGCGCGGCCTGTATATGCAGGCGCACAGCGGACTGCCTGCTGTATGTGGAGTGGGGAATCGGTGGTGGCACGCATGAACCATGCACGCTCACACGCTTGCCCACACCTCCCACCTGCCCGCCCATCGGCCAGCGAGAATGCAAGCCGCTCCTCAGGAGGCTCCTCCCCTCCCTCAGACGCATACGGGTAGCTGCAGGGTGGCAACAGGTGGGGCAGACAGCCCGCTGGGCAGGCTGCATGCGTGCTGCAAATGCTGCTTGTTGCCTGCTGCTGCTGCTGCTTGCTGGCTGCATGCGCACACAGCTGCATCACCCAAGTGGCACAAACAGCGCATACGTCTCCTGAGCACTCCCCACCCGCCCTCACCCGGCCGCCGCACGCTCTGCAGCACGCGGCGAGGCGGCCCAGGGTGCGCCGCTGCTGCTGACTGCCTCAGCAGGCACCATCCACTCCACTGCAGCGGGAGTTGTCAGCAGATGCATTACATGCATATATGACTGGTTTGCAGCGCGCACGTGGGTTACCCAGCAACATGGAACTTCCAGGCCGCCGCCGGCAGTGCGCTGCAGGTGAATCATCACCATGAGCACAAGCGCAGACGGCCACATTCATTTGCGCTCACCCGCGGTGAACTGCAGGTCGACTTGGCGCAGGCGGGCGGGCGCCGCGCCGCCGCCAACCGACCAAATCTCGGAGGGAGCGCCCCTGAAGTGCGGGAGGGCATGTGCAAGGGAGTGCAATCGGGCTGTGAGGATGTGAGTGCGCTGCCGGCACGGCACAATGGAATGCACTCATCACCATGAGTGTGTGTGTGAAACAGCTGCATGCGCTGTACCATCGCGCCGCCAGCCAGCTCTGCAGCACAGCTGCCTGAGCGGCATCTTTCAGAGCACCTGACCATTTCCCCCTACTTTAAAGACCTGAGAGGAGGGCAGCCCTGAGAGGCCAGCACCTGCAGGCCCCGCACCTGAACAGCAGCAGCAGGTAGCGGCCCGAGGGCGAGGCGCGCACGCCGCCAAGCGGCACAGGGTCAACCGGCACCTGCCGGAACGGCACGCTGAGCCGGTTGCGCACGTCTGCAGGGAATTTCAGATATAGGACAGAGCAGCTTGTAATCAGGACGAAGACACTCCAGCAGGTTCAGGCGGCTGGGCACATCTGCATCAGGAGGAGGCGTGATATGCCGCACTGCGAGCGTGCGCTCAAGCAAGCCAGGAACGCTGGGTGAAAGTATTCACAGTTCAATAGCCACCCCCCACCCACCTGTGATGAGCTGGGTGTTGCGGTAGCCGCCCGCCACCTTCTCGCTGCTGTGAGACACCAGGCGGGCGTAGGCACCCAACCAGCGCACGCCCTGCAGCAGACAAGTAGCAAGCGGGCGGAAAGGTCATGTGCTGTGACGACGTGCAGATGGAAGGCAGCATAGCGGCAATGCGGCACACCGGCGAGATGAGCTCCTCTGGGCTACGACTCGGCAGGAAGCCTGGAGTGGCGCAGCGGCAATGCCACAGACGCCTGCATGCACAACAGCAAACCAAAGCCAGGTGGCTCGAAGCGCAGGCTGAGCGCAGCGGCATCCTGCCCCACCCACCTGCACGGGACCCGGGTGGGCCGCCAGCGAAGCCGATGGCCCCAGCTGCAGCGGCAGCAGCGCTCCCTGCTGCACCGCCAGCAGCTCGATTGTTCCTTTCAGGAGGGAGGTAGGGGAAGGGCAGAGCAAAGCGGTTCAAATCAGTATGCACTTGCGATACTACCGACAAGGCAGGCACAATACACACAGACATTTCAACAAGCGCCCATGCCCCTGTCAAGCACACCTGCCGCCGTGGCTGCAGCCACTGGTGCCACAGCGCCGTGCGCCGCCGGCAGGGGCACGGGGGTGGGGCTGGCGCTGAATGCAGTCACGCGCTGGGGCAGCGTGTGCAGCAGGCCTGCGGCAGGCGGGTGGGAACAGACGGCTGTAAATGGAGGCAAGTGCGGCACTGCGCAACAACTGTGCAACAACAGTGCGGCACTGTGCAACAACTGTGCAACAACAGTGCGGCCAGTGCAGTGCCGCCCTGCCTGCCAAACCTGGATGCCAAGCGCAACATTCATAAGCACGCACCGAGCAGCTCAGGCTTGGGGGCCGGGGGCAGTGCAGACGGCTTGGCATCTGGCAGCGTTCCGCACAGCAGCGGCAGCTGCCACTGCCACACCCGGCCGTCGCTGGCCACTCCCATGAGGAGCACGCTGTGCCCGCTGGCCTCCTGCTCTGCACCACAGCATGCGCTGCCGCTGCCGCCAGCGTCCAACGAAGCCCTGGTGCCGCCCGCCGCCATGCCACTGCCGGTCCGCTCCAAGCCACCACTGCCGCCCACATCTGCGCTGGAAGACACTCGGCGGGCCAAGCCTGGCGGCCGCCTAGCCCCGCCGCCGCCCAGCAGGCTGGCCTGGGAAGCGAGGTCGGCTGCTGTGCTAGTGTCCAGCTGCGCAGTCAGGCCGCGCCACAGCCCCCCCGTGAGAGCCAGCAGGGCGGGCGCTGCACGTGGGGTGGGTTGCAGGGCCAGGGTGAGCGCTGAGAGTGGGGTCAGGAGCAAGGTCACTGGTCAGTTGACATAGCAATTTGCCCACACCAGCAGCACTTTGCACAGCTGCTGTAGTCAGACCAACCCCCCCGCGTTACCCACCGGAGCCAAACTTGAGCGCTGGGGGCATCAGCTTGGTGGCCCCCAGGCACGAGTAGGTGAGCAGGCGGGAGTGGCGCTGCCACACCGACACCGAACCATCCCTGCACAGAAGGGGCGGGGTGGTGGAATCAGTGCAGGCCACTGAACCAGCATTTTGAGGCAGCGTTTTGAGCAAGATTCACAGCGTGGCTAGCAGGCATGGGTTGGCAGCCCCACCAGCCGGCCTCCCTTCCTCACTTGTGGGAGCAGTACAGCACATCGATGCCGCCCTCCCGCAGTGACTTGCTGGCAGCTGGACGAAGGAAGGGAAGATGGCAAAGGCGGTTGGCACATGCAATTGTGTGCAGCGAAAGGCGGCTGGTACATGCATTGGTGCGAATCGAAGGCACTCGGCAGCGCAGACTGCACGCCCAGTGATCCATCTCGATTCCAATACAACTGGCGGCAGACACAAGGCCCACGTGAGGCACGCACTGCTAAGCCATGCAGGCTCTCTTTTCACCTGCATGCCCGTAGCAGCCCAGGAGGTCATCAAGCGGGGACCGGCTGGCAGGCAGGGGGCTGGATGCCGCTGGCTGGCCATACTCCAGGTCGAACACAATCAGCTGCGCGCAGAGGGAGGCAGTGAAAGGTGAGCAAGATGCTGAGCGTATGGCTGCAATCAGCACAGGTGCAGCACGGTTGGGTTTGGTTGGACAGGTCCAGCTTGCAAGGTTCCCTCCTGGCTACCGGGCTGCAACCAATCAGACCATGCAACACACTGCAGCATGCGCGCACCTCGCGCTGCAGCAGCAGGAACAGCAGGTCCTGGGTGTCGCTGAAGGCGCAGCGCAGCGTGCCGCCCGCACCAATGTCCACCTGCCAAGGGGGGGCACATCGAAGTTAGCATCAGGGAGGCAGCTGGTGCTCAAAGGAGGTTCACATGTATTGGCAATGCGCGGCGCAAGTCCGACGGACAACACACCTGTCAAGCTGGCAAGGACGAGGGCACCTTGAAGAAAATGCAGCAGCCAGACAAGATGAGCACCGTACCTGATACTGCTGCTGCTTGACTTTGTCGGCCGCCGGGTTGGTCAGGCTGGAATGGTGAAAGAGGCGTGCACGTGAAGTGAATGCACCGAGCGCAAGTGCAGGCAAGGGATGGGGTCTTGCTGTCCTGCTGCAGTGCAGACGGCCTGAGCTCCGAAGCAACCGGAATTTACATGCAGCATTCCAAACAGTGATAGAACGCACCACAGCACAATGAAGGAGCCCTTGGCGCCGCTCAGCACCAGGCGGCGGCGATCTAGCGGGTCCACCTGCAGCTCCATTGCCGGTGCAGGAAACAGAAGGCAATCAGTACCGTCAGGGAAAGCCTGGCATGCTCATGGGGTTACGGGGTGCCAGCAGTATTCACCTGCTGGTCAGCTAGTCTGCTGTGCATGACAGCACCACCCACCTGCAGGCTGGTGAAGGGCTCTGCAGCGCGAAAGTCCTTGCGCCACACAATGCCTCCCGCTGCATGGCAGGGGGAGGCAGCAATGCATTCAGCGCACGCAGCAATGCGGCAGCCTCAGCAGTCACGTTGTTATACCAACCAGGCCCTGCAAGGCGGGGGCACTGGCGCTGCATGGCCTGGGGTAGAAGCCAATATCGCCCCAGCACCGCTGCCACGCCACCAAACCCAGCCCACTCACTGCGATAGTCCCACAGCAGCAGGATGCAGGGTGCCAGCAGCACTGCCAGTACAGAGGGGCTAGCTGTGGCCCAGGCCAGGCCCACCACTGGTGGGCGCCCCGGAGCGGGCCCACCGCCGCCCTCCGGCCGGCGAGCGCCGGCGGCGGTACCAAATGCAGAGGCCCAAGGGTCCTCTAGAGCCGCAATGACCGCTCCGGTGTTCACATTCCACACCATGACCCGCCCCTCCTCATCGCCGCTGGCCAGGCGCAGCTGCGCCGTTGCACGCGGCTCGCGGGGACCGCCGCCCGGGTGCCTGCGGCAGTGGGGGGTGCCGCAAGGTGGGAGCCGTGGTCGGCATGAGGAGGCCATGATACCAAGGTGCTCAGCTGTGAGGCTCTGCAATGGAGACGGCCCGGTCGCCCTGCCAATGCACTGCCTGCAGACTGCCACGTTCGCATGCCAAAGCGTCCTGGCAGCATGCATGACATGCAGAGCAGGCCGCAGCACTCACCATGCCAGCGCCGACACCGCGGCCTGGCGGTGCGCCCCTGCCAGCGTGGTGGCGGCTGCCATGCGCTGGACCTGCGGCATGGGTTGGGGCATTGCATATGAAGCACGGCCATGGGCGCTGCAGCGTCCGGGCTGAACTGTGATCATACGTGCCTACAGGCTGCTGCCTAAAGCACATATGCACTGCAGCGCAGGCTTGGTTGCACTCAAACCAGCCGCAGCCAAGCGCACAAGCAGCTCACATCCACGACCACCACAGCCGACGAGGCGGCATACGCGAGGAGCTGGCCGCCATGCAGCGCCGCGGCACCGCGGTTGGCCTTGGCGGGCGGCCCGGCCAGGTGGGCCAGGCAGTCCAGCGGCGCAATCTGCTGCTGCATGGCGGGCTGCGGTCAGCAAGCAGGCTGCCTGCAGCAGGAGGCGGGGAGTGCGGCGGGCGACAGTGGGCGGCAGGTGGCTGGGTGCGGTCACGATGCCCTGGGTGGGTTCCTTGATCGTCTATGCAGATGCCCAGTGGCGCTGGGGCCGCCCTGGGCCCGGGGAGCCCGGCAGTGGCCCCGACCCACCGAGGAGCGAGGTCAACACTCGCGACAGGGCATGCCGGCGCGCCTGATGGTAGCAACGGGGGCCGGACAGTGATCGCAAGCTTCCCGGAGGACCACCCGTCTCGCCAGCGGGCAAATGCACAGCTCGCATCCCCATGCAGGCCAGTGCAGGCGTGAGCATCGCTGCTGGGGGCCGCGACACAATCAAGTTTCAGAGCTCCAGCACTGAGCACAGGCCGTGGCAAGGGAACAATGGGCTTGCCTCACGTGGCACCGGCCTGAGGCGGTTGGCGGTGCCTGAAAAGCACGCGCGAGCTGTCGGCAGCGATTTGCGGCGCGCTCGGGAGGCGACAGCCTCCTCACGCCTCCCTTTGCCCCTCGCGCCGCTATGCGGCAGGGCCTGGAGCCCGAGGGGCCCTCCTGGACGCAGCGCGTGCATCAGGCGAGCATGCAGGGAGCGGGGCAGGCGGGGTATGCAGCCTGGGGCGGTAGTGGTGGGCACCGCTCACCGCCGCCGGTAAAGCAGGCACGTCACTGCCACCGGCACTTGGTTGTGCCCCACCCCTGATCGTGCGTCCGCCCTCCCCTCTTACTGCAGGTCATCCTGAAGGTTGTGCAGCATGAGCTTGCGCGCGCGCACTTCAACCAGCCGGGGCCCGCCGGAGTACGTCGCCGCAGATCTGCCACATGCTCGTGCCGCTTGGGCCGGGCGCGCCTTCTTTCCCCCTGTGGCAGCGCACTGCTTTGCTAGGCGGCGCGCAGGTGCACCATGTCAGCGCAGCTGCACTGTTTCATTGCGACTGCTCCTGCCTCCCTGCTGCAGCCCCTGTGCTTCGCGGCCATCCTGCAGCGGCTGATGGAAGGTGGCTATACTCGACCCACCGATGTCCACCTGGGTGCGCCTTTGGCAGTAGCAGTGGCATGGCTGGTTGCAATGCATGCGCACACTGCGTCAGCACAGGTGGCACCCTGCCTTCCTGCACCCCGCACAGCAGCAGGGTCGTTTAGCTGCCCATGCCGCTGCGCTGTGCAACCAACCGGCTGCGGTACCAACCCAGCCGCCGCCCGCCCGCCCCGCCGCCCTCCCGCAGACGTGCAGCGCATCTGGGCGCAGTGCCGCTCTGCAGCGCCGCCCAGCAGCGAAATGTTCCGCGCCTGCGAGCGCCTGGCTCCGCTAGTGGACATGCTGTGGCAGCACTGCGGTCTGGAGGTTGCCCCCTCGCCCTCCCCGCCCGCCGTGCAGCAGCCGCTGGCGCCGCCGCAGCTGTCGCCCGCGGGCCCACAGCTCGAGCCGGCGCCGCAGCAGCCGATGCTGCAGCCGGCGCTGCAGGCGAGGGGGTGGGAGGCGATGGCCCCCCCAGGCATGACGCCCGCAGGCGGTTGGGGCTCGCCCGCCCTGCCGCTGCCGTCGCTGGTGGTGCAGCAGCCGCCGCTGGGCAACACCGTGGCCCAGGAGCAGCAGCTAGCCATGGCACACATGCGGCAAGCCGGCAGCCAGCTGGCGCTGGCGCGGCAGCACGCGGCGCAGCTGGCGCGGCAGCAGCAGGCCTCTCCGCTGGGCTTTGCCGGTGGCAGCGCTGGGCAGGATGTGCCTGGGCAGCCGCAGCTGGCCATGGCGCAGCGGCTGGAGCTGCAGGATAGAGAGCAGCGGCGGATGGCGCTGCTGCGCCTGCGGCAGGAACTTATGGGAGAGCCTGCCCCTGCCGACCAGCAGCACCTGCAGCCGCCGCACCTGCAGCAGCAAGTGCAGCAGGCGCCGCAATTTCAGCAGCAGCAGCAGCAGCAGCTGGGGGCGCCCCTTTCGCGGCAGCCCAGCACACTAGCGGAGCAGCAGCAGGCGTGGCTGGACGCCATGGCGCAGCAGCGCCCGCCGCCGCTGCAGCAGGCGCCGGGCGAGCCTGCGCCCGGCGAAGCGCACTGCCTAGCCTCGCTGCTGCTGCAGGGCGGGTCGGCGCCGCCGCCGCACGAGCGGCAGCGCATGGTGCTAGCCCAGCTGAAGCAGAACATGCTGATGATGCAGATGCAGCAGCCACAGGAGGGTGCAGAGGCACAGCAGCCGGCAATGCAGGCTGAGCTGGCAGGGGCAGCTGCAGGGGCGCCGCTGCCCATCCTGCAGCCGCAGCAGCCCTTTGCCGCACAGCACCCGCAGCAGCACCCGCAGCAGCCGCAACACCTGCAGCAGCCGTTCCCCGCCCATCGGTCGCTGCCGCAGCCCGCGCCGCTGCAGCAGGTGGCCAGTTTCGGGCGGGAGGCAGCCCTCAGCCTGCCGCTGTCACCCACAGCCAGTATGGGAGCCAATGGCCACGCGCGAAAGCGGCCCGCCCTGGCAGCACAGATGGGTGCTGCTGTCAAGGAGGCGGCGGCTGCTCGGCCGGGCGGCGGCGCTGGAGCAGACAGCGACCTCAGGTGCTGTGCAGCACAATTCAGGCTTGCTGGGTGGCTTGGTTGTTGTTCAAGGCTGCTGCTTCTGACAGCAATGCTGCTGTGTGGGCCGTGCGGCTTGTCTGTTGATGCCAAAGAGCAGCGGCGCCGGCTCGGCAACTGAATGCACGTGCCTCCCTGCCTGCACCCCGCTGCAGGCGCGGCCACCCGCTCAACCGCTGCCTGCTGCTGCTGGAGCGCCTGCTGCAGCACGAGGACGCGGAGCCCTTCTCGCAGCCGGTGGGCAGCTGCCGCTGCTGTATTTGTGCTGTGGTTGCTGCTGCACACAGTTGCCAGCAGGCAGCTGCTTCAAAGTCCTTTTGCGTCTGCAAAGGCGGTGGCTTTCAAAATGGAATGGTTGGCGCTGGCATGTCCAGTATGAGCGCCTGTCTTAACTCTCCATTGGTTGAGGACCGGGTTTGGCGCCAATGCGCAGGTGGACCCCGAGGCGCTGGGCATCCCCACTGCCGCCCAAACAAAGGCTCGTTGGCGATTTAGCCTAGTTGCATGTTCAAACTCCATGCGCAGGTGGACCCCGAGGCGCTGGGCCTTTCCCAGTCTCACCATTGCCCATTATCAGGTTCCATTAATTAAGGACGAAGGCCCCACTGCTGGTACTGTACTGATGTATGCAGGTGGACCCCGAGGCGCTGGGCATCCCGGACTACCGCCAGGTCATCACCAGCCCCATGGACCTCGGTACCGTGCGGGACAGGCTGGCGCCAGGTGGGCAGGTGGTGCAGGGCTTTGCATGAGCCTGGTTGGGGCGCGGCGTCCAGAACACAATTTCGAGGGAGTGGGCATAGTGTTGAGGGATTTCTAGAATTGACCTGCTGCCTGGAAATGATGTCTGGGAATGTCTGGGACAGTGCCTCACAGCTAAACTCCTTGCATCAACCCAACACTGCAGGCCAGACGGAGGGCTGGGGCATGGTTGCCGGGAAAGGCCACAGCCTACAGGGCTGGTACCCAATAACTCTCATTCCAAGTTTTTACAGGCTGCCTTTGTGCCACTCTGTTGTGATGTCGCAGGCCGCACAGAGGGCTGGGGCATGGTGGCCTACAAGTCCACCGACGAGGTGCTGGCCGATGTGCAGCTGGTGTGGACCAACTGCCGGCGCTACAACGCTGCAGGCAGCCCCATCAAGTGAGCTCAGCCGGGGTTCCTGCAACCTGCTTGCTGTGTGATTTGGCTGCACTGCAGCGTGGCACGTGGCAGCTGCTTCCCTCGGCTGCCTGCGTACTGGCACCCTTGCATGTGGCTCCGCTGCAACGCCCTAGCCTAAGCTGCGCTGCTTCCTCACCACACCTGGCCATGCCTGGCCCGCCCCGCTGCCGCAGCGAGATGTGCGACTCTGTGGAGGCCGCCTTCTGCCAGCTGTGGGAGGAAGCAGGGCTGGGCAGCGCCGCTTCTGCCAAGGCGCCGCAGCCCGCCGCCCCGGCACGTGCCTCTGGAAGCCACCACGGTGCAGCGGCCAGGAGCCACCACGGTGCAGCGCCCTCAAAGGCGCAGCGCAGCAGGCAGGCAGGCGGGGGCCACAAGCAGGCGTCGCACAGCCGGCAGCAGTCGCACGGCAAGCAGGCACACAGCAAGCAGCAGGCGCACGGCAAGCAGCCCCGAGGCACGCCAGCAGGACCCAGCCCTGAAGCGAGCGCTGCAGCTGGCAAGCCGGCCGCGCGCAAGCGCGGCGCGGCAGCGGGCGGTGCGGGCGGCGGCAGCAAGCGGCAGCACGTCTCGCCTCCAGAGGCACAGCCGCCGCCGCCGCAGCAGCAGCAGCCGCAGCAGCAACGGGCCGCAGGGCAGCAGCAACAGCAGCAACAGCAGCAGCAGCTGGTGGATGGGCCGCTGCTGGCCCCATCAGCCCAACAAGCAGAGGAGGCGGAGGAAGGTCTTGAGCTGCAGCGCATGCTGCGCAGCAGCATCAGGCCGCCACCGGCAAATGCGGCAGCGGCGGCTGTTGCAGCAGCGGCCGGAAGGGCAGCCGAGGCGCTGCCGCCTTCCCCCATGGCAGGCGCTGGCTCTCCGGCCATTTGGGAGGCTGGCCCTGGCCCCAGTTTCGGGGCTGGAGGGCTGGCATCGCAAGGGGCGGCGGCCGGGGCCGGTGCAGCAGCTGGCGCAGCGCAGCCGCCAGACCCGTTTCTGCAGCGCTGGCAGGCGGCCGGCGGCGGCCCGCTGGCTGGCGCCCCTGCCGCTCAGGACCCAAGAGTGTCTCGAGCGCTGCTGCACCCAGATAGGGACAGCGTGCCAGCTGGTGCACTGCCGATGCTCCTGCCCGCCCAGCAGCCGCTGGCGGCGGCTGTGGCAGAGCCTGGTGCAGCGGCAGTGCAGGCGCCGCCCGGCGGGCTGCAGGTGCTGGGCAGCGTGCCGAGCAGGCTGGGCTCCCTGCAGCTGCCTGTGCTCTCAGGCCTTGCAGCTGCCACGGCGGCCGTCACTCCAGACCAGCTGCAGCAGGAGCAGCGAGTGCTGGCGGCCTGGCAGCAGGTGCAGCAGCAACGGCAGCTGGCCCTGAGAGCCATGGTGGCAGCAGAGCGAGCAAATGCTGAGCTGGCACAAGCCCGGGCAGAGGCCGCCGAGGCCCAGGCCGCAGCACAGGCTGCAGCAGCAGCCGCCCCCACAGCGCAGCCACGCTCGCCGGAGCCACGGCAGCCCGGCGACACAGCTGGCGATGGCAGCGCCAACAGCCGACCAGTTGCAGTGCGCTTGGTGCCGGCAGGGTGTGGCGGTGACCTGAAGGCGCTCGCCGCCTCAGTTCGCCAGGTGGGCCTTCAATGCCCTTTGTACCTTTTTCGGTTTTGTGCAGGGCTCCGGCAGTTGTGCATGAGCTGCCAATCACCAGCCAATCTCTGCTTTGGCCGCAGAACGCTTGCCATGCTGCTGCTGCACTGACCGTAAAATCCCCCCCTGCCCCACTCCCGCCTACAGTCGCGCTACCTGGACCTCATGCAGCTGGGCCTGCAGCTCTGCTCCAAGCCATTTGCCGCCCTGCCCACCAACACCACGCCCTGTGCCGCCCTGAACGGCGCAAGCAGCACCGCCGCACCCGGCGCCCAGCCCAGCTGCCCCGTGCTGGCGTGTGCCGTCGACTGTGTCACCAGCTGCCTGGCCGGCAAAGGCACGGCGGGCATGCTGCCGGCTGGCAGCGGTGCTGAGGGGGCTGCCATGGATACTGGGGATGTCAAGCACGAGCCAGCAGCGCCACGCTAGCCCTGCCAGCTGATGCGCTTGGTGGACCCCGCCGGCCGCCATTTTTTCCCTCCCCAACCTGCAAACCCAATCCACCCGACTTGTTTTGTTTACTCGCATTCAGCATGCCCTCGACTGACGCGCCACACCCATTCAGGATCGCCCCACCCCTTTCATCGACCCGCCAATGGCTCTGCGGCGCCCTGCGGACCGGCGACTCCCACTTAGCCACAACAACGCAGGGACACCCTTTTGTTTTTTGCATGCGGTTGAATAAACGGCGAGCACAGGTGTCGCCTGCGGCTCTCCTCCCCTTGCACCGCCCCCTCGGTGGGGGTGCCCTAGACCCACCCTCCTGCCATGTGTTCTCCTGCCATGTTCCTTCCCGCCATGTCCCCACCAACACGGGAGATCGCTGCTCCTGCGGTGCCCTCAACCTCTCTTGCTGGGTGCATCGCACATCGCCATACAAGCTGGCAAGGCAACAATGATGTCATATGTCACCCAGAACCGATTATTATCACCCAGGGAGGAGGAACGGGGTAGGGGGCTTGTTCAGCTATTATGCGCAGCGACACTGCAGGCACTGCAAGGCATCAGGTCAGGTTTGCCCTTGTGGCTCTCCGGGGCAGCATCGTCTGGCTGAACAATAGATATGGGAGTGATCATGCAAGGTTACTGCAATGTCATGTTGCTCTCCGTTCGATAGCTCCTCCAAGCTGGGCAGTGGTGCGCTCACGAAAATTCGTGGCCATGCTGCGCTGCACCCATGACCGCCCTGGCGGCGCCCCCGCTGCCGCCGCCAGTCAACGACGGTGGAGCGCAGCCATTGTTGCCAGCCTGTGCCTCTGGACATTGTTCGCACCCCGACGGGCGCCAGCAAGCGTTGCGCCAGCCGAGCTCGCCCAGCTCTCTGCTCTATCGGAGCGCCTGCGATCGGCTGCCGCGGTCAGGAACAATCCTCACCGCACGATACGCGTCGCATCCGGCGCTGCGCCGCAGCTGGGCAGCTCACCGCCACCGACCTACCGCCATTGCCGCCGCCGCCGAGCCGCTCCAGATCGCAACAACCGCCATGGCTGGCGTGGTGTGGGCGGCGCTGAAGCACAGCGCCAAAGTGATTGCAGCCACCAATGCCCTGGGCTTCGCTGTGACAGCTGTGACGCAGGTGCGCTTTGTCAGGGTGTGCACCGGCATGGGCGGAATGCTTTGCAAGCCTTGCATGGCAACTCACAAGCCCTGCTGCTTTCCCAATTTTGCTGGTCCCTCGCTGCCCTCACCAACGTTCTCCCTATGACCCTCTTCCACCTTGAAACGAATGCGCAGAGCCACAAAATCACCGACCTGACTGGCACCGCTTCGTTTGCACTGAGCGCCATTGCCACCCATGCCGCCACGTCCCGTGCGCTGGGCACGTCTGCGCTGGCCCCCAGCCGGGGCAGCCTGCTGGCTGGCTGCGTCTCGCTGTGGGCGCTGCGCCTGGGTGGCTACCTGTTTTACCGCGTCATGCAGGTGGGTAGTGCTGCGCTGCGCTGTGCAGCGCTGTGCTGTGCTATGCTTCACTGCTCAGGTGGTACGGGAGGAAAGGCAGGCGGTCTACGACTGTTGGCTTCCGCTTACCAAAGCACTAGCAATAGGTTGGCTGTGACTCCTCGCCAAGCGGCTCTCCTTGCCCCCTATCCTTTTTTCTCAGGTTGGCAAGGACGCCCGGCTAGACCAGTTTTTCCAGCAGCCCGGCGAGCCGCTGCTGACGGGCCCCAGCAAGTGAGCGGCTGCAGCAAATGCGCAAGTGAAAGAAAGAAAGAAAGTGATACGCCCTTGGGTGTCGGTTGAATGCGCCGAGAGCTGAGCGCTCTCAGCGCCTATTTCAGCTCATGTGACTCTAAGGTCGCTGCTTATACCTGCCCCGCACGCTGCTGCCTGGAACCTCTGCCTGCCGTGCATGCACAATTACAAGCGCCATTCTGTGCCCTGCCACCCCCAACACGACTCCTAAGCTCCCCACACCCCGCCCTGCAGCTACCCTCTGCGCCTGGCTTTCTTCTGGACCATGCAAGGCCTGTGGTCCTGGATCGGCCTGCTGCCCGTCACTGCCGGTGTGCTCTGCTGCTGCTGCTGAGTGGCAGCTTTGTACCTTTCGCCGCCCACAGTTCAGGCTGCTGCGTGCCAGCATGTGCACCTGGGCACGAGTGTGCACCTCCGCCTGCCAACCAGCGGCTGTTGATGGGTGCGCACATCTTGCACAGTCATCAACCGCGATGCTGACTGGCTGCATCCATCCTGCACACTTGTCCAACTGGCTGCCGGCGCATCCTCCCTCTGCAGCCCACGCACTGGCCCGCTCCGACCCGAGCACCCGCCGACTGGTCTGGGGACCCGCCCTGATTGCTGGCCTGCTGCTCTTTGGCGGCGGGCTGGCGATGGAGACCGTGGCTGACTGGCAAAAGTTCAAGTGGAAGAGCGACCCGGGTGGGGGATGAAGGGGCGCTGCCAAGGCAGCGGCATTTCGACAGCGGTCATTTGAACAACCAGCCTGTCTTGCGAAGGGCAGCTTGCTTGGCTGAGCGGTGCGGCCTTGCAAAGCGACTCTGTTTCTGCATCTGTTGAGCACAAATGCTGCACGAAAACCCCTCCCCGTCCATGCAGCCAACGCGGGGCGCTTCATGGGCCCTGTTGGCCTGTTTGCCTACAGCCGCCACCCCAACTATTTTGTGAGCTGAGCAGATGGCAGCGTTAGTCTGTCGTTTGTCGAAAGGGCTGACCACCCATGCATGCGGGGTAGCTGGACAGCATTGACAAGAGCACTGGTCGGAACATCTCACAGATTTGCTTCAACTCGCAACCTCCTCCCGCAGGGCGAGATATGCGTGTGGGCGGGCCTCTGGATGATGGCCGGCCCCGCCGTCTGGGCGCGCTTCCCCTGGACCGTTGCTTCGCCGCTGTTCACCTTCTACCTGCTTCGCTTCCTGTCGGGTGAGCTGTTTGGAGGCATCCAAAGCCTTTCTAAAGTTGCCCCGTTCCCCTCTTTCAAGGTTGACCGACGCCTTGCCTCCAAAATTCCTGCATGCCTGCGCCTCCATGCCGGGTGTATGTACAATGGGTGCATGTGCAAAACAACTAGCACCCACCTCCTGCCATGCAGGCATCCCTCCCGTTTGCAGAAGTAGTGCTAACCCCTACTTATATACCTGATCAACCAGTCCTCTTCCCCGCCCTCCTGCCAGGCATCCCTCCCCTGGAGCGCGGCTGGGCCGAGCGGTACGGCGGCCAGCCCGCCTACGAGCAGTACACAGCGTCCACCAACCTGCTGCTGCCCTGGCCGCCCCGCGACAAGTTCCCCTGAGGCAGGAGGGTGCTGGAGACAAAAGAAAGTTTCAGGAGGGCTGCGCAAACGAGTGCAGCGGAGGTGCGCAAACGGCAGCGATAAGGAGGAGCTGCGGCGCCAGCGACGGCCTGTGGCTGCTCTGTGTTTTGGAAGTTGTTCTTTCGGTCATTTCTGTTCTGTTTTGTTTGGCCAGTTTGTTACCAGTGTAAGGGCAAACCACTCGAGGAGCGGCAGCAGACAGGTGGCTGATGCTGGGTGGTGCCGACGGCAGGCGGTGCAGCAGCGCCCTCTCGGGTACCGGCGCTGTCGGGAGCTCAGATTCACACGAGCATCGAGCCTACCGACAGCCCGCGGCAGACCTTTCGAAGGGCTTATCTGGGTGCCTTCTTCCCAGGCTCTCCAAGCTCTTTCCCAGCTCGCCGCTTGCCTCGCGGTGTTCCGTGCACAGTAGGTCTGCTCAATTGTTGCTCGGAGCCGCTTGCGGCGCGCAGGCCAGCACACCCCGAAACCCCGTCCGCTCCAGGCGCTGTCGCGCGGCTGCAGACGCCCACCAGCTGTCGAGGTGAGGTCCTGGAAGTGGGTCCAAGCCAGATCGTGGCGCGCCTCTCTCCTGCGTCACCCCGCCCGCCGCCTTGCCGCCGCCGTCTCCCCTGCCCACCGCCGCTGCCGCTGCCTTCCCCTCCCTCCCTTCAGCAGATTTGCCAGGCACAATGGTCACGACCAGGCATGTCGAGGCACTGGAGGCCGCTGCACAGGCGGCGGCCGCCAGGCAACAGCAGGCAAGGGCTCGTGAGCAGCAGGAGCGTGAGGAGAGGGAGCGCACCCGTGTGGAGAAGCGGGCGCGGCAGGCAGAGGCAGCTGAGCAGCGCACCAAGCAGCAGGAGCGGCGGGCTGCGCTGGCAGAACGCAAGCGCAAGCGCGAGGAGCGCTGGGTGCAGTACTGCAACCGCCAGAACGAGCACATTGCGTCCATGCACGAGGGGTGGCAGGCACCGCCGCCCAAGCCGCTGCCGCCGCCAGTGGCAGAGGGGGAGCCGCCTCTGAAGAAGCGCAAGCAGGTGAGGAGTGGAGTGAAGCATACAGCTATTTGCACCACGTTGCGTTGTGAACGATGAAGAAACGCCCCCCAAGCCACTGCCGCCGCCCGTGAATGAGCAGCCGCTGAAGAGGCGCGAGAGTTGAAGTTGAAGTTGAAGTTGAACGGCCTCGTGCTGCCTCATGTGCGATGCCGCAGACCAAGCGCTGGAGCGTGGAGGAGGAGGCGGCGCTGGAGGCGTATGTGGAAGAGGTGGGTTGGCATAGGATTTACTGGGCAACAACCAGCATGGCAGCTGCTGATTTTGGCCCAATCAGTGGGAGGTGTATGCGGAGGAGGTGGGCAGGGAAGGTTGAAGGAAGTCGAGAGGCTTTAAGTGGCGCACAAGTAGTTGCATGGCTGGGGAGGCGGCGGCGCTGGAGGCAAGCCGCATGGGCAGGCAAGTGCATCCTGTCATACTCCAACAGCTCCCCGCGCTATTCCCCCGCTCCCTCCGCAGCACGGCCTGTCCAACTGGGCCTTCATCCTGCGGCAGGACAAGCAGGGCCAGCGGATGTTCCACACTCAAGTGACGGATGAGGACGGAGAGCTGCAGTGGGTGCCCGCCCGCACGGCGGTGAGCAGTTGCAACGTTGATTTGGGCGGGGCTGTGATGCCTGCGCATCTGGAGTGGTCCTGTCTGGATGGAGGCGAGTCGGGTGCCATTTCAAATTGCTGTTGCCCGGCCGCATTTACAATCCCTACTTACTCAACGGTCGAGGGCTCTCTGCAAATCGTTCCTCCACTGCCAAGCAGGTCCAGCTGAAGGACAAGCACCGCACTCTCGAGCGCAGGAGGGCCGGCTGGCACGCGCCGCCGCACCACTCACGGGTGCGCCCGGCGGTTGCAGCTTGCACTGCGTTGTGCATGCTCGGGGGGGCATCCAGGCACGGTGTGCCGTGCATGGTGGCTGGCCTGCACAGAGTGTCATGCCGCTGCCAGTGGTCTGCCGCTCTGCCCCAGCTTTCGCTGCCTCACTTAGGTGCCTGACCTGCTGCCTGCTCCCCCAAACCCAAATCTTGCACCCAACCAGGCGCGGCGGGAGCTTACATGGAGCAAGGCGGAGGAGCACGCGCTGGTAAGCCTGGTGGTGAAGCACGGCGCCGGCAACTGGCAGGTGGGCAGGGGCTGTGATGATAACTGCGTGCTGCTTGCTACAAGTTGTTTCCATGCTGAGAGCAGCCTGGCACGCTGGCTCGGCGCCAGCTCGCCAGCAGCAGCCGGTTGGGCGCAACCAATCCACCCACGCTGGCTTCTCCCTTGCTCCGCAGTTCATCAAGGAGTCGCCGGAGGGGCGGGCCGTGCTGCACGACCTGCGTACCAATGTGAGCCTCTGCCCTGCTCTTAACTGCTGCCCTTCGTTGCCTGCCTGCTTCAGGCTGCTGCCTGCCTGCTCCAGGCTGCTGCCTGCTTGCTTGAGCAGCCGGCACAGCCTGCGCCTGGCGCCACAGTGCAGACTCAGCATTAGTCACTTCGAAGGTCTGTGCCACAGATTTGAGGGTTTTGCATGGTAAGAAAATTCCGCCCTGGATTGTCCTCGCAGGTGGACCTGAAAACAAAGTGGGACCGGCTGCAGCGCAGCCCGGTTGTGGCGGCACAGCTGCGGGCGCAGCGCCTGCTGCAGCGAACACAGGAGGAGCAGCAGGAGGAGCAGCAGGAGGAGGAGCCGCAGCAGGAGCAGCAGCCGCCGCAGAGGGAGCAGCGGCAGCCACACCGGGCACAGAAGCAGCAGAAGCAGCAGCAGCGCACGCCAGCTGGACACACAGCCGCAGCTGCTGCGGCTGCTGGGCGTGCTGCGCGCGCTGGGCGCCCTGCGACGCGCAGCAGCCGGGAGGTGGGCCGCCCCACCCCCGCCCGGCGCAAGCCAGTGCAGCGGCCGCACACAGTGCAGCCGCAGCGCCTGGACTTTGGCCCTCTGTGAGGCGTCTATGTTGAATTATGGCAGCAGCGAGCCGCGCTGGATGGATGGGCATGAATATACAGAAGTCTTGTATGCTTGTATTGCTCGGCATGTGCTTTCTCTTCTCTCGCCCACCATCCAAATCATCATGGCAGCAACCCTGCTGTGTTTCTGCGCTTGCCACGTGTTGAACTATTGTTGCACAGCTTTGCCATGCTGGAGCCCACATTGCGGCTGCTTACAAGAGTGTAACACAGCACAGAGTGTATGCAAAAGACGGAAGGGGAGTGCAGGGCGCTGGAACAAAACAGGCATGATATGATTTGGACTGACAGACACAGGTGCAGGACAGGTAGGATGCGAAGGACATATGGACAGAAAAACTAGGGTCTGGAATTGCAAAAGAGCAGCTGGCGTGCCAGGCCATTCAAGAGCGAAGCTGTAATGGACGTGGGTGCAATGCAACAGCGGGCCGAGGCTCACAGAGTGCACGCGAGGTGCACCCTGCCCTTGCTAGGCACGGCTATAGATGGCTCGCTGCTGCAACGCGTGCTGTGAGCAGCAGCTGCCAGCTGGCTGCCTCGATTCCCCTCGTCAGCCAAGCTGCGGTGCTCAGTTGGCGGGAGGGTAGCCGGCGGGGGCGGGGGCGCCGGCCGGGGGATAGCCTGTGGGGGGCGCCGCATACGCGCCAGGAGGGGCGGCATAGGCGCCCGGGGGCGGGCCGGCGGCATAGTAAGGAGCCTGCGTGGGAGTGGTGGGCGCAGCGAGGCAGGCGGGGAGTCAGATCGAACGGCAGGGCAGGAGGTTGGAGTGCAGCATCAACCCGTGCTGCAAGGCAACGGCCGCATGGAAATGCAGCGCCTGCTAGCAGGGAGGGGCATGCGCATGAGGGCTGCACGATGTGCAGGGCCTACGCAGCGCTTTGCCACTGCAGAGCACTAGAGCATGTGCTTTACCAGCCCTTGCTGGCTGCTCTGCCCCACCTGGTAAGCCGGCTGGTAGGGAGGCGGCTGGGAGCTCACGTAAGCGCCTGCGGCAAAGGCAGGGGTCGAGGAAAAAGTGTCAGGGCAGGCCCCTGGAAAGGGCTGGAGTGCAGCAGCAGCTGGTGCCAAGCAATTGTTACGGTCGGGCAGGTGTTGGCAGAAGCAGCAGCCACGGCACAAAGGGCGGCGCAGCCACACCAGACAGTGTGCGATGCAGCAAATAGCAGGCAGTGTGCGGCGCGGAAACGGTTAACATGCTGTGTATGGCGCAGCGTTTTTCAGCGCAAGATGAGACCCACCCTGGGGGTACGCCTCGGCCACGGGCGGCGGGTTCTTGCGCGCCTGCAACAAGCAACACAGGCAAGCAGGTAAGGGGCACACAGGGTGAGGAAGGAAGTGAGGGGCACAGATGCATCACATGACGGGCGGCGGGTTCTTGTCGCCTGCACACGCGACACAGGCACACACATGCGCAGGGTGAGGAACCGCAATGACGGTTGCAGAGGCTCATCGGCAACCAAAGCTCATCAGCAGTGCAGCACAGCAGCGCTGCTTGCAAGCACGCGGCACGCAATCCGGCTTCCCAGGCTTGCGCGAGCACATGCCGCAGCCAGCGGGCCCCACCGTGCAGCAGTCGAACAGGGACAGGAGCGTGGTCAGGGCAAAGATGCCCACGTTGGCCCAGCCCATCGCCCACACGGCTGCAGTGGGGGGGCGGGTGGAGTGGGATGGCTGAGTCGGGCTGCTTGCTTACGTGCGCCACCATCAGCAGCAGCGCCAACAAGTGCAGTATCCTTCCTTGTCCTGCAGCAGCACTGCATTTGCACTCTCGCAAAAGTAAAGTACTGACACGTCACGCAAAGATCGGACATATACTTTCCAAAAAAACCAATACTCACAGGTGCGGTACCCCTCCTTGTCCTGCAGCTGCACCGCGTACTGCTGGTTCTGCGAGTTGGTGCTGGCGATGTTGTCGGCCGCCCAGGTGTCGGCGTTCTTGCCGTACACCGTGGCTGCAGGGGGGGAGGACGTGCGGCAGACTCATATTGAGATCCGCAGCATGGCGGAAAAGGTATGAGCTGGCACACAGTGGCAGCAGCACAGCAACGCCGGCGACTGCGGGAGGGCACCCGGCAGCTGATGAGGGCAGGCGGGCAGATATACGTAATGCCAGCAGCACCTCTGTCGCCCAGAGCGCACGCACCGGTGGTGGCGGCTGCGATCCACCAGCACAGGCCCAGCAGGCAGGCAGCCATACATAATGCAGTAACAGCTCAGCCCTCAGGGCGCACCGGTGGTGGCGGCGGCGATCCACCAGCACAGGCCCAGCAGGCAGGCAATGACTTCGCACACGGGAATGTGGCGGTTGCGCCCGGAGCACAGCTGCATGAAGCAGATCCAGAGGGCAGGATGTGATGGAGGGCAGGCTTGCAAAGGGCAATGCGGCCGGCACACACATGTGCACCAGCTGATCAAACGAAAGGTAAGCACCCACCTGCATGAAGAAGATCCAGAGGGCAAAGAAGAGGCCCACGCCTCCGGCCGCCCAGCTGTAGTAGCACAGGTTGCTGCACGCGGGGCGGCGTGGGGCGGGGTGGGGCGGGGCGGCAGGTAGGCATGAGGTGAGGACTGGGGACACTGCGACACGCAGGCACTGCAAAAAATCGACTGCTGGCAGTTGTAGGCGACGGCGGTGGCGATCTCCTGGTTGCTGTGTCAAGCAGGCGCCTGCCATCCAGCATGGCACCGGCAGTGCTGACGGCAGCTGACCAGGCAGGTGCTACGGATGAAGAAATACGTGCCAACAAGCAAGGAAGCATGGGTGCCAAGGGCGGCGGCGCACCCGCTGGAGCCGGGCTCCTGCATGTAGCACGTGCTCCAGCTGCTGTAGTAGTAGCTGGAGGAGCCGGACAGGTAGTAGTAAAAGTACCTGGTGATTTAGTGAAGCAGGGGAGGGGAAGGGGCTGTGGGCATGTGGTACATGGGGTGTGCAGCTGCGCAGCGGGACCCGGGCCAAACCTGTGCGCCACCCTTCTAAACGCTGCCGCCGGTCCTGCCCTTGCCCCTCCTCCATATTCCAGCATTCGCAGCAGCTGCACGAACGCCAAGAGTGCTCGTTGCTGTAGCACTCACTCCCACAGGTACTGCAGCAGGGCGGGCGGCGGCAGCAACAGTAAGTCCGGGCAGGGAAGGCAGCTGCCACCCCCGCGCCGCACTGTGTGGGCCCATCCGGCAGCACCATTGCAGATAGTCAGCACACCCACCGCGGCTATCAAAACGTGCTCACCTGGTTGACGATGACGAGGATGGCAATGCATAGGCCAATCTGCAGGCGGAACAGGCGGGGGCAAGAGAGGAGATCGTGGGCGCCGCGGCTAGCGGCGGCGGTATCGGCCGGGCACTGGGGGCAACCTGAGCGCAGGGCTTGCTGCGCCGGCTGCCGGCCCGTGTCCCAGCAGCTGGCGTGCGTGACAGCGGGTTGCACGCGGCGTGGGGGCAGCTGCGCTCGCAGGAACGCGCTGAAGGCGGCCGTTCGCTGCGCAGAGGTCCCCACTCACGCTCAGCACGCTGGCAAGCATGTACAGGGGCCCGAAGGGGTTGGCCCCAGGCACTGCCCGCGCCATGGCTGGAGGCCGCGTCGAGGTCGGGCTGGAAGTGCGGCTTTTCGGGTGTGGGGATGCAGCACCGATATCGAGCAGCGACGACAAATGCCTGGCGATGCGCGCCGCGCGCTTGCAAGGCCCGCACAGGGCGCAGCAGCACGACAGCTGGAGGCACAGTGCATGGGTGGGCTGCCGGTGCCTTCTGTCACGTGCAAACATACCTGCATCGGTGCTTGACGTGATCTGCAAACTGGAGGCAGCTGCAGAGCCCTCGCTTGCACACTGCCTTTGGTCGTCCCGTTTCCTGCGCCCTGTGCGGGCCTTGCAGCTTACAATTCACGCCCTGAAACTGCGTCAGATTACCGTTAATTAGCCCATCGACCGTCCCGCCGCCCCCATGGCGGAAAAAGCCGGCGGCTTTTCGCTGTCGCTGGGCGGCGCCGCCCGGCGGCCCGCCCCACGACGACCGGCGGTGGGGGAGGGCGAGGGGCGAGGCGCCCGCGACGGCCCGGTGCGCGAGGAGGTGCTGGGCTTTGGCGCCGACGGCGGGCTGCAGACGGCGGCGCCGGCCGCCCCCGCTCGCGGCCCCCTGATCATCCCCAAACAAGAGAACTCGTACCGGTGGGTGGAAGGGAGGGTTGTTGGAGGGTTGAGCAAGGCAGCCGGGGGCGCGGCTGCTGTTTTTGTGTGGCGACTGCAAGTGCCGCCGCCGCCGACGGCACGTGCCCATGCCATGCTGCGGCTCACTGCAGCGTTTGCCTCGGTGCTCCTCTGCCACCCTCGCAGCGCTGGCACCAAGTTCAAGCCCTCGTACATCCCCGATGCCGCGGACAAGATTGACGGCGAGGGCATCAGCAAGTTTGAGACGGCGGAGCATGACACGGCGGTGGCGCAGCAGCAGGTGGGAGGCACATGCGGTCATTGGTGCAGTCAAGGTGCAGTTGAGCTGCCGTGAAATCTGGGATGGCAGGTGAGGCAGCGAATGCTGTGTCATGCCGCAGCAAGTGTGCAGCGTTTACAGTGGTTTTAGAGATGCGCTGATGCTGTCCCATCGATACATAGTGGCCAGTAGCAGCTGGCGCGCAGAATCAGAGTCTGGGCAGCTGCATTTGTGACTGGCCAGCATATCCATGAGCAGACATCCCTGACTTGTTGGCCTTGGCCATGCCACCTCTTTCCACCAGGTGACCTACGGCTGCACCTACGAGCTCAAGCAGAAGCAGGAAATGAGCAGCTCCATGGTTTGAGCACTGTTGGATTTCCTGCTACCCACCGTTCCCCAAGCAGGTGACCTACGGCCTGCACGTTCGAGCCCGGCCAGCCGAGGGCGAGGCGGCAGCCCATGCCAACGGCGAGCAGCGGGGGCAGCAGGACGCGCAGCCGCCGGCGGTGCCGGCTGACCGCGATGCAGCCAAACTCAAGTAGGCATTTCGCTGCTGCAGTTGACGAATTTTCTGCTGCGTTTGTTCCTGTGGCTGCTACTGAGCGGAGTGCTGCTGCTGCTGCTGCTGCAATGCTCCTGTGTTTACTACCTTGCTGCTGTCCCTTTAAACTTCCTTTGTGCAGGGAGGACCTGGAGCAGCTGCCGCCCGAGGCAGACCTGGACGCGTATGCAGCCATGCCGGTGGAGCAGTTTGGCATGGCGCTGCTGCGGTGCGCACGACAGCTTGTAGTGTACATTTTGCCCTTTAAAAGTTTGGCATGGCGCTGCTGCGGTGCGCCGCAACAGCTTGTGGCCAATGGTCGCGGCTCTGCTCTTTCAGTTGGTTGAGGAGCCTGGCAGTGCATTTGGAGCGGCATGCAGCTGCATGGAGCAGTGCCCAGCGTGCCTGCCAGCGGTGCGTGCCCTCCGTTTTTAGCCAGCTGTTGAGTCCATTGCTTCTCTTCAATTGATGCTGCAGGGGCATGGGATGGGAGGAGGGCAAAGCCATCGGGCGGGGGACTAAAGAGGAGGTGAAAGCCAAGGAGCTGATCAGGTGGGTGTGTGAGCACCTAAGTTTACCTCCAAAAGGAGTGAGCCTCAGATGCACCGCAGGCATGGGCTAGCTGTTGGTCGCTGTGTGAAGAGGTCCGCCATTGCAGTGCCGTGCCTTTTCCACATGACCAATCGCACCTCGCTCTTGCCTGCTGAAAGCTGCCAACCGTGCGGCCCACCCGTGCTTACAACCACCCGCAGGCGGCCGCAGCGCCTGGGCTTGGGCGCCGCGCCTGCGCCCGAGCAGCAGCAGAAAAAGTACATCAAGCCAGGTGGGGTTGGATCAGAAAGCAGGCTGGATCAGAGATGGCATGCGATTTGTGCCTGCATGCTTGCAGCGTAGACGGTGGGACTGGTGGTGTGCCATCATTGTGCCGCTGTGGAGTGAAGCACGTTTTCCTCGTATCGTTACCTGCAGGTGAAACACGAGAGAAGAAGGACTTGGTGTACGTGGACGCTGATGGCGTGATGAAGGTGCGTATGGCCCTACTCAGTTTGGCAGAGAGCCATGCTTTGTTCAGGAGCCCAGGGCATGCGCTTTGCACCCGGCAGCACCTCAAGTTGTGTGCACCCATCTGTGCCCTTCACCTGCAGTCCAGCAAGCCTGTGGACGAAAAGCTGGTGGAGCGGCGCAAGGAGGGCGTGCACCCCGGCAAGGTGCGGGCCTAACATGAGTGCTCTTTGATTCGTTTGGGTGGCCTTTGCGCAGCAGCTTGACGTTGCACGCCAACTTTTCCTCATGTCTGCACGTGAGAGGCTTCGCCTGTCCCTGCAGGTTGTGCGTGTGGCGGATGCGTCAACCGCCCTTTGGTTTTATCCTCACCACTGAATAAAACTGCTTGTTCTTTCCTGCCCGCAGGTCATGCGCGTGGTGGATGGGCGGCACAGCGGCCTGCTGTGCGAGGTGGTGGCGCTGGAACCCCAGGAGGAGGGGCGGTCAGGTAAGCGATTGGGTCATTTTTGTGGGACCTTTTCGTGCGTCTTGCCTGCTGTGCGAGGTGGTGGCTCTGGAACCAACAGAGGAGGGGCGTTCAGCTGGGCAGCACCTGGTTTGCCTGCTGCAGCTCCCTGCGCGGCATGCTGTGCGCTGCCCCAAATAACCAACCCCGACCCGCCAACCAATCTCACTCTACTACACCTCCCTGCAGACCGCGCCCGCGTGCGCCTGCTGCCCTCCTACGAGTCCGTCACGGTTCGCTGCAAGGAGCTGGGAGAGAAGGAGGAGCGGACGAGAGAGGAGCGGGAGAAAGAGCGAGAGCGGGAGCGGGGCGGCAGCCGTGGTGGCGATCGCAGCGGGCGCAGCGGGCGCAGCAGCCGGGGCGAGGATGGCGGGCGGGAGGAGCGGCAGCGGCACAAGCGGGGTGGGTGGGCAGGGCTGGGGGCGGTGTGGAGGGCCCTGTGCAGGGTACATTTTGCTGGGCTGTCGGTGCAGTCGGCTGCGATCTGCCTTGCAGTCCATCTAGCATATCAGGGCGGCAGCAGCGTTTTGCTCCCCCGCCTCTCCTGCGGTGCACCCAGCCCTTCTCTCAACCGCCCATGTCGTTGGCCAACCATCAGACCAGGATGAGCGGCGCGACAGGGGCAGCAGCAATCCTTTCCCCTGCTCTGCCGCCTCACTGCATTTTACCTCTCACTGATTCATTGTTCCACTGGCAATCCCCCATCAGACCACGACGAGCGGCACGAGGGCGGCGGCAACAAGCGGGCGCGGCAGCGGGAGTCGCCGCCGCCGCCGGCAGCCAGCAGCGAGCGGCCGTGGCTCGTGCCCAACATCCGGTGGGTGGGGGCTGGGCAGCAGGTGTTTGTGCATTGGGCTGGGCAGGGGGTGCTGCTGTATCACTCCACCATCACATTGAGCGGTCTTTGGCGGGGTTTGTCGTGGCGGGGTGGGTCAGCTGAGTGGGCTGCAGGGCCAGATGCGGGCGGCGCACTTGCAAGCTTGCATGCTGGGCGCGGGGGGAGGCAGTGAGCGCACGAGGTTTGACAGCCTGCAAGCACACAGTACTGCACACCCTTCCACCCCAATGCTGTGTTCTTCTCCCCTCTTTCTATTCATCCGTGCTGTGCCTCTGCCTCCTGGCCATCCCTGCAGGGTCAAGGTGGTTGACAAGCGGGTGCGCGGCGGGCGGCTCTACCTAAAGAAGGGCACGATTGTGGACGTCAAGGCGCCTACAGGTGCAGCTCTTGACTGGTGCCGCTGCTGAGTGCGGTTGTTGAGTTGCTTACCAGGCCGCGGGGTCTGCTTGGCTCTGCGGCAGCCACTGGTGTTGCTTAGCTGAATAGCGCGGCACTGGGAGCCATGACCCCCAGAGGTGCCGTTCATTCCATGCCTGGCCTGCTTCTCGCCAGTATTTGCTGCAGATTGTCAACTGCACCCACTTCCTCCCTGTTGCAGTGTGCGACGTCTTCATCGATGACTTGAAGGAGAGCGTGCTGGTGAGAGCGGTTGTTTTGCAGGCAACAAGTTGCAGGCAAACTGCTGGCGTGCTTCGCCAGTCCGTTATGCTGTGAGAGGTGCTGTGCGTGCGTTCAGCAGCTGCAGTAGTTTGTAGTGCCACCAGCCACCGGCGCTTTGCCTGCCACCAGCTGGGCATCCCAGCTGCACTGTCCTGGTGACACCCGCCAGTTGGCAGTCAACTGATCACACCCCCGGGGCCCCCCGTTCATCTTTGCAGGACCTGCAGCAGAGCCAGCTGGGATATCCTCCAATAACAATCCTTGTTTCAAATTTACCATGCTAACCATGCAATCCCTGAGTTTCCTCTCTGCAGGACCTGCAGCAGAGCCAGCTGGAGACGGTGGTACCGGCCACTGAGGGCACTCCAGTGCTGGTCCTGGCGGGCAGCCTGCGCGGCAAGCGGGGGCGGCTACTCAAGCGCAACACAGGTGGGTTACACGGCAGGCTAGAAGGTGCAGGCGGGGTTGAGGCTGAAAGTGGGTATGACGGGCAAGCCGTGGATTTGGTTGAAGTGGCTTGAAGCATTTGGCTTGCAATCGGTGCGTCATCAAGAGAAGCTCCGTCCGCTCCTGCGCTTGCCTGCAGAGACGGGCCTGGCGGCGGTGCAGCTGGCCAGCGACTTTTCGCTGCACAAACTGCCGCTGGATGACATCAGCGAGTGGGTGGGGCCCGCAGACTGGGACGAGTGAATTTTAAACACACACAGCGCAACCCAGACAGCCGCCTGCTGGCCGCGGCCGCCTGCTTGCGGTGGCTGCTGCCACGGACTGATCATATTGTGCGGACTCAGCCATCGGATGGCTGGGCAGCCACTTGTAACACGATGCCGCTGCTCACACTGCAGTTGGGATAGCAGAAACAGTGGCATGTAGAAATGTGATATATCAATGGCGGAGGCAGCAGGCTAAGGGCAAGCTGCACCTGATAAATCAATTGGCTGCTGCAGGTCTGACCGGCGGCAGCGGGGCAAGTTGGAGATTGGAGTTTGAGATTGGAGTTGGTTTTTGCGGTGCCGCAGCGGGGGCAAGTTGGAGATTGGAGTTTGAGATTGGAGTTGGTTTTTGCGGTGCCGCCGCCGGGGCAAGTTTGAGATTGGAGTTTGAGATTGGAGTTTGGCTTTGCGGCAGAAAGAAAGAAAGAAAGACTACGCCCTTAGGCTTGGGTTGAGGAAGCCGGCCGGGTATTAAGCCCCTAGAGGCACCGGCCGGCTACCATTGGCTTTGCGGCACCAGCGGTGCAAGTTGGAGATTGGAGCTTGAGATTGGAGCTTGAGATTGGAGTTTGCTTTGCGGCACCAGCGGTGCAAGTTGGAGATTGGAGTTGGAGATTGGAGTTTGGCTTTGCGGCGCCAGCGACACATCGGTAGCAGCAGCAACAACAGTATCAGCAGCTTGTAGGCACCGTTGATCGCTGGCTGCGGCGTACGGCGCGTCATGGCCGTCGCCAAGCTGCTGCTGAGGCGGTGGGACTTCTGTATTACCTTTGGTTGCATCACATATCGATAAGCATCATCAACGCAGAACAACGAGCGTGCAAGTGGGGGCGAGCGAGCAAGCTGCAAGCACAGTGGAGTAGAGGAAGCGGGCAAGCATTGCGGCATGAAACTCTCATGAAACGATCCGGAAGGGGTATGTAGCAGTGCAAGGGAATATGGAACGTTTGGAGAGCGCTTGCAGAGCTTTGCTTCAAACAAGGGCCTGCTAGGCTGCCTAAGAGGATATGGATCTGCCTGGGGCCGCAGCTGCTGCCCGACCAGGAATGCGCATGCCAATGAAAGTGCTCAGCTAGACTACTCACTGCTGTAAGCATCGTAGGATTGCAGGGTGTATATCAGCAGGGGGTTGAGTTTGGCGCCCGTGTCATGGCGCAGAGGAGCTGCTACTACCTGCCGGCAGCTCACAAAGCTACCCAGCAGGTGCAGTGTACAGCACTAGGGAGGCCTCCAGCATTATGTATCCGCTGCCGCGCCGAAGCTCCTCGGCCAGTGCGGTGGCATTGGCAGCCAGGTCCTGTGCGGGGCAGGGACACCGGACGAGCAGTGTACAATCGCGGCGCAGTTGAGCAGGCCAGCGGCTCACTGCCGGCAGTCGGGCGGCTGGGTTTGCGGCTGCGGCTGCGGCTTTCTGCGCTAGGTAGTTCCCGTTTGCTCTCACACATCCTCGGCCCCATCCTTCTACTCTACTCGAGTGGTAGTCCCCCAATGCAAGCCCACCTGCGGCAGCTCATCGGGGGGCGTGCCCGGCTGCTTGCCACCCGGCAGCAGTGCCTGGTACTCCAGTAGATTTAGCTCCCCTCGCGGCAGCAAAAGGTCGGTGATATCTGCCACCCCAGGCACAGCTGCGCCGCCAGGGCACCAGCCAGCCCTGCGGGCAGCGAGGGGTGCGGGCAGGGGCAGCAGTGTGGCAGGTCGGCAGCAGCAGCGCAAGCCGGCTGGCAACAGGAGGCACGCACAATGTGGTGCACTGCATTGGGCTGCGAGGTGGTGGGCGGTGTGCAGGCATCCAACCGCTGTGCTGCGGCCGCTGCGAGCAGCGCTGTGTAAACACAGCAGCCAGGCAGATAACCGCAGCCAGGCAGATAACCGCACCACTGTCCAGTACGCACCTGCCCAGCGTCCATGTGCCGAGCTGGTTTGGCACAATGCCTTCTGTGATCTGCGTACAGCACAGCGGGCAGTGAGGTGCTGGGCGTGTCGGCAGGCCCAGCACACGGCAGCACGGCAGCATAGCACTGGGCGCTGTCCCGCCACAGGCAGCCTTGCTAGCCTGGTGGCTGAACGATCAGGGGCAGCCGCAGCCTATGCCAGACAGCATGCACCCGTAGCAGCAGGTTGTGACGAAATCCCAACCCACCTGGTCGGCGCAGCCAAACAGGTCGCCTGCTGCAAGGTGCGACACGTTTTGCTGCGCGCCATTCACGCTGAACACGTGCTCAGTGGGGCAGAACTCGGCGCAGCTGCAGGGAGGCAGGTGAGTGGTGCATGGGGTCGGTCAATGTGGATGCAAGAGCGGGCGTGCAGTAGGGGAAGTGTGTAGTGGCGCATGCTCCAGTCTTCCTGCTTCGGCGAGTCGTTCCCTGCACATGCACCCAGTCTGCTCAAGACATCGGCCCATGTGCATTGCGGTTAGACGCCTGCAACCCAACCTTGGCCTGCCACACGACCATTGGCTCCAACTCCCCCCATCTGAGCTCACTTGAACAGGCTGTCCTGGCCATGCCCCGTGATTGTAGCCACCAGCAGCGCGCGCCGCACCCCCGCCGGCGTCTTAAACTGAAAGGGCTGCTGCCGCCGATTGTAAGCTGCATCAAGCATGCCTCCCGGCCAGGGCAGCGGCAGCAGGCGAGCGACCTCGGAGCTGCTGACAGATGCCGGCAGCGCTGCCTGTGCGTCACCGGCCACCAGTGTGACACCGCTGGTGATGCTGTGGTTGCCGCTGCTGGCCACTCGCAGGCCGTTTGGCAGGGGGCGTGCAGCAGCCAGCGCAGGGGCCGGGGCGGGAGCCGGCGCTGAAGCAGAGTGCGCGGCATTAGGACCGCGCCGCCCAGTACTGCCACCAACGCTGCCGCCGCCGCTGCTGCGGGTGGCAGCACTTGTACCACCCGACCCTGCATCTGCCTGCGCTTGGCTGCCTGCCTTGCTGTTGCTGAAGAGCAGCGTAAGTGAAGGCTGCCAGGTGCCAGCCCAATCGGTGGACTGCATGGTGAAGGTGCAGGTCTGGCCGGGCACCAGCAGCGGCAGCAGCGGGCTGGCGTCGGTCAGCCACCGCCCTGTGCCGCGCCTGCGGAGCAAGGGAGCAGTGGAGCAGGAGTGAAGACAGGTTTTTGTGTGGGAGCAGGAGCGGAGCAGGAGCAATCACAGGTTGCTGCGTGGAAACAACTTGTTCGAAAGCAGGAGGCTGTGAGCCTGGCAATGGTGGGCAGAGGGCGGTGTCCGACGGTGCAGAGCAGAGCACAGGCAGCGACAGCAGCACGGCACACGAAGCAGCCGCCAACAAACAAACGCACAGCGGCAGTACACACATCGAAATCAGCAGTGTCCGCACCTGTAGGGTGACACCCAGCGGCCCAACTCCCGCCCGCACTGCCGTGCCAGCTGTGCATCAGGCAGACCCGAGCCTGAACCGTCCTTGATGGCGCGAACTGCCACACTTGCACTGCCACCCACACTACCGCTGCCGGTGCTGAAGCCGGCATTGCTGCCATCGCTGCCGCTGCTGCCCGCGGCAGTACTGCTGCTGCTGGGCGTCACTCCCAGGGACAGGCTGCCGGGTGTGAGAGCTGCGATAGACAGGGAAGGGCGGTAGCAGGTGAAGGAGCCTCACGCACGCCCCACGCACGCCAACATGTGCCGCCTGCCACCTGCCTTGCAGCGCGGCCTTTGCACAAAAAGCACAGCTAGCACCAGCCGCGAGGCAGCGCTGGGAACACAGCCCAGCAAAGGCCCACCAAGACCCAGGCAGGAGCCCTGCATTCACCAGCTGCCTGGGCCTCTGAAAGGCTCCACGGCGTCTTGCGGCACACGTCGCAGGGCGGCGCTGCGCCGGACGGATCTTCGCAGCACACAAACAGCTGCACCACGTGGTCCCACTGTGAAACAATAGCAAACGAAATTGATAGACGCGGGAGTGAATTTGTGAGAACGGGAAGGCGGGCAGGCAGCGGGCGCTGCACGGTAAAGAGCCAGCACACTATTGCCGCCACATGGGCAGCACAGCGCAGCACAGTGCAACACAGCACGCCAACACCATTGGCCACTGCAGCGCCGATGCTGCCCGAGCAATCTGTAATCTTCAGTACTGCAAGCATTCACCCACCCGCCCACCCAAGCCACATACCCACCTCTGGGCAGCTCTTGTCGCTGGTCCCCGGGCAGCCCAGCTGCAGATCAAGCTCCAGCCGGTCCAAGGCAGCCAGCTGTGCAACGCTGGGCAGCTGCACCGCCGCACGCACGCCTTCGCCTTGCGGCATCAGCGCCCGGCTGAAGATGGGGACAGCCACGGAGCCCGGGGCTGCAAGCAGAGCAGGAGCAAAGAGCCAGGGTCGACACACTGGCTGCATCGATGATCTGATCAGGCAGACATCGGATCGGCGGTGGCGCAGGCTGCACATGCGGCGGCAAGCCGCAGCCAAGCGCACTTGCCGCTCGCCCCAAACACAAACACACCAGCAGAACCGTCCCACCCGGCACCTGCCGCCCGGGCGCGCGAACGCTCCTCCAGCTGCTGCCAACACAACAACAGCTCGTCCGAAGTGCTGCAAACCGCAACGCTAAGTAGAACTGCCCCAGCCGCACCTGCTGCCCGCTCACTCGCCCGTTCCTCCAGCTGCTGCAGATAGGCGCGGCCCTGCGCCTCCCAGACCACAGCAGCGAGGGAAGGAGTGGCGGAGCTGCCCGCTCCAACCTCAAAGAGCCGACCGTCAGGCAGGATGCCGGCAGCCATGCCCGGGCCCTGCAGCGGCAGCGTAATAGGGGGACATGCTCAGCGCACGATGTACCCATTTCAGTTTCACACTTCAGTTCAACAGCTGACTCAGGCGATCCCACCAGCTCCTGCAGCGGACATTGCTGCGGCAGCGAGGTCTCGGGTCCAGAACTCATGCCAGGCACACCCCACAACTTGGATTCAAACCACACAGCACCCAGCAGCGCCCAGCAGCGCCCACCCGCAGGCCGCCAAACGTCACATTCACTCGCTCGCTGCCGTTCAGCGCCAGCTGCAGCGCCTGCCCAAATCGGTGGCCCACCACTGCCGCTGCTATTGCCGGGTGACCGCAGGCCTCGGTGCCGCCCTCACAATCGGGCTGCTGAAGGTCGGAGCCCACGCCCGGCGGCGCGGCAAACAGCACGGCCGCTGCGCCGCTGCGTGCCGCCCCCATCAGCAGGGCGCGCCAGCTGCAGGGCGCTGCCGGGTCCTTGGAGGGCCACTGGGATAGGGTGACTAGAGCCGTGGCACCCTGCAGGGCAGTCGGCGGCTGGGGCGCCGCGCCGGCGCCGGTGCTGCCGTCCGGTGGCAGCCAGCGGCAGTCGGCACCAGCCAGCTGGAGGGGCAGATTGGAGTCCAGGCCGGCCAGCCGCTCGTATACCCAGAAGCTGGAGACCTCCATAAAATAAGCCAGCAGGCGGGGCGCACTGGGCGCCGGCTGCGTGGCATTTGTCGTGACATTGCTGCCCGCCGCTCTGGCCGGCCGAGCGCCGCCGGGCTTACGCCCCCCGCCGCCGCCGCCGCCGCCGGCAGTGCCGTTGCCGGGCTGCTGCCCCGCCGGCTGCGCCTCGCTGGCGTTGGCCGCTGGGGCTGGCTTGGGGGCTGGCAGGCCGATAGGCTGCGGCCCTGCGGCATGCTCCAGCTCAGCTGCATCCCCGCTGTACCCAACTGGTACCGCCAGCAGGGCGGGCCAGAATTCCTGCCACTGGTCCCGCAGAAGCGCAGGCAGCGGCCCCTCTAGAGCAGCCAGCGCCTTGTTTGCAAAGTGCAGGCGGGGCAGCAGGGCGGCCAGGGCGGCAGGCGGCAGCTGCAGCGCCGCAGCGCGCTCCTGCAGCTGCTGCCGCATCCACGCCGCATCGGCCGCCGCCGTCGTCTCTGCGGCGGCAGGGAGGAGCCCGTACGGGTTTCGGCATCTATTAACGACTTGCAGAGGTGCTGCGGAGGCATCAACGCATGCAAAAAGAACCATCCGCAATGCAGCAGCAGGCGCTGTCATGACAATAGCGCCTAAGACTAGGGCATGCTCCAACCCTAAACAACACCCACCGTTGAGGGGCAGGAGCAGGAACTCTGCATCGCGCGGCGCATCCTTCAGCAGTGAGTCGAGCGATGCAGGCTCCCGCCACATGGCACGGCTGCCGGGGTGGGCTGCATCGTAGCACACCACCAGCAGCGGCCCCCTCTGAACGGCCTGGCTGCCGGCAGGCGCCGGCGCTTGGGCGGCCGAGCCGCTCCGGCCTGCCATGGCGTCTCCGCCCACATGCAGCGTGCCGTCCAGCGTGGGCACCGAGAAGGCTGCAGGGCGGCAGTGCAGCATGCCGGTCAGGTTGAGATGGTAGGCATGCAGCAGCTTCCTTGCCCCACAGCGCCCGGGCAGTACGCGGCCGCCGCCGTCGACTGCTGCGGCAGTAGCTGTTTGGCCAGGACGCCTCACCAGGCAGACGGTCGCCTGTCTGCCACTCCTGCGCCGCCGCCAGTGCCGTGGCGGCCAGGAGGGCCAGCAGAGCCCCTGCGCAGCCAAAGCCCATTCGTCTCAAGCTCCCCCGGCTGCCCCGCGCCGCGGCGACATGCCAGCAAGCTGTAATCGGCGGCTGATGCCCAAGATCGCCTCGAATTCTTCCTCTTGTTGGCCGGGCGACCCATGACGACACGGCGCAGCAGGCGCACAGCAGGCCGGGTTTGGTGCGCCCCAAGGCCCCTGTGCCACTTGCAAGCGCCTGTGGATGAGTAATGAGCAGGCCAGCCGGGCCAGGCAAGCCTCCTGGGCTCCCTTCTTCTGCCGGTCGCGCAGTGCGCATCGCGCAAGGCCCGCCCCACCGAGCACAAGGTCGGGCACCGCGATCAGAAGAGGTTGCCTGACACGGCAGGGCCGCCGCCTCCTTGCATGCGCCTGGCACCAGCTGCCGCCGCTGCCGCTCCCGCAACCGCTGCTTGGTCCCAAGCACGGCTGCAGTCGCCACCCACCCTCTGCAGTCTCTAGGCTTCTGTAGACCACGCATGAAGCTCCCACAGTTCTGTGCAAGCAGCATGGTCTGCCCGGCGGCCGCCGCAGCGCTGCTGCTGCTGCTCCTGGCAGCGCAGCTGGCGGCGGTCGCCGCAACATCGACACGCCAGCTGCAGGCCCGCACCATCTATCCGCCGGACCCCGCAGCCGCTGGGCTGGTCAAGAAGGCAGCCAGCGGCAAGCCAAGTGAGGGCCCAGTTGGGCAGCCGGGAATGGCTGAAACGGCGTTGCCTGGCCTAGTCGTGCATGGCTGTGCATCTCCCACACGCCGCCAGGCAAACCATGCATGCATGGCAGGCCAATGCATTTGGGCCAATGCATGCGACCCGCCAGGTTGCCGCGCGCCCTGCCTGTGCATTGCTAGCCAGTTAGTCGCTGGTCCTTGCAAAGCAACACAGCAACACTGCCGCTCCCACCTGTTGTCCATATGCAGTTGGGACGTTCACGGACCCGCTGCCGCTGAGCGACCCTCCCTCCACCACTCCTTGGCTGTCGCTGGCTGAGGGCCGCACCGCATTTGCAGCCGAGGCAGCCGGCCTGTGCCGGTACCACCTGAGTGTGTGGTCCTCCCAGAAGAAGCTGGTACTGCTGTACCGTGAGCAGGGGGGCAGCAGCGACGGCAGCAGCAGCGACGGCAGCAGCAGCATACGCGGCGGCGGCGAGGGCAGCCTGCGGCCCACGCAGTTTGCCATCTGTCCAGCTGCAGACGACTATGTCGTCGACATGTGGTGAGCTTGAAGCATCTTTATGCGTATCTTTATGCAATCTCCTTGGCTTGGCTTGTTGAGGCGAAGCAGCCATGAGCTGTTGTTCAGGCTACATGCAGCAGCACATCGGAACCCCTCCGCTCTCTCTTGCCACGCCGTTTGCTGCACCCGCTGCACCCATCCTTGCCTGCAGGTTATTAACTTGCGAGCGGCAGATCACAGACCCTCTCGGTGCGGATGTGCAGTCAGCGGGGTGCAGCTGCCAGCTAGCAGACAACGATATCCATGCAGCGTGCCCCACAGGGCAGTGGGGCTGGCGATCTACTGCTCGAGAGCCGCGGCAGGGGCTGTGGTGAGTGGCGGCAGTGGGTGCTGCAGTCAGCAGGAGGCTGCGAGTGATATTCAGGTGCCAGGTGTGGTCACCGCTGCTGCCTGCTGTCAAACTGCAGCTTGCCGGCATGACGCTGGACATGCTCCTTGCTTTCCCCTGCTGCTCACCTTATTGAAATGCTGCCGCGATCTGTTGCTGCTGCAGGTTTTACGTGGTGGTGCTGGCGAACCCGCCAGACACAGGCGATGAGGAGGGCGGCCGGCTGTTCACAATTGACATTGACCGAGTGCCGCAAGAGCAGCTGGGCGCGCAGCAGTGAAGGCTGGCTGCCCCTGTGTGCAAATGAACCCTGAGCGCTGCGTTGCTGTGTGCTGTTTTCCCGCCCCTGTTGTGCCGCTGCGTGCGTTTTCGTGCATGCGCCGCACACTTGTTTCATGTCGCCAACCAGATAACAAACTCACTCCTGCGCATGCTGCACGTCGCACAGCAGCAGAGCTGATTGTTACAGAAAGAAGGTACATGGCATTGCAGGCAGCGGCCAAAGGCACGTCTGGTAGGGCACAAAAGAGGTACATGCATGTACAGACGGGCCGCCACAGCATGCGGTGAGCACTTGTGAAGGAAGTTGCGAATGAAACAGCCATGAAATGGTGTGTACAAGGCCTTGTTGTGTTGTTGTTGCTGACGCTGTTGGCTGTCAAAGCTGGCAGATTCCATCACTCCAGCCGTGATCACTGCTGGTGGATGCGGTGATACACAGTCCTGCAGCCGCAGGGAGGGCATGGGGGCAGTGCTGGTTATGTGCGTGTGCCGGACCAGATGTTTGCAACTGCATTGGAGGCAAGCACCGTAGCACAGCACTGTTCACAGCAGCTGGTCAACCTCCGACATCCCGGCCGCCTTCGTGCGCACGCCGCACCCGCCTTGTCTGCTCACTTGCCCCCATCTTCCACCCACCCTGGCTGCTCAACAGCTCCCCATTTCCCCCCATCATGGCTGCTCACTTGTACCGCGTGCGCCGCCCCGTGGCGGCGATGCTCATGTCAGTCAGCTGCGTCAGCACCAGGCCGCAGTTGGACAGGGAGAAGGTGTCGGTGCAGCGGCCCGCGAACGGCTCCTCCCATTCGCAGCTGCGATGACAAAAATACCAATCTTTTGCAAGGTTTGCATTGACTAAGTGAGAGGGCAGGTGTCGGTGCAGCGGCCCGCGTACGGCTCCTCCCACTCGCAGCTGCGGCGGCAATAAAACGGATGTATTTGGAAGGGGTTCACGTCGACAGAGTGAGAGGCATGCACAACAGCCTGGGCATGGCACACCAGCAGGCATGGCAGCATGCCTCATGCCCCCCGCAGGAAGCCATGCCTGCGCCGGCACTGCCACAAAATGGCATCCTTTTGCGTGCGCGGTGGCACTCATCACATGCAGCACAAAAAAGGGGTGCACTCTCATCATGCAGGCGTCGCCTGTCTCGCCGCACTGGCTGCTCACATCTCCAGCCCAGCTGAAAAATGTCACAGCAAATGGTGAGTGCACCCACATGATACACGGGTCTCCTGATTCGCTGCGTGCAACGTGCGCCCGGTGCCGGCCCTTGCGCTTGTCCCGCCGCGGGTGCTCCACTGTCACGCCGCTCCAAGGATACTGCAGGTGAGGGAGGGCAGTATTGGGGCGGCGGGTCGGAGGCAGCAGCTCATGCAGATTGGTAGGAGCGCAGTCTTTCAGGGTTGCTCCACTGTCACGCCGCTCCAGGAGTACTACGGCATTTGAAATGGCCAAAAGAAAGAAGGCAAGTGGCTGCATGGCTCAACGGGTGCATGGCAACATGCCAACATGGCTGCGTGGCTACATGGGTGCATGGTTGAACGTATGCATGGCAGCATGGCTGCATGGCTGCATGGCAGCATGGCTGCGCGGCTGCACGGCAACATGCCAACATGGAAACATGACTACGCGGCACATGCCAACATGGCGGCATGGCTGCATGGCAACGTGCCCCATGCCAACTTGGCTGCATGACAGCATGCTATCATGGCAACATGACTGCACGGCGGCATGCCTGCATGCCTGCATGACTCAGCAACAACATGGCAACATGGCTTGCAAGCTGTAAAGCATGCCGCTTGCCAGCATGCTTGGTACCGCCCATGCGAGGTCATGTCCCTTCACCAACCCAAAAACCTGGTGTCAGCAGCCCACCTTTCCCACGACGTCCATGATGCCGCCAGCCTTGCATTAGCGAAAACGCAAAAAACAACATCCAGCATAGATCAAACAGGAAGTACCTTTTCCACCACATCCATGATGCCGCCCGCCTTGAGCGTGGTACTGAAGTGATCCGCAGTGTCCTCCAGCTGCGCAACGGAGCAAAGGGCGGGTGATGAGAGCAAAGGGCCGGTAACATGCAGAGATGCTTGCATGTCGCACGCTGGCCAGTCCGAATTGATGCAGAGGGGTGCTAAGGTGATCCCCCGCCCACCTCCAGCACGTTCAGCACAGCCACAGCCTTTCGGAACAGCCAGGGCAGCTCCACCATTTCAAAGGCGTCCGCCATGCTGTCGCTGCTGTCCTGCAGCGCATGAGGAGGAAGCGCAGGCAGCAGGGTAAGGCTCGACTTGCCCGCGGTGGAGTGACAGCAGCCGTTTCCATGGTGGCAGCCACCCAAAAAGAAGAGTGGGCAACCGCATGCGGGCAGATGCGACCACCCTGCGGCCCCACGCGCCTTGCACTTGCGCCAGCGCCCTGTCAGACCCGGCGGCGGCTGCAGCGCGTCAATCTCCTGCTGCAGATCCACAGCATGCACCAGCAGCTCCCGCCAGCGCTGCGGCGGCCGCTGCAGCGTGGGCAGGCGTGACTGCAGGCGTGCCGCTGCGCTCGCGCCCGCTGACCTGCCGCGGCCGCCGGCGCCGCCGCTCAGGAAGGGCAGGCCGAAGCGTGGCAGCTGCAGTTTCTCAAGCATGGTGGTGATTGTTGCAGGAGGGCTGCTCTCTGCAGCGAGGATGGGCAAGCTGGGCTGCGCTGGTAAGCCCGCCAGCGGCAGGCGGCAGGCGGCGCTACCAGCGGCGGCCCGCTGGCGGCGTTTTGACGACAATGCAGGGCTGGGGAGCTTTCAGTGCACTGGCTTGCCTATCTTGTGCGAGACGCACAAGCTGTGGCTGGCTAGGAGCGCCGCTAGAGTGGCGCCAGGGTTCAGGGCGGGCTGGGGGTGATGCTAACCGGCCTGCTTCCCCCGAGTTGTGAGCGGCAGACAGAAAGTGGAATGTCAAGCGGTCGCTGAGGCAGAACGGTGCACTGCTGGCCTGCATGGGCGCAGCCTTTCTCACGGCGGGGCCCCTTCGCTACTCCACATAAGACAGCAGCGATCCACACAACATCGAGAGGGCGGCGCGGCGCCCTGATCGCTCCGACCCGCAGTCAACGCCTGTCCCGCTCTCTCCTTCGCCCGGGGCCCGTGCTCACGACTCGACAGCCACCCTGTCAGCTGATCACTCATGGCGGCCGCCCCATTGCCCCTCCCGATCACAAACTAGCCCGGCGCTCGCGCTATGAGCAGCTTCTCCGGCCGCCTGGGCCGCCTGGGGCTTGGCGGGCTGGGCGAGCGGGTCAAGTCGCTGCGCCGCGGCGGCCATAGCGCCACCGCCGACGGCGACGGCTGGGCGGCGGGAGCGGCCGACGGCTGGACGGCGCCGCCCCCCGCTGCAGCTGCGGCGCACCCCTCCACCGGCATTGTTGTGGGCTCGGCCACCGCCACCACCGATGAGGAGGCCGAGGCGGTGCTGCGCGAGCTGGCGCCCGGCTACTTTGACCCGCCCAGCGAGTTTGATGCACTTGAGCACGAGCTGCGCCAGCTGCCGGTGGACTTCACACAGGAGCAGCTGGAGTCGGTGGCAGAGGATCGCACGGCAGTGCTGGAGGTGCGGTGTGCATCTGTGCAGCAGCGGCGCAGGCCGTTGTTCAATGCCCAGCAGCTGACAGGTGCTCGGGCTGGGCGGGTGCCCAGCCGCCTCCCCCAGCAATGCAGCCCGCCGCCTGCACCCACATCCCTCTGTTGCCATGTCCGCCTGCCTGCTTTTCCTTCTCGCTGCAGGTGGTGAGCGAGAAGCTGTCGGCGCACGTCATTGCCAACTACGAGCAGTTTGTGGCGGGCGTGGACGAGGTCACGCAGGCGCGCCAGGGGTGGTGTGCGGGGCTGCGCCATGGGCCTGCCCTGCATGATGAAGTTTGGCAGCGAAGGATGCCGCTAACTGCCCGTGCATGCCCGCTGCGCTGCCTGTTTCTATATCATTGCATGCCGGCATGGTCGTCAACTGTGGATTGTTGGCTTCAATTCCCACCGCAGGTGGAGGCGCAGCTGCAGGTGGCGCACCTGTCGGCCAAGCGGGCGCGCGAGGCGCTCGCGCTGGCGCAGCGAGAGGTGCGGCGCTGCTGATGCGGTCACACATACCGCCGATTCCCAGCGTCACGATGTAGCAGTGCTGTTGGCATGACCTTTTCATTTTCAGGGTGCGTTGCCTGAAAGCGTAATTGTCGGTTCGGGCTATGCAGGTGGCGGGCAACCTGCGCATCGCCAATGACACGCGGCGCAAGCAGGGGCTGAGCGCTCTGCTGGAGGCGAGTCGGCAGCAGACCTGGGGGCGCAATGCCTCCTGCTGCCATAGGCGCCATGCATGTATGCCTGTGGTGCATGTCTGGGCACTTGACCTCTTGCCCATCATCAGCGGTGCTGCTGCCTGATGCTTCGCCACGTGTGCAGGTGCTGCTGAAGCTGCAGTCGGCCAACAACCTGCAGCGCGCCCTCAAGTGGGTTTCATGTGCTGGCTTTATCCGCGCCGCCGTTGCTGCTGTGCCATCGGAACGTTGACGGGTGCCGCAGATGAATGGCCGGTCCGCCAGCTGCCAGCAGCAACCCGTCGCGCTTGTCGGTTGCTGTAAGGACGCAAATCTGAACGTATGGAGGGTGCGATGCAAACCCTTTTCCATTGTTTCTGCAGGGAGGCCCAGGAGAATGGCGAGTACGCGGAGGCCTTCTGGCTGTGCGCGCAGTGCACTCAGTCAATGGAGGAGCTTGGGGACGGCCTGAAGGTGGCGCAGGAGGTGCGGGTGGGGATGAGCTATGCGGTGTGGAATGAATGCGATGCGGATTCTTCCAAGGCCTCGCAGCTTGTCGTGCTGATGCCGGCAGACTCATTTGGGCCGCCGCAGTGTTGCAGCCAGCACTGGTCACACAAGCCTAGCCCCTTGCCTACACGCAGCTGGCAACCACCATCGGGCGGCTGTATTCGGAGACCACTGGCCGGCTGGACAGCGCGCTGGCGGCCATTGCCGCCGACTTCCGGCCCTCCCACTACTCCAAGGTAATCTCCGCTGCGCCTGTCTGCACAGCGCCAGTGACGCGGATGTCGTGCGTGTTTTGAAGAAGCACATTGGGACTCAGCGCGGGGGCCCATGTCCGTGAATTCAGTGTTACTTGGCACTTGGCGACCGCAGGTGCTGGAGGGCTACATGTTTCTGGGCAACGTGGCGCAGGTGGGCAGCGCATCACTGCTTTCAACGCATGTAGGACGGGGCCATGCCTAGACTGGCAGATGTTGCAGCAGTCACCCTCTGCGCAGGTTGCACCGCCGCCTGGCAGCTGGCAGGGTTCAGCTGAGATGCATGTCCCACCTTCCCTGATGGGTGTGCAGCTGGGGGACGAGGTGAAGGCAGCGTTTATTGCAGCCATCAGCTCCTCGGTCACCAAGGTGCGTGCAGGCCATGCACCTTGCATTTACTTTGAAAGCTGCATGGCTGAACAGCAGCAGTCAGCTGCCTGCTTGCTGTTGTGACGCCATGGCATGGCTGCTGAATGTCACGGTCTTATCGTCTGCTGCCTGCAGGTGGTGCGCGGCATGCTGCTGACCAAAGCCGGCTATGAGGAGAAGGCGGCGGCGGCCTCCAGCCTGCAGGTCAGCTGACTAGGGGCTGCACATGCACGTCGCATCCGTCTAGTTGGTTGCGCTGTTTCTTTGCACATCCATGCTGCTGCTACTGGCACTGGAATGCACAGCTGCAAGGACGTGTTGCTCACTGCAGCCACATCCCACCCAAAGCCTCACATCTCACTCTCTGCATTGTCTGCCCACTTCCTCTTCTGCAGGAGCTGCTGCGCCTGCTGCCCCCCGAGCTGTTCCGCACCTGCCTGGCCCGCGTGCTCATGGTGCTGTTTGACATCCTGGTGTCCCACTTCCACATGGTGAGGCAGGCTGGCTTTCATGTGAGGCAGGCTGGCCTTCATAGCTTTCATGGTGGACTAGGATGTCCCGACAATGTCTGGCGGCAGAGCAACAGGCTTGCGGCACTGCGCCTGCCTGGCTGGGCCGGGGACCTGATTCAGCAGGCACCTGAACTGCGCGCCTCAACCTTCGCACAGCATGTGACCAACATGAAAAGTCTGGCCATCTCTACCTCTCTGCAGGTCCGCTGGCACGAGGCAGCGCTGGAGCGGCATGCTGCCGAGCTGGAGAGCGTGCAGACAGCTGCCCACCAGCTGGCAGACCATCTGGGGGGCGGCAGCAGCGCAGCAGCAGGCGGTAGCGGCGCTGCAGGGGGCGCGAACCCCATTGCAGATGGTGCCGGCCGCCCCGCCTCGCCCGACCACCCGCTGCTGGACGGCGGCTGGGGCGGCAGCGGCGAGGTGCACCCACCGGTGACGGGGCGCGCGGTCATGGGCCTGCAGCTGCAGCGCGGCACCGCTTCAGAGCTTGAAGAGGTGGAGGCACGTGCATCAGACGAGGCGGAGTGGGGCGCCGTGCTGCAGGTGCGGTCCCAAGTGGTTGGTTGGGGCTGCAGGTGCAAGTGCGGCCCAAGTGGTTGGCACAGCGCACTAGCGCTGCAGCTGAGCTCGCTGCTTGCTGCTGACAACGTCTTGTTCATCTTAGTTTACACATGTGCTCAATTGCATGTGCCTCGCAGGCGGTGCATGCCGGGCTGCTGGGCGGGCGGCGCCTCATCTGGGAAGAGGCGGCCCGCCGCATCGGCCTGCTGCTGTCCACCCCCGCTGCCTTTGAGGGCGAACACTTCCTGCAGGTGCGGGCTTTACCTGCGGTTATGAGCGTTGCAGTTACTGGTCGGGGTGTTGCACGCTGCAGATTACGCGTTCCGGCAAGCAGTCATGCAGCACTGCTTGAGAGGAGAATTCGCACACTTGGTTGTGCCACGCAGGTCATGGAGTGGACGCAGCGGGTGCTGGCGGTGGGCGAGGCGTTTGCGGGGTGCCCCGACCCCGGCCTGCGCCAGCTGCTGGAGCGCCAGTCCGCCAAGTTCTTCCGCCTCTACCACCACTCCAACATCGAGGTGAGGGGCTGGAGGGGCGCCTTGTGCAGTAGGCGTGCCGAGCAGCAGAAACACATTGAGCGCGCCGCTGCATTGACCCGTGGGGCAGCCGGATCCGTGCTGCGCCCCACCACCCTACTTTCCTCCCATTTACATCAACGCGTTCCTCTGTTGCAGGCGCTGAGCAGCATGCTGGACCAGGAGCTGTGGAAGCGGCTGCCCGCTCCCCTGCCCAGCTTGGCAGAGGCGCTGGCCGCACGCAGCAGCAGCAGCGATGAGGTGGGAGGCAACGGGTCAAGCGGCAGCGGTAGTGCAGCAGCAGGGGCAGCAGCAGGCGACTATGCGGCGTTTGAGGCGTTTGTGGTGCGCGGCAACCCATGGCGCAAGCAGCAGTCGCCACGGCGTCACAGGCAGCCTGCTGTCCTGCCAGGCCTGGGGACAGCAGCAGCCACCAGCAGCAGCGCTCCAGCGGCAGCAGTCAGGCAGGAGGTGGATGAGTATGGCGTGCCTCGAGCCGGCAGCGGCAGCCTGAGCATGCCAGGCTCAGCGGGCGGCAGCCGGCCAGGCAGCGCGCAGTCAGCAGGATCAGCGGGGGCCTCACGCAGCGGCACTGAGGGCGATGAGCTCATAGATATGGGTCAGGAGTCGAGTGATGCGTTTGGTGAGCGAGCCTTGCAGGGCCGTGCAGTGAGCGGCAGAGGCGGGTGGCATGGATTGGGCTGGCACTGCCTGATGCCATGCAGTTCGGTCCCAGTGATCTGCCTCCAAGCTGTCGACAACGCTGGCTTGTGACTGTGTGTGGTGTTGCTTCTCTCCCCCCTGTCACCCTGCAGCGTTCAGCGATGGCGGCGAGGCAGCGGCTGGCAGCAGCGGCGGCAACGGCGGCGCCCAGCCGCCCGCGGTCACTGCATCCTCGCTTCGCATGGCCAAGTGGATGCGCGACTATGCTGCCCTCATGCGGTGAGCTGCTGTGGTGCACCGTGTTGGGAGCTGTTGAATCAGCAGCAGCGTGCTGGCTTCGTCATGTAGCAGTGTTCATGGATGCTGTACATGCAGCGGGGCATGGATGCTGTGCCCTTTGCGTCTGCAACTTCACCAACCTGCACCCCTCCTGCCGACTGCCTGCCTGCAGGCCGCTGCGAGCGGCGGCGCCCTCCATCTTTGAGGGCCTGACCGAGCTGTTTGAGCTGTACCTGCTGCACGTGTTCGTCACTTTTGGCGACGTCAGCCTGGCGGAGCTGCAGCAGGCAGCCATAGCAGCGGCGCACTCTGAGCACTGCGGGGCAGCAGGGCAGCTGGGCGGCAGCGGGCAGCACGGCGGCAGTGGGGGCCTGCAAGATGCAGCGCTGACGCCTCGCCTGCGCGCCGCCCTGCTGCGCATTGCCCAGGACAGCATAGGCAAGTACCGCCAGATGTTCGGGGCGCACTCAGGTTCGCGGCTGGCACGGGCGCTGGCACCTCCCGCTGCACCTTCGCAGGCAGCAGCGGCGGCTGGGCCAGCAGGGCAGCGGCCTGCCAGTGCAGCAGGCAGCAGCAGCATGAGCGGTGCATCCCAGTACTTCCGCCGCACGCTGCCTGGCAGCGCTGGCAGCAGCCCGGCCCCCATGCATGGCGTGGGGCCAGCAGCAGCGGGCGGAGCAGCCCCGGTCGCCTCACCGGCTGGACCGCCCGGAGTGGGCCCCGCAGCAGCAGCGGCTGCAGCAGCCGTTCCTGCAGCGCCCACAGCAGTGGAAGTCAGCGTGCTGAGCAACGCTGGCAACCTGTATGGGCTTGTGGAGCGGCTGACGGCAGCAGAGTGCCTACTAGCGGTGGGCAGCCGGCTGCAGGCGGCACGTGGGCCGCTGGCGGCGGCGCTGCCACCCGGGGAGGGTGCCCATGCCCTGGAAACCTTCTTCTCCAGGACTGTGGGCGCAGCAGAGGACCTGTGTGACTTCCTGGTGGGCACAGGCAAGTGTGAACGTGTTGGGTACGCTGCGCTGTGCACATGTAGTTCTGCTTCGTTTGCTGCCTGCCTGGGATCATGGCTGGGCAGGCAGCTCTGCATGCGCAGCTTGTAAGGACGATCGTGGCAGCAGTGTCCTTGCATGCCAACCCACTGCACCCATCCTGTTACCTCCGCGGCCGCCGTCATGCAGGCGTGCGCCTGCTGCTGCCGCTGCGCTGGGTGCCGGAGCGGCTGGGCGCGATCGACTGGGTGTTCAGCGAGCCGCCCACGGGGCATGGACCCTGGGTGGACGAGCTGGGCCGGCAGCTGGAGATGTTCAGGGACCGGCTGCTGCAGGTGCGCAGCGCTGCCTCTGTGACACATGAGGATGTTCGGTGGCTTGGTCAGCGCTGCTAATGTCTTGGCCTAGTGTGGAAATGCTAGGCAGACAGCTCATGCATGCAGCAAGCATGATGCATGACCTTGACGCCACCTTGCCGCATGTGTCCGGCCCTGCTTGCTTCACTTGACTTGATGTTCTTCCTGACTGCACACCCAGGTGCCGTCCCTGGAGCGTGCAATTGTGTGCCGGCTGTGGTCTGCAGCCATGGCGCACGTGGCGGACGCGTGCCTGGAGGGCTTTGCCCGCTGCAAGCGCGCCAGCCTGGAGGGGCGGGCGGGCATGTCGCTGGACTTGCAGGTGCGCATTGCTGCTGCATGATTTGCTAGCAAAAGCCGGCAGATGCAAGCTGTGGAATTGACTTCCGCTCTGAATGCGGTGCCGTTCTACCACCTCTACATGATGGCGGAGGCAGCGGCAGCAAAACCGCTGCTGCTGGCTGCAGCACTCCTGCGACACTGCCTTACTTGACTAGTGCCACACCTGTGTCGGTGCTGCAGGGTGTGGGCCGCGCGCTGCAGCAGCTGCTGCCCAAGGAGGTGCCGCTCAACCTGCGCCTGCCCGACAACTACGTCAAGGTAGGTGGGATGGGCAGAAGAATTATGTGCCTGCTGTGGGCTAGACAGCACCCGTTTCTCCGCTCGCAGCAAGGTCAGCATCTGTTAGTGCTGGTAGCTGTTGTGCTTGGAGGCACCTGCTACCCGCACACAGCTCCTCACTTGTCCCCGCTTTGCCCTGCCACAGGCCTTCTACATTCCGCTGACCGAGCTGCCGCACTGGGCGCAGACGCACCCAGAGTACTCTCCGCAGCAGGTTGGTCAACACTGTGCATTAGCAAAGGCGCCACGCTAAGGCTGAGGCAGGCAGCGGCAGGAAGCTGCTGGTGCTGCGCGGCTGGTGCGCAGGCGCAGCATTCGGTTGTGAAACGCCGGTGCAGTGTGTCCCAGCTGCCATGGAGCGCCACATTCGTGCATCCGCAGGTGCTGGCGCTGACGGCCTGCATTGCGGAGAGCAGCCAGATGAGAAAGCGGGACAAGGCGGCGCTGCTGGCGCAGATAGAGGTGCGGGTTGTAGCTGTGTGCATAATCCAACGGGGGCCACGCTGCAGTGCACTTGAATGTTGAATTTTCCGCCGCTCAGCCTGTGCCACCCGCTCCTCTCTCATGTTACCTGCAGAACAACCTGCAGGCCATGAGCCTGGGCGGCCCCGGGGCGCTGTAGTGGCTGCTGCGGCGCGGTGGGCTCTGCCGCTCCACCCCAGCTTTGCTCCGCAGCCACGCTGTAACATCAATCTTCAGTTGCAACACCAGGGCTTGCTTAGTAGGGATATAGGGTGGGTGCAAAGTTATTTGCGAGAGCAGCAGTCAGCGAGGCAGCTTGGGCCACTGCGTCATAATGGAGCGTAAAAATGAATGGCTGTGCAAGAACTCAGTTCAACATGAAACTAATCAGGCAGGGCATGAAAGAACTGTACATGTATGAAGCAGGCTGCTGCACCGCTTCTCATCATTATTGCGGCAGCTCAAGGGTCGGTGGCAGTGCCGCTCAGCAGCGGCAGCAGCTGCTCCATCGCCCCCGCCTCAGCTGGGCCCGGCTCCAGGCCTGGTATGGGCTTCAGCTGCAGGGCACCAAGGGCGGGGGGCGGCAGCAGGTAGGGTTTGAGCTTGCAAGGGGATGGCTGGGCGCTGCCTGTGGCGCAATGATAGCAGCGGCACATAGCGGCGGCACTGGTCAGCGTAATGCCTCCGGCTGATGCTGCAGCCATTCACAGTCGCACCTGGGCACTGACATCCTCATACGCATCCTGCCAGCCCTGGAACAGGGGCAGAATGCGCGGGCCGTCTGCCGCCGCCGCCTCCGAGACGTTGACGCCCTGCCAGCGGGCCGTCAGCGGGGTGCGCCAGTACAGCATGCGGTTGGCCAGGTCCCGCAGCGAGGCAACCTGTACAAGGGGCCGTGTAGGGCAGGGTGCAGCGCAAGGATTGCAAACAGACGGGGAGGCTGGCAGTTGGCGGCAGCGGCCGCCTAACTGCTTGCCTGCCCACCCTATGAAAGCTTAGCTCTTGAGCAGACCACCTGCTTTCTTTTCCAACCCTTACTGCCTCATCTGTGTCCAGCCAGCCAGCGGGGTGGCAAAGCCACGAGTAACCTCCACTGTCTGCAGAATGCCTGCCGCCTGCGCCAGCGCTGCGCGTGCCGGCACATCCTGCGCATGTCCAGAGCAAGCGGTGGGCCCCACCGGCGGGCCGCCGGGCGGTTGCAGGATGGCGCCACCATTGGAGGCGCGGCGCTGAGCAGGCATGCAAGCTGTAGCAATTGCAGGCCTCCCGTGCCGCAAATGGTGCATGATGCGCGACGCCGGCAGCAGCACAGGGCATGCAGGCTGGGGATCATGCGCACCCCGACTCCATCAAAAGAGGGGCTCCAGTTTGGGTCGGTTGGGTAGGGAGTGTCGTCTGCCCCACACACCTGCAGGCGTAAATGCAACAGCCTCGGCGGCAGGTGAGCAGGCCCTGTGCGCGCACTGCCGATGCCAGGAGCATGGTACACTGCCAATGCCGTTTGCCTGTTGCGCCCCCTTCTGTGTGTGTGTGCATCCCGTCTAGTGCAGTCTAGCCCACTTTTTCCGCAGCCCACCTGTAGTAGCAGCTCGCGCAGGCGCACAAAGCGAGCCGCTGAGCTGTAGGAGCCCGGCAGCTGCGTGTAGACCACCTCGTAAGAGCCCTGCAGCAGCTCAGACATGGTTCGCCTGCAGGCTCGTGATCGGCAGGCAGGGCAGGGCTGGCCACGTGAGCAACACAGCAATCGATAAAAAGCGGCGGGATGGCTGCCCCTGATATACACAATTCGAAGAGCAGCAGCGCACCAGGAGAGCAGCTCGCTCCAATCGGCTACACTCCCTCCTGCCCGCACTTGTCCCCCGCCACCTGCCCGCAGCGCTCATCCTCACGTGGTATTGACGAGGGCGGCGCGCCAGCGGCGCAGGTTCTCCAGCTGCTCGGGATACTTGGGCATGTTGGTCACCGCTGACACATTGCGGTACACTGTCCAGCCCTGCAGCGGTACATGTGTTAGGTAGTTGGGCGGGCTAGCTTGACAGGGAAACACCCCAGCCCCTTTCCCAATCTTGCCCGGACCTCGGCGCCCTCTGGCTGCTGCCCGGCAGGTGCAGTGGCGCATGTAAACATTTCGCTGCCGCCCCCCGCCCCTTGCCTGTTCGCCATCAAACTCGATCAGCGCGCCATCGCCACTCGCATCATACAAGCTGATGTGCACCGGCACCTGCGGCGCATGGGTTGAGAGTGCCAGCTTAGGGGAAGCGTGCGCCAGCGTGCGTGCGTCTGTGATGCAAAACGGAGCGTCCGGTAGCAGCAGCAGCAGCAGCAGCAGCAGCAGCAGCAGCAGCAGCAGCAGCAGCAGCAGCGGTGGCGGCGGCGGCGGCAGCAGCAGCAGCAGCAGCATGAAGCCGGCAGGGCAGCACTCCGTGTCTTGCTTTGATTTTCTTTCAATCTGAGCGCACCATGTCTGTGGAGCGGAACAGGTAGGTTACGGCAGCCTTCAGGGCCGGGGATGCATAGTCGGTGATGACTTGGTGGGTCTGCATGGCGTTGTGAACAGATCCGTCAGACTGCCATATATCGGCTCCAGGCTGGGATTTGTTACACACCTTGGTGCGGCTGCGCGCAGGTGCGGCCGCCGCTCAGTGACAGCCTGTCGCGCCAGCTCAGCGCGCGCTGAAGCATGCACACCTGTGGTGTGAAGTCCCGAGCGGCCTCTTCAACTGTCGAGTAAGTGCCCAGCAGGTAGAGCAGCACTTCGGGCCAGGCCAGCACGGTGGCCGGGCCATCTGCGGGGAATGGCCTCAACCAGCGGCAGCGCACAAGCTAAGACCTTGATGCAGGGCTTGCCACGCTGTCCTGCTCCCTCCTGCTTGGCGCAGCCGCATGCATGGATATGCTGACTCAGGAGGGGTGCCATAACGCTCGATTGGCGCAGACATGTCTAACCGGCAGCATGCTGCACAGGCGCAGCGGCAGCAGCAGGCGCAGTGCTGCCGCCGCCGCCGCAGCAATGTTTCTCACATGTGGCCCAGCCCAGCCCGCTCAATCAATGAAACCGGACATGCGCACCTGGGCGGTACCGCAGCGCCGGTCCCTTGGCGTCACCGAGCGTCTGCATGCCGCCGGCCAGGCCAGCATCGTTCATGCCGTGCAGAGCGGCACCAATGTAGCCTCCGCCGGTACCAGCAATGAAGGCAACGCCGTGTGGGAATGTGAAGTTCTGGCCGGGGCAGCTGGCACAAGGCTCTGAGCCTGCACATGGGCGGCATGATGTTTGCAATGTAGTTTTATGTGAGGCGCTGCAAGTTGGCAGATGCAGGTGCCAGCTTGCGCTGCCGGCCCGCCGCGCTCGCCTGCAAACTCATATCCGGCCGGCAGCGTCACCAGGCTCTGCCGCAGATCCATGCCATGATCAAAGGTGTGCCCCGAGATCGGCACGTCGCCTGCACGGATCAGGGGCAGGCGATCAACTCAGCACACTGCCTGTGCTGGCTGTTGCAAATCAGGCGATTGGCGGCGAGTGGGCGGCGCCGCCAACCCGCCGCCGCCCTGGCCGACGTCAACGGAGCGCTGTCGGGAGCCGATGGGAGCGGGTGAAAGGCGCTCACTCACGACTACGACACCTTTGGCTCGCCTGTCGTGTTGCAGCGGTACGTGAAGGAGGAGCAGGCGTGTGCCGCCGCTGCCCAGGCCGCGAGCAGCAGCGCCCCGTGTTGCAACCACATGTGGGTGAGTCGGGTGTCCAATTGAGGTGCACCGGAAAGCGGTCGAGCAAGCTGCTGCACGGAACAAGAGCGGTGCCCAGCGCCAGCGGGCGGCAGCGCAAGGGCCGTTCCGCTATCGGTGCTATGCCACATTCAAGTGTCACCAGCCGGCGCCCAGCCTGGGCAGGGTGGCAGAGGCAGAGTAAGCACATCATTATCAAAAGCAGCAGCCCTGGTTGATCACTCGCTCGGTCCCGTGACGGCAGCGGCGCCGGCTGGGGCGCTCCTGCCAGTCAGCAAGCTTTACAATGCTGTCAATCTGTTCAGTGAATCAATGAATCTATGCATCTGTTCAGTCAATCTGTTCAATACGTTCAGTCGGCTCGAAATCTACAGTCAGATGTCTGATTTCAAGCCGGCTGCAGGTACTGCGGGTAAAGGCCATAGAATTCTGGGGACTGCTTCTGCAGCTGCTCCACCTCTGCTGCGCTCAGTTTGCCGCCGCCGCTGTTGCGCGCCGCCCGCGGGCGGTCGCTGCTGCCGCCTGCAGGTGCGGCATCGCCTGCTGCTTCCTTTGATGGCACATGCAGTTGGCGAGGCAAGATGAAAGGCATCTCAGCCGTCAGGCACAAGTGCCAGCAGTGCAGCAGCGAAGCGGGGCGGCGCCTATGGAAGCGGCGGCGAAACGACATTGATGCGTGCATTGCTCAGCAGCGAGCTCACCTGCCCACCCCCTGCTGCAGCCGCCGCCGCCGCCTCGGCCGCCGCCCGCGTCTCTCGGAAGGCGGGGCTGATGTGGGCTGGCCACAGCTGGGTGACCGGGTCCACCCAGTGCTGCGGTACGGGGAGGCAGTCCAGATCCCGCAGCACCGCAGCACAGTCCACCTCCTGTGTTTACAGGGTGGGCAGGCAGTGGACTGAGCCAGTGTATGCAGTTGTGCAAGCTCCCAACGGCGATTGAAGTCACTGTCCGCAGCTGCCGTTTTGCCCACCTGCAAGCCCAGGCGGCTGGCCAGCTGCTCCAGCACCCACAGCGGACGGGCGGCGATGTCCTCAAACGCAACGTCCAGCTCAGCGCTGCAGGTCGGGGCGGGCGGGGAGGGCGGCAGTGAGGCATAGGGGATGCATCGACAGTGAGACATATGGAATGCATCGGCTGCAGCTTGCAATGCGTAGCGACGCTGCCAATTCGGCTGAGCACCCAGCCAGATGCAACATCACGCCTCCTCCTGCTTCCAAACCTGTTTTGCTCGAGCCCTGCCCCACACTGCCCCGCTAGGAAGTCCAACTCACTGGCGCTGCCATATGAGGTGGTCCCGCACATAATCATCCGGCAGCTCCCAGGCCCAGCCCAGGCGGCGGTAGGAAGCCAGCACCTGGGCAGGTGTGAGTGGGGTGGTGGGCCGGGCAGCTGGCATGTTTTGGCAGTACGTTCGCGGCCACTCCATCCCAGTAGCAGCAGCGTTTTCGCAGCTGCGGCAGCTGCGCCAACAGCGGTTTCCGAACCAGCAGCCGCATCCAGCAGCAGCAGGCAAGACAGCTTCAACCGACCTGCGCCAGGTCGCGGTGGGTCACAAAGATGTGGGCTGCACGGTTCACATCCCAGTGCTCACTCCAGGCTGCGGGGCAGTGCCATGCAGCCGAGTGGGGGCATGGATCGATTTCCTCTGGTGGCCGCCGCCGGCAGCGGCGCAGCATCATGCAGCACAGCAGCCCAGCCAAGCTGCGCGCAGCAGCACACCGTCAGCATGCCATCAGCCAGCAGCATGCTGTGGCAAGGCTGGCCCGCCCACCGTGCGTCTTCACCAGCACATGCGGCGCCCCCGGCTGCCCCGCCCCTCGCTCATCTAGGGCAGAATCTGTGATGCACTGCGGTGTGAAAGGTAGAAGAAACAGCGGTCAGGAAGGACGGAGGCAGCAAGTGACACAAGCAAGCTTGGCACACCACCAGCAAAGCATGCTGCTTGAACACTCCTGAACTTTCCATCCCGGTGACTCGTACCTTGAGGTAGTAGGCATCGCAGGACTTGCGGGCGTGCTGCCACAGCAGGCGCAGCGCGTTGTACAGAAAGGTACTGCCGCTACGCTCCGGCCCGGCCGCAATCACCAGCTGCGGTTGCTCGTCGTGTGGCCAGCTCCGCTGCTGCTCCCGCACTGCCGGCGGCGTGAAGAGGGCGGAGCAGTCTGGCCGGGTGCAAATGCCGTTGTCGGGGTCCCACCGGCAGCCGCGGCAGTGCACGCCGTCAGCCGGGATGCAAAAGCTGGAGCTCGGGGCGCCGCCTGGCGACGGTCGCCCCTGCCCCTGCATGGCTCGGGACGGCTGGCTGGCAATGGGCCTGCTTCGTCCGTGGCTGCGCAAAGGTAGCTATGTGGCCCGGCGCAGGGACAGCGGAGGAAGGAATGCCCCGCCCGTCGGCGGCAGGGTGGGCGTCTGCAGCCGGGAGCGACGGCGGCGGCGGTAACAAGGGGTGGCGGGCGTGCCACTGCGCGCTTTCAGCGAGTCATCGGGGCGATACTCGCCAGATCTGTGCGCTCAAGCAGGGCGGCGGGGCATGTGCTGGACTTGTCGAGAGTGGGTTCTTCACCGGGCGCTCCAAGGGGGCTGCAGCGCACTTGGTTCAGTCAGTGGAGATGTTCCAACAGCCAGGACGATGCGCCACGCAGGGTGATGCAGCGACAGGCGCTGATGACCCACCCGCCTGCCGCCTGGCCGCCTTGCGGGCTGCGGTGCATCTGAACTGTACGCCTGCGTTAGCAGAACTGTCGTGATTTGTGCTGATCAGCTGCCTGGTTCATCTGGTTCTCCTGCTACCCGCAACCACCGCAGCAGCCACCACGAATCCGCACTGGGGCGCGACGCTACAGCGTTGCCGCGCTGGCTGTGTGCCGGTCAGTCTGGGCGTCACACGAATTGCAATGAGGGACAAGCGGGGCCCAACAAATTGGTGGGTTTGACAGAGAAATAACGATGGCTGCTGCTGCTGGCTGCGCTGCCGCTCACCGGCAGCCGCTTGCTGGCCGGCTGCTGCCGCCGCATCAGATGCGGTACAGCACGTGGATGCCCAGCAGCTGGAAGCAGGCGCGCATGGTCAGCGCGGTGGCCTCGCACAGCAGCAGGCGCGAGTCCTCCTCCGGGCTGCCCACCACCTGAAATGAGGAACAGGAAAAGAGAAGAAGAAGTCCAATCAGAGTGGCAGTCACAGCACAGCAGCAGGCGCGAGCCCTCCTCCGGGCTGCCCACCACCCGCAGAGCGGGTGAACAGAATAAGGGTGCTGAAAAGCCAATTTGCAGCAGCAGCGCCAGCAGCCACAACACGCCGCTGCGGTGCAGCAGCACAAGCAGCCGGTTTTGATTGCAACGGCACCAGCAGCCTTTGGGGACAGCGGCAGACAGGCAGCAGCAGCCACGAAGCCCACCTGGCACTCAGTGTAGAACTGGTTGAACACGGCTGCAGGGAGAGGGAAGAGCAGGGGTGGGGTCAAGCGGGGTGGCAGGCATGCGGTGGGTGGCACCAAAAACGCACAGGCAGGAACGCAACAATGGCAGCCGCCGCCGCAGCAGGCCTAGCCTGTCTGCTGCCGGCACTCACCCAGCAGCTCGCGGCGTCCCATGCGAGCTGCTACACAAAATGAACCGACTCACTGGCCAGGTCGTACAGGTACTCGGTGAGGCGGTGCAAATAAATCTAACGCAATATCAAATCTAAATATATTAAACTCACTGGCCAGGTCGTACAGGTACTCGGTCAGGCGGTGCGGCAGCAGCTCCTCCAGCATCGACTCAACAGCCTCTGCATCGGAATCGTTGTTCAGTTATATTAGGAAAAATGCTGCAGCTGGGGTGGTGTAGCAGCAGCAGAGCAGAGCAGCAGCGGTAGCAACAGCAGCGGAAGCGCACCGGAGAACTGGGAGATGGTGAGAGCGAGCGCAACCTCCTTCTCATGGACAAGCTTGACCTCCGCCGTCTGGCACAGCGCGGCGATGTCGCGGCCTGCGGCAGGGTGTCAGTGCAGACGTGTGTGTGCCACTTGTTTCCCTCGACATGTGAGACCGGGCCAACGGCACCTAAGAAGCAAAGCTGGGCCGCACAGAGGGGCAGGCAGGCACACAGCCGTTCTGCGCCGCAGCTAGCCTCCGACCGTGCTGAACAGCAAAAACCGATGCCGCTCACCAGACTTGCGCACGATGGAGGCGATACGGGCGTGCGCGTACAGCTGGTACACCGCGGTGTTGCCCTGTGAGGAGCACGGGGTGCATTGCAGGGCAGGGAGGCAACTTGCATGCACAGCTTCGGTGCCCTGTCTCAGCCGCCAGCCCCTGCCGGCGCTCTCAACGCCCTGCCTGCTACCCCTGCCTGCTGCTGTTGCATTCTGCGTTGCATCGCCCCACCTGCTGGCTGAGCATGTCGTCGTAGCTGAAGCGGTAGTTGGTGGTGCGGTGGTTCTTCAGGTCCGCGTACTTGACTGCAGAGGAGTGGCAAGGAAAGCAAATGGGAGTGACTTGGTGCCCATCAGCACGCAGCCACTGGCGCTGCACTTGGCGATGCTGCTGGGCAGCCCCAAATAGACCAACGAGTCAGCGACCGATTTCTGCACGAATTCAATAGAGCACAGTCTCACCCGCGCCGTAGCCCATGGCCCGGGACGCCTCCTCCACCTCCTCGGGGGTGGCATCCGGCCTGCATGTGAGGAAAACGTTGCAACTGCTTGAGCAATTTGGGCAGCCAACTGCCCAGGCATAGCATCTGGTCAGTGCTAGCCATGCACCAGCACACATCCCCTGATGCAAAGCATTCCAAGCAGGGAAAGCACACCTCCACTAACTTCAAGGCGTCCGCGTTGCAATCAATCGAGCGACGAGCAAGAAGTGTAAACAACCACCATCAATCAGCACACTCACCGCCGCTCCTTCACGGTGTCCACGACGCAACACCATCACTTCACTGGCTATAAATTACGATCAAAACAACTGAATGAACACACGCACCGCCGCCCCTTCACGGTGTCCACGATGCGCCTGGCACCCTCACTTGTCAGGCCATTGTTAGACAAAACAAGGCAGCCCTCAGCTCACCGCCGCTCCTTCACGGTGTCCACGATGCGGCGCTTGGCCTCGTCCAGCAGCTCCACCAGGCGCACCACCTGTGTGGGAAATAGAGTATACAAAAGTGACTTTGAATAGCATAGAAAACGAGCATTTCAGCCGGCCAGCCTCGTCCAGGAGCTCCACCAGGCGCACCACCTGTGGGAGAATACACCCGCATCCGAAACTTAAGAGTTGTGCAGGACAACGACGATTTCAGCCAGAGAGCTAGAGCTGTGTACATTTCACTAGTTTACTAGCTCTAGTTTGGTCCAGCAGCACAATGAGGCGCACCACCTGAGAGGCAGTGGGGACACCCCAAAAGGAACAGGAAGGGGGTGTGCAAAACGGACTGTTGCCGGCAATGACAAGGGGCCGGCGGCTGGCGGCCGCGCTCCCGCCCCGGTCAGATGCCGGCATGTGCTTTTGTTGTAGCGCCCCGCCTGCATGTGCAGGCTGTGCAGCGCCGCGGGAGGCATGTGGCAGCCGCCGCGTGCAACCGCTGGCGCTTTGTGTTGTCACAACGTGTGGCAGCGTTCTCGAGTCTACAGACCTCCACAAACCGCTATATTGGTCTCAGCAGCCTCGTCAACAGCTGCTGTGCAAGCCAGACCAAGCCAGCAAGGCTGCAGCCACTCACATCACCCGACCGGGAGCGGAACTTCTTGCCGTCGTCGCCCAGCACCAGGCCAAAGCCGACGTGGTCGATGCGGACCCTGGGGGAGGGAGGTGGTTAAATAAAAGACGTGAGCATTTTAGCGATGGGGAGCCCAGGTTCACAGCATGCTGCATGTTGCCCTTGTTCCTGGCAAGTTCATCTAAGCTGTATGAACACAAACACAAACAAAGCAGCAGCCACATCAGCTGGTCCTCACTTGCGGTCCTTGGGCAGGTATCCCGCCTTCTCCGCGCCCGCAAACACCTGCGGTGGTGTGGAACAAATGGACATGTACTGCTCAGCCCCTGGCTGCGTTTTGACCGCAAGAAAATTATCGGGGCGTCGTAAGATGGCAATGCAGCAGCAAGCACTGCGCTGTGCGGAGGGCCAGAGTAAGAATGGAACAGCAAGCAGGGTCAAGCCGCAGGAATGGATGGCAGCGGCCTCAGCACCAGCTTAGTGTGTACTCATGTGGCGGGTGGCCACAATCAGTCCAATGTAGATAAGGAATAGTTCGTGATCGTCACCGGCCCCTCGCTCAAGTGCAGCATGTGCATAAGGCTTTCTTTGCGCTCCCAGTAGCCATCAGCATGCCGGGCCCACTGAGACTAAAGGCACCCGAACCGCACCAACTGCAAAACGCCGATTGGAAGGCAGCAGCAGCAGCAAGAACAACAACAACGGCAGCAGCTGTATGCAGCTACAAACCCAGAACCTCACCAGGTCGAAGTGGCTCGACTGGCCCATGTCGGTGATGTAGATGATCCAGTCCGCCTTCTCCTCATCAATGCGGTGCTTGACTGTAGTGAATGCGGCCAGGCAACTTAATGGGAGTGGTGAGAGAGGTAGCGGCAGTGCAAGCAATAATCTTGGCAGCAGCTTTGTGCTGCCCCTCCAAGCCACAACAAGCAATTAAGCAGGCCGCCCAGCGCCCCCCCACCTGCCGCCATGTCGGTGGATGCATAGCCAAAGCCGCCGTCGCTCTTCTGCACGATGAGGGGGATGTCCTTGCCCTGTGCACGGGGAGGAGCAAGCTTACATGGCTGAGATTGACTGTTCGGAGGCAGTGGCTGACCCATCCCAGCAGCATACGTTGAAACACACGGCTGAAGCTTTCTGGTCATCAAAAGCCGCCTCTCTCGCCATACGCGTGCATCATCCATCGTCGCAGCAGCAGGCAGATTCCACTTCTCCTTGGAAAACAGCAGGCTCACCTCCACAAACACGCACTTGGGACATTGCCCATTGGCACAGCATGCAGCGCAGAAGAAGCCAACTCACTGCATTGGTAACAACTGGCCTCACCTCCACAAACACGCACTTGGCGCCATCGCTCTCCACCGCCACGCCGCGCGCCATCAGGTCCTCAACCACTGCAATCACGCAAGGGTTCCGTTTGATGAGTTTGATTAGAAAGGGTTGACTCGTCAATCAGGATGCCTCGCAACCTTGCAGCACCAATTGGTGGAGAAAACGGGCAACCGGCGCCTCCACCAGCACACGCGCTGGCGGCATTGAGCACACACTGAGACTGATCGGCGGTGCTAGCGAATCTGGCCCGTCTTTGAAGGGCTCCCCAGCAAGGTGCGGTGGCACTGATTATGTTCTGCACTCCCCAGCCAGCCGAGCCCAAATCGGCACTCACGGGGCTTGAGCATGGGGTTGTAGAACGACTCGCCGCGCTCTGCGGGCAGGTTAGGCAGCAGTGAATTTTGGTTGAAACGCTTAATCCGATCGGGCACAACCGTGGGTGGACACACCAGTCAGGGCTGGGCACCTTGCAGAGCAAGAGCGCCAAGCCGTTGCTGACTGCAGCCAAGCACCAATGTGGCACGGCATGGCATGGATGCAGGGGCAAGGGCAGCAGAGGCGCGGCAGGTCAAGAAAGCATGTGAGATGGCGCTATGCAGGTTGAACCCACCCTCCAGCGTCACGTCCAGGCGGTCGTAGATTTTCTGGAACTCGCGCCGGCTGGCATCGCAGATGCGCTGCCATGCCTGCAGCAGGACAGGTGGGTTAGGGAGGCAGCTGGGGTTGTGGACCTCCGTCTCCTCTAAAACCCCGGTCTTCATGCAGCCAGACGCAGCAGGTCACGCAGGGAAATGCAATGCTGGCACGCCACCAGCCCCCTGCACCTGCAGGTACCTGGGGCGGCCGCACAAGGTGCGATAACCACAGAAAATGCGCACGAAAAAAACATTACAGCTGCTCCCTCGCACCTGCAGGTACTCGGGCCGACCGCTCTGCAGCTCCGTCACCGCCTCACGCGCCTGTGGAGGGGTAGAGGGAAGCAGTAAAATGTGAGTCGCTGGTGTGCATGGGGTACAGGTGAGACCCCTGCCGCTAGCATTTAGTTGATGTGTACACTCCACAGGCTTCCAACCCACCCGCGTCTTGAAGTCCTCCTCCTCGTCGAAGCGCTGCTTGGCGGCGCGGTACAGCACCTGCAGAGGGCAGAAAAGGCGTGGGATTGCGCAGGGCCACTGAGCTGCAACACAGCTTGCCAAATGGGACAATGAAACCCAGCGGCGGTGCAGGGCAGTGGTCTTCAATCACGCACAATCATACGAATCACACCTGCACGTCCACCATGTCCTCATCAGTAGCGGAGTCCATTACCAACTGTAAGCTACTAAAACAAATGATTGATTTGTTGTTCTCACCTGCAGGTCGGCCACGTCCTCATCGGTGACCGCGTTCAGGCCGCCGTCCCGCTTCTCCGCTGTTCAAGACACAAAAACAAAAAACAGCTGTGCATTACTCAAGTTGCCCACACCTGCAGGTCGGCCACATCCTCATCAGTGGCTGCGTTCAGGCCGCCCTCCCGCTTCTCCGCCATGTACTGGATCAGCATGCCGAACTGGGTGCCCCAGTCGCCCTGCACAGAATGGGGTGAGCAAAAGATGGTGATTCGCAGTTGCTCTGCTGGATGAGCATGCCAAACTGGGTGCCCCAGTCGCCCTGCACAAGAGGAGAGACCGGTGTCAGTGACAGTGCACAGGCGTGCGCTGTGTGTCAATGCCACTGCAGTGCATGCAACTGACATTCCTAAAACTATCGGAATTCACCCGCTGCTCTCACAATGTGGTTCAGGCGCTTCACGTCGGCGCCGCAGAACTCGAGCGTGCGGGCAATCACATCGCCCAGGATGGTCGACCTGCAGGCATTGTTCAGTTGAAACAATTAAGTTCATGACCAGCACAGCATGTTGGCAGCGTTCATAGCGCTGAAGGCAGCTGAATGACCGCATTGCAGGCGTTGCGGAGAGGCCAGTTGGAGCGGCTGTGCAAGGCATCCATGGACCTCAGCAAAATGCTCAAGCGATGCTGCCCTCACCGCAGGTGGCCCACGTGCATCTCCTTGGCGACGTTGGGCGAGGAGAAGTCCACCACCACCTTTTGGCCGGTGTAGCCCAGCGGCGCCCAGGTGGCGATGCCGTTGCGCAGCATGCTGCGGCGGGGGCAACACAGAACAGCACACAATAAGTGCGGCCACAAAGCACGCAGCCCCCCCGCAGCATGCCCCAGCCTTGCAAGCCACAGCAGACACCTGTGCACTGCGCCAGCCAGCTGAATGATCAAACAAGTGCTTGCAAGCAGCTGCAAAGGCACTCACTGGGTCACGTGCTGCGCCAGCCAGGAGGAGTCGATGCGGATGTTGATGAAGCCGGGGCCTGCGGGGCAGGGTGCATCGGTGAAGGCAGCTGATTGGATTAAAAAATTGGATAAAAAGAAGTGCCAATGAGTGGGAGTATGTTGATGAAGGCGGGGCCTGCGGCACCAAGAGCATGGCATACTTGTGATCTGGTGACCGCTCATGATTGGTGCGTCAGGTGCAGGACGACCGGTGCACAAACAAAACCGGCCTGCAACCGGCTGCAGCCTAGCAGCTCCAGCACAAACGCAACCGCCAGGAACACCAAGCGCCCCAGGCAAACTTGAGCGCACCTGCCAGGCTGGTCTCGGCCACCATGCCATTCTACCAAGACACACAACAATTTGGCAACGGGTCAACGAGTATTGATCCCACTCTCGCTGCGCACCTGCCAGGCTGGTCTCAGCCACCATGCCGGTCTCGGGCAGGGCCGCCAGAATCGCCTCGGCCACCGCGCGGGGGTTCTTGGGCGCATCAGGCTGCAGCACATTTGACCAGGTGGTAGGGGCGGACAAAGTTGACGCTCACTTTCCACACCTGTACCAGCCACGCCCAGCGCCTGCAGCTGCGACACACTCCAGCTGGTACACACTCCAGCCTGCCCTCCGCAGGGCATCATGCTGCAGGCGCTGGGGACCTTGAGCGCAGTGGCAGATTCGTCCCACTGCCCATGCACTCAATGGCAGCCCGTGTGCACCACTTGATACTGCAGGCCGAGCAGCACTCGCCTGCCCCTTCAGCCGGCCGTGCAGCGCCATGGCATTGTTGCACTGGTAGTCGCCAAATTTGGGGTTGTTGCAGGGCTGCGGGCAGCGTAGGTGGGGATGCTCTGGCAACATAATTCTACAGCCGCCAGCTAGTGGAGCACCCAGGGCATGCATAGCCGCTTGGAGACGCATAATTGGCCAGGCAAGACAGCTGAGAAGCGCCGCCAATGAGCTTGTTTTGGGCCATCTCCGCCTGCACCGCCAGTCTGGCGCCTCACCTGCACGATGGCGCCGACCTGGCCCGCCAGCGCGGGGAAGGCGGCGTCGATGCCTTCCTGGAAAGCATTCTCCAGCCGCTGCACAATGCTGCCCTTGCGTGCCGCTGCGGCGGGGGTTGGGCGGAGGGGAGAAGGGGGTTTTCAATGCAGGAGCCAGCACTGAAACACTGGTCCACATCTGCTCAGCAAAAGGCAGAGATGGGCAGCCGGGGAACAGGCGCATATGCACCAGGACTGTAGGGGCTGCAAGCCTGGCATCCCGGCGGCTCAGCTGCCATGGCCCGTTGGACATCGGCAGCCTGTCCATGCCTAGCCAGTGTGCCCCCCCACCCAAGCGGCCGCCCCAACTCCACTGCCGCCGTGCAGCAAGCTCACCCGCGCCGCCGGCCGCGGTCGACAGCTGCTGCTGCGCGGTGGGCGCCGCTGCACCGGCGCCTGCGCCTGCTGCTGCGTTTGTGATCATGAGGTCCAGCTTGCCCAGGGCCTCGTTGATCTGCTGGGACATCCTCAGCCGCCGGCCGCCTGCAGGGCGACCAATGGATGGGCAAGGACGCTTGCCGACGGCGGCGGCGGCGGCAGCGGGCTGAATGCTGCGCAGGCTGGCTACCAGCAGCAGCCTTACTGCACAATCTGTACCCAGGATGCTGGCGGTGTACTAGAAGCAGACGCGGCTGCGCAAAACCAGCTCTCCAGCCTGCTTTCGGCGGCGCAAGCGGATTGCGCGGCTGGCGGCGGCGGCAGCGGCAGCGGCGGCAGCAGCCCGCCACCCCGCATAGCCATCGCCGCACCTTGGGTCTTGAGGGTGCGCACGGAGCGAAGGGAGGTGTGCGCGAGGCGGGCTCCGGTGGCTGCAAGGTGTGGCAGGGCGGCATGGCAGCGGCGGGCCCCTCAGCGCCAGCCACGCCGGCTCGATGAAATCGCATGACGACATGCATGCAATGCGGCGTCCCTGCCAGCGCAGCGCCCACCAGTCAGCTGGGTGTGCCGTAGGCTGGCCAAGAGCATTGCCGAACCAGGGCTCCTGGGTGCGGCCTCGACGCGGGACCGCCACTGAACTGCGCCTTGATGCTCCGCGATCGCTCCCAAGGCGGTCGCAGGCACATGCGCCGCCGCTGCCGCCAGCCGCGCTGGGCTGCCGGCCTGCTTGCAGGCTGCAGCACCCGCTCTGCCGTTCAGCTTGTCCGCAGCCAGTAACTCGGTAAGCCTGTCGTCTGGTTCAATGCGTGCTTACAGGGAACCGTGAGCGAAGCACGTGTGTATGGCATGGGGCGTCATGGCAGCCGTCTTGAAAAGAGCGCGGGTTTGCAGCGGGGGGTGCCACGGCTACAGCGGTGCAAACCAGTCAGGTGCACAAATCTAGGAGCTACAGATTGGCGGTTAGGGAGAGTGGGGTAGTCAAACGGGAACCTGAAAAGGGGCACGCTGGGGCGCGCTGCAAAGCGGCGACGGCGCCATGTGTAAAAGAAGGAAATGCAAGCTGCCCGTGCGAGGGGCGGGCCAGCGGTGGTTCAACAGCGTTGGTTGAATCTCGAGGGAATCGATGCAATGTATGCAATAGCGATGAACACGGTGGTGGGTGGTGTCACACAAAGACAAAATGGAGAGGTGGGGCCAGGCAGAGCAGCAAATGGTCGGCCGCCGCCCATGGCGTCTCACCAGTTGCGAGCGGCATTGGCCTGATGTCACACGGCAAGGCTGCACGGCAGTGCCTTTGAATCAGCGCGTGCCTCACACCATCTTGCGGGCGGCGCTGGCCTGCACGGTGCAGCCCTGGAGCGCCGGCCAAGTCCAAGTCACCTTTTACCAGACAATCACACCATCTTGCGGGCGGCGTTGGCCTGGGCAGCCAGCTCCTCCGCCACCTGCCGCTGCATGCCGCTGAGGCGGGGCTTGGGCGCCAGCCAGGGCAGGAAGACGGCGCGCACGCCCTCTGCAGGGAAGGAGGAGGGAGGGGAGGAAGAGAGGTGGGAGTCAGCATGCAGAGAAATTCCTGGCCGTCAGTGCCTTGATTGCATGCTGTGCAGCCGGCTTGAGGCTTAAAGGGCGCGGGATGAGAAGCCTTAACACGACCCGAGGCTACTCTGCGCGCTGCCCTGCCCACTCCTCTGCCCTCCTGCCAACTCACCCTTCCAGATAATGGGCAGGATGATGCAAGCCGCGGAGTAGAGCAGCAGCATGCCCAGCCACACGCCGCGCAGCGTGGGGCGCGGGAACAGCAGCCTGCAGGGGTGGGGAGGGAATCGAGGGAACACAGCTGAGTCACGGCTTCGCGGCACGGTGCAGTGGGGTGGCCAATGTGGCGTGACTGCCTACAACCGGCAATAGCACGGCCACTCACAATCTGACGACCTTGCAGCCAGGTGAACACTGGCGTTCACAGATCGTGGGCAAGCAGTGAGACCAGCAGACAAAAAGCTGGCACATCATCACCTGCCCACGCCGAACAGCGCGACCATGAAGAAGTGCATGACGAGCACGGATGGGCGGGGGTTGAGCCCCGACAGCAGCGACACAGGGCCGGCTGCAGGGAGCAGGAGCAAAAAATTGGAGGGCGGTTACGCGAGGGTGGCACTAGCTGCACATGCGGTCTGACAGCGTGCTGCATAGCAAGAGCAAGCGCGAGGATCACAACGGGTCCCTATTGCCAAGCCACTCTTACCTGAGTACACGCCACCAAGTGCGAGGTAGTCGAAGCAGGCCTGCCGCATTTCCTCGTGCGCCTTGGAGTCGCTGGCGCAGAACACCTGCACATGGGCAGATTGCACTTCAGAGTGGGTGTCAGCTGAGCCAGTCGGCGGCCGCACCACTGCCGCCCCAGTCGCTCTGGGGCCCCATGCTGGGCTGTCAGGTGCCATGCAGTGGACCAACAATGAAGGCTCAAGCACACCAACAGCGTTACCTTGTACAGCGCGTTGGCCAGGGTGTTGATGGTGGCGCTCAGCGGCTTGCGGCGCACGTAGAAGGCTGAGGTGGCGTCTGCACGCAACAGGAAAATGGGTGGAACATCGGCAGAAATGTGTGCACTGCTGCACGCGAACCGGCAGGCAAGCAAGCGACAAGTAGCAAGTGAGCAAGCCGGCAGGCAAGTGGCCCGCTACTCATTGCCACTGCTGGCTTCTCTCGCTGCCAACATCTAAAAGAGTACCAAGTCCAGGTTGCCGCCCGCACCCGACACGGTGGCCTTGTTGGCAAAGGTGGGCAGCGGGCGCAGCATGTCGCACAGCAGGTTGGTGTCGCTGAAGGCAACCGTCATGCCGCCGCCTGGGGGGATTGCAAGCGAGGGAGAACAGTGTTTTGGAACGGTTTGGCTGGTTGTCGCCGGGTGGTGGGCGGGGGTTGCTGAAGTTGTGCAGGCAACACCAGCTGTGCCTGCAGCGCAAGCTGCATGCCCCAGCCACTCACAGCGGTCAGGTGTCTGCGGACACTAGCATCGGCCAACGGCGCACCGCCCCTCCAACCAAGCCTTCCCTCGCTCACCGGTCAGGGGGTGCCGCATGTTGAAGGCGTCGCCCAGCAGCAGCGCGCCCGCGGGGTGCAGCGGCTGGCTGGTCACCTGCAAGCGGTTGAAGATTCCGATTGGTACTTAGGTGGCATGGGGCATTGATGGCACGGCAGGGCAGCTAGGGTGCATGCATGGCAGCCCGGCGTGCCTGGCCTGGCACAGCCAGCACATGCCCCTCAGCACAAGGAGGGCACAAGCAGCACTGTAGCGCACCTGCTTGTTCTGCATGCACCGGATGCGGCCGTGCTTCACCGCCGCCTCAAAGTGGGTGCGCAGGCAGGCGGGGACCTGAAGGGGGAGGGGAGGGGGGGGGAGGGGAGTTGGGAATAAGAAACAGCAGGCAGCGTTGGGAGAAAGCACACATGCAGCTGGCATTTGCATGCACGTGCTTGCATGGACAGCATATACAAGGGACCTTGTATTCACCTGCGGCGCCACGGTATCCAGCAGGTACCACTCCAGCTCGCCGCCCGTCACGCTGGGCAGCTTCTCGCCGGGGTAGTCCACCAGGCAGCGCACCTGCAACAGTTAGGAATGCAGGGAATGCAGGAGATTCGCAACGGGGCATGAGGCAGCATGGGGCACCCAGGATCTGGCGAGCTGCCGAGGCTGCCCATCCATCGCCTGAGCGTAACCCTCAAACCACAAAAGCAGGCACTTGCCTCAGTTTTGGGGGTTGTGCACCCAGCATAACTATCCAGGGAGGCAGGACCGACTCCCCGACCCACTCCACTGCACCGCTACCCGCCATCCATCGCATCAGCACCAAACTCAAACCATACCCTGCACTCGCCTCGGTCTTGGAGATGGGGTAGAAGAGGAAGGGCGAGGGCTTGCCCAGGATGACGTGGCCGTAGCCCGCGTGCGGCAGCGGGCAGTCCTGCAAGCGGGGAGGAAGGTTGTGGGTGGTTGGGGTGTTGGGTGGGTGTGAGGGCAGGCGGCATGGCGGGCACAGGGTGGGCGCACTGCACATTTCTCCGGGTCCAAGAGGAGAGCGTTCAACCACCGAGCTCACCTTGAGCAGCAGCCCAATCAGAGGGAGGGGTGCTGGTGCATAACCTAACAAGGACCCAACCCATATGCCCAACCGCGCAATGCACGCAGCCCAACATATTGAGCTCACCTAGAGCAGCAGGCCGATGAAGGCGCCAAGGGCGCATTTAGCAAAGAAGGAGTAAGAAGGCTCACCTTGAGCAGCAGGCCGATGAAGAAGGAGGGGTGCTTCACGTCGGTGCGCGCCATCTTCTTGCGGAACGCGCTGTACATGCCGTCGCACACAATCTGCGGCAGAAGAGGGGCAGAGAACAGGGGCCGTGTCAACGTGCCGCCGTCCTGCAGAGCTCGCAGGACACGCCGTCGCACACAATCTGCAGGTGGTAAGAGGTGGACGGCAAGGGGATACTTTGCAGAGAGGACAGCAGAGCACTGAGCCAGAATCGCTTGCCACCACGCGCGCCGTACGCGCCGTCGCACACAATCTGCAGCCAGTGAGGTTGCACCACCCTACTTGTGAACTAGCTGGGCAGGTTTGCGGGCTGTATTTTTTCTGCCAGCAGCACCAGAGTGCTGCAACACCGCTTGGTTGATTGACAGAACAACATGCGAGCATGGAGGCTTACCGTGAGGTGTGCCTTGGCCACGTGGTCCTGCCCGTCGGCGCCCTTGTAGCACACGCCCGTCACCACCTGCCCCTCCTCCCACTCCTCGTCCACGTCTGCAGCATAGCGCGACAGATGGGAATGCGTGTGGTTGAGCAAATCGACATTCGCACTGTAGCTGGAGCGCAGCTGCCCTGAAACATCACAACTCCTGGATTCCTGAACTCCTTCAAAGCCCAGCACATCCTTCCCCGCATGCTCCACCCACCGTTGACGAGGCGCCGCACGTAGCCCTGCCGCACCGTCACGCTCTTCTGGCTGGCCGCCGACTGCCGCAGCTTTTGCACAAACCTGCGGTGATTGTGAGAGAGGGAGGAGTGGTTGGGTGGCCAGTGTAATATGCGAGATGTGCGCTTGCTCACATGGTGGTTGTGGTGGTGCAGCATGTGACCAGGCTGAGCAGTGCAGCTCGCCAACCAAGCAGTGCTCGCCTGTGGCCACGCATGCGGCAGCGAAAGTGGCGACATGCAGCTTCCAACCCCAGCCGCAGGCTGCAGGCTGCAGAGTCAAGCAAGCTTGCCTGCCGTGGTGTAAGGAGCGGCCCGCAGCGTCGTTGCCCAGGCCCTCAGCAACTGGCCAGCCACCCTTGGTACGTGTAAAGGGCAGCAAACACACTGCAAAACACGCTCCCAATCCAGCACTCACCGGCCGTGGTGGAAGGAGCGGCCCGCGATGTCGTCCCCCAGGCCCTCAGTTGGGTAGTCCACTTTGGCCTCCTTGCCGTCCTTGAACATGCAGTAGCCCTTGACCTGCACAGGCAGTGTGGAAGTGGAGGCTCGTTGAACAAAAGATTAAGCTGCTAGCCTCCTCTGCGTGCTACCGTGCAGCAACCCTTGACCTGTTGAAAGGAGTGGCAGCAAAGAGGCTCAAACGCATGTTGGCTGACAGTATGCGCCTGCTAACAGGTGCACCCTCATCCCTGCCACACACAGGCTGCCTGCCTGCTGCCCCCGCCTGCCGCATGCTGCTGTCATCCAGCCCCCACCTTCTGTGCACCAATGCCATCGCAGCAGTGCGCCAGGCCCAGCCGCTTCAGCAGCAGGTAGCCGCCAGGCTGCGATGGAAAGGAAGCCAGGGGGAGGGCTGTTTCACGAGGCAGCATGGATGGGGCGGCACGGATAATGCGCCGGCACTCGGTTGCAACAGCTCATTTGCCAATGGCTACAGCGGCAGCGAAAGCAGCAGCAGCTGAAGCAGCAGCAGGATGGCGACAGCAGAGTGACGGCAGCAGAAGCAGCAGCAGTGGCGGGGGCAGACCGAGGACTGCGGAGATACATGCAGACGCACAAGGGCACGAACTTGGAACCACAACGGCACAACCTTGCAACCACAAGGGCACAAGCTTGCAACCTCAAAACATACGCCAGCAGCGCACCTGCAGCAGCTCCCCCACAATGCGGTCTGGCTGCGACAGGTCCCGCTCCAGCAGCAGCACGCGGCGGCCGGAGCAGCCCTGCAGGGCAACAGACCGGCAAAGAAAGTGGGACGTCAGTGTAGCAGTCAACGCATCGGATGCAGCAGCACATCGCGGTGTCCTGCCAGCAGCTTGCCGGCAAAGCATGAGCTCCCAGCCGCCTAAACCCCGAGCCCGCCTCGCCTGCTGGTAGGCGAATGCCGCGCCCGC
>VFQQ010000313.1_pt1 | contig 108579 bp, 96 predicted proteins | sample 3512341 | NCBI WGS metagenome assembly VFQQ01 (sample SAMN10412373, study PRJNA504923) | tailings metagenome | isolation source: Relicate 2 Philex TSF1 revegetated site | place: Philippines: Tuba, Benguet | collected 2017-08-29 | reverse complement strand
GGTCGAGTTTCGCCACCGGATTGGCCTGCACGGCGACTTCGCTCGTGAAGGCGTGTGCGAGATAAATGGGAACGGGGCGCATGGTGTCCTCAGGCGACGCCGGCCGGCATCGAAGAGCAAACTGCCGGCTCGGCAGCAGCAGCGGCGGCGTAGACGGTCGGGGTAGGCTGACGATTCACGGTGTCCGGGGGCGGGGGAGCCGTTTCGAGCGGTACGGTGCCGGGCTCGCGCAAGAGCCGTAGGTAGGCCACGTCGATCCGTCCGTCATAGAGAGCGTGTAGCAGCACGTTCATCGATCGCGTGGGGCGTTCCCGTCCCGGTTTATTCAATCAGCCGCAGGGGCGCCCGGGAATTTCTGGGGTGGGGGAAATGACGTTTAATGGCAGTTTGGCTGGACTGGCCTCCGCTCGGCTACGGATGGCGCCTGGGCTCAAGTATTGGCCCCGGAGTTGCTTGCGGAATTGTATGGTATCGGAAGAATGGATACAGGTAGGATTGGGTCCGGGCGCGGTGGCCTGAACGGGTGGGGGGCGGCTGGGGGGAATTCCGGTCGCGTTCCGGGAGCGGGATCGGGGGCTTTACGAACGGTTTAAGTGTTTCGTTAGCGGCGCGTGAAAAGTCGACTCAAGTCGACCCGGATTTGGACGACGGGTTTTCGCGGGTGCATGGAACGGTCGTGCGAACCACCTCCATGAACGCGAACCGCAATCTTCTCTCTCGAAATCCGGCCGGTATCCGCCGTTTTGGGGCGGCGGCATGGCGTACTCTCGGCGCAGGGCGCACTTTGCTGGCCCTCGCCTCGCTCCTGATTGGACACGCGGTGCGGGCGCAGCAGTCCCTGACTCTCTCGTCCGGACAGGCGGCCACGCTCTCCGTGTCGGCCGACGGCACGCAACCTTTCGCGTATCAGTGGCACAAGGACGGCGTCGCCGTGCCCGGCGCCACCGGGGCCTCCTATGCCATCTCGGCCGCCTCGGCGGCGGATGCGGGGGCGTACACGGTGGTGGTTTCGAATGCCGCAGGTTCCACGGTCTCCGATGCCGCCGTGTTGAGCGTGCAGACGGTCGCGACGGCACCGGCGATTGTCACGCAGCCGGTCTCGGTGGCGGTGACGGAGGGATCGACGGTGCGCTTCTCCGTCGAGGCGACCGGTTCGCCGGCGCCGACGTATCGCTGGCACAAGGACGGCGTGGCGCTCTCCGATGGCGGGAGCGTTTCCGGCGCGGCTACCGCCGTTCTTTCGCTGGCTTCGGTGAAGTCGGCCGATGCGGGAATCTATACATTGGCGGCGAGCAACCCAGCCGGGACGGCTACGAGCAGCGGCGCGGTTCTTTCGGTGTCGGCCGCGACGACCACCCAAAAGGGAGGCGGCAAGGGCGCGAACAAGACGTCTGGCAGCGGTTCCACGGATACAACCTCGGGCGACGGAAGCTCGGGATCGACTTCGCCGACGTCTGACGCATTGGAGACCTTCGAAGACCGGGTGCCGGAGGGCTTCAGTGTCGCCAGCTATCTCTCGCTCAACCCCAAGCACAAGAAGAAGTACGCCAACGACCCGCTCGGGGCCTGGCGCTATTATCGCGATTACGGGATTTATGCCGGCGAGATCTACGACAACCGTTTCCGCGCCCTGGAGTACCTCACGATGTACCCGGACGTGTCCGCCTTCTACGGCACGGACCTGCGCGTCGCCTTGCTGCACTGGCTGTCGATCGGGATCTACGAGGGACGCCTCGGGCGGTTCCCGTAGAGGCGCCGCGTGGGGGCGCGCGGGCTACAGCAGGCTGAGCTGGGCGTCGTCGGCCGGTTTGACCGAGAGCTTTCGCCTGGGGCGGGCCTGGGGGGCGGGGAGTTCTACGTTGGTGGAGTCGTCGCTCTCGAGCTTGGAGAGGATGATCTTGGCGCGATCGATCACGGTGGTGGGCAGGCCGGCGAGGCGGGCGACCTGGATGCCGTAGCTGCGGTCGGCGGCGCCGGGGACGACGCGGCGGACGAAGACGATGTCGTCGTTCCACTCCTTCACGGCGACGGAGAAGTTGCGCAGGCGCGGCAGGTGTTTGTCGAGTTGGGTGAGCTCCTGGTAATGGGTGGCGAACAAAGTGCGCGGGCCGCGCTCCGGGTCGCGATGCAGGTGCTCGACGACGGCCCACGCGATGCTGAGTCCGTCGTAGGTGGAGGTGCCGCGGCCGATCTCGTCGAGGACGATGAGCGAGCGGTCGGTGGCGTTGTTGAGGATGTTGGCGGTCTCGTTCATCTCGACCATGAAGGTCGAGTTGCCGCGGGCGAGGTCGTCGCTGGCGCCGACGCGCGAGAAGATGCGGTCGACGAGGCCGAGGCGGCAGCGCTTCGCGGGCACCCAGCAGCCGACCTGGGCGAGCAGGGCAATGAGGGCGACCTGACGGATGTAGGTCGATTTGCCGGCCATGTTGGGGCCGGTGAGGAGGGCGATCTGCGCGTCGCCGCTCGAGAGCAGCGTGTCGTTGGGCACAAAGGCCTGGCTGCCGCGGGTGAGGGCGGCGTTGGGATCCTTGAGCACCTGTTCGACGACGGGATGGCGGCCCTCGACGATCTCGAAGACGTCGGATTCGTCGAGTTCGGGGCGGGCGTAGTCCCACTCGCGGGCGAGCACGGCCCACCCGGCGAGCACATCGAGTTCGGCGAGGGCGTCGGCGGTCTGTGCGAGGGCGACGGACTCGTCGAGCACGGCGGCGACGAGGGAGGCGAAAAGGGTCTGTTCGCGGGCGAGGGCGTTTTCCTCGGCGTGGAAGATCTCCTTCTCCTTCGCGCGCAGTTCCTCGGTGACGTAGCGTTCGCCGCCGACGGTGGTCTGGCGGCGGATGTAGTCGGACGGCACGAGGTGGAGGTTCGCCTTGGTGACCTCTATGTAGTATCCAAAGTTGTTCGTGAACCGGACCTTCAGGCTGCGGATGCCGGTGCGTTCCTGCTCCTGGCGCTCGAGATCGGAGAGCCACGTCTTGTTGTCGGTGGTGAGGGCCTTGAGGCGGTCGAGCTCGGCGTCGAAGCCGGCGCGGATCATGCCGCCCTCGGCGAGGTCGGTGGGGAGTTCGTCGGCGAGGGCGCGGCCCAGCAGGTCCGACAAGGCGGGCAGTTCCGCGAGGCGCGGCAGGTAGTGTTCGGGCAGGCCGTCGCCGAAGGTGGCGAGGGAGGCGCGCAACGGCGGCAGTTGGAGCAGGGTGTCGCGAACGCCGCCGAGTTCGCGCGGATTGCGCAGACGGTTTTGCAGGCGACCGAGAATGCGCGGGATGTCGCGCACCTGGGCGAGCAGTTCGCGCAGTTCGCCGAGGCGCGCGGGCTCGGCGAGCAGGGCGCCGACAAAGGCGGAGCGGCGGGCGATCTCGTCGAGGTCGAGCGTCGGTGCGGCCAGCCAGCGTTCGAGCAGGCGTGCGCCCGGCGACGTGCCGGTGCGGTTGATGGCGGCAAGCAAGGTGCCGTCGCGCGTGCCGCGGGCCGACTCGAAGATCTCGAGGTTGCGCAAGGTGGCCGGGTCGAGCAGGAGGGTGCGGGCGCTGCGGTACTCCTGGAGCGCGCGCAGGTTTTCGGGTTTCGCGCAGAGGTTCTCCGTGGCGTAGTGGACGAGCGCGCCGGCGGTGCCAAGAGCCGGGTGATCGTGGGCGAGACCGAAGCCCTGAAGGTTGAGCACGCCGAGCGCCTGCATGACGCCGCGCGCGCCCTCGGCGACCTCGAAGTGGTAGCCCGGAAGTTCGGTCACGAGGCGCGGGCCACAGAACGCGTGCAGGGCGTGGATGTCAGTGCGGTCGTGCGGCGCGGCCTGCCAGCGTTCGCGTTCGCCTTCGATGAGGATCAGCTCGGCGGGATCGAGTGCGGTGAGGACGGGCAGGAGGTTGGCGGGGTGCGCGTCGGTCGCGACCTTGAACTCGCCGGTGGAGAGGTCGAGCCAGGCGGCGTTGAGGCCGGACTTGTTGAGGTCGAGGGCGCAGAGATAGTGGTTGCGGGCGGCGTCGAGCTGGTTGGCGGCGAGGGTGGTGCCCGGGGAGAGGATGCGCGTGAGCTGACGGCGGACGAGTTTGCCGGCCTTGGCGGGTTCGGCCTGGTCGCAGATGGCGACCTTGCGGCCGGCGGCGAGCAGTTTGCCGACGTAGGTGTCGAGCGCGTGCGCCGGGATGCCGGCCATCGGCGTGTCCTGGCGTTTGGTGAGCGTGAGGCCGCAGATCTTCGAGGCGACGGCGGCGTCGTCGAAGAACATCTCGAAGAAGTCGCCGAGCCGGAAGAGCAGGAGTGTGTCGCGCGGCAGACCGCGTTTCACCTCGAAGTACTGCTGCATCATCGGGGTCAGTTTCGTCTCCTTGCTCATCAGGCGGGAAACGCTCGCGCAAAGGCGGGGAGGGGCAAAGGAAAAACGCGCGTGGGTGCGTTGTAGCCGCCCATGTCCTCATGGGCGTGGTTTTGGCAGGTCGGCTATCCCGCAGATTTCACGGAACTCCGACACGGAGGCCACAGAGGAGAAATCCTCCGATCCGAACTTTTGGCCACGAAAAGGCTCAAAAAGCGCAAAAACAAGGGGGCGGGATCTCGTCGAACCGGTGAGAACGAGAACGATTACGATTATGAGAACGAGGGCGGCGGCCGTCCGTCACGCGACCGGCACGGTCGCGGCTACAATGGGCGGGGACTACGCCGTGACGCTTTCGAGGGAGCAGCCGTCGGCGGCGGGGGTTTCGCAGTTGGGGCGGGCGATGACGCCGGGGTAGGGTTCGGGGGCGAATTCGCGGTCGCCGTGGGCGAGCAGGTGCTCGTCGCAGACGGCGAAAAGCTCGGCCTCGGTCTGCGTGCGGCGCATGGCCTGGAGGAAGGCGCCCTCGGGGTCGACGCCCTGGCCGACGAAGTTGAGGTACTTCTTCATCTTGTTGACGTGGGCGCGCTCGGGGATGCCGGGGTGGGCGGTGGCGCGGAAGAGGCGTTCGACGTACTCGCGCACGTCCGTGAGCGAGATGCGCGAGACCGCCTGGCCGGCGAAGGCCTCGCGGCACTGGCGGAAGATCCAGGGGTTGCGGATGGCGTGGCGTCCGATCATCACGCCGGCGGCGCCGGTCTCCGCGACGATGCGCACGGCGGCGGCGGCCGAGGTGACGTTTCCGTTGGCGAGAACCGGGACGGGCATGCGCCGGGCGGCGTGGCCGATGAAGTCGTAGCGCACCTCGCTGCGGTACATCTCCTTCACGGTGCGGCCGTGGACGCTGAGCAGGTCGGCGCGGTGGACGGCGACGAGGTCGAGGATGCGGTCGTAGTGGCGCGTATCCTCGAATCCGATACGCATCTTGACCGTGAAGAGCCCGGGCACGACGGCGCGGAGGGTGGCGAGGATCTCGCCGATGCGATCGGGGTCGCGCAGCAGGCCGCCGCCAACGTTCTTCTTGTAAACCTTGGGCGCGGGGCAGCCGAGGTTGAGGTCGATGCCGGCGACGGGATGGCGGAGCAGTTCGGTGGCCGTGCGGGCGAGGTGGTGCAGGTCTTCGCCGATGAGCTGGGCAAAGACGGGGCGTCCGGTGGCGTTCTCGTCGATCGAGCGCAGGATGTGTTTCTCCGGACGCGACTGGCTGTGGACGCGGAAGAACTCGGTGAAGAAGTAGTCGGGCGCGCCGTAGTGGGCGATCACGCCCATGAAGGCGAGGTCGGTGACGTCCTGCATCGGGGCCAGCGCCGTGAGCGGCTGGCCCGGCAGGAGAGGCGCGGGCAGGGCGGAAGACACGGGCTTACTTGTCGTTGTCCTCGTCTTCCTCGGAACCGCCCTCCTCGGCCTGCTGCTTGAGCACGCGTTCGAGGATCTCGGTCATATCCTCGACGCGGTCGAAGACCTTGCGCGCGGCGTAGAGCGGGCGCTTCTGCTGGAGGGCGAGCACCGTGGAGTCGCTGGGACGGGCGTCGAGCTCGAGGATCTTGCGGCCCAGCTCGTTCTCCATGTGCAGAATGATGCGGGCGTAGAACGTGCCCTCGTTGACGTCGTTGATGACGACGCGGTCGAGCTTGGCGCCGAGGCCGAGCAGGATGTGTCCGATCAAGTCGTGGGTGAGCGGACGTTCCTTTTTGACGCCATTGAGTGTCATCTGGATGGCGTTGCCCACCGAGTGATCGACATAGATGACGAAGGTCTTCTCGTCGTTGCCGAGAAAAACGGCGCAGCCGTTGGCAGTGGGCATCACGCCCCGGACGGAGACTTCGACGACGTCGGATTGCATAGGGCGAAAGGTGGAGCCGCGGACCGTGCGGCGCAAGCAGCGGCTTTGTGCGGCGGGGGGGATCGTTGGTCCGAGGAGGGATGCCCCGAACGGTCATCCCCATCGTCTGGTGTGCAATCCGGGGACGCGGGAGAATTCCCTGATGTTTGCCGTAAGAAGGCTGGCGCCGGCGCTGCGCGCATGGGCGGCAATCAACAAATCCATGGGCCCGATGGGCGTGCCCGCCCTCTCCAAGACGGCCCGGATCTCGCCGTAGGCCTTTCCTGCCGATGCATCGAAGGGCAAAATCTCAAACAAGCAGAGAAACGCCTCGAGGCGGGATCTGGCTGACAGCGGATCCTTCGACTTTGCCACCCCCGTCCATAATTCCGCCGCGACCACCGCCGACAGCCGGCACTGGCCGAGAGCCGGCGTTGCCTTGCCGCTTCGTCCCCGAAGCAGATCGATGCAGACGTTGGTGTCGAGATGCCAGTCCATGCGTTAGAAAGTCAGATCCCGCTCTTGTGCCTTCGGCTGCTCGCGATCCGGAAAATGGATTGGGCCCAACGCAGCCATGTAACGGGCCACGTCGGCCAATCGTCGGAGTTTCCGTCCGAGCAGTGGCCGAAGCACAACCTCTTCCCCCCGCTTTTCCACCACGACTTCGTTGCCCGGGAAGCGAAACGCCTTGGGCAGCCGGACCGCCTGACTGCCGCCGTGCTTGAACAGTTTTGCGGTTTTCATAGCTACAAAATTGTAGCTACATGCCTTGCTGTCAATGAGACGATTCCGGGCCTTCGAAGGGTAACTTATTCTCAGCCCGGCTTCCCCGCCCCGTGCCAGCGAAAGTGCGGTCCTATGCGAAGCCCTTGAGGGCGATGCCCCAGGCCTTGGCTTGGGCGAGGACTGCGGGCTTATCGAGCATGATGACGCGGCCGGCTTCGAGGGCGGCGGCCTTGAGGCCGGCTTCGCGCATCGTCTCGAGGGTGCGTTGGCCGAAGCAGGGGACGTCGAAGCGGTAGTCCTGTTGAGCCTTGACCGTCTTGACGAAGAGGGCGCCGTCGGTCTTGAAGCCGCCCGCGCGGCGGAGCATTTCGTCGGTGCCCTCGAAGGCCTCGACGGCGAGCACGGTGCCCTTGCGCACGACGCAACCCTGGCCGATGTCGAGGCGGGCGCACTCGCGGGCGATCTGGATGCCGTGGGCAACGTAGTCGTCGTCGATGGGAAACGACCGCCCGGTCATGGCGCCGTCGCTGGCGAGCTGGTCGTCGAGGAAGCTGCGCGCGTCGAGCAGGGTGACGCCGAGCTTTTCGATCTCGGCGGCGATGGCGCCAAAGATGGTCTCGGCGTTGCGCCGCTTCAGCGAGAAGAGGATGCGCGTGGCCTTGAGGTCCGGATGCAGGCCCTTGAACAGGCGGCGCGGCGTGATCTGTCCGGCCATGAGGGCGCTGCCGGCTCCGAACTCCTCGATCGCCTTGAGCATCTTGCCGAGCTGGCCGACGAGCAGCAGGCGCCGGTCGGCGTCGGCGAAGGACGCGTAGAGGTCGGGCGGCGTCTCCTCTTCGAAGGCGATGAGCTTGAGCGGCACGCCGGCGCGCCGGATGGCGGCGGCGACGAGCACTGGGTACAGGCCCTGTCCGGCGATGAGCGCCACCGGCTTGGTGGCGTCGAAGTTCGCGGGGAGGAAGGAGGAGAGCGCGGGCACGGGGGAGGCGGGAAGGTTCAGACCGTAACGCAGAGGTCGCGGAGGAACGACGCAGAGGTAGGAGAGGTCAAAAGACAGCCGGAAGCGCCTCTGTGTCGGAGCTCCGTGCGCTCTGTGATCCAAGAAAAAACATTATCGGTGATGTGAAATAGGCGGGTTAAGCCACCACGATGTTGAGGATCTTGCCGGGCACGAAGACGACGCGTTTCACGGTCTTGCCATCCAGGTGGGCGGAGACCTCGGGGGCGGCCTGCGCGGCGGCGAAGGCGGCGTCCTGAGTGGCGTCGACCGGGAGGAGCAGTTCGCCGCGCTTCTTGCCGTTGACCTGGACAATCACCTTTTGCTCGGTGGCGACGAGGCGGGCGGGATCGTAGGCGGGCCAGGGGGCGTGGATGGCGAGGTCGGCGCCGCCGAGGCGGCTCCAAAGTTCCTCGGCAACGTGGGGCGCGAAGGGGGCGAGCAGCTGGATGAAGGCCTTCATCGTGGCGCGCGAAACCTGCGGGGCTTTCTGCACGGCGTTGATGCAGATCATCATTTGCGAGATGGCCGTGTTCAGGCGCAGGGACTCGATGTCTTCGCCGACCTTCTTGATGGTCTCGTGCACGAGTTTGAGCAGCTCGGCGCTGTCGACGGACGGGTCGTCGGAGATCTTCGCATTGACGGTCCCCTCGGCGTCGAGGCATTCGCGCCAGACCTTCTGAAGGAAGCGGTGGACGCCCTCGATGCCGTTGGGATTCCACGGCTTCATGGCCTCGAGCGGGCCGAGGAACATCAGGTACAGGCGCAAGGTGTCGGCGCCGTGGCTGGCGATGATCGTGTCGGGGTTGACGACGTTGCCGCGGCTCTTGGACATCTTTTCGCCGTCCTCGCCGAGGATGATTCCTTGGTGAAACAGCTTCGCGAACGGCTCATCCTGCGGCACGACGCCGAGGTCGAAGAGCACTTTGTGCCAGAAGCGCGCGTAGAGCAGGTGGAGGACGGCGTGTTCGGCGCCGCCGATGTAGAGGTCGGGCACGCCCCAGGTCTGCAGGGCCTCGGGCGAGGCGAAGGCCTCGTCGTTTTTCGGGTCGAGAAAGCGCAGGTAGTACCAGCAGGAGCCGGCCCACTGCGGCATCGTATTCGTTTCGCGGCGACCGCGCACCCAGGCCTCGCCGGCGGGGCGCGGTTGGGAGGCGGGCACGGCTTCGCCGGTGCGGACGTTGCACCAGATCTCGAGCCAGTCGGTTTCGTTGGCGAGCGGGCTTTCGCCGTTGCCGCTCGGCAGGTAGGACTGGACGTCGGGCAGGGTGAGCGGCAGGGCGGAGGCGGGCAACGGCAGGGCGTACCACGTGGCTCCCGTGGCGCTGTCGCGGTAGGTGACGGGCTCGGCGGGGAAGTCGGCCGGGCGTCCGGACGCGGCAGCGGCTTGGGCGTAGTCGGCCTCGTTGACCCAGACGATCGGGAACGGCTCGCCCCAATAACGCTGACGGGAGAAGAGCCAGTCGCGCAGCTTGTAGTTGACGGTGGCGCGGCCGCGGCCCCTGGCGGCGAGGTCGGCGGTGATGCGCTTCTTCGCTTCCTCCCAAGGCAGGCCGCTGTAGCCGTCGGAGTGCACGAGCACGCCGTCGCCCGTGTAAGGCAGGTCCGGCCGGCCGACGCCGTTCTGCGAGTGATCGGACGGCTCGATGACCTGGATGACCGGCAGCTGGTACTTCTGTGCGAACTCGTAATCGCGCGTGTCGTGGGCGGGCACGGCCATGATCGCGCCGGTACCGTAGCCCATGAGCACGTAGTCGGCGATCCAGACGGGTACGCGGGCGCCGTTGACCGGGTTGATCGCGAAGGAGCCGGTGAAGACGCCGCTCTTGTTCTTGGCGAGGTCGGTGCGTTCGAGGTCGCTCTTGCCCGCGGCCTGGCGGCGGTAGTCGGCGACGGCCTGCTGTTGGGCGGGCGTGGTCAGCGCGTCGACGAGCGGGTGCTCGGGCGCGAGGACCATGTAGGTGCAGCCGAAGAGCGTGTCCGGACGCGTGGTGAAGACCTTGAGGTCGCCAAGGGAGGCTTTTTCGAGGGCAAAGAGGATTTCCGCGCCTTCGCTGCGGCCGATCCAGGCCTCCTGCATGCGCTTGGTGGAGTCGGGCCAGTCGACCTGCTTGAGTCCGTCGAGCAGCCGCTCGGCGTAGGCCGTGATGCGGAGGACCCACTGGCGCAGGTTGCGGCGCTCGACAGGGAAGCCGCCGACCTCCGATTTGCCGTCGACGATCTCCTCGTTGGCGAGGACGGTGCGCAATTCGGGGCACCACCAGACGGGGCGCTCGTCGACGTAGGCGAGGCCCTTCTTGAAGAGCTGGAGGAAGATCCACTGCGTCCAGCGGAAGTACTTCGGGTCGGTCGTGTCGATCTCGCGGTCCCAGTCGTAGGAAAAGCCAAGGGCTTTGATCTGCCGGCGGAAGTTGACGATGTTGTTCTGCGTGTTGCTCGCGGGGTGCGTGCCGGTCTTCACGGCGTGTTGTTCTGCCGGCAGGCCGAAGGCGTCCCAGCCGATGGGATGCAGGACCTTGAACCCCCGGGCGCGTTTGTAGCGGGCAACGATGTCGCTGGCCGTGTAGCCCTCCGGGTGTCCGATGTGGAGGCCGGCGCCCGACGGGTACGGGAACATGTCGAGCACGTAGTATTTCGGCTTGGGCGCGGCGTTGTCCGCTTGGAATGCGCGGTTTTCTTCCCAGACTGTTTGCCAGTGAGGCTCAATCTGAAGAAAGTCGTAGTCTTTGCTATGCGTTGCCATCGGAGGAAACCCGCCACTGTGACGTTTTCAATCGCCCGGTCAATTGCGGTCCTCGCCGTCGGATGGCTGCTTCCGGCCCTCGTCGCGCCCGCCGTCGCGGCGGTGTCGCCGGGCTTCAACCGCCTGCTCGACGCGGTGGTGCGCATCGACGTGCGCGAGGCGGCCTACGAGGACGGCTTCCGGCGTTTCACGAGCGGAGTGGGCTCGGGTGTCATCCTGTCGGAGGACGGCCTGATCCTCACCAACGCACACGTCGCCAGCCCGCGGGCGGTGGAGATCAACATTACTCTCGCGAGCCTCGAGCGCGTGAAGGCCACATTGGTCGGCTGGGATCATTGGACGGATCTGGCGTTGCTGCGGCTCGACATGGACGAAGTGCGCCGCCGCCAGCTTTCGTTCACACACGCGGCCTTTGGGAATTCGGACGAACTGGACCCCGGGCAGACGGTGTTTGCCGTCGGCACGCCGCACGGACTGACGCGCACGGTGACGCGCGGCATCATATCGAACAACCGCCGGTTTTTCCAAAGCAACTCGGGGGTGCGTGGCTACGAAACGGGTTCCTTCAATACGTGGTTGCAGACCGACGCAGCGATCAACCCGGGCAATTCCGGAGGTCCCTTGGTCGACGAAGAGGGCCGGGTGGTCGGCATCAATTCCCGGGGCTACATGGGGGCGGACAACCTCGGCTTCGCCATTCCGGCCAACACCGCCAAAGCCGTGGTTGAAGCGCTGTCCGGGGACGGCCGGGTCACGCGCAGCTACATCGGCATCGTTCCGGGAGCGCTACGCGACCTCGAAGGGTTCTTCGCGCTCGAGCTCAACACCGGCATGCTCATCAACAGCGTCGATCCCGGTTCGCCCGCGGCGCGCGCGGGCCTGCGGGGCGGCGACATTCTCCTCGCGATCGACGGCGAACGGGTGGACGGGCGCTTCCCCGAACAGTTGCCGCCCATCCAGAATGTCATCGCCAGCCGTCCCGTCGGCTCGAGCCTTCGGCTCACGGTGAAGCGTGGCGCACAGACGACCGATCACGAGGTTGTGACCGAGGAATTGGTCAGCCGCGTCGGCGAGGAAGGAGCCCTCGAGAAGTGGGGCCTGAGCGTGCGCAAGGTCTCGCGCACGTTTGCCCGCGAGAACCAGCTCACCGACGACACCGGCGTGCTCGTGATCGGGGTTCAGGCCGGTTTTCCGGCGGCGGTTGCCGGGTTGTCTCGCGGCGACATCATCACCAAGATCAACCAGGAGGCGATCACGAGCCTCGACCAGCTGAAGGCGGTCCACGCCGCCTTCGAGGCCGATCCCAAGCCGGTGCTTATCGAAGCCCGCCGCAACTTCCGCGTCTCGCTCTACGTCTTGAAACCATGAATCGACATCTCCCCGTCCTCGCTTTTCTGCTTGCCCCCGTCCTGTCCGCCGCCGATCGCGTCGCCCTCTGGCAGGAAAGGATCAGCACGGTGGTGGCGGTGGAGTTTTTCACCGAGACCGAACTCGACCGGCGGCCTTCGTTCTCGTTCGGCACGGTGATCGACGAACAGGGCACGGTTGTGCTGCCGGCCGCGGCGGTCAATCCCCGGGCGACGCCGGATCAGCTCAAGGATTTTCGCGTGTATCGTCCGGGCCGGCCGGTGACCGAGTATCACGCGGGCGAATACCTTGGGCAGGATCCTCTGACCGACTGGCACTTCGTGCGGATCGAGGAGAAGGGACGGGCCGGACTCGTGCCCATCACGAAGTTTGCAGGCGCGGAGGCGGGCGAGCCGGCGATCGCCGAAGAAGTGTGGGGCATCGGCCTGCGCAAGAAGGACGAGGATTTCGCGCCGTATTTCCTGACCGGGCACGTCATGATTCTGCAAGCGATTCCGCGCCGGACGGCTCTGGCGACCATGGACGTGACGGGACCGGGCCTGCCGGTCTTCAACCGGGCAGGGCAGTTTCTCGGGCTTGGCGCGGTCGGATTCGGGCAGACCTTCATCATGTTCTCCGAGCGGGCGCGGGGCGGCCAGGGCATCGTGCTCGTGGACTCGGACGAGTGCGCCGCGTTCGTGACGGCGGCGGAAGTATTGCCTCATCTCGGGAGGATTCCCGCGAATGCGCAGGGCCGGCCGTTCGCCTGGCTGGGCGCCCACGGGCTCGAACCGGTGGACCCGGAGGTGGCCCGGTTCCTCAACATCGAGAACCAGGCCGGACTCGTCGTGAGCGAAGTGCTGGAGGGCAGTCCGGCGGAAAAAGCCGGCCTGCAGGAACGCGACATCCTGCTCGCGCTCGACGGCACCCCGCTGCCCCGTCTGAAACCTGACGGTGTCGTGGCGGGTTTCCTCGATAACGAAATCACGCGACTCGGGCCCGGCGCCTCCGTCGCCCTTACCGTCCTGCGCGGAACGGAGCGCGTTGAACTGAAGGCCGTCCTCGAGGACGCGCCCGAGACGCCGCGCGAAGCGAAACGTCGGTATTTCGAAAGGCTCGGCCTGACCGTGCGCGATTTCACCTACAGCGACGGCGTCGCCCGCCGGGTGAAGAAAGCCGGGCATGAAGGCGTGGTGGCCCATTTCGTGAAGCCCAACACGCCGATTGCCACGGCCGGGTTGCGGACGGACGATTGGATCAAGGAGATCGATGGCACGGAGGTGAAGACCTTCGCCGATGCGGTGGAGAAGCTCGCGGCGATCGAGGCGGACACCGAACGCGCCGAGACGGTGATTCTCGCCAGCCGCGGCGGCGAGACGGCGGTCCTGCGGGTTCAGTTGAAGTAGTCGCGTGAGCGGAAGGATGTCCCGGCCAATCGGGACTTCCTTCCCGCGCCGGCGGCGTTATTGATCCGGGCATGTTCACGGGGATCATCGAGGAAACGGGGCGCGTCGAGTCGTTCGCGGCGTCCGGGGACGCGTGGAAACTCGTCGTGGCGGCGGAGGCTGCGATGGCGGGCGTGGTCCTCGGCGACAGCATTGCTGTGAACGGTTGCTGCCTGACGGTGACCCGGTTTGGGGACGGGCGCCTGCATTTCGACGTGCTCGAAGAAACGCGGCGACTGACCAATTTCGACGACCTTGCGGCCGGGAGCCTTGTCAATCTGGAGCGCAGCCTCGCCTTCGGCGGGAAAATGGGCGGGCACTTTGTCACCGGGCATGTCGACGGCACCGGATGCGTCGAGGTCTTCGAGCAACGCGGGCGGGACCACTACCTCGCCGTGAGCGCGCCGGTCGGGGCGGGACGTTACCTGATCCACAAGGGCAGCGTGGCGATCGACGGTATTTCGCTCACGGTGGCGGAAGTCGACGGAGACCATTTCGCGGTGTGGCTGATCCCGCACACGCTCGGCGCGACCAATTTGCGGACGCGCAAGGCGGGCGATCGCGTCAACCTGGAGTTCGACCTGCTCGGCAAGTATGTCGAGAAGCTGACGGCCGCCGGCCGGGGGGTCTGACGATGCGGGCCACGCTGCAGATCCTGGTGGAGGAGCTTCGCCGCCTCAAGGGCGCCGGCGTATCCGCGGTGCCGGCTTCCGAGGAGGGACTTGCGGCCCTGAGGACGGCGGTCTCTGCGCTTCGTGCGAAGGCGCCACCGGGAGCCGCGGAGCCTGCCGAGTCCGAACCGCCGCCGCCGGAGACGGCCGGCGCTCCGGCCGCCCGGACGGAGCCTCGTATCGAGAAAAAAACGACAAGAACCGCGGAACCCACGCTGCCACCGCCGCCCGCGATCGCGCTGCCGGAGGGCGACCGGGTTTCGCAATGGGGCTGGTTGCGCGAACGCGTGGAGGGCGACGAGGTCTGCCGCTCCCGGGTGCGTCCCGGCAAGAAAGTCGTGCTTGGTGTCGGCAGCCTGGAGGCGCGCATTTTCTTCTGCGGCGAGGCACCGGGGGCCGAGGAGGAGATTCAGGGAGAACCGTTCGTCGGTCCGGCCGGGCAGCTGCTCACGCGGATGATCGAGGCCATGGGCCTGGCGCGGAGCGACGTCTACATCGGCAACATCATGAACTGGCGGCCGGACTTGCCGACGCCTCCCGGGCTGGAGCAGACCGGCAACCGGCCGCCGACGCCGGAGGAGTTGGCTTATTGCCTGCCCTTCCTGCGCGCGCAGCTCGAGATCGTGAAACCGGAACTCATCGTCGCCCTGGGATCGACGGCGGCCCAGGGGTTGCTCGGGGTCGGTTCGTTCAAGACCTTGGGCGAGATCCGCGGGCGTTGGCACGCGTTCGAAGGTACGCCGTTGATGGTGACCTACCACCCGAGCTACATCCTGCGAAATCCGACCAACCGCTCGAAGCGAGCGATCTGGGAGGATCTGCTTCAGGTGATGGAGCGGGCCGGACTGCCTATCAGCGAGAAGCAGCGGCGCTTCTTCCTCGCAAAAGGGGCGTGAAGTGCCGGGCCAGGCGCCGCGCGGGGGCACGCGGCCTGCAGGGCTGTCGGCCCGGTCCCCCGACCGGGCGGGTTTGGGAGCCTGTGTGTGCGTACTGCAAACGACGGTCCGACCGTTTCGCGGGGGCGCGCGGTTACGGCGCGAGCAGCTTTTCCAGCTCCTCGCGGGCGGCGGCGAACTCGGCCTCGATGACGGGAATCTGAGGCGCCACGCCGCCAAGTCCTTCGTGGCGCGATTGCTGCTCGAGTTTGGCGGCTGCCCCGCTCAGGCGGGTGGCGCCGAGGTTGCTGGCGCTGCCTTTGAGACTGTGGGCGGTGCGGGAGAATTTCGTGACGTCACCCTCCGCCAGGCTGGAATGAAGATCCGCGATGCGCAGGGGAGTGTCCTGGAGGAAGATGCCGATGATCTCTCGCAGGAACGAGTTGTCCCCCTCGGAGTCGAGGGCGCGGAGGTTCTCGATGGCTTCGGGGTCGATGGCCGGAACGTTGGACATGGCGTTCAGCGTGCCGGTCCGTCGGGGCGGGGGTCAAGCGGTTGCGTGCGCAATCACGAAGCCCATTCGAACGAAGAGTTCGCCTCAAGTTCGTCGATGGTCGTCAGCCCGAGCAGCACCTTCTTGAGGCCGTCGTAGCGCAGGGGTCTGAATCCGACCTTGGTGGCGGCTTCGGTGATGGCCTGTACGCTGGCGCCCTCGGTGATGAGGCTGCGAATCTCCTCGGTGACGAGGACGAGTTCGTGGAAGGCAATGCGGCCCTTGTAGCCGGTATTGCGGCAGGCGGAACAGCCCTTGCCGCGGTAGAACGGAACCTCCGTGAGACCCTCGTCCTTGAAGTAGCGGCGCAGAACCTCCATCGGCGGGATGTAGGCCTCCTTGCAGTTCTCGCAGATGCGGGCGGCAAGGCGCTGGGCGAGCACGCCGATGACGGACGGGGCGACCATGTAGGGTTCCACGCCGATGTCGCGCAGGCGTACGATCGCCTGGGCTGCGGTGTTGGTGTGGAGGGTGGCGAAGACCAAGTGACCGGTGAGGGCGGCTTCGGTCGCGATCTTGGCGGTTTCGAGGTCGCGGATTTCGCCGACCAGGAGGACGTCCGGGTCCTGGCGGAGCAGGGCGCGGAGGATGGTGGCGAACTTCAGGTCGATGTGCGAGTTGACCTGGCTCTGGGTGAGACCCTCCATCTGGATCTCCACTGGATCTTCGATGGTGGAGATGTTGATGTCGGGGTTGTTGATCTCGTTGAGGGCGGCGTAGAGCGTGGTCGTCTTGCCCGAACCGGTCGGGCCGGTGACGAAGATGATGCCGTTGGGGTTTTGGATCAGGCGGCGGAACGGCTGGAGCACGGTCTGCGACATCATCATGCGGTCCATGGTGATCATGGACTTCTTGCCGGACATCGCGAGGATGCGGACCACGGCCTTTTCGCCGTACTGCGACGGGATTGTCGAGAGGCGGAAGTTGGCGTTGGAGCTGCCGATCGGCATCGAGAAGCGTCCGTCCTGGGGGAAGCGCGTCTCGGAAATGTTGAGGGCGGAAATGATCTTGAGGCGCGAGATGAGGGCGCGGTGGATCTTGCGCGAGAAGGTCAGCATCTCGCGCAGGCGGCCGTCGACGCGGAAGCGGATCCGCGACTGGTGGGCCTGCGGCTCGATGTGGATGTCGGTCGCGCGTTCGCGGATGGCGAAGTAGATGATGTCGTCGAGGATGCGGACGAGAGATTCGGACTCGGCCAGCATGGCGAGCCGGTCGCTGCCGGTGTCGGCGCTGTCGAAGAGGCTGTCCTTGCCGAGTTCGGCGAGGCTGTCGTCGAGGGACTTCTCGTTCGAGTAATGGATGAGCAGCGAGTCCTCGATGTCGCGCGGGAGCGCGAACACGGGGCTGACAGGCATCTGCGTGATGTTGCTGATGCGCTTGACGAGGTCGGCGTCCTCCGGGCGGGCCATGGCCGCGGTGAGGACGCCGTTGAGCACGTAGAGACCGAGGACGCGGGCCTTCTTGGCGATCTCGGCCGGGATGGCTTCGCAGGCCTCGTCGGTGACGATCGAGGAGAATGGGTCGACATAGGCGACGCCGAGGGAATCCGCCCAAAGGCGGCAGGCTTCCTCCTTGTCGGCGAGCTTCTGCGTGATGACGGCCTGCAGCAGCAGGATGGAGTTGCCGTGCTGGCGCTCGAGTTGGTCGAGCTCGCCCGCGTATTCGAAGTTCGGCAGCGCCTTGAGACGCTCGGCGAACGACGCGTTCTTACTTGGAATTCTTTTTTGCACGGCGCTTCTTGTGGGTTTCGAACAGCTTGGTGATCTCCGTCTGATCGAGCTTCTCCATCGAGAAGGAGCCGGTGGTGCGGTCGAGCTTCAGCTCCGCGAGGAGGTCCGGGAGGGAATAGCGGATCTCCGCAATGGTATCGGTGGGTGCGGGCTTCGCATTCATGTCGCTGAGGGTTGTTCGCCGGCTTCGCCATCCTCCGCGTATTTCTCGGTGAGGATCTTGACGAGGGCGGCGCCGATTTCGTCCTTGGAGAGGTCCTTGCGCAGGTAACCGGCGGCGCCGAGGGAAAGGGCCTGCTCGACCGTCTGGCGGGTGGCGAGCGAACTCAGCATGACGGCGGTGCAGTCCGGGTCGGCGTCGAGCAGCGCCTTGAGGGTTTCGATGCCGTCCTGCACGGGCATGTTGACGTCGAGCAGGACGAGTTCCGGCTTCTCGCGTTGGTAGATCTCCACCGCGTCGACGGAACTGTCGACCTCGATCACGGTGGGATCGCTCAGCGCGGAGCGCAGAATGAGGCTCACGAATTTGCGGACGTGGCTTTCGTCGTCGATGACGAGCACTTTTCCTCGGAATTTCATGCGATGGGGAGGGTGACCCGGAACTCGCAGCCGCGATCCGGGAGGTTGTAAGCGTTGATGGTGCCCTTGTGGGCTTCGACGATCTTGTGGCAGATGGCGAGTCCGAGTCCGGTGCTTTTCTCGCCACCGGTGGGTTTTGTGGAGAGACGGCCGAAGTCCTTGAAGAGGCGGTCGCGTTCGTGATCGGGGATGCCCGGGCCCTCGTCGAAGACTGAGAGCGTGACCTCGCGTTCGTCCGCATGCAGGGCGACGCGCACGGTCGAGGAGGGCGGGGAATATTTGATGGCGTTGCTCAGGAGATTCTCGATGACCTGTTTTATCTTGGCTTCATCGGCCTGGATCTCCGGAAGCTTAGGCAAAGGTTCGGCCGCGATGGTCGTCTTCTTGCGCGCCGCGTCCATGTTGGCGAGGTACACGCACTTGGTGACCAGTTCGTCGATCCGGCAGGGGGCGAGCTGGATCTGGAGTTCGCCGGCCTCGATGGTCGCGACATCGAGCAGTTCGTTCACGAGGCGCAGCATCGACTGGCTGGTCTCGCGGATGGTCACGACGAGGTCCTTCTGCTCGGCGTTGAGTGCGCCCATCGACGGATCCTCGAGGAATTCGGCGAGGCCGCGGATCGAGGCGAGCGGGTTGCGAAGGTCGTGGGCCGCCATTCCAAGGAAACGGTTTTTCGCTTCGTTGGCCTGCGTGAGCTGTTCGAGCAGCAGCCTGCTCTGCAGGTGCGTGCGGATGCGGGCGACGACTTCCTTCGCGCGGAACGGCTTTGGCAGGTAGTCGACGCCGCCCGCCGAGAGGCCCTCGACAATGTCATCCGACTCCGACTTCGCCGTGATGAAGATGACCGGGGCGGCCCCCTCCGCATGTCGGCGGCGCAGTTCCCGGCAGGTTGCGAAGCCGTCAATCCCGGGGAGAACCACATCGAGCAGCACCAGGTCGGGCTGGAAACGCTCGTAGACCTCGAGTGCCTGTTCGCCGGAATCGGCGTCGGCCAAAGCGTAGCCTTCGGGTTGTAAAATGCCCTTCAGGATCCGGAGATTCAACCGGTCGTCGTCCACCACAAGAATCTTGCGGCCCTGCAAATTCAGGGAGCGGGATAGGACGTGATTACTCATTCCGGTGGGTCAAAAGTGGGGCGAGGATAGGGAGTAGCCACTAGCGCTAGCAAGCCTCTGTACGCTAATTACGTTGATTTTACAGCTCATATCATGGAATCCGGATATGTTGATATTTGACTTGCGACGGCGGAAATCCTGCGCCTACTGATCGGGTCTTTCTTATGGCAAACTCCTTCGTTTTTTCGTCCGAGTCGGTGGGTGAGGGGCATCCCGACAAAGTCGCCGACTTCATCTCGGACAGCATTCTCGACGCGTGCCTCGCGTTCGATTCGTCCGCCCGCGTGGCCTGCGAGACCTTTGTTAAGTCCAACGTCGTGGTGGTGGGCGGCGAAATCACGCTGCCCAAGCTGCAGGACAGGAAGACCGGCAAGACCAAGCCCCTTGGCGAGGCCATCAACATCGACAAGATCATCCGCGACGCGATTCGCGAAATCGGCTACGAGCACGACGACGACGTCTTCCGCGCCGACACGGTCTTCATCAACAACTACCTTACGGCGCAGTCCGCCGACATTGCCCAAGGCGTCGACGCCCGCAAGGCCGAGGGCAAGAAGACGGCGGAGCAGGGCGCCGGCGACCAAGGGCTCATGTTCGGTTTTGCCTCCGACGAGACCGAGGAACTCATGCCCGCGCCGATCATCTTTGCGCACCGGCTGGGCCGCGAGCTCACCCGCATTCGCAAGAGCGGCAAGGTCAAGTGGCTCCGTCCCGACGCCAAGTCGCAGGTCTCCGTGCGCTACGTCGACGGTGTCGCGACCGAGATCGTCAACGTTGTCATCTCCACCCAGCACTCGGCCGACGTGAAGCATGCCGAGATCGAGCGCTTCCTGATCGATAAGGTCATCAAGAAGGTGCTCCCGAAGAAGCTGCTCACGGCCCGCACCGAGTACCTCATCAACCCGACCGGCAAGTTTGTTATCGGCGGTCCGCAGGGCGACTCGGGCCTCACCGGCCGCAAGATCATTGTCGACACCTACGGCGGCTGGGGCCGTCACGGCGGCGGCGCCTTCTCGGGCAAGGACCCGTCCAAGGTCGACCGCTCCGCCGCCTACATGGGCCGCTGGGTCGCGAAGAACATCGTCGCCGCCGGTCTCGCCACGCACGCCGAGATCCAATTCGCCTACGCCATCGGCCACCCGAAGCCCGTCTCCGTCCGCGTCGAGACCTTCGGCACCGCCAAGCTCGGCATCTCCGACGAGCAGATCACCGATGCCGTGCAGAAGGTCTTCTCCTTCAAGCCGGCCGACATCGTCGCTCAGCTCGATCTCCTCCAACCGATCTACCGCAAGACGACCAACTACGGTCACTTCGGCAAAAAAGGCCTCCCGTGGGAGTCCACCTCCAAGGCCGCCGAACTCCGCGCCGCCATCAAGTAACCCGCGAACCACCACCGTTCCCATGTCCACCGCTGTTTCCTCCGCTCCCCGCGCCGCCGCGTCCGCCGACTTCCACGTCAAGGACCTCTCCCTCGCCGAGTGGGGCCGCAAGGAGATCCACATCGCCGAGCACGAGATGCCCGGCCTGATGTCCGTCCGCAAAAAATTCGGCCCGTCCAAGCCGCTCGCCGGCGTTCGCGTCACCGGTTCGCTGCACATGACGATCCAGACCGCCGTCCTCATCGAGACGCTGGTCGAACTCGGCGCCATCGTGCGCTGGGCCTCGTGCAATATCTTCTCCACGCAGGACCACGCCGCCGCCGCCATCGCGCAGGCCGGCATTCCCGTCTTCGCCTGGAAGGGCGAGACGCTCGAGGAATACTGGGATTGCACCCTCAAGGCCGTCCTCAACCCGCAGGGCCAGGGCCCGCAGCTCGTCGTCGACGACGGCGGCGACGTCACGCTCCTCATCCACAAGGGCTACCAGCTCGAGCAGGGCGACAAGTGGGTGGACAGCCCCTCGTCCTCGCACGAGGAGCAGGTCATCAAGAATCTCCTCAAGCGCGTCCACGCCGAGAACCCGAAGTGCTGGACCAACGTCGTGAAGGACTGGCGCGGCGTCTCCGAGGAGACCACCACCGGCGTCCACCGCCTCTACCAGATGCTCGAGAAGGGCCAGCTGCTCGTCCCGGCCATCAACGTCAACGACTCGGTCACGAAGTCGAAGTTCGACAACCTCTACGGCTGCCGCGAGTCGCTCGCCGACGGACTCAAGCGCGCCACCGACGTCATGATCGCCGGCAAGGTTGCCTGCGTCTGCGGTTACGGCGACGTCGGCAAGGGCTCCGCCCACTCGCTCCGCGGCTTCGGCGCCCGCGTCATCGTCACGGAGATCGACCCGATCAACGCCTTGCAGGCCGCCATGGAAGGCTTCGAAGTCAACACGGTCGAGTCGACCCTCGGCGTGGCCGACATCTACGTCACCACCACGGGCAACAAGGACATCATCACGCTCGACCACATGCAGCGGATGAAGGACCAGGCCATCGTCTGCAACATCGGCCACTTCGACAACGAGATCCAGGTCGACCGCCTCTACAAGGCACCCGGCGTGAAGCGCATCACCATCAAGCCGCAGTACGACCAGTTCGTGTTCCCCGACGGGCACAGCATCTACCTCCTCGCCGAAGGCCGCCTCGTGAACCTCGGCTGCGCCACCGGCCATCCGTCGTTCGTCATGTCGAACAGCTTCACGAATCAGACGCTCGCCCAGCTCGATCTCTGGAACAACCGCGACACGTACGCGGTGGGCGTCTACCGATTGCCGAAGCACCTCGACGAAGAGGTCGCCCGCCTGCACCTCGACAAGATCGGTGCCAAACTGACCACGTTGACAGCCGATCAGGCGAACTATCTCGGCGTCCCGGTCGAGGGACCCTACAAGCCCGAACACTATCGCTACTGATTGCTCGGCAATCGTTTTCCCAGGCCGGCCTTCCGTGAGGAAGCCGGCCTTTTTTGCGGGCTTCGGCGGGCGAGGCCTGTGCTATCTTTACTAAATAACCTAAGACACTAAATATCCCTTGAAATCTGTGTGCACCCGTTGCACGTTAGGGTTCCTGTCATGATCTCCGATTCCGAGGCTCCGGCCAAACCCCTCAGTGCGAATGAAGGCATCAAGCGTGCCTCGAATCTCCTTCGCGGCACGATCGCGAAGGACCTGACGGATACGTCGACCGGGGCGATCTCGGAGGAGAACTCGCAGCTGACGAAGTTTCACGGCCTCTATCTTCAGGACGACCGCGACGTGCGCAACGAGCGCCGCAAGCAGAAGCTGGAGAAGGCCTTTTCGTTCATGCTGCGCGTGCGTCTGCCGGGCGGCCGCTGCACTCCGCAGCAATGGCTGGTGCTGGACCGGCTTGCCTCCGAGCAGGCCAACGACTCCCTGCGTCTGACAACCCGCCAGACCTTCCAGTTTCACGGCGTGCTGAAGGGCAACCTCAAGCCCCTCGTCAAGGGCATGCACACCGTGCTGCTCGACTCGATTGCGGCCTGCGGCGACGTGAACCGCAACGTCATGGCCCCGCCGAACCCGGAACGTTCGCCCGTGCACGGCGCGATGTACGAGCATGCGAAGGCCTTCAGCGAATTCGCCCTGCCCAAGACACGCGCCTATCACGAGATCTGGCTGGACGACGAACTCGTCGCCGGCGGCGAGCCCGAGGTCGAGCCGCTGTACGGAGCCACGTACCTGCCGCGCAAGTTCAAGACGGGCTTCGCCATTCCGCCGTCCAACGACGTCGACATTTTTTCCCAGGACCTCGGTTTCATCGGTATCGTCGAAAACGATACGCTCGTCGGCTACAATGTCGTGGTCGGTGGCGGCCAGGGCATGAGTCATGGCAACGCGGAGACCTATCCGCGCCTGGCCGATGTGCTCGGCTTCATCGGCACCGATCAGGTCAACGCGGTCGGCGGCGCCGTCATCGCCACGCAGCGCGACCACGGCGACCGCACCAACCGCAAGCACGCCCGCCTCAAGTACACGATCGACGACCGCGGGCTCGACTGGTTCAAGGCCGAGGTCGAGTCGCGGTCGGGCGTGACTTTCGGCCCGGCGCGTCCGTTCGCCTTCACCACCGTGCAGGACCCGCACGGCTGGCACGCCTGCGCGGACGGCACCTGGTTCTATGGCCTGCACATCCTCAGCGGCCGCATCAAGGACGTCCCGGGCTGGCCGATGAAGACGGCCCTGCGCGAGATCGCCGAGATCCACACGGGCGACTTCCGCCTGACGCCCTCGCAGAACCTGACGATCTCCGGCGTGACGGCCGCGCAGAAGCCGGCGATCGAGGCCATCCTCGCGAAGCACGGCCTCGACCGCGAGAACGAGCGCGGCGGCCTGCGCCTCAACGCGCTCTCCTGCGTGGCCCTGCCGACCTGCGGCCTCGCCCTCGCGGAAAGCGAGCGCGCGCTGCCGGAGCTGATCGAGCGGTTCGAGACCATCCTCGAGGAGGCCGGCCTGCGCGACGATGCGATCTCCCTGCGCGTCACGGGCTGCCCCAACGGCTGCGCGCGGCCCTACCTGGCGGAAATCGGCTTCGTCGGCAAGGCGCCCGGCAAGTACGCGCTGTATCTGGGCGCCAAATACAACGGCACCCGGCTCAACCGCCTTTTCGCGCCGAGCATCACCTTCGACGACGCCCTGGCCCAGCTGACGCCCATCATCAAGCGCTACGCGCTGGAGCGCCAGCCCGGCGAGGAATTCGGCGACTACTGCCATCGCGCGGTGCTCCCGCCGGACGCGACCTTCCACTCCGTGGGCACGCGCGCCTGAGCGGCGCGGCGTGGGCTTCGAGCCCGGGCATGGGAGCGCCGGCTTCGGTCCGCAGGCCGACGAGGACGTCGGCGTTCCCAGCCTGTTGGGACGAGCCCTGCATATTTCACCAGATGAAAGGTGTGGGAGTAGGAGCGGCTTTACGCCGCGATGGCATGCGGACGGTGTTCATCGCGGCGTAAAGCCGCTCCTACGCAATCCTTGCGAAACGCGGCTCTGCCGGTGAAGTATGCGGGCCGGCCGAGGGGGCCGAGCTTGTCACATACTCGGAATCTCCGCCTCGATGTGACGTTGCCCTGCCGGTCCCCGTTCGCCCGCCGTCTGTTACAACAGCCATCGGTCCTGTGGGTGATATTCCCAATCGCCACAGGCAAGGCTATTGGACAGCTTAGAACGATGTCGGTGCTCGACGCATTCCTATCGGAGCCGCTCGTGCGCGAGCGTTTCGAGCAGACGGTTCGGGCCCCTGCTTACTTGGTGATGCAGACGGCCTACGACTATGACATGCAGTCAATCTGGCTCATCAGGATGATAATCCAGGCACGAAAATTCATTCTTCGCGGCACGCCGGAGCCCAAGCGACTGTCGGTGGGCTTGATCGAGGAGACGCGCCGGCTTGGTTGGGGCACTTTGGTGGAAGAACCGGGCCAGTTGCTGATCTGCGGTGCCGTCTGTCAGCCATGGTTTGGCGACGTGAAGTTCACGGCGCTACCCGCGGATGAATTCGTCGCCTTTGCCGACCGTGATCAGGTCAAGATTGTTTGGTCGCTGGAAACGTTTGAACTGGCACCCAACGTCACCCGATTTGCCCATGAGGTCCGTGCCGTCGCGACGGACGAGGAGGCCCGCCGGAAATTTCTGCGTTACTGGCGTTGGGCTCGATGGGGGATCGTCGCCATTCGCCTTCTCCTGCTTCCCGCCATCCGCCGTCGGGCTGAGCGCCATTGGTTGCGTCGATCACAGGCGTGACGGGAGCGACGATCGGATGACTACCGTCCACTGAAGGTGCGCGGTCCGGAGGCCGGCGACGCCGCCGGCGTTCCCAAGGTCAGGCGCCGGTGTTGGCAAACGCCCCGGCGGCGGCGAGGCGCTGGCAGGTTTCCAGCGTATCGATTTCGCCCGGCGTCTTGTCGGTGCGGATACGCACAATCCGCGGGAAGCGCAGGGCGAAGCCGCTGGCGTGGCGTTGGCTGGACTGGATCGAGTCGAAGGCGACTTCGAGCACGACGTCCGGCACCACGCTGCGAAAACGACCTTTCTCCTCCAGCGTGCGCTCGAGAAAGTGTTCCGTGAGCGCGGCGATCTCGGCGTCGGTGAGGCCGGAATAGGCCTTGCCGACCGTCAGGAGCCGGTCGTCCGGACCGCGGACGGCGAAGGTATAATCGCTCAACACGCAGCGTCGCTTCCCGTGGCCGTACTCGACGCCGGTCACGACGACGTCGAGCGTGGCGAACGCCTTCTTGAGTTTGAGCCAGGCGAGGCCGCGGCGCCCCGGCGCGTAGGGGCTGCGCGGGTCCTTGGCCATGAGCCCTTCGTTGCCGCGATGGCGCGCCCGGGCAAAGGCGGCTTCGATGTCCGTGGCGTCGGCCGCCCGATGGACGGGGGCCGGCAGCAGAATGCGGGCGAGGTCGCCCGGCAGCCCGGCGGCGAGGCGTTCCAGGTGTTCCCGGCGTTCCGCGAGCGGCGCCGCCACCAGCGGATGCCCGTCGATCCAGAGCAGGTCGAAGAGGGAAAAGGAAACGGGAATCTCCGCCCCCAGAAATAAATCGTCGCCGCCCGTCCGGCCAAGCCGGCGCTGCAGCTGGGCGAAGGGCAGGGCGCGGCCGTCGCGCCAGGCGAGCAGCTCGCCGTCGGCGATGACATCCGCAGGCAGGCGAAGCGCGGCCCGGGCGAGTTCGGGAAACTCCTCTGTGATGCGGCGGAGGTCGCGCGAATAGAGCTCCACCCGGTCGCCGCGCTTGTGCAGCTGGCAGCGGATGCCGTCGTATTTTCCCTCAAGCCAGACCGGCGATCCGAGCCGGGCCAGGACGGCCTCCGCCGTCGGCTCCGGACTGGCGAGCATGAAATTAAGCGGGCGGAAGGGAACCGGCTCGACGGTGTCGAGGCGATCTTCGCAGGCTGCGCGGACGACGGTGGGCAGGTCTCCGCAGCGCAGATGGGCCTCGCGCACGGCGGCGGCTGGCCGGTTCCACGCCGCGGCGATCGCCTCCTCGACGAGGCCCTCCTTCAAGCCGATGCGCAGGTCGCCGGTGATCACCTTCAGCAGGAACTTCGCCTCCGCCGGCGTCGAGCGGTGCAGGCGTTCGCGGAGGGCGGAGAGTTTGTCGGAGGGACTGCGCAGCGCCGCGAGGCGGTCGAAGAAGGCTGCGATCTCCGCAAGCGTGGCGGGACGGGGCTGCGTGCGCGCGACGAGCACCGCCTCGGCGGCCTCGCCGCTGTCGCCATGACGCAAATACGCCTGGCGCCAGTCGGCCGGAGTGAGTCCGGTCAGTTCGAGAAGGGCCCGCCGGATTGCGCTCCAGCCGACGTTGAGCGTGCGGTCGTCGCCCTGCGGGAAGGGGCGTCCGGTGAGGTAGAGGGCGGCCCGTGCGGCGTCGTCGACACCCAGGCGCCCCAGATAGCGGGCGAGGATCTCCACCTTGCGCAGCCGGCCGGCGGCCGCACCGATCTCGCCCGCCGCGCGGGCAAAGGTGGCGAACGATTCGGGCAGATTCTTGACGGGCTCGACCGCCTGCTCCGCGGGAGCCGTCACCGTCGATGCCGGACGTGTCAGACGCAGGGGGATCTCCAGCTGGTTGTCCTGCCCGAGCGCCCAGGCCTCGATGCCGCGCTCGCGCAGGGTTCGCGCGAAGTCGGCGGCGAAACCGTGCAACGTGAGGACCCGGCGCGGTTGAACGGCCTCGACGAAGCGCAGCAGGTCCGGGAAATCCGCGTGGTCGGAGAGCGGGAAGGCGGCGTCGCACTGGTAGCGAAAGGTGGCGCCGGGATCGAGCGCCCAGCCGGTGATGGCGGCGGTGCGGCGCCGCGGGACCTTGCGCAGGAAGGCGGAGCCCGGCCCCTGGGGCGGACTGATCACGACATGCCCGGCCACGTCAGCCACATCGAATTCCCGATAGGCGGGGAAGGGTACGCCCGCCTCCTCGTAGATGCGGGTGAGCTTGAAGGCCTGCGGGTGCAGCATGACGGGCAGCCCCGTCTCGCGCAGGCTGCCGAGCAGTTCCTGGCTCTTGCCAAGGCTGTAGCCGAAGAGCACGGGCACGGCGCCGTCCTCGAGCGTCTCCCGGCAGAAGGCGACGATGCGCGCGAGCACCTCGTCGGTCGGCGGCATCACGTAGTGGGAACGCCCATACGTCGTCTCCATGATGAGGGTGTCGGCGCGCGGCGTGGCGCAGGCCTCGGCGGAGCGGCCGCGGCGCAGCTTGAAGTCGCCGGTGTAGAGCAGCGAGCCACGGTCGGCGTGTTCGAGCAGGCAGAGGGCGGAACCGAGGATGTGCCCGGCGGGGTGGAGGGTCACGGCAACCTCCGGCGTCAGCGGCTCGGTTCGTCCGAAAGGCAGGGCATGCTCGATGCGCGTCGCGGGCAGGCGGGCATGCATGAGCCGGGCCGTGACCTCGGAACAGAGAATCTCCCGGTGGGCGGCGAGGTGGTCGAAATGCGCGTGGGAAACGTACGACCGCGCGGCCGGCCGGTGCGCGTCGAGCCACCAGTCGATCTGCGGCAGGTAAATGCCTTGGTTGAATCTGACCTCCCAGTCGGCCATCGCCATGAATCATCGCTACGCCAAACGGTGTGCGCCGCAAGTCACCCGACGGCGACCCGACGAACGACGTTCAACGGCAGATTGCCCGCGCGGTCAGGCCTCGTGGAGGGCGGGCGTTCGCCGATTCACCCTGCCCGGACACGGGTCAGCCGAGTCCCAAGACGAGGAAAACCAGGGCGGCGAGGGTGAGGAGGCCGGCGAGGGCCCAGTACCAGGGCAGGCTGGATTCGCGCCGCTTGCCCGAAGCGTGAGGCGGTGGGTCGTCTTCCGGCAGGTCGAGCCCGTCGTAGATCGACTGCTCGCGCCACCCTGTGCGTTCGTCGGCGCCGCACTCCGGGCAGGCTCTGGCGTTTCGCGGGAGGTCGGCGCCGCACACGGCGCATTCGGAGGGCGGCTCGATCCGGCGGGCGGTCACGACGAGGCCTTGAAGTACTTGCGCAGGCCGAGGCGCCAGGCGGTCACGAAGAAGGCCGTGAGCGGAATTGCCAGGATCATGCCCACGATGCCGCCGAACGCCGTGCCCCAGAAGAAGATTGCGACAATGATGGTGACGGGGTGGAGCCCCGTGCGGTCGCCCATGATCTTGGGGGTGAGCACCCAGCCCTCGAGCATCTGGACGGCAACGAAAACGCCGAGGACGAGGCCGACCAGGGACCAGCCGCCGGCGGGCTGCAGGAAGGCGAGGGGAAGGGCGACGCTCAGGCCGATGATCGTGCCGAGATAGGGGACGATGTTGAGGATGCCGAGGGCCAGGCCGATGAAGAGACCGAAGCGCAGGCCGACCACCGAGAAGCCGAGGGCGAGCAGCGCGCCCATGATGAGGCCGATCAGCAGCTGGCCGCGGAAGAACGACACCACGATCGCGATGAACTCGCGCACGAGAAAAACAATGTCCTCGCGCACACCGGTGTTGAGAAAGGTCAGGTGGTCGCCGAGGTTGCGCGTGGGATCGTGCCGCGAGAGCAGGAAGAAGAAGAGGTAGATCGGGATGATCGCCAGCTGGGTGACGAAGGCGAAGATGCCGAGGACGCCGACGCCGGCCGCCTTGAGCGACGGGAGGGCCTGGCTGAGCAGCGCCTGGGCCTCCTGGGTGAGGCTCTCGACCACGCGGCGCACCGCGGGCTTTTCCAACTGGCGTTCGGCGAAACTCACCCATTCGGGATAGTGCGCCTCGGCGGCGGCGATCGCCCGCTTCCAGAACTCGGGCACGAACTCGATGAAGGCGAGGATCTGCTCCACCAGACGCGGCGTGATCGCCAGCATGGCGCCGGCGACCGCGAGCACGAAGAGGCTGTACATCAGCACGACGGCGGTGACGCGCCGCAGCCGCAGGCGCTGCTGGATGGCGTCGACGATCGGCCGGATCATCAACGCGAGGATGCCTGCCGTGGCGAGCGGCCAGAGCACGCCCGAGAAGTGCCCCATCAGGCGCGACATCACCACGAAGCCGAAGACGATCGCCGCGCCGATCGCCATGAGGGCGAAGAGGCCGGCGGCGGCGCCCACCACGCGCTTTTGTCCTTCGGTCAACAGGCCATTCGAGACGGGTTCCGACATGCGTGCGTGAAGAGGAACGGAGAGCGCGATCCGAGGCCAGACGAAAACTGTTTTCGCCGTCTTGCCGTTGCCCTTCTCGTGAGCTTCTTCCTTCTTCTCCTCGATCCCTTCCGTCTCCCATGAAAGCGCGCAATCTCGTTCTCGTCATCCTGGGCTCCGTGGTGGTGCTTCTGCTCGCTGCGGTCGCCCTCGCGTTCAACTCCGGGGTGCAAACCTGGGCCGTGCGCAAGGCGCTGGCGTCACAACCGGGGTTCGACGCGGACGTCGGCCGGGTTTCCGCCGGCCTGTCGTCGGCGGAACTGCGCAATGTGCGTTTTGCCCAACCCGGCATGACGCTGGAAATCGAGAGCGCCGCGGTGCGTTACTCCGCGCGCCAGTTGCTCTTCTCCGGGAAACCGGAAGTGGACGAGGTCGTGGTCCGAGGCTTCGTGCTCGATCTCCGTTCGTCCCCCTCCGTCGCGTCTGCGCCCTCGCAACCGGCCGCCCCGTCTTCCGCCCCCCGGCCGGCGCCGTCGCCGGTTTCGCCCGGCACCGCCGAACCGGCTGCCGAGCCCTTTGCCGGAATTCTGAATGCGGTGACGCTGCCCGACGGTCTGCGCGTCGGGCGGATTTCCTTCGAGGGGCGGGCGCTGCTCCCGGAGAATCAGTCGGCCGAGATCAAGCTGGAGGGCAACGACCTGGTCGCCGGAGCTGAAGCTCGCCTGACGTGGGAGGCTGTATTTGCCGATGCGTCGGCCAGCGCCTCGCTGCGTTCGGCCCGTTCCGAGGGCCGGGGGTGGGCGGAGTTCGCCGCGGACGGAAAACTCCTGCGCGTCGGCGCGGACGTGACCGTGGCCGTGGTCGGCGAGGGCCTGCCGGCGGATCGCCTGCGGGCGGAGCTTGCCATTTCAGAGGCGGCGGCGCGGGAGGAGTTTCGTGTGCGTGTGGCGAGAATCGCGCCGTCCGCCGAGGAACCGCTGTTGTCGCTCGAGGGCGGCTTCGACACGGGAACGGGCGCGGTCGACGGACGTTGGAACGTCACGCTCCAGGGCCCGGCGATCGCCGCGTTGCTCGCGGGTCTCGACCTGCCTGACCTGGCGGTCGAGGGGGACGGCACCTTCGCCGCCGAGACCCGGGCGGGCACGTTCGAGGCCGCAGGCCGGGCGCAGGGAAGGCTGGCGAGCCTGGCGCGGCTGTCGCCGGCGCTCGAGGCGGTGAATGCCGTCGGGTTCGAAACGGAGTTCGCGGTCCGTGGCGACGAGGAGGAAGTGCGACTTTCCCGGCTCGAACTGGCGGTCGGCACCGCCGAAGGCACGCCGCTCGCTTTGGTGCGCGCGCTGCAACCGGTCGCGTTCCGCCTGCTGGAGCAACGTCTCGTCTTCGCGAATCCCGAGGCGGAACTGGCGCGCGTCGTCCTGCGGTCGGTGCCGCTGGCCTGGGCGCAGCCGTTCGTCGGCGATCTCGCCATCCGGAGCGGGACGCTCTCGCTCGACCTCGCGGTCGGCGGCTCCGCCGACGGCGAGCGGGTGACGGTGCGCGGCGAACAACCGCTCGCGATCCGCGGACTGACGGTGGCCGGTCCGGAAGGCCCGCTGGTCGAGTCGGCGGATCTCACGATGTCTCCAAAAATCGACTACGCGTCCGGCCGCCTTCTCGCCGAGTTCGGGGCGCTTGAGCTCGTCCTGGCCGCGGGCGACCGCGCCACGGGGGGCCTTCGCGCCGACGTTGCCGAGGTCTTCACGAGCCCGGCCTCGGCCTTCTCCGGAGAACTCGCCGGCCGTCTGGTCTCCCTGCACGGGCCGCATCTGCCCGTCGACACGGGCCCGCTGACGTTTTCCGTTTCGTTCGAAGGTCGCCATGCGGGTGACTCGCTCGAACTGGCGAAGACCGACCTGGCGGCAGGTCGGGAGCCAGACCTCCCGCTGGTCGATGTCAGCCTGCGCGCGCCGTTCCGGATGAACCTTGCAACGATGGAGTTTGCCCCGACACCGGGGCTGGCCGCGGAGGTAAAGGTGGGCCGCCTGCCGCTGGCCTGGGCCGGGGCCTTCGTGGAGGCTCTCGATCTCGCTGGCGAGGCGACCGGGGGAACGCTCGAGCTGAGCGTGACGTCGCCATCGGAACTGACGGTCAACACCCTCTCTCCGCTGACGTTGGAACGGGCCGGGCTCGTCTATGGCGGGCAGGCGATGGCGGACAATCTCGATGTCTCGTTCGACGGGCGCGCGACCTTGCAGGGAACGACTTTGAACTATGAAGCGCGGCGCCTGGACCTCGGGCAGGGCGCTCAGTCACTGGCCACGGCTGCGGCGACGGGCACGTTCGACCTGGCCAGCGAGCAGCTGCGCCTGACCGCGCGCGGCGAACTCGCGGCGGAGGCCGCGGCGCTGCGCCAGCCCGTAGTGGCGCCGTACGCGACGCTGGCGCGCGGCCGGATCGCGACGAAATTCGACGCCACCTTCGCGGAGGATTGGCGGGCCAAGGCCACTGTTTCCGGCCGGCAGCTGATGGCTCGCGCGGAGAATCGCGCGCTCGGCGACGTGGACCTCGAAGTCACCCTGATCCTGCGCCCCGACGGAACGGGAGCCGTGTCGCTCCCGTTGAAGGTGGCGGCCGGCGGGCGTTCGTCGGACCTCGCGATCGAGGGGACGTTCGCCCAACGCGAGCAAGGCGTGACCTTCAACGGCAAGGTCTCCGGAAACCGCGTGGTGGTCGACGACCTCCAGGCGTTCGCCGTGCTGGCGCCGGCCGACGCGTCCGCTACGACCGCGGCCCCCGCGGCGCGCCCGCCGGGCACGCCGCCGGCGCAGGGCAACGCGCCGGCGGGTAACGCGGGCGGAGCGCCGCGGACCGGCCCCGTTGCGCCCGTGCGCGACGAGAAACCGTTCTGGAGCGGGGTCAGTGGACGCGTCGAGGCCGACCTCAAGCAGGTCGCCTATGGACCCGAGACGACGGTGTCCGACCTGCGCGGAATCTTCTCGTTGGCCGAGACCCGCCTCGCCCTCGAGAACCTCGAAGGGAAGATGAACCAGAATCCGTTCAAGGTGAACGGAGCGCTTGCGTTCGACGCACGCCAGCCGAAGCCCTACGCGCTGACGGGGGCGGCCAACATCGCCGATTTTGATCTCGGGGCCTTGCTCGCCGCCGCCAATCCGCGCGAGAAGCCCTCCGTCGAAACCAAGATCACCGGCTCCGGCCGAGTCTCGGGCGCGGGGGCCAATCTGGACGACCTGCTTGCGCACGTGCAGGGAACGTTCGACGTCAAGGGTTCGCCGGGTGTGCTCCGCGCCCTTGGGCGCCGCGGCGAAGCCGTCGGTACGATTTCGGCGATCGTCGGGATAATCGGCGCGTCGCGCGGATCGGCGACGACGGTTGCGACGGCCGAACTGGCGTCGCAGCTCAACGAACTTCGTTTCGACAGCGTTACGATGAAACTCGAACGGGGCGCCGATCTCGATCTGAAGCTTACGGCGATGGAGTTCGTTTCCCCGACCAGCCGCATCACGGGCAGCGGGGTGATCTCGTATCGCGAAGGCGTGCCGTTCACCAAGCAGCCCTTGCGGCTGCAACTCGCCCTCGCGGGCAAGGGCGCGCTCGCGCAGATCCTCAACCGCGCCGGGCTCCTCAATGGACGTCAGGACGATCGCGAGTACTTCACGGTGAGCCGGGCCTTTTCGATCAGCGGCACGCCCCTCGTGCCGGACTCCGGCGATCTCTGGCGCTTCGTGGCGGAGGCGGCCCTGCGCGCCGCCACGGCCCCGCGGGCCGCGCCGGAGTCCGGAGGGACCCAACCGGCGGGTCAACCCGCGGGCGCTCCGCCGCGCTGACGCCGTCCGCCGGGCTTTGCGAGAGGCTGCGCCCTTCCCGCAAAGTGGCGGGGGCATCCAGCTCCCGCGCAGGGGGCAGACATTGCGATGCCCCACCCGCACGCCGGACCGCTCACCGTGCGAAATTCGTGCCCTTCGCCTTTGTGGCGATGCGCACGAGAAACATGTCGGCGGCGATGTAGAGGGTGCCGTCGTCCGCGAAGGTGCAGTTGCCCGTGGCCTGGCCGGTGAGCAGGGAGCCGAGGTGCTTGCCGTGGCGGTCGATGATGAGGACGCCGCCCGGTCCGGTTGCCCAGACATTGCCGTTTGTGTCCACGGCCATGCCGTCGAGTGCGCCGCGGCGTTCGGGCGAGCGCAGCGGCGCGGCGTCGAAGAAGACGCGCCCGGCGCCGGGCACGCCGTTTTCATCGAGGGGAAACGCCATGATGATCGGACGCGGCCCGTGCGAGTTGCCGACGTAGAGCGTGCGTTCGTCCGGGGATAGCGCGAGGCCGTTGGGGCGTTCGAGTTCCTTTGTGACCAGGGTGACCTTGCCGTCGGTGCCGAGGCGGAAGACGCCGTGGTAGCCCAGTTCGACGCTGGTGCCGGGACCCATGCCGTAGGGCGGATCGGTGAAGTAGATGTTTCCGCGGCGGTCGACGACGAGGTCGTTGGGGCTGTTAAAGCGCTTGCCCTCGAAGCGGTCGACGACGGTCGAGAACGTCTTGCCGTCGTCGTTGAGGCGGGCGATGCGCCGGTCGCCGTGCTGGCAGAGCAGCAGGCGGCCCTGGAGATCGAGGGCCAGGCCGTTGGAGCCCGGTTCGCGTCCGTCGTAGGCCGAGGGCGCGCCCGTGTAGCCACTCGGTTGGAGGAAGATGTCGATGCCGTGTCCCTCGCGCCAGCGGTAGGCGATGTTCTCGGGCACGTCGCTGAAGATGAGCTGGCGTTGCGCGGGCATCCAGACGGGGCCCTCTGACCAGTTGAAGCCCTCGGCGAGTTTCTCCATGCGCGCATCGGGTGCGAGCATGGCATCGAGGGCGGGATCGAGGCGTTCGATCCGGCCGAAGGATTCGTAGGGGGCTGAAAACGAGCGGATCGGCTGCGCGGCGTCGGCGGCGAGGGGCATGGCGAGGAGGAGGAAGGGAAGGGTGACGTATTTCATGAGGGGCAGGGTTTCCTTATCTCGAAACGAAGGTCGGGGGACCACAATCCCTTTTCGATGCGTCCACCCCGCGTGGACGCATCTCAGCTGTTTGCACGGTAGAACGTGGCAGGGGCGTCTCGCCCGTGAACGGCGCTTCGCACCCCAAACTTGGGCGGGAGGCTTGAGCCACCTCTCGGGCAAGATGCCCATACCACGGCGGACGTCGGCACAGGGCGAAAAATTGAGATACGCCCTGCAGGTGGATGCCCCGATTTTTCCCTTGGCAGACACGCCTTTCCCGCCACAAATGCACCCTGCGCGAGACGAAGGCTGGCGTCGAAGATGCCAAGCCGCACTCCCGCAACGAATTGCCAGAGTAGCTCAGTGGTAGAGCAGAGGACTCATAAGCCTTTGGTCGCCGGTTCAATCCCGGCCTCTGGCACCATTTCAAAAAAGCCGGTCCCGCTTGTTGCGGGACCGGCTTTTTTGGAGGTGGCGGGGCGGGTGTCGGTTCGCTTTCGCCTGAACGAATTCCTTTCGAGAATCGGCGGGCATATCAGCTATGGCGTGCGTCGGTCGCGGCGCCGTCAGGGATACGCGACGCGCATGCTGCAACTGGCCCTGCCGATCTGCCGCGGTCACCGCGTCGAACTTGGCTTGGTGACCTGCGATGTCGACAACCTCGGGTCGCACCGCGTGATCGAGTGTTGCGGCGGCGTATTCGAGGATGGGCAGCCTCAGTGCTCCGATGGACTTCATCAGGCGGCCGGGCCGGCGCGCCGCGATGTCGCCGGCCCGGCGGTTGGCGCGGCGGCCAAATTCCTCGTGGGTCACGCCGGTGAAGGGTTCGGTTCCGAGAAGGTGGCGCGTCTCGATCTCGGTGTTATCGGCGGCGGGTGCGCGGTCGGCAAGCACGTCGAATTGAGTGAGTTGGAGGACGGTGTCGTCGGCGACGGTAAGTAAATTCGCCACATAATCTCAAAACACTGAACATGAACCGCGTAGCCGCGCCGGCACAGGTCGAAACGTTTTCGCGAGGTTGCGGAATGGGGAAGTTGGGGCAGGGTGGCTTCCGATGTCCAAACCGCTCCTTCGCATCGGATTGCCTGTCGTCTTCCTTGGCGTGGCTTTGGCCGCGTTTTGGTTTTATCGGGCAAGGCAGGACGCGCCGAAGCCGGTTGCGACTGTGGCCGCCCGCCCCGAGGCCGGGCCGCTGCCGGTGTTCACCCACACTGCCAAGCCCAGACTCTTGCAGGAGCGCGTGACCGCGACCGGCACGATCCTGGCGGAAGAGGCAATCGATCTTACGGCGGAAGTGGCGGGGAAGGTGGTCGAGGTGGCCTTCGAGGAAGGCGGTCGCGTTTCCAAGGGCGATGTGTTGCTCAAGATCAACGACTCCGAATTGCAGGCCGAGTTGACGCGGACCATTCACCGGGTCGAACTCGCGAAGTTGCAGGCGCGCCGGCAGCAGCAGCTTTTCGATGTGCAGGGGGCGAGTCGCGAGGCGCTCGATGCGGTGCTCAACGAGCAGCGGGTGCTCGAGGCCGAGGTGGAGTTGATCCGCGCCCAGCTGGACAAAATGCAGATCAGGGCGCCTTTCGACGGCGTGATCGGGCTTCGTCACGTGAGTGTCGGCGCCTTTCTCAACTCTTCGGCCCGGGTCGCCACGTTGCAGGATCTGAGCACGCTGAAGATCGAGTTCTCCCTCGCTGAGAGACACATGAATCGAATTCGACCGGGAGCGGAGGTGCGGTTCAGCGTTGCGGGGGTCCCCGGATCCTTCCTCGCGACGGTCTATGCCATCGAGCCTCGCATCGATCTCGCCACCCGCACGGTGCGACTGCGGGCCCGCGCCGCGAACCCCAACAAGGCGATCCTGCCGGGCGCATTCGCCTCCGTCGACGTTGCCTTGGGCGACATTCCCGACGCACTGGTCGTGCCGACCTCGGCCATCATCCCGGGCTTGCGCGAGAAGACGCTCTATGTGCTGGAAAACGGACGGGCCCAGCCCCGCACGGTGGAGACCGGGCTGCGGCTCGAACGGGAGATTCAGATCCTCTCCGGACTGGAACCGGGCAGCGTCGTAATCACGTCCGGCCAGTTGCAACTGCGGCCGGGGCTTCCGGTCGAGCCGGCCGGGCGTGATGCCAGTTCGGCAGGAAGGCCGTCGTCATGAGTCTCTCGTCCATCAGTATCCGCCGGCCTGTGCTCGCCACCGTGATGTCGGTGGTACTCGTGATTTTCGGTCTGGTCGGTTACAGTTTTCTTGGTGTGCGGGAGTTTCCGGCCGTCGATCCGGCGATCGTGTCGGTCTCGACGAGTTACTCGGGGGCCAACGCGTCGGTGATCGAGACGCAGATCACGATCCCGCTCGAAGAGAGCGTCAATTCGGTCGCGGGCATCCGCAACATGACTTCGGTCAGTCGCGACGGGCGCAGCACTGTGACGGTCGAGTTCGAGCTCGGCGTCGACCTCGAGACGGCGGTCAACGATGTCCGCGACAAGGTTTCGGGTGCGGTCGGCCAGCTGCCGCCGGACGCCGATCCGCCGCTTGTCTCGAAGGCCGACGCCGACAGTTTCCCGATCGCCTTCCTCGGCGTGCGCAGCAGCCTGCGCAACCTGCTCGAGCTGACGGCCGTGGCCGACACCGTCTTCAAGACGCGGCTGCAGACGATCCCCGGCGTGAGCGAGGTGGATATCTGGGGCGCGAAGGAGTACTCGATGCGCCTCTGGCTCGACCCGGTGCGGCTGGCGGCCTACGGCCTGACGCCGACCGATGTGCGGAACGCGCTGGCCGAGTCCAACCTCGAGCTTCCGTCCGGCCGCATCGAGGGCGATCTCGTCGAGCTCACGGTCCGCACGCTCAGCCGCCTTTCGACGCCCGAGGAATTCAACGAGCTGATCGTCAAGCGCACGCCCGAGGCGCTCGTGCGGCTGCGGGACATCGGGTATGCCGAGCTCGGCCCCCTCAACGAGCGCACGATCCTGAAGCGGGATGGCGTACCGATGGTGGGCGTGGTCATCCGGCCCCAGCCGGGGGCGAATCACGTCGCGATCGTGGACGAGTTTCGCCGCCGCGTGGCCCAGCTCGAGCGGGAGATTCCCGGCGACATCGCGGTGAGCTTCGGTTTCGACACGACGATCTTCATCCGCGAGTCGATCAAGGAGGTCCAGCAGTCGATCCTGGTTGCGGCGGGGCTCGTGGTGATGATCATCTTCCTCTTCCTGCGGGAGTGGCGTTCGACGCTCATCCCGATCGTGGTGATCCCCATCGCCCTCATTGCGAGCTGCTTCGTGATGTATCTGGCGGGGTTCTCGATCAACGTCCTCACGATGCTCGCGCTCGTGCTCGCGATCGGACTTGTGGTCGACGATGCGATCGTGGTGCTCGAAAACATCTACGCGAAGATCGAGCAGGGAATGGAACCGGTGAAGGCGGGGATGGTGGGCACGCGGGAGATCTTTTTCGCGGTGATTGCGACAACCCTCGCACTCGCCGCTGTGTTCACTCCGCTGCTTTTCATCGGAGGGCTCACCGGGCAGCTCTTCAAGGAGTTCGGGGTGGTGCTGGCGGGCTGCGTGGTCATCTCGTCGTTTGTGGCCCTCAGTCTGACGCCGATGCTGTCGACGCGCCTGTTGCAGCACGGTTCGCACAACGGATGGTTCTATCGTACCACCGAGCCGTTCTTCGGGGGCCTGACGTCGCTGTACCGCCGCTCGCTCGCCGCTTTTCTCGGGGCGCGCTGGCTGGTCTTCCCCGCAGTGGGCGTCTGCGCGGTCATCTGCTGGTACGCGTACACGAAGCTCCCGCAGGAGCTCGCCCCGCTCGAGGACCGCAGCGGACTGCGGGTCAACTCCCTCGCGCCCGAGGGCACCTCCTACGAGTACATGGCGGCGTTCATGGACACGATCGACGAGGTGTTGAAGCGCGAGGTGCCGGAGATCAGGGAGACGACCACGATCACGTCGCCCGGTTTCGGAGCGGCCTCGAGCGTCAATTCCGGTTTTGTACGGGTGACCTTGGTGCCGCCCGACGAGCGCACGCGCTCCCAGCAGCAGATCGCCGCCGACCTCACGCGCGTCCTATCCCGCATGTCGGGAGCGCGCTCGTTCGTCAGCCAGGAGCCGACGATCGGTGACCGGCGCAGTGCGGCCCCGGTGCAGTTCGTGATCCAGGGGCGCAATCTCGCCGACCTCGAAGAAGCGGTCCCGGCCTTTCTCTCGGCTGCCCGCGCCGATCCGGCGTTCACGTTCGTCGATGTCGACCTGCGGTTCAACAAGCCTGAACTCCAGCTCCGCATCGACCGGAGCCGGGCGCTCAGCATGGGCGTCTCGGTGCGCGACGTGGCGGAGACGCTGCAGTTTGCGCTCAGCGGCCAGCGTTACGGCTACTTCATCCTCGACGACAAGCAGTATCAGGTGATCGGTCAGCTCGAACGCCCGGATCGCAGCCAGCCTGCCGACCTGCGGACCATCCACGTGCGGGCTTCTTCCGGGGCGATGATCCCGCTCGATAACCTGGTGCAACTCGACGAGGCGAGCAGTCCGCCGACGTTGTTTCGCTTCAACCGCAACGCCTCCGCCACGGTCTCCGCGATTCTTGCGGATGGCTTCACGCTCAGCGAGGGCATTGCGGCGATGCGCCGGCATGCCGACGCGGTCCTCGGCGACCGGTTCACGACGGCGTTGTCGGGGCAATCGCGCGATTTCGAGGAGAGCACGGGCAGCCTGGCCTTCGTGTTCCTCTTCGCCCTGCTGCTCGTGTACCTGGTGCTGGCGGCCCAGTTCGAAAGCTTCCGCGACCCCTTCATCATCATGCTTACGGTGCCGCTGGCCTTGACCGGAGCACTGCTCGGCTTGTGGGCGTTCGGACACAGCCTGAACATCTTCAGTCAGATCGGGCTCATCATGCTGATCGGGCTCGTGACGAAGAACGGCATCCTCATCGTGGAGTTCGCGAACCAGCGGAAACTGAACGGTCTCTCCGTGAGTGCGGCCATCCTCGACGCGTCGGCGGCACGCTTCCGCCCGATCCTGATGACGAGTCTCTCGACGATCTTCGGCATTGCCCCGATCGCCCTTCAATTGGGTGCGGGATCGGCGAGCCGCGTGTCGATGGGCGTTGGCGTGATCAGCGGCCTGATTGTCGGCACCCTGCTCACGCTCTACATCATTCCAGGGATCTACAGCTTCTTCAGTCGCGAACTCCGCGAAGGCGAGATCGAGCGCCTGCGGGCCGAGGCCGAGCCGGCGGTGCTGGCGGAAGCGAAGTAACGAAAGGGCGCGTAGTGCGCCCTTACGGACCGAGCGTGCTGCGGGTCACCCGTCCATTCTGGAAGATGACGACATCCTCTTCGGGTACGGCGGCTTGACCGCCGCCTCCGCCGATGGCGATCGGCCCCCCGACATAGACTCCGCCGGTTCCGCCTCCTACGGAAATGCTGGTATTGCGCATGCCGCCGCCACTGCTGCGGCCCTTGGTGCGGTAGATCCACACTTCTTCCATCGCGCGGGATCGTGGATCGGGACGAGTGTTGATCTCGGCCGGTTCGCCTATGGCCATGCGCACCATGTCAGCGTCCATGCCAGGGATCACCCGTTGGTCGAGGATGGCCTCCTTGACCGGCAGCGGCCACGATTCGTAGAGGGCGCGGTTGGCGTCGATGCGGCTGAGGGGCGACGGTGTGCTCGCGCAGCCGGCGAACAAGGCGGCGAACAGGCCGAGGGCGAGGAAGCGCTGACAGGAATTCATGGTGGGAGAATAAGGAGGTTTTTGCGACACGTCAAAAGCGGAGAGGTTACCGGGATCGTCGTCGAAGCGGTGGAGGTGGGGTGAACGAGCGGTTCGTTTGGGCTTTTCCGTCGAGGGAAAGTCGGTGCACGATTGCGGCAATGGGAGTTTCGGCGGTTTTCAAATGGTTTTCGATTATTGGAGGGGTGGCGCTGGCTGCAGTGGCGGGCGGATGTGCCGGCGGAGCAGGGGGGGCGGCGCCGTCACCGCCGCCGGCCCGGCCGTCCGCGCCACTGCCGGGTCCCACGACGCCGACTCCCGCAACCCGGCCGCCGACCGCGCCGACGGCCCCGACTGCGCCGGCTGCCGGAGGGGTCCTGCTCGGCATTGACGTGCTCGAACAGCAGGGCTTCGCGCCGCTGGTCGGCAAGCGGGTGGGATTGCTCACGCACCCGGCGGGCGTGAATCGCCAGGGCGTCAGCACGATCGATGTCCTGCGTCGCGACCGCCGGTTCCGTCTCGTCGCGCTCTTCGGGCCCGAGCACGGGATCTATGGCAACGAGCGCGCCGATGTGCCGGTGCCGGATCAGGTCGACGCGCGCACGGGTCTGCCGGTGTATTCGCTCTATGGGCCTTACCGAAAGCCGACGCCGGCGATGCTGCGCAACATCGACGTGCTGGTGATCGACCTGCAGGACGTCGGCGTGCGCTCGTACACGTACGTGAGCTGCATGCGTTACGCGATGGAGGCGTGTTTCGAGCGTGGCGTGGAAGTCGTCGTACTCGACCGGCCGAATCCGCTTGGAGGACTGAAGGTGTCGGGTCCGCCGTTGGACGCGACCTGGATGAGCTATGTGGGGGCGTTTCCCGTGCCGTACGTTCACGGTCTGACGATCGGGGAACTGGCGCGGTTTGCGGCGATGGAGCCGGGCGTGCTCAAGGTGTCCGAGGCCGTGCGCAGGCAGGGGCGGCTCACGATCGTCGGGATGCAGGGCTGGCAGCGTCGCCTGCTCTGGCCGCAGACGGGACTGCGCTGGGTGCCGACTTCGCCGAATGTACCGACCTTCGATGCGGTGGCCGGATATGCCATGACCGGCCTTGGTGCGCAGCTCGGCGGTTTCCGCCATGGCGTGGGCACGCCGTATCCCTTCCGGCTGCTCTCGCACACGGCGATCCCACAGGCCGCGCTGGCGGCGGAGTTGAATCGCCGCGGTCTAGGCGGCCTGCGTTTCGTGCCGCAGACCGTGCCGGGGGCCGGTCCGGGCGGGGCGGCCCTGGCGGGCGTGCGCGTGGAGATTGTGGATTGGAACGCGTGGCGTCCGACCGAGCTCTCCTTTCACATGATGCAGCTCGCCGCCGCGCGGGCTCCGCGGAATCCCTTCGCCGCGGCGACGCGGGGGCAGGCGGACCTCTTCAACAAGCACGTCGGGTCGACCGCCTGGTGGGAGGCGCTGGTCCGCGACGGCGCCCGTGTCGACGTGGCGCGGTTTGTCACGGCCTGGGAGGCGCAGGCCCGGACGTTTCAGCAGGCTTCGCGCCGGTACTGGCTGTATCCGTAGCCGCCCGTCGGTCGTGGGAGTGTCTTCCCCGGGGAAGGGTCGGACGGTTGTGCGGCCGCGGGAGTGCCTGGTCCAACGGGCGGCTGAAGCCGCGCGAAGCGCGGCACCGGGTCAGCGTCGAACCGGATCCGCCTTGGTTTGCGATCGGATCGAGAGTCCGGCTCAGTGGTCGGCGAGTTCGTCCAGGCGCTTGCGTAACCGGTCAACGGATACGACGTGGAGCAGCAGGGCGGGCGCGGGCAGGTCGGGTTCCTGGGCGCCGACGTCGTTGACGACCTTGACGAACTCCTCGAGCACGAAGCGGAAACGGTCGGATTCGGCGGAGGCGACGAGGTTGCGGCGGGCCTCGGCGATGAACTCGTCCTCCGAGGCCACCGCGGAGGCGTCGCGCTCGGCGACATGACGGGCGAAATCGGCGATCACGGCGAGCGTGGTCGGGATATCGACGACGATGCCGACCTTGGAGACGGGGCAGACGGCGAGTTTGGTTGCGATGGGACGCGGCCGTTTGGCGACGGGAATGTCGATCGGCAAGAGGACGAAAGAGCCGCGGCCCGAGGCGGTCAGGGCGGCGTAGAGTCCGGGGTGGCGCTCGGGATCGAATTCCTCGATTTTCTGGGGAATGCCGACGGCGACACCGACGATGCGTTCGGCGCCCAGTCCGCGCGCGATCTCGTGCAGCGGATGATCCTTCCGGTGGATCGCTTCGACGACCGGGCGGACGTAGTTGAAGTAATAGCCGGTGGCGAGGCCGCGGGCGAGGTCGTACTTCGAGGCGGCGGCGCGCGCACTGTCGACACGGCGAAAAATAAGGATGGCCGCGAGGATGAAGGCACCGAGTCCGCCGAGGATGGCGGCGAGCGGCTCGAACCAGCCGATCTCCTCGTCGAAGAGGCCGAAGAGTGCGTCATAGAGCCAGACGGCCGAGACGAGGAAGGAGAGGACGAGGAAGATGGCCCCGGGCAGAGGCCAGGCCTGGACGACGGTCCGGCAACGGGTGAGGAATCCGTAACTGCGCATGACGCGGAAACCTTGGACGCGGAGATGGCGATGCGCGAGTCGGGAACGTTTCGGGGAGAGGATTTTCGGGGCGTCCCCCAAGTGGCGGGAGCCTCCTGCTCGCGCAACCCCAGTCGATCGCGCGGGCAGGAGGCTCCCGCCACGTTTTTGGGTGCGCGAAGCAGGCTACGTGACGGGTGGCATCCGGTTCGCTGCGTGGGATCGCTCGTGGTCGAGCAACCACTGCTTGCGGCCGATGCCTCCCCCGTAGCCGGTGAGGGCGCCGTCGGCGCCGACGACGCGGTGGCAGGGGATGACGATGGCAATAAAGTTCATGCCGTTGGCGCGGCCGGCGGCGCGGGCGGCGCCGGGCCGGCCGAGGGCCGCGGCCATGGCGGCATAGCTGCGCGTTTCGCCGTACGGAATGGTCTGCAGGTAGCGCCACGCCTCACATTCGAAGGGCGAACCGACCGGGTTGATCGGGAGATCGAACGCCGTGCGGCGGCCAGCGAAGTAATCGTTGAGCTGAGCGGCGGCGGCGGTGATGTGGGGATGGGATCCGGGTACGACCGGACAGCGCAGACGTTGGCGAAGCGCGCCGAGCTTCCGCTCGAGCCCGCGCCGGTCGACGAAATCCAGCAGCACGACGCCTTCGTCGTTCGCGAGGGCGAGCATGGTCCCGAGGGGCGTGGCGAGGCGCTCGGCGAACAGCACGGCGCTGGTGGACGCGTCGCGCGGAGGATGGCCGAAGATGCGGGTGAAGGCCGCCCGGAACCCGCTCGCCGACTCGAATCCCCGGGCGAATTGCGCCTCCGTCACGGACGCCCCTTCGTGTACGTCGCGCAGGGCGAGCCCCAGGCGGCGCGCGCGGGCGTAGGCGTGGAAGGTCATGCCGTAGTAACGGCGGAACTGGCGCCGGGCGGTCGACGGATCGATGCCGAGGTTGGCGAGATCCTTTTCGGTGAGGCGTCCGGTTGGGTCTCGTTCGACCGCGGCGCGCAGGCAATCGACGAGCGGGGGCGGCGGCGCGACGGCGTCCATGGGTCTGCAGAGCTTGCACGGGCGAAAGCCCGCGTGCAGGGCGGCGGAGGCGTTGGGAAAGAACGTGACGTTTTCCGGTTTCGGCTTCCGGGCCTTGCAGGTCGGCCGGCAGAAGATGCCGGTGGTATGCACGCCGGCCAGGAAGCGGCCTTCGGCGGCGGGGTCGCCGGCGAGGAAGGCGCGCAGCATGGCTGGGCGGGAGGGCAGGGCGCGGGGGAGAGCGGCGGTCGCGGACATGGACTCGAGTTTACCAGAGCGGCATTGGGACGCGCCGCCTCATTTCAGGCAGAGATGTAGGCGGGATGGTCGGAAACGAGCGGCCGTCAACCGTCGAGCCGCGCCAGAAAATGGCGGCGTGCGACGAAGAAATTCCCATTGACGAAGCCGTTGCGCAGCCTTTGCTCTCACCCTCTCTCAGATGGCCAGATAGCTCAGTTGGTAGAGCAGAGGACTGAAAATCCTCGTGTCCTCGGTTCGATTCCGAGTCTGGCCACCACTCTAAATTCTGCATGCGAAGAATTTAGGACTCGGGTTCGCGGCTCTGCAGCACGCTCGAACCCCGCAGGCTTAGCGAAGGGCTCCGCCCAGCACGCCGTCGAGGTGGGATTTGATGATCGCAGCCCAGCGCACGTAGCCGTCGGGATTGAGATGGAGCCGGTCGGCGACGAAGAGTTCGTCCCGCGGCCGGCCTTCAGCGTCGAGAAAGGCGCTCTCGGTGGGAATGAAATGGGTGTTAGGCGTGGCTTCGCAAAAGGCCTGGATCGCGCGGTTGCCGGCCTTGATCTGCGGCCAGGCGGAGAAGCGGGAACCGCTCGGAGTCACCGCGATGTAGAACACGGGTGTGGTCGGATGTTTGGCTCGGATCGTGGCGAGCACCTCGCGGAAGAGGGCCACCACCTGTTCGGGTGTGCGATCGGTTTCCCGTCCGGTGATGTCATTGCCGAGGAAGAAAACGTAGGCTCGCGGGTTGTGGGCGGCGATGAGGCGGTCGGCGAAGACGACAACGTCCGTCCAATTCGATCCGCCGAAGCCGCGCTGAATCGGACGGTAGGGCGCCATGCCTTCGGCCATATCCTTCCAGAGGCGGATGCTCGAGCTGCCAATGAAGAGGATGGAGTCAGGGCCATGGGTCTCGGTGCGGTCGAGGGCCTCGAGGGCGGTGATCTCCTTTTCCCAGCGCTCGAGCGACGCGGCGCGCCGGGCTTCGGTGACAAGCGGTTGGCCGCCGAGACCTGCGGCGAGAAAGAACAGGGACAGGGCGGGGAGGAAGGGGCGAAGTTTCACGCCGGAGTCGTATCCGCTCGCTCGGACGCGGGAAAGCCTGTTTCCATCGAACCGGTTGCATCACCCGTCTTTCGACGACGGGGTCGGTAAACGGGCGAGGATGGCCTTGACCGGTTCGGAGAGGCGGCCGCGCTGCCAGGCGACCAACAGGTCCCAGCGCGCCTGGCAGTCGCGCAGCGGCTTGAAGACGACGCCGGGAACGCGCAGGCCGCGCGCGTAATGCGGGATGAGCCCCACCGCGCCCTCGCTGACGACAGTCGCGAGGCCGTGCGCGAGGCTGTCCGCGTCGCCGACGAACTTCGGGCGAAAGCCGGCGCCGCGGCAGAGTTTGACGATCCAGCGGTTGTGGCCGGGCAGATCACGGTCCGGCGCCCCGACAAAGGGATCGGTGCGCAGGTCGCCGAGCCGGACGTCCTTGCCCGCGGCGAGCGGATGCGTGTCGGAGAGCGCGACAAGGGCCGGCAGCGAGGCGATCCGCCGGACATAGAACTCCCGCGCGATGAAGCGTCCGGGATCGCCGATGAAGGCGAGGTCGATCTCACCACGGCGAAGGGCCTCGATCTGTTCGCCAGGCGACAGGTCGAGCAGCCGCACCTTGATTTCCGGGTGCTCCTTGCGCAGCGCGGCGAGGGCGGGATGGAGGAACTCGGCCGCGGCAGACGGCATGTAACCCACGCGCAGCGCGGCGCTCTGGCCGCGGGCGCGCCGGCGGACTTCGGCTAGGGCGTGGTCGAATCTCTCCACGAGCGGTTTCATGCCCGCGAGCAGCGTGTGGCCCGCGGCGGTGAGCGCGACGCCGGTGGCGCTGCGTTCGAGCAGGGCTCCGCCGGCCTCGTGTTCGAGGGCGCGCATCTGCCGGGTGAGGGTCGATTGCGAAACCCGCAGGCGTTCGGCGGCGCGATTGAGGCTGCCGTGCTCGACAACGGCGAAAAAGGAGCGGAGGAGGTCGAGATTCACGGAGCGAGGTTATGCGCCGCACGCATGACGGCAAGCCGCTCCGCGCAGTAGGCAGGGACGGCGGACCGGCGTATGATGACGCCATGAAATCCGTATCGAAACTCTCCCGCATCGCCGGACTCACTGCCGGTCTCCTGCTGGCCGGCACGCTCGGGCTCTGGGCGTTCACCGGGGCGAGCCTCGGCTGGACCAAGACCAGCCGCGTCACGATGCACCACGACGACGTCACGGGCATCGATTATCCGGTGCACCAGCCGGCGTTCGTCGCCGGCGTCGAGGTGCTCGCGATCGGGGTGGCCGCGGCCCTCGCCTTTGCCGGGACGGCGATGGCGACCCGGCGTGTCCGACCGGCCCGCTCCTGACTCCTTTTCAACCCAACAGTCCACAACCTCCCAACAATAGCATTCTCATGACTACGCACGTTTCTCTCCTTCAATTCGCCGCGGCCTCCGCCGGCCTCTTCGCACTCTCGCTCCAGGCGGCCCCACAGTCCTTCGATTTCAAGGACCCTAAGGGCGTCAACAACGTCCAGTTCTCCCTCGACGCTCCGCTCGAGTCCATCACCGGCACGGGCAACGGCATCGCGGGGACGATCGTCTTCGATCCGGCGAATCCCGCCGCGACGCGCGGACGCATCGTGCTCGAGGCGGCCTCGCTCACCGTGGGCAATCCCGTGATGCGGGAGCACCTGCAGGGCGACAGCTGGCTCGCGGTGGCCACGCACCCCGAGATCGTCTTCGAGGCGACGGGCGCGGCCAACGTGCGCACCGAAGGCGGCCGCACGACAGCCGACGTGAGCGGCCGGCTCACGGTCAAGGGCGTCACGCGCGAGGTCGTCGTTCCGGTGTCCTTTACCTACCTGCCGGACCGGCTGGGCGCCCGCGTGGGCGACCCGAAGGTCCAGGGCGACCTGCTGGTCGTCCGCACGAGCTTCTCGATCGACCGGAGCGCCTACGGCATCCAGCCGGGGCAGAACACCGACAAGGTCGCGGAAACCATCGAACTTTCCCTGAGCATTGCGGGCGCAGCTCCGCGCAGCTGAGCGCCACGCGGCCCGTCTCCTTTCAACGTTCTACGTAGGAATCTTATGAATACAAAAATCAAGATCGTCTTCCACAGCCTGTACGGTCACGTCCATCAGCTCGCCGAGGCCATCGCCGCGGGTGCCCGCGAGGTGCCCGGAACCGAGGTCGAGGTCCTGCAGGTGCCCGAGACCCTCTCCGAAGAGATCCTCGGCAAGATGGGTGCGCTCGAGGCGAAGAAAGCCTTCGCCCGCGTGCCGGTGGCCGACCCGAAGACCCTGGGCGACGCCGACGCGATTCTGTTCGGCTCCGGCACGCGTTTCGGGAGCGCCTCGGCGCAGATGCAGGCCTTCTTCGATGCGACCGGCGGGCTCTGGGCCAAGGGTGCGCTCATCGGCAAGGTCGGCGGCGTCTTCACGTCGACCGCAACGCAGCACGGCGGCCAGGAGACGACGCTGACGAGCATGCAGACCTTCCTCTTCCACCACGGCATGGTCGTGGTCGGCGTGCCGTATGCCGCGCAGGAGCAGACCGCCATGCACGAGATCACCGGCGGATCGCCCTACGGCTCGACGACGATCGCCGGATCCCAGGGTGAGCGGAGCCCGAGCGGGAACGAACTGGCGATCGCGCGCTTCCAAGGGCGGCACACCGCGATGATCGCCGCCAAGCTGAAGGGCAAGTGAACGGGCCGCAGCCGCAGGTTTCACGACAAGACCAGGCAAGGCCAGGTGCACAGCGCGGCGCCGTCGCAAACACGACTCGATCAACAGGATTGGGCCACAAAGAGGCGCAAAAGGCGCAAGAGCTTCGGAGATCCCGACCGCTTGTTTTTGAGCTTTTTGCGCCTCTTTGTGGCCAATCACATTTCCTCGCGGAGGAACAAGATTCACCAAGCATGTAGTACAGAGTGCACGGAGCACACACAGAGGCAGCGGGAGGCCACACGGCGTGCGGGGATTTTACAGCGGATGCCCATCGACCCAACACTACGTCGAAAGTTCGGTTCGGAAGATTTCTCCTCTGTGGCCTCTGGGTCGGAGCTCAGTGCCCTCTGTGATCCAAGAAGAATCATGATCGGTGATGTGAAAGATGCCGGCTAGTCCTGCAGCAGCGCCTTCAAGTCGGCGAGGTTGAGCTTCGCCGAGGCGTCGTCGCTGGCCTCGAAGACGTCGGCGAGCAGGGTGCGTTTCTCCTCCTGCAGCGCGAGCACCTTTTCCTCGACGGTGCCGCTGCAAATCAACTTGTAGCTCGTGACCATGCGGGTCTGGCCGATGCGGTGGGCGCGGTCGGTGGCCTGCGCCTCGACGGCGGGATTCCACCACGGGTCGAGGTGCACGACGACGTCGGCCGCGGTGAGGTTGAGCCCGGTGCCGCCGGCCTTGAGGGAGAGGAGAAAGACCGGCGGGCCGTCCGCGGCCTGGAAGCGGTCGACTTCCGCCTGCCGGGCCCGCGCAGGCATCGAACCGTCGAGGTAGCAATGGTCGACGCCGTCCGCCGTCAGTTCGGCGCGAATCAGGGCGAGCAGGGAGGTGAACTGAGAGAAGACGAGCAGGCGGTGGCCCTCGTCGAGGGCTTCGTCGAGCAGTTCGCGGAAGGCGCCGAGCTTGGCGGAGGCTTCGGGCGGCGAGTCCGGCGCAACGAGGCGCGGATCGCAGCAGATCTGACGCAGGCGGAGCAGTTGGGTGAGGGTGGCGAGACGGAGCGCGCCTTCGCCGGCGCCGCCGGCGGCGAGGTCGAGCAGGGCGCGCTCGGACTCCTCCTGTTTCGCCCGGTAGAGCGCGGCCTGGGCGGCGGTCGGTTCGCAGTAGACGACCTGCTCCTGCTTGGGCGGCAGCTCCGGGGCGACGCCGAGTTTCGTGCGGCGCAGAATGTAGGGGGCGGTCTGCGCGCGCAGACGTTCGTCGTACCAGGCGCGCTCGTCGCCGCGGAGGCCGGAGGGCAGGCGGGCGACGAGGCCGGGCATGAGGAATTCGAAGAGCGAACGCAGGTCGTCGAGCGAGTTCTCGAGCGGCGTGCCGGTGAGCAGGAAACGCCCGCGGGCGCGCAGCGAGCGCAGCGCCTGGGCGTTGCGGCTGCGGCGATTCTTGATGTGCTGGGCCTCGTCGCCGATCACGCAGGCGAAGGCGTACGTCTCGAAGCGCTCATGATCGCGGGCGAGGGTGCCGTACGAGGTGATGACGAGGTCATGGCGGGCGAGTTCGTCAACGGTTTCGAGGCGGCGTTCCCCGTGGTGGACGAAGACGCGGAGTGCGGGGGCGAAGCGGGCGGTCTCCCGGCGCCAGTTCTCGACGAGCGAAGCCGGGCAGACGACGAGCGAGGCGGGGGCATCCGGCGTCCTGGCGCGCACGGCGGAGAGGAGCGCGATGGCCTGGAGCGTTTTGCCGAGGCCCATTTCGTCGGCGAGCACGCCGCCGAGATCGTGGTTCCAGAGGTGCCAGAGCCAGGCGACGCCGAGGCGCTGGTAGGGGCGCAGCTTCGCGTCGAGGACGGCGGGGACGGGCGCCGGGGCGAGGCGTTCCGCGTGGCGCAGGGCCTCGGCGCGGGCGCGCCAGGTCTCCGGCGGATTGAACCCCGGGGAGAGTTCGGCAAGCAGGTCGCCGACCTCGGCGACGCGGGCGCGGGCAATGCGATGGGTGCGGCGGGCCGGGGTGCCTGCCCCGGGCTCGCCGGCCAGGGCGCGCTGGGCGGAGACGACCCGCTCGACGGTGTCGCGATCCAGCAGATACACGGCCTCGCCGTCCTCGACGTATCCACGGCCCGACGACACGGCGGCGAGCACCTCGGCCTCGCCGGCGCAGCCGGCGCCGAGGCCGACCGTCACGCGGTAGTCGTCGCCGTCGGGCCGGGCCTCGGCCACGATTTCGGCGTTCCGGAGCCGGGCGGTGTTGCGCTCGAAGTTGGCGGTGAACCCGGCGTGGAACTCCTCGCGCAAGGCGCGGCCGTGGGCGGCGAGAAAGTTGAGCACCTTGTGGCGGTCGCGCAGCCACCATTTCCGGTTGGAGGGCTCGAGCATGAAGCCGTGGCCTTTCACGAGGTCGAGGGCGGCGGCGTAGCCGGCGGATTCGCGCGAAGGCAGGGTGAGGGCGAGGTAGTGCTCGCTGCCGTCGACCATGAGCGGGGTGAGCGCCGGGCGCGGCGTGGGACTGACGGGGGAAGGGCGGATGGGGGGCGCGGAAGGCGCCGGGGCGGGGATCGGCTGGGCAGGACCGAGGTGCTCGGACACGCCCCGCAGGATCGGTCCGACCCAAAGCAGCGGACGTTCGGGGGCGTCGAGGCGGAAGAAGACCGGCAGGCCCCGGGCCGCCGCGACAAGCTCGCGGAATTGAGCGCGACTCAATTGCAGGAAGAGGGTTGGGACCGGTTTCGCGCCGAGACGTTGCAGCAAGGCGAGCGCGGGCAGGAAGGCTTCGGCGGGGGGCCGGGACAGGTCCAGCTCCACCTTTACCGGCACCGCATCGCGGCCGGCGGCGGCTTCGAGATTGGGCGGGAGCAGGAAACGCAGCATCGGCGCGCAACGCACCCCGCGAACGCACTCGACGCGAGGCGAAAATACCGGAATAAAAACGAACGTGCCCACATCCCACGGACAGAACATGACGAGTCCGGTCTTCACCCAGTTGGTGGACGCCCATTATGGGTCGCTCTATCGCTTCGCGCTCAGCCTGGCGCGAAGCGAGGCGGATGCATGCGACCTCGTGCAGCAAACGTTCTACATTTGGGCAACCAAAGGGGCGGCGCTGCGCGACGCGGCGAAGGCGAAGACTTGGTTGTTCACGACGCTTTACCGCGAGTTCCTGCGGGGTCGACGGCGCGACGGGCGCGTGACGGCCCTGGAGGATCTGGCGCCGGCGGAGCAGGAGGTGCCGGACGAAAGTGTGGATCATGTGCGCCGTCTGGACGGCGTGCAGGTCGTGGAAATGCTCCAGCAGGTGGACGAAGTGTTCCGGGCGCCGCTGACGCTTTTTTATCTGGAGGATTTGTCGTACCAAGAGATCGCAGCAACGTTGGAGGTGCCGGTCGGCACCGTGATGTCCCGGCTGTCCCGCGGAAAAGCCCAGTTGCGGGCGGCCTTGGCCCGCGGAGCGTCTGGTGCGACGCCCAAGGTCGTGCCTTTTACCCCGGAGAGGAAAAGTTCAGCGTCATGACGAACGAGCAGGCAAAATTCATGCTTCGGGCCTACCGGTCCGGCGGCCAGGACGCCGCCGACCCGGCTTTTGCCGAGGTGCTTGCGCAGGCCTCGCGGGATCCTGCGCTCAAGGTCTGGCTCGAAAGGGAGCAGGCGTTCGATGCGACGATCGGTGGGAAGCTTCGCTCAGTGGCGCCGCCCGCCGGGCTCAGGGAATCGATCCTCGCCGGCGCGAAGGCCAGCCGTCCGGTTCCTCGTTGGCAGCGCGCGAGCACATGGATGGCGATGGCCGCCTCGATCGCGCTCGCGTTCGGCTTGTTCTGGGCGGTGCCGCGCAACGCCTCGGCGGCCGCGAGTGTGGACGAGCTTGCACGGTTTGCCCTGAAGGAGCTTTCCCTCCCGGGCCATCCACGCGGCCAACCTCTGGCCGAACTCGGTGCCTTCGGTCATTGGTTGGGCGATGCGGCGAACCGTCTTGGTGGAAGCCTGCCGGTCAACCTGGGCGAATTGCGAAGCAACAACTGCCGCGTTGTCACGGTGGCCGGGCGGGAAGTTTTCGAGATCTGCTTCCGCCGCGACACATGGTACCACCTTTACATTGCCCGACGGAGCGACTTCGGGTGTCAGGAAGCGGAGTACGCTCCCATGTACCGGGAGCAAGGCGCCTTGGCTTCCTGCACATGGGTGGACGATGACCATGTCTACGTATTGGTCAGCCGTTCCGGTTTGGACGCGGTCAAACGGGTACTCTGATCCGCCGAGACGGCGACGGACTGCGTAGCGCGGGGATTCGCCTATTGCTGGCGAAAAACGTTATTTCGTTGTGTGCTAGGCGATTAGGTGACGCAAGTTTTCTGAATAATTTGTCAATAAGTTCCCCGAACCAACGGGGACCGCGGGGGTCTAGGCGCGTCTGGCTCATTCCGCACGCTCATCGTCGTCCGCGAGGACGGGGCAGGAAAGCGTTACTGAAACCGAAAGGACTTAGTAGATGCCTCTCTTGTCTGGGTTGAGGGCGCTGTTGGAGTCGGGCTCCTACTATGAAGGCAATACTACTGACCCTCGTCCTCGGGTTTCTCGCTTCCGTGGCTTCCGCTTCGGATCGGTGGGAGACCTTGCAGGCGATCCACTGGGTGGAAAACCCGACCGAGTCCACCCGGCCGGGGCCTCGCGGTGAACTCGGGGCCTACCAGTTCCGTCGCTCGACCTGGCACATGCACACAAAGGAGCCTTTCCATTTGGCGAACCATCGGGCCACGGCCGACAAAATTGCGGTCGCGCATTATGAATGGTTGCGTCAGGGCCTGATTCGGAATGGGATCAACCCCTCTCCTTACAACATCGCTCTGGCTTGGAATGCCGGACTGACCGCTGTGGTGAAAGGCAGGATCCCCTCCGCCACCCGCAACTACGCCAGCCGGGTCAACAATCTGGTGGGCGACTTGAAAGCGAGGCAGCTGGCTTCGGCCCGTTAACTTTCGAACCAGTCATCTGGTCTTACGAGGCGCGACCCTATGATGGGGGTCGCGCCTTTTCCTTTCCGGCGATGCCGGTCAGGGAGCGACGCGCTGCGGGCCACTGTGCGCTTGCCGCGCATGGGGCGGTGAGACGTAGTCCGGAGCATGTCGACGCCCAAACGCACACCGCTCCACGCCTTTCACGTCGCCCACGGCGGGCGCCTGGTCGATTTCGCCGGTTGGGAGATGCCTGTCCAATACCGCAGCATCCTCGAGGAGCACAAGGCCGTGCGCCGGGCGGCCGGGCTCTTCGACGTGAGCCACATGGGCGAGGTCGACGTGCGCGGGCCGGACGCGGAGGCGTTTCTCAACCATCTGGTCACAAACGACGTTTCCAAGCTTTACCCCGGTCGCGTGCTGTATTCGCCGATGTGCGACCCGCAGGGAGGGGTGGTGGACGACCTGTTGGTTTACATGCGGGCGCCGCAGGACTACTTTCTTTGCATCAACGCGGGCAACATCGACAAGGACGTCGCCTGGATGCGCGATGCGGCGAAAGGTTTCGATGTCACCGTAACCGACCGGAGCGCCGACTATGCGCTGCTCGCCGTGCAGGGACCGCGTGCCGCCGGGATCGTGCAGGCCCTGACGGGGGCCAAGCTCGACGGGATCCGCTACTACCATTATGGCGAGGCCACGGTCGCGGGCGTTCATTGCCTCGCGAGTCGCACCGGGTACACGGGCGAGGACGGGTTCGAGCTCTATCATGCGGCCGCCGATGCGCCGGCTCTGGCCGAGGCCTTGCTCGCGCAGGGAAAGGCTGACGGACTCGAACTCGCCGGACTGGGCGCGCGCGACAGCCTGCGACTCGAGGCGGGCTTCCCGCTCTATGGACACGAGTTGTCCGCCGAGATCTCGCCGCTTGCGGCCGGGCTCAGCTGGACCGTCAAGCTGGACAAGCCCGGCGGCTTTGTCGGACGCGACGCGCTGGCTGCGGAAAAGGCCGCCGGACCGACGCGGAAGGTGGTGTATTTCAAGACGGGCGACCGCCGCATCGTCCGTGCGGATACACCCGTGCTGGACGAGCACGGAGGGACGGTCGGGCGCGTGTTGTCGGGCACGCTTTCGCCGCTGCTCAACGAGGCGATCGGTTCGGCCCTCGTACCCGCCGCCGGCGCGAACGCGCCCCTGTGCGCCGACATTCGCGGCGCAAAAGTGAACTTGCAGCTGGTCAAACCTCCGTTCGTCGAACTAAAGAAGGCCGCAACATGAGCAGCGTCCCCGCCGATCTTCGTTACGCCAAGTCCCACGAATGGGTTCGAGCCGAGGCCGACGGCACGGCGCGGATCGGCATCACGGACTACGCCCAGAGCAGCCTTGGAGACATTACGTACGTGCAGACGCCGAAGGTCGGCGCGACCCTCGCTGCCGGCCAGACCTTCGGGGTCGTTGAGTCCGTGAAGGCGGCCTCCGACCTCTACGCGCCGGTGGCGTTCACCGTGCTTGAGGTGAATGCGGCGTTGGAGGCGGCTCCGGAGACGGTGAACCGTTCGCCCTACGAGGAGGGTTGGATGATCAAGGTGAGACTTGCGGATCCCGCCGAACTTGCCGTCTTGCTCGACGCCGCCGGCTACTCGGCCGCCATCGCCTGAGCCCCCGGCCGGGGGCGGGTTGCCCGTTGCGCCTGCCGACGCGGGCTCGCATCAATTGTTTGCATGAATCCGGGCGTGGCGTGCCCCATGCTGCCCGGTCGGAAGATGATCCCCGGTACAAAGAGCAACCGAGCGACCGCCGCAAGGCGTCCGGCGGTTGTCGGCTCGCTTTGCCCGCACGTTTCTGCGACAAAGATCCTGAGCTCGCGGGAATTTTCTTCGCGTCGTCCGGGTCCTACTTCGTAACGCCCGGACCCCGGCGGGCGTCTCGTCTCCTGCTTCTTTCCATGGCAATCTCGAAATTTATCCCCGCCGCCGCGCTCGCCGTCGCATTTGCCTTCGGCGGTTGCGCCAAAAACGACGCCCCGCAAGGCACGCAAGCCGGAGGAGGCGCGCCCAAGGGGGGCGGAGGTCGGGGGGGCAATCAAATCCAGGCCGTCGAGGTCATCCCGGTGCTGCGCCGGGACCTCGTCGAAAGCCTGACGGTGGTGGGCTCGCTCGCCCCCAACGAGTCCGCCGAAATCCGTCCGGAAGGACCGGGCCTGGTCCGCGGAATCTTTTTCGAGGAAGGTCAGAAAGTGAAACGAGGCGATCTCCTTGTTAAGATCGACGACTCCGAGCTCCTCGCACAGTACGCGCAGGTGGAGGCGCGGTTCAAGCTGGCCGAGCTGAACGTCGCCCGCAGCGAAAGCCTTTCGGAGTCGCGCACCATTCCCCAGTCCGAGGCCGACCGGGCGCGATCGGAATTCGCGTCCGCCCGGGCGGAACTCTCGCTGCTCCGGTTACGCCTGGAAAAGACGGAAGTGCGCGCCCCCTTCGACGGCGTGATCGGTTCGCGGACGATTTCGGCGGGCGACTACGTGACCACGAACACGATTCTCACCACCCTTAACGATTTGAGCCAGATCAAGGTCACCTTCCAGGTGCCGGAACGGTTTCTCGCGACCGTGCGCAACGGCAGCGACTTCCTGCTCAAGTCCGGGTCGATGGACGCCTCGCGGCCCGTGGGCGGAAAAGTCTACTTCGTGAGCGCCGTGATCGACCGCGCCACCCGTTCGAGCGAGGTCAAGGGCATCGTGGCGGACCCGCCGGCGATTCTCCGTCCGGGCATGTTCGCCAATGTCGAACTGGTGCTCGATGTGCGCAAGGGCGCGCTCACCGTGCCCGAAGGGGCGATCCTGACGACCTCCGCCGGTTCCCAGGTGATCGTGGCCGACGCCTCCGCCGGCGAGCCGGTGGCGAAGTTCGTGCCGGTGCGGCTGGGGCTCCGTTCGCGCGGTTTTGTGGAAATCTCGCCGCTCGAAGGTGCGATCGAGGAAGGGCAGATGGTCGTGGCCTCGGGTGTGGGCGGGCTGATCCTTTACCCGGGCATCAGGCTGCAGACGAAACCTCTGCGCAGCGAATTCGTGCCCAAGGAGACCTGAGCCATGATCCTCTCCGACCTTTCCATCAAGCGGCCGGTCGTCTGCCTGGTCGCCTCCATTCTCATCGTCCTCGTCGGCGTGCTCGCCTTCCTGCGCCTGCCGGTGCGCGAGTACCCGAGCACGGACTCGCCGATCGTCTCGGTGCAGGCCTCGTATCCGGGGGCGTCGGCGGAGGTGATCGAGTCCAAGGTCACCGAGCCGCTCGAAAAGGAGATCGCGACCATCGACGGCATCCGCGTGATCCGTTCGACCTCGTCGCAGCAGAGCGCACGGATCTCGATTGAGTTCGACCTGAGCCGGAACATCGACGAGGCGGCGAACGATGTGCGCGACCGCGTGTCCCGCGCGCGCGGGCGGCTGCCGCAGGAGGTCGAGAATGTCGAGGTGAGCAAGGCGGATGCGGACTCCAGCCCGATCATGTCGCTGTCCTTCAACTCCGATCGCTTCAACCGCCTCGAGTTGACGGAGATTGTTGACCGCATCGCCCTCCAGCGCCTGCAGACGGTGCCGGGCGTCGGTGCGGTGGAATTGCGCGGCCGCCGCTATGCGATGCGCCTGTGGGTGGACAGCGACAAGCTGGCGGCCTACGGCCTGACCGTCACCGACGTGCAGACGGCGCTGCGCCAGCAGAATGTCGACCTGCCCAGCGGCCGTATCGAGTCGCTTGCGCGCGAGTTCCCCGTGCGGCTCCAGGGCAGCATGGCCAACCCGGTCGATTACGAGAACCTCGTGCTGGCCACGCGTGGCGATTACCAGGTGAAGTTCTCCGACGTGGGCCGGGTGGAGCTCGGCTCCTCCGACTACCGGAGCGAGACGTATTTCAAGGGCCGCCCGACCGTCGGCGTCTCGATCATCCGCCAGGCGACCTCGAACATGCTCGACGTCGCCAATGGGATCAAGGCGCTCATCCCCATCATCCAGGCCGACATGCCCGAAGGCGTGTCAGTGAATGTCGGATACGACACGAGCGTCTTCGTCGAACGTTCGGTGCGGGAGGTGTACCACACCCTTTGGCAGGCGGCCATCCTGGTCATCCTGATGATCTTCCTTTTCCTGCGCGACTGGCGGGCGACCTTGATTCCACTCGTGGCAATTCCCGTCTCGATCATCGGTTCGTTCGCGATGATGGGCGTGCTCGGCTTCTCGATCAACGTCCTGACCCTGCTGGCGCTCGTGCTGGCCGTCGGTCTCGTCGTGGACGACGCGATCGTGATGCTCGAGAACATCTACCGGCGGATCGAGGAGGGCGAGGAGCCGATTCATGCCGCGGTGCGCGGTGCCCGCCAGGTGGCCTTCGCGATCATCGCGACCACGCTCACACTGGCGGCCGTGTTTCTGCCGGTGGCCTTCCAGAAGGGGCAGACCGGCCGTTTGTTCTACGAGTTCGGCATCACGCTGGCGGTGTCGGTCCTCGTGTCGTCCTTCGTGGCGCTCACGCTGACGCCGATGCTGTGTTCGCGCATCCTCCGGGCCAAGATCGTCGGCGGACGCGCGAAGCACGGCTGGTTCTACGAAAAGACCGAGCCGTTCTTCGAGTTCATCAACCGCGTCTTCGAGCGTATGCTGCGCTTCACGCTGAGGATTCCGTACGTGGTGCTCGGGGCCGCCCTCCTGTTCTCCGCGGCCGGGTACTATTTCTACGGCAAGCTCCAGAAGGAGCTCACGCCGCTCGAGGATCGCGGCATTTTCACCGTGAGTTTCATTGCGCCGGTCGGTTCCACGCCGGAGTACAACCGCATTTATTCCTACGAACTGGAGCAGCAGATCCTCGCGGTTCCCGAGACCGACCGCACCTTCCACCGCACGGGCGACGGCCGCGCCTTCATTTTCTCGACCCTGTCCCTGTGGGAGGATCGCGAGCGCAAGACGCAGGAGATCGTCGCCAGCCTGCGCACGAAGTTTGCCAGCGAGAACACCGGCGGTCAGGTCAACGTCTCGCCGGTGCGACCGTTCGGCGGCGGCCGGCGGAGTTCGAGTGCGGGCGGCGTCGAGATGGTCATGCAGGGCGCGGAATTCGGGGAGCTTCAGCGGATCGGCCAGGAACTGCTGCAAAAGCTGCGGCAGAGCGACACGCTGATCCAGCCCCGCGTCGACCCGTCGCCGACCATGCCCCAGCTCGATGTCCGCATCGACCGGGCGCGCGCGGCCGACCTCAAGGTGCCGATCGCCGATATCGCCGCCACGCTCGAGACCATGCTCGGCGGCCGCCGGGTCACCCAGTTCCAGCGCGGCAACCAGCAGTACGACGTGCTCGTGCAGGTGGAGGATGCGAACCGTTCCACGCCCTACGACCTGGCCCGCCTGTATGTGAAATCCCAGGACGGGCACCTCGTGCAGCTGAGCAACCTCGTGACCTACGAGGAGGGGCTTGTGCCGGAGAGTTTCCCGCACTTCAACCGCCTGCGTTCCGTGACCGTCTCGGCCCAGCTCGTGCCGGGCAAGACCCTCGGCGACGGCGTCGCCCATCTGGAGGAACTCGTGAAGCCGCTGCTGCCCCCGGGCTACGCCTACACGTGGGACGGGGAGACGCGCGAGTTCGTCGAAAGCGGCAACGACACCATCATCCTCTTCGGCCTCGCGCTGCTCTTCACCTTCCTGATTCTCGCGGCCCAGTTCGAGTCGTGGGTGCACCCGATCACGATCTTCACCGGTGTGGCCATCGCGATCTCCGGCGGCATCATGGTGCTGTATTGCACGCGCTTCTGGGGGGTGGCGATGACCGACAACATCTTCTCGCGGTTCGGCCTGATCATGTTGATCGGTCTCGTGGCGAAAAACGGCATCCTCATCGTTGAATTTGCGAACCAGCTCCAGGTGCAGGGGAAAAACGCCTTCGATGCGGCCTTCGGCGCCGCCACGCTGCGCTTCCGGCCCATCTTGATGACGTCGATCTCGACCATCCTCGGTGCGGTGCCGATCGCCTTCGCGACGGGTGCCGGCGCGGAGACGCGCAACCCGATGGGCATCGTCATCGTCGGCGGACTCACGATCTCGACCTTCCTGACGCTCTTCGTGATCCCGATCTTCTACATTCTTGCGGACAAGATCGTCTTCAAGCTGACCGGTCACTCCAGCACGCACGGCCTGAAGCGCGCCGAGGAGATCGACCGCGAGGTGCGCGACACCTCGCCGGATGTGCACGGCGAGCCGGTGCTTGCGAAGTGATTCGCCGGCGACGGTCCACGAAGCCGGCCGGTCCAAGACAAAAAAACGCCGTCCCGGAAGGGACGGCGTCTTTGCACTGCGGCGATCTCGTTCTGCTCAGGCGCTCTTCGCGGCCTTGGCGGCCTTCTGGCGCTCGCCGTTGTTGAGAATGCGCTTGCGCAGGCGGAGGCTCTTCGGCGTGACCTCGAGAAACTCGTCGGCGGCGATGTACTCGATGGCGCGCTCGAGCGACATCTTCGTTGGCGGCGTGAGGCCGGCGGCGACGCCTTCGCCCTGGGAACGGAAGTTGGTGAGCTTCTTTTCGCGGACGGCGTTGCAGGCGATGTCCTCGTTGCGCGGATTCTCGCCGACGATCATGCCCTCGTAGACCGCCTCGCCGGGCCCGACGAAGAGCTTGCCGCGCTCCTGGACCATGAGGAGGGCGTAGGTCGTGGTGATGCCGGCCTCGGTGGCGATGAGTGTGCCGGTCAGGCGGGTGAGCACCTCGCCCGCGTAGGGGCCGTACTCCTTGAAGAGATGGCTGGTGACGCCGCGACCGCTGGTCTGGTTGACCACATCGATCTCGAAGCCGATCAGGCCGCGCGTGGTGATGGTCGCCTCGATCATCGTGGAGTGGCCGAGCTTCTCCATGTTGGTGAGCTGGCCCTTGCGGTTGGCGAGGTTCTGCATGACGCCGCCGACGCACTCGTCGGGCACCTCGACCCAGACGGTCTCGTAGGGCTCCATGCGCACGCCGTCGACGATCTTCTCGATCACAGTCGGGCGGGAGACGAGCAGTTCGAAGCCCTCGCGGCGCATGGTCTCGACAAGCACGGCGACCTGCATGGCGCCGCGGGCCTTGACGTTGAAGACGCCGGCCTTGTCGCTGTCCTCGACCGAGATGGAGACGTTGGTCTTGAGTTCGCGGTAGAGGCGTTCGCGCAGCTGGCGCGAGGTGACGAGCTTGCCCTCCTGGCCGACGAGCGGGCCGTCGTTGACGCAGAACTGCATCTCGAGGGTGGGCGGGTCGATCTGCGTGAAGGGCAGGGCGTGGGCGTCCTCGGCGATCGCGAGCGTGTCGCCGATGTCGACGTCCTCGAAGCCGGCGAGTCCCACGATGTTGCCGGCGACGGCGAATTCGGTCTCGCGGGTGCCGAGGCCGGTGAACTCGAAAACCTTGCTGATCTTGGCGCGCACGCGCTTGCCGCCCTCGGAGTGGCGGAGCACGAAGACCGGGTCGCCGACCTTGACGGTGCCGCCGAGGATCTTGCCGACGGCGATGCGACCGACGTAGTCGCTCCAATCGATGTTGGAGACGAGCATGTGGAAGGGGTCGTCGGGCTTGGCGAAGGGCGGCGGGATGTGTTCGAGGATGGTCTCGAAGAGCGGCGTCATGTCCTTCTTCTCGTCGTCGAGCTTGTACATCATGTAGCCGTCGCGGCCCGAGCCGTACACCACCGGGGCGTCGAACTGCTCGTCGTCGGCGTTGAGCTCGAGCAGGAGCTCGAGCACCTTGTCGTACATCTTCTTCGGGTCGGCGTTGTCGCGGTCGATCTTGTTGATGACGATCACGACTTTCAGGCCGTGTCCAAGGGCCTTGCGGAGCACGAAACGCGTCTGGGCCTGGGGGCCGTCGTAGGCATCGACGACGAGCAGCACGCCGTCGACCATGCGCAGGGCGCGCTCGACCTCGCCGCCGAAGTCGGCGTGGCCGGGCGTGTCGAGGATGTTGACGATCTTGCCCTTCCAATGGACGGAGGTGTTCTTCGCCTTGATCGTGATGCCCTTTTCCTTTTCGAGGTCCATGGAATCCATGGCACGTTCCTCGACGTGCTGGTTGGCGCGGTAAACGCCACCTTCCTTCAACAGCTGATCCACAAGCGTGGTCTTGCCGTGGTCAACGTGGGCAATGATGGCGATGTTACGGATGTTCTGATTCATGGCACAAAGGCAGTGGACTGCGGGAAAAAGGGTGCAAACGTGCCGCCCGGCGAGGGCGATGGCAAGGAGGAAGGTCCCGGCGTGCCAACGGGGCGCAAAAAAGCCGCGTGTCGCGGGACACGCGGCCGGAAAGGGAGGCCGAAGGGTCTGCGCTCGTCGTTCAGCCCTTGGGGGCGGCGCCGGCGATGGCAAGCGAGAGCTTGATCTCGTTGCCAACGGTGTCGAGGCGCTGGCCGGGCTGGATGCCGAAGTCGTCGCGCGTGATGGAGAATTCGGCGCGAAGCACGAGAAGGTCGCCCTTGGCATTGGGCTGACGGCGCGAGAGGGCATCCGGCAGGTGGGAGATTTTCACGGGCACGGTGATCTCCTTGGTGATCCCGCGCAGGGTGAACTTGCCCGTGACGTCGGCGGTGGTTTCGGCCCCGCTGGTCTTCACGTTGCCCAGCTTCGTGACTTCGAAAGTGATTTCCGGAAACTTGGCGACGTCGATCCACTGGGGGCTGTGGAGGTGCTCCTGCATGCGCGTGTTGGGCAGGCGCAGGGAGTCGGCGGCGACGACGATCCGCCCGGTGGTGGCGGCGGGATTGGCGGGGTCGAAGAGGACGGTGCCGGTGACGCCGTTGGCAGTGCCGGACATCGATTCGAGCGGTGCGTCGAGGTCGAAGCGAACGTTGTTCACGCCCTTCGGATCCTTGAAGTCGAAGGAAGTCGGCGCGGCGGAGACCGCGCCGGCGAGGGCGAGGGAGGCTAGGAGGGAGGCGAGTGGTCGGGTCATGATTGCGGTTTCAGTTTCGAGTGGCGTCTCCGGAAAAGGAAGGAGACGCCGAAAAGGGAGGCGGAGGCGACGACGCTCGTGCCGAGGAATTCGATTCCTGGAACGAAGCGTTCCTCGTATTCGACATAGACGATGCCGGTGATGTCGTCGGTCTTCTCGACGGGCACGCGGTCCATGTTCCATCCGCGGTGAGCACCGTGGAGCGCCCAGTAGGTGAGCAGGGCCCCGAGCAGAAGGGCGGACAAGGCGCGGAGAACGAGGGGAAGGGAGCGTGTCATTGCCTGTACGGGCAGGGGAAGGGAGCGCAAGGTGCCGGCCGATGCAACCTGCGGCATCATTTTGACCGTCAACCTTCACAGAACGAGCATCGCGTCGCCGTAACTGAGAAAGCGGTAGTCCCGGGCGACAGCCTCGGCGTAAATCTCCTTGAGCCAGGCAATCCCGTCGGTCGAGCCGGGGGCGAGGAAGGCGGAGACGAGGCAGAGCAGGGTGGAGCGAGGCTGATGAAAATTCGTGATGAGCGCATCGACGCCGCGGAAGGACCGTGGCGGATAGATGTAAATCCCGGCCTCGGCGATATGCGGCGCGGGCAGGGGGTGCTCGTGGTTCGCGAGGAAGTCCTCGATCGAGCGCACGGAGGTGGTGCCGACGGCAAGGCGTCGTCCGGCCGGCGCGAAAAGAGCTCGCTGGGTTTCGACCGGCAGTTCGTAGAGCTCGCGATGAATCGGATGGTCCTCGACGTGGTCGGTCATGATCGGGCGGAAGGTCCCGAGGCCGACATGCAGGGTGATCTCGGCGGCGGCGACACCCTTGCCCTGCAGACTTTCGAGCAGGCCGGGCGTGAAGTGAAGGCCGGCGGTCGGAGCGGCGACAGCGACCTGACGCTCGCGATTCGCGTAAACGGTCTGGTAGCGCTCGAGGTCCCGGTCGCGTTCCGCGCCGGGGTCGGCGCGCGCGATGTAGGGTGGCAGGGGCACCTGGCCGAGCCGGTTGGCGATGGCGACGATGCCCTCGTCGCCAGGGGTGGCGAAACGCACGAGCGCGGCGCCGTCGGCTTCCTTGGCGAGCACGGAGCCCTCGAAGGCGTCCTCGCGGAAAAACGCGCTCCCGACCGGGAGCTTTTTTCCCGGGCGGAGCAGGCACCACCAGACGTTGGGGCCGTGGGCGGGATCGGGGCGAAGCAGGAAGCACTCGACGGTTCCGCCCGTGGCGCGTCGCGCGTGCAGGCGCGCGGGAAGGACGGCGGCGTTATTGCGGAAAAGGGTGTCTCCGGCCTGCAGGTAGTCGGGGAGGTCGGCAAAGGTCCGATGCTCGAGCGTACGGCGGGCGCGGTCGACAACGAGCAGGCGGGAGGCATCGCGGCGGGCGGCGGGAGTCTGCGCAATCAGGCGCTCGGGCAGCGGGTAATCGAAGAGCTCGGTGGGAAGCGGAGGCACGGGTGCGAAATGAAGGCTTGCGCTCTCCGGCAGGGCGAGTTTCTTCCGCTGTTCCTGCGACTGCCGATGTAGCTCAGTGGTAGAGCAGCGGTATCGTAAACCGCTGGTCGCCGGTTCAATCCCGGCCATCGGCTCCAGGCCCCCGCACGGTCCTGGCGGGCGAGGGACGTTCAGATCGGCTCGCTTTCGGCGGTCCAGACCACCAGCCAGCCGCTTTCGCTGTCCTCGTAGACGAGGGTCGAGGCTTCTGGCGTGCCGGGAACGACGAAATTGACCTGGGCGAGTTCGGTCGGGAGATCGTCGGAGGAGGCCTGTCGCCACGGCGACTGCACCAGCAGCACGGCGACGGCCGCGGCGGCGGCGAGCGGCAGGCCCACACGGACCCAGGACGGCCGAACCGGAGGCGTCGGGCGATGTCGCGCCGCCCGCACCTCCCGCCAGACCTCATCCGCGGCGGGAACGGTGACCGAACGGGCCGCTTCCGACCATGCTTCGAAGCCCGCATGCAGGTCTGCCTGGAGCCGCCGGCAGCCGGGGCAGCCGGCGAGGTGGGCGGGCAGCGCACCAGCCTCAGGCGGCGGCGGTCCGTCGCGCGAGGCGAGCAGCAGACGGCGGGCTTCGTTGCAGTTCATGGCGGGGGCGGGCGGAAGGACGTTCAGCGGCGATAGCTGTAGCTGCGGGACGAATACCCGTGGTTCGGGCGTTCGACCCAGACGCGTTCGGTGCGCCATTCGTAGCGGCCAGGGACGTGGTACCGGACCTTGCAGCCACGCTCGTATCGGGTGGTCCAATACCCGGGCACCCACACTTTCACGCGCACGGTGTCCCAGTAGCCGTGACCGCGGTGAGGTCCGCGATCGTACCGGTCGTAGTGGCTGCCGTGGCGGTGGGAGACCTCGACCGAGACCGAGGGTCCGTGGCGAGGGTGGGGGTGGCCGGGGCCGTCGAGCATCTTGCCGACGATGAGACCGCCGATGAAGCCACCGAGGGCGGCGGCGCCTTCCGAGCCGGCCCGGGCGGGGGCAGGGGTGACGACGAGGGCGGCGGCGGCGAACAGGGAGAGCAGGGTGATCGATTTCATGGTTCCTCCAAGGTTGGGTTTGTCCTTGGGACGAACGTCGCGGCGGAATTATTCATCGCGGAGTCGCGGCGTGCGGAAACCGCCATCCGCCACCCGCTTCGCCATCAGCGGCCGATAACGATGACGGCGTACACTTCGCCGTCGCCCTTGCGCGGACCACCGAGGACGGCGGGTACGCCTGCTCGCAGGGTGAGACCGGTCTGCATATGGACGCGGTCACCCTCCGACCAGGCGAGCTTCAGGCGAATGCCTGCGTTGGAGGTGCTTTCCGTCTCCAGTTCGAGGCGGTGTCCGGCACCGAGGGCGAGCGGAGCCTTGGCGGGGACGGCGAGCGAGACGGTGCCTTCGCCCACGTAACGATAGCTTTCGAAGCGAAGAATGCGGCGAAGGGTGGGCACGTAATCGGCGAGGCGGCGGTCGCTCTCGCCCTTTTCGTTGGAGGCGGTGACGAGAATGGCCCGCACGGTGGTCCGCTCGGCGGCGTGTGCGGAGGTGCCGGTGACGATGGCGAGCAGGGCGAAGGCGAGAAGGAGGCGGAAGGGTTTCATGGAGAATCTTTCAGTTTTTTCGCCAGCAGGCGGCGGGCATGGTGGAGGCGGGACATGACCGTGCCAATCGGAATGCCGGCGGCGCGGGCGATTTCGTCGTAGGAGAGTCCCTGGACCTCGCGGAGGGCGAGGATGGTGCGGTGCAGGGGCGGGAGGGACTCGAGGGCGCGGTTGAAGCGTTCGAGTCTCTCGTTGCGCTCGGCGTCGCCCCGGGTGGAGTCCTCCGTGACCGGCTCGGGGGGGGCGCGGTCTTCGTCGCCGGAGGCGAAGGGTAGAAAGCGGTCGTACCACCGGCGGCGTTTGCGCAGGTGGTCGAGGGAGCGCCGCACTGCGATCGGGTGGATCCAGGTCGTGAAGCGGGACTCGCCGCGATAGGTCGGGAGTTTTTTCCAGATGACGAGCCAGATATCCTGGCAAATGTCGCGGGCGTCGTGCTCGTGGCGGACGATCGAGTAGACCAGCCGGAAGATCCGTTCGTGGTGGGCCGTCACGATCGCCCCGAACGCATTCTCGTCGCCGTCCCGTGCGCGTTGCAGCAGGTCGGGATCGAGGTCCGGCGAGGCTGGGACGGATGTATCCACGGGTTGGAGCAGGGACCCGGCGGCGGGGCCGGCGGTTCCCTGCCGGGCGAAGCGGGTCTGTGGCAAACGGACACAAAAAACCCCGCGTCGCAAGACGCGGGGCGAAGGGGGGCGATGTCCGGAGGCTTACTTGCCGAGGCTTTTCCGCAGGTCGTCGAGCTGGCCGGCGGAGCCGAGCAGCTGGTTGCGGCTGGCGATGAACTTGGCGTATTCGGCCATGAAGATCTTGCCTGGCGGGCGGAAGTCGAAGTCGCCCGGCTTGTCGCGGAAGAATTCGCGGTGCACGCGCGTCCAGACGAGGCGGCCGTCGGTGTCGATGTTGATCTTGGTCACGCCGCGCTTGGCCGCGGGCAGGTACTCGTTCACGTCGACGCCCATGGAATCCTTGATCTGGCCGCCGGCGGCGTTGATGCGGGCAACCTCGTCCTGCGGGACGGAGGACGAGCCGTGCATGACGAGCGGGAAGCCCGGGAGGCGCGACTTGATCTTTTCCAGCACGTCGAAGTGGAGCGACTGCCTGCCCTTGAACTTGAAGGCGCCGTGGGAGGTGCCGATGGCGCAGGCGAGGGAGTCGCAGCCGGTGAGCTTGACGAACTGTTCGGCCTCGGCCGGATCGGTGAGACAGGCATTGCCTTCCTCGACCTTGATGTCCTCCTCGACGCCGCCGAGCATGCCAAGTTCGGCCTCGACGGAGATGCCCTTGGCGTGGGCGCGTTCGACGACGCGCTTGGTGATCTCGACGTTCTTGTCGAAGGGATCGTGGGAGGCGTCGATCATCACCGAGCTGAAGAAGCCGGAATCGATGCAGTCGTAGCAGGTTTGCTCGTCGCCGTGGTCGAGATGGACGGCAAAGATCGATTCAGGGAAGATCTCGGCGGCGGAGCGGATGATCGCCTCGAGCATGCGCTTGTCGGTGTAGGCGCGCGCGCCCTTGGAGATCTGGATGATGAAAGGGGCCTTCGAGTCGATGCAGCCGCGGAAGAGGCCCATGGCCTGCTCGGCGTTGTTGATGTTGTAGGCTCCGACGGCGTACTTGCCGTAGGCGTGTTTGAACAGTTGGGCGGTCGTGACGATCATGGATGCAAGGTTGGTGCGGAACCGTCACGTTACCGGCCGTTTGGAGCGCCGGGCAAGGGTAAACTCGGAACGGGCGGGGCTCAGGGCGCGGGCGTGGCGGGCGCCGCGTTGCGATTGCCGTCGCGATTGTTGCGGGTCGCGTTGCGGACCGCTTCGGCCATGGTGCGCTGGGCCTGCTGTTCCGCCTGCATTTGCTTCAGGGCGGCAAGCTGGGCCTGGGAAAGAATGCCCTGGGCGCGGGAGATGGCCTCGTCGGTGATCGTCACGCCGCCGCCGCCCGCGGCGGCCATGACCATGGGGGCCGGTCCGTCGAAGCCGCGACCGGCGAAGGTGAAATTGTTCTGCGGGCCGCCGCGCCCGCCTTGCGGGGTGCTTTCGGCGAGGATGCGCACGAGCTGGTCCTTTTGTGCGGCTTGCAGGGGCGCCCCGGTGTAACTCAGTTTGGTCTCGAGCTGGCCCACGAGGTTGCGCTGGGGCTGGGTGCGCTCGAACGTCTGGTAAGCTTCGTAGCCGACGTCGCCGAGGAAGGCGCGGATGGCTTCATCGGTCCCGGCCTGGGTCGAGCGGACCAAGTCTCGAAGTTGGTCACGGGCCTCGCGGCCGTCGAGTCCTTCGGCGCGGGCGGCCGCCATGACGTCGGCGGCGGCGCTCTGACGTTCGATGAAGAGTTCCTTGAGACGGTCGACCTGGGCGGGCGAGAGATTGAGTTTGCGGAAGAGGTCGGCGTAACGGAGGTCGAGTGCCGCCTTCTGCTGGGTCATGAGTGCGCGGGTGAATTCGGGATCCTGCATGAGGGTGGCCAACGGGTTGCCCCGTTCGCCCCGACCAGGTCCGCGGACAAAGCCGCGCCGTTCGGCGGTTTCGGCGGCGACCGTCGCTGGTTCGTCCGCCCCGGAGTCGGAGGCGTCCGCCCCGGCCCATTCGCTGGTGGCGATCGCAAGGGGTTCGCGCTCCAGGGCGGCGAATTTTTTCTGCCACTCTTCGCGTTCCGCGGCGTGGCGGACCACCACAGTCTGGAGTTCAAGCAGTTTGCGATGCTGGTGCCACGCGAGGGCCCCGGCTCCGGCGGTGGTGCAGGCGAGGAGGGCGACGACGAGGGATTGGGGTGAGACCTTCACGGTACTCGTTAGACGCAGGCGGCGCCCTTCGAGTTACCGTCCGTCACCTCGGCGGAAACGCAAACTCGGCCTTCTTCTTATCCTTGGAGAGCGTGAGGTGGGCGCTGAAGGTCGTGCCGCGTTTGGATAGGAAGCCGTCGATGAGTCCGGTCTTGCCGGTTTCGAGCAGCCGTTCGATGTCCTCGGCGGACAACTCCTTCCCGCAGAGGGTGCGCTTGACCTCGAAGACGGTGCGCGGCGTGCCGTCGGCCTGGGGTTTCACGACCACGAAGGCGTCCTCGGTCTGGTAGAGTTCGCCGTCGTGGGGCTTGCTCTCGCCGAGCTTGAGGGCCTTCGAGAGATCGAGCGGGGCCTTGGGTTTGCGCGGCGATTTTGCTCCGCCTTCGCGCGGTTTGCGCGGCGGAAATTCCCAGGCGATCTTGGGGCCCTGGCGCAGGAGGAAGGCGTCGAAGGGACGGCCCTTCTTGGAGGTGAAGCCTTCGATCAGGCTGGTCTTGCCCTTTTCGACGAGGTCGACGGCCATCTCGCGCGTGATCGGCTTCTGGCACATGAGGCGTCCGACGCTGAAGGTCTGCTTCCAGCCGTCGCCGTCGCGTTCACGCAGCAGGTAGCTGGTGGGGCCTTCGCAAAGTTCTGCTCCCGTTTTCGGATCGGTCCAGAAGGGTTCGAGCGCGTTGAGGTCGACCTTGTTGCCAAAGTCGAGTTCGGCCTTCTTCTGGCCTGGTTTCTTCTCGTCGTCGACGATGCGGATCTTCGAAGGGAAACGATTGCCGGTTTTCGCGGAGACAAAGCCGTCGAGCGGACCGATCTCGCCGGTGGCGACGAGGGCGCGGACCTCCTCTTCCTCGATTTTCCGGCCGCTCATCACCTTGTAGACGGTGAGGGTGCCGTCCTGCGACTTGTAGCCGCGGAGAGTCTCGTACATCGGCTTGCCGTCGGTGGGCGAGACGATGTCGGTCCGGCGCGAGTTCGACTCGTCCTCCTCGAAGGTCTTGGTGCGTTCGACGATGCCCTTGGTGACCTCGACGATCTCGCCCATGAACTGCGGCCGCGGGTATTTGCCGTGCTCCATCTGGCGCAGCTTGTATTCCCACTGGCCGGTCATGTCGGGCTTGGTGAGGGCGTCAGCCTTCACGGCCGTGAGGAACTCGAGCAGCGACTCGGCCTTCGTGGTCGGCACGAGTTCGCGCTGGTTGCGTTCGAGGTACTTCTGATTGATGAGGCCCTCGATGGTGTCGGCGCGCGTCGCCGGCGTGCCGAGACCGCGTTCCTTCATGGCCTCGGCGAGCTCCTCGTCGTCGACGAGCTTGCCGGCGCCTTCCATCGCGGAGAGCAGGGTTGCTTCCGTGTAGCGCGGCGGCGGCTTGGTCGTTTCCGCGTGCAACGTGGCCTCGGCCGTGAGCGCCTTGCCGCCGTCCTCGGCGGAGAGCGCCGGGAGGGCCTTGGAGTCGGGCGAATCGTCATCGACCGTGGCCTTGCCGTAGACGGCGAGCCAGCCGGGCACGGTCAGTACCTTGCCCTCGGTCTTGAAGTCGTGTCCGGGGGCGACGGTGCTGAGGCGCGTGGTGACGTCGAACTCGGCGGACGGGAAGAAGGCCGCCACGAACCGCCGCGCGATCATGTCGTAAACCTTGGCCTCCATCTCGTCGAGGCTGCCGGGCACGGTCGTGGTCGGGATGATCGCGAAGTGGTCGGAGATCTGCGCGTTGTTGAAGATGCGCTTGTTGGGGCGCAGCCAGCCCTGGTCGAGCACGTTCTGGGCGTGTTTGCCGAGGTCGCCGGGGAGCACGGACAGCGTCTGCCGGCAGGTGGGGATGTAGTCCTCGGGCAGCGCGCGCGAATCGGTACGGGGGTAGGTGATGACCTTGTGCCGCTCGTACAGCGCCTGGGCGATCTGGAGGGTGCGTCGGGCGGGCAGGCCGAAGCGGCCGTTGGCCTCCCGCTGGAGCGTGGTGAGGTCGTAGAGGCGCGGGCTGGCCTGGCTGGAGGCCTTCTTTTCCTCGCGGACGGCGGCGGGCGGCTTGCCAGCGCAGGCGGCGAGCACGGCCTCGGCGACAGCCTGGTCCCAGATGCGGTCGATGCGGTCGTGTTCGTCGTTTTCCGCCTTCTTGAACTGGGGCCGCTGGTAGACGCCTTCGTAGGTGCCCTTGGCGATCTGGAACTGGGCGGTGATGCGCCAGAACGGACGCGGCTTGAAATTCCGGATCTCGAGTTCGCGGGCGAAGACGATGGCTAGGGTGGGCGTCTGCACGCGGCCGACGGAGGCCACGTTGCCCGCGCGGGAGCCGAACATGCGCTTGGTGATGGCGCGCGTGCCGTTGATGCCGATGAGCCAGTCGCTCTCGCTGCGGCAGCGGGCGGCGTCGGCGAGGCCGGCCATCTGTTCGCCGTCGCGCAGATTCTTGAAGGCGGTCTGGATGCCCTCGGTCGTCATCGTCTGCATCCAGGCGCGCTTCACGGGCAGCTTGGATTTCGCGAGCTGGTAAAGGTAGGCGAAGATCAGCTCGCCCTCGCGGCCGGCGTCGCAGGCGTTGATGACGAGGTCGATGTCCTTGCGGGCGAGCAGCTTCTTCAGCTGTTCGAAGCGGTCCTTTGAATCGGCGATCGGCTTGAGACCGAACTTTTCGGGGATGATCGGCAGCGTTTCGAGGCGCCAGAATCCGTACTTCTTCTTGTCGATGTCCTCCGGCATCTCCAGTTCCACCAGGTGACCGACGGCCGACGAGATCACGTACTCGTCGTTCTCGTAATGGTCGCCCTTCTTGGGAACTTTGCCGAGTGCGCGGGCCAGATCGGCCGCGACGGACGGCTTCTCGGCGATGATGAGAGACTTCATGAAGACGCGAGCCGTTAGGCGGCGGTCCGGCGAATTTCAAGACATAGTTTTGCGGCGATGGGGCGGTGCGGGCGGGAAAGTGCGTGGATTTGGGATTCCCACCGCACGTCGGCGCGGGCAACGATGAGCGTGCATGACGTTCCGCTCCCTTGGCTTGTCCGATCCCCTGGTGCGCGCGGTCACGGAGTCGCGCTACCTCGAGCCGACGCCCGTGCAAGCCGCGGCGATTCCGCCGATTTTGAGCGGGGCGGACGTGCTCGTCTCGGCGCAGACCGGCTCGGGCAAGACCGCCGCGTACGTGCTGCCCGTGCTTGAACGCCTCGCGGCGGACCGGCGTGCGGTGCGGCAGGCGCGTGTGCTCGTGCTCGTGCCGACGCGGGAACTGGCCGTGCAGGTCGGGGCGGCGGTCCGCACCTACGCGCGCTTTTTCGCCCGGCCCTTTCGCACGCAGGTGCTCTTTGGTGGCGTGTCGCTCAATCCGCAGATGATGGCGCTGCGCGGCGGCGCGGATTTCGTCGTGGCCTCGCCGGGCCGCCTGCTCGACCTCGTTGCCCGCAACGCCCTCAAACTCGGTGAGGTGGAAACCCTCGTGCTCGACGAAGCGGACCGGCTGCTCGCCGCCGGATTCGCCGACGAACTCGCGGCCGTGCTGCGCCAGCTGCCGGCGCGCCGCCAGAACCTGCTCTTCTCCGCCACGATGCCGCCGGAAGTGGAGACGCTCGCGGCGCAGCTGTTGCGCTCGCCCGTGCGCATCGACGTGCCCGTCGCGCCCGAGACCGCGCCCGACATCCGGCAGCGTGCGATCGAGGTGGACGCGCCGCGGCGCACCCAGCTGTTGATCCGCCTGATCCGCGAGGCCGGCTGGGAAAGCGTGCTGGTGTTTGTGGCCACGAAGTATGCGACCGAGCATGTTGCGGAGAAACTGCGCAAGGCCGGGCTGAACGCGGGCGCGTTGCACGGCGACCTGAGCCAGGGCACGCGCATGAGAGTCCTCGACGACTTCGCCGCGGGTCGGCTCGCGGTCCTGCTGGCGACGGATGTGGCGGCGCGTGGACTCGACATCGTCGGGCTGCCGGCGGTGGTGAACTACGACCTGCCGCGCTCGCCGGACGATTACCTGCACCGGATCGGTCGGACGGGCCGCGCCGGCGCGACCGGCACGGCGGTGAGTTTTGTCAGCGCGACCTCGCACGCCCATTTCCGGTTGATCGAGAAACGGCACGGGCTCGACCTGCCGCGCGAGCAGGTGCCCGGCTTCGAGCCGGTCGAACTCTCCGAGCCTCCGCGGCCCGCAGGCGGAGTGAAAGGGCGGCGCAAGAGCAAGAAGGACAAGGCCCGCGAAGCAGCCGGCCAGGCGCCCCAGCCGCGCAAGGAGCATCCGGACCGGTTGGTGCCCACGGTTTCGTGGACGCGTCGCCTGCGTTCGGACCGGCCGCGCCCGCCGGGACGTCCGGCACCCTGAACGCGGGTTGTTCCGTCAGGTCAATCCGGCGCCCGGCCGAGCAGGCGGTACGCCATGATCTCCCCGCGGTTCTTCAGTTCGATGAGGCCGCGTTGCTCGAGCAGGTAGCGGGAGGCGATCCGTTCGGCGGTGGACGACGAGACCTGCACCACGCCCGGCTCGCCGTGGGATTCGAGCCGGTTGGCGATGTTGACCGTGTCGCCCCAGAGGTCGTAGGCGAACTTCCGAAAGCCGATGATGCCGGCGACGACGGGGCCGGTGTGGATGCCGATGCGCACGCTCCAGCGCAGGTGATTGCGCCGGTTGAAATTGTCGACGACGTCGAGCATGCGCAGCGCCATCTCCGCGCAGAGCAGGGCGTGGCGCTCCTCCGGGACGGGTACGCCGCTTACGGCCATGAAGGCGTCGCCGATCGTCTTGATCTTCTCGACGCCCATGCGGTCGGCGAGATGGTCAAAATCCGAGAACACCTCCGAGAGCAGGGCGACGGTGCGGCCCGGAGCCATCGTCGAGGCGATGCGCGTGAAGCCGACGATGTCGGCGAAGAGCACGGTGGCGTCCTGGACGGCGTCGACGATGGTGGGTTCGCCGTTCTTGAGGCGTTCGCAGATCGCGCGGGGCAGGATGCTTTGGAGCAGGCTTTCGGATTTGGCTCGCTCGGCTTCGATCTCGGCAACGTAGGCGCGTTCGCGGTCGCGCAGGCGTTTCTTCGCCAGCGAGGCGCCGATGCGGGCCTGGAGGATCACGGGATCGAAGGGCTTGGGCACGTAGTCGTCCGCCCCGGCTTCGATGCAACGCACGGTGCTGGCGGCGTCGTCGAGGGAACTGAGCATGACGACGGGCAGGTGGCGCAGCACGGCGTCGGCCTTGATGCGTTCGAGGGTCTGGAAACCGTCCAGCTCCGGCATGAGGATGTCGAGCAGCACGAGGTCGAAGCGTCGCGCCGCGAGCAGTTCGAGGGCCGCGCGGCCGTGATCCGCACCGGTCACGGCGTAGCCGAGGCGGTCGAGACGGCGCATGAGCAGTTCGCGGTTGAGCGGATCGTCGTCGACGACGAGCAGGGAACCGCCGGTCGCAGTGCCGGCCGCGGCGGCGACGGTGGCTGCACCCGGCGGGACCGACGCCGGTCCCGAGGAGGGGTTGGCGCGGCGGAAGCGGTCGCTGTCGAGCAGCGACCGGAAGTTCTCGGCGGCCAGGCCGATCTTCTCGAGGTCGGAGGCGATGTCGGCGAGGGCGTGGTTGTGCGCGGCCTGCAGGCAGAGGTCGCGCTGGCCGATCAGGCCGTTCAAGGGCCGGAGCAGTTCCTCGCGCAACGTGGCGAGGTCGGGCGGCCCCGCCTCGGTCCGCTCCGGCGAGAAGGCGGCGTTGACGAGCGAGAGCACGGTGGTCCCGGAGGCGTGGAGGCGGAGCAGGTCGCCGCGCAGGCTCTCGGGCGTGGCGTCGCCGAGGGTCTCGATGAGCATCTCGCTGTATCCAATGATCTGATTCAGCGGATTGCGCAGGTCGTGGCGCAGGCTCCGCCAGGAGTCGTCCGCAACCGGAACGTGCGACGGATCGGGGGCGGGCAGGGAGTCGGGGCGGGAGTTCATGCGGTCGGGCACGGAAGGAGCGTCCGGATCTTGTGCAGGAGGGCCTCGAGGTCGACGGGTTTGGTTTCGAAGGCGTCGCAGCCGGCCGCAAGGGCGCGTTCGCGTTCCTCCTCGAGCGCGTGGGCGGTGAGGGCGATGACGGGCGTGCGGGCGAGCGCCGGGTCGGCCTTCAGGCTGCGGGTCGCCGCCCATCCGTCGACGCCAGGAAGACTCAGATCCATGAGGACGAGGTCGGGACGGGCTTGGCGCGCGAGCTCAAGGCCCTGCGCGGCGTCTGCGGCCAGAAGGACGTTGTAGCCCCGCTTCCCCAGTCGCCGGGAGAGCATGTCCCGGTTGAGTTCGTTGTCCTCGATGAGCAGGAGGGTGGGCATGGGAGGCGGGTACAGGAGGCGGGGGGCGGGCGCAAGGCCGGCGGCGACGGCGCAACCTGGTCCGATGTCAGGTTCGCGGAGGCGCAGGCAGGCGGACGTGGGCGGGCCAGACGAAGGTGAAGGTCGAGCCGCGCCCTGGCGCGCTGACGGCGGTGATGTCGCCTCCCATCGTGCGGGCGAACTGCCGGGAGATGGCGAGGCCGAGGCCGGTGCCGCCGTAGCGCGCGGCGACGGACGGCGCGGCCTGGACAAAGGGCGTGAAGATGCGCGCGAGCTGGGCTTCGTCCATGCCGATGCCGGTATCGGCAATCTCGGCGACGACAAGTTCGCTGTCCGGACCGCGTCTTCGCGCGAGCGTGAGGGCGATGCGTCCGCGCTCGGTGAACTTGGCGCTGTTGCCGAGCAGGTTGAGCAGAATCTGGCGCACCTTGGCGCGGTCGGCGTGCACCTGCCCGAGGGGGGCGCCGGCTGCGACGTCGAGGCGGTTGCCGGCGCGCTCGATGAGCGGGCCGACGGCGTCGACGACTTCGCGCGCGAGCTCGTCCAGAGAGAATGTTTCGAGGTGGAGTTCGGACCGTCCGGCCTCGAGCTTGGAGAAGTCGAGCACGTCGTTGATCAAGGCGAGCAGGTGCCGGGCGGAATCGAGGATGCGGCGGAGGTCGCGGCCGGAGGCTTCGTCGCCACGCCCGTCGGCATCCTCGAGCAACATCTCGGCGTAGCCGATGATGGCCGTCATCGGCGTGCGGAGTTCGTGGCTCATGCGGGCGAGGAAGGCGCTCTTGGCGGTGCTGGCGTCGTGGGCGAGCACGAGCGCGCGCTCGAGCTCGGCGGTGCGCTGGCGGACGTTGGCCTCGAGGCTCTGGTTGGCCTCCTCGAGGCGGGCGTTGATCTCGGCGAGGCGGGTCCTGGCGCCCTCGGCGTGGCGTCGCGCGATCTCAAGCTCGGCGTCGCGCTGCTGGATCGCCCCGAGCATGGAGTTGAAGGCCTCGACGAGGACGGCGGTCTCGCTGCCGCCGGTGGCTTCGGAACGGACGGAATAGTCGCGTCGGTCTGCGACTTCTCGGGCGGCCGCCGCGAGCGAAGTGATGGGGCGCGAGATCGTGCGCTGGAGCAGGCGCGAGGCGGCGAGGGCGAGCAGCAGGGTGCCGAGAAAGAGCATGGCGACGCCGCGGGCCGGTTCGAGCAGGCGGGCGCGCACGAGGCTTCCGACCTCCGCCTTGAGATAAAGCGTGCCGAGGCGGCGCTGGTCGCGCAGCAGCGGGCGAAAGAGCACGAGTTCGTCGGTGCCGAGGTCGAAGGCGTAGTCGCGCGGGCGCGGGATGAACTCGTCGCTGCCCGGGCGGAGATAGCGGGCGAGCAGGCGGCCGTCCGCGCCGAACACGGCGGCGGCGGTGATGGCGGGGTTGTACTCGAGCACGCTGAGTCCGAAGTCGGTGGCGTCGGGGTTGTCCGCGAGAACGTTGGCGGCGCGTTCGGAAAGCAAGGCATGAATCGGCGCGAGGCGCTCCGAGATCTCGCTGCGCAGCCGCCAGAGTTCGATGAAGAAATAACCGGCGAAAGCGACGCCGAGGGCGACGGCGCAGACTCCGGTGATCAGGAGGGTCAGCCGCCAGTGGAGGGGGATCCGATTGAAGGCGGACATGACGGCTCAAGGCGCCGCGTCGAGCAGCGTCGCGATGCGGCGGGCCAGCGCCGTGGACGCCTCGTCGAGCCAGCGACGGCCTTTCTCCGGGCTCGCCGCCCGGGCGTCGCCCATGACGCCGCTCGTCGAGAGATCGCGGGTGAGCCACGCGAATACCGCCGGGGCGTTCCCCGGGCGGAGTTCGCCCGGGTCATCGAGGCGCGCGGGATACTCGCACACTGCATGTTCCATCCGGACAAGCTCCGGGGCGATGGCGAGCATGAGCGACGTTTCCCATTCGCCGGCGTGGAAGCCGTACGCGGCCTCCTGCGGGGGCAGTTCCGGACGGTAGTAGCCGCTGAGCATGCCGGCACGCAGGCCGAGCGTGGCTTGGATTTCCCGCAACGTGTACACGACGACCGCGCTGTTGCCTCCGTGGGTGTTCAGCACGGCCATCTGGCGAAAGCCGAGCTGCTTCAACTGGGTGGCGAGGGCGAGAAGGAGCCGGCGAAGCGTGTCCGCCGACACGGAGATCGTGCCGGCGAAACCCGTGTGCTCGTTGCTCTTCCCGACAACGATCGGCGGTGTGACGAAGGTGCGGGCTCCTGGCGGCAGCTTGGGCAGGGCGGCGGCGAGGAGTGCCTGCCCGATCATGGCGTCGACGCCGAGCGGAAGGTGCGGCCCGTGCTGCTCGATTGCACCGGTCGGGACGAGCGCGAGGGCGGAGGGTTTCTCGGGGAGGGCCTCGAGGCTTTCCCGGTCGAGCGCCGGCAGGTAGTTGGACAGGCGATACGAGGGCGGCCAGACGGAGGCTGGCCGGCCTTCGGGCGGGCGCAACGACGGGGAGGGGCCGCCGACGCCGGCGCCCGCCCGGGCGGCGATTTCGCCGAGCAGGCGGGCGAGGCGGTCGCCGGCGGCAGCGAGCGCGCCGGGTCCGTCCGGCGACGGCCCAGGGTCTGGCGCGAGGGGCGCGGGCTGGCGGTAGTTGCCCGGGCGAAAGTCCGCGTCGCGCACCTCGCCGGGGCGCGACGGACCAGCCCGGTCGCGTCCGAGCGCATGCAGGACGGCCGCGCGCGCCAGGCGCCGGCCCGTGCCGCCGGGGTGGAAATCGCAGCCCAGTGCGCTCAGGTGGACGTAGTAGATGTGCAGGCCGGTGGCGGCGCGCAGGTCGCCGGCGGCGGCGGCGACGAATTCCTCGTTCCACGGGCTTGTGTTGAAGAAGACCAGATGCCGGAACCCCGCTGCGGCGATCCCGGCGGCGGTCTCACGGACGAGGGCGTGGGCGGTCTCCGGATCGATTCCGAAAAAGCACGACGGGTACGGCGCGAGTGCAAACCGGAGCGGAGGGAGCGCCAGGCACTCCGGGGCGCCGGCTTCGAGGGCGCGGGCGAGCACGGCGGAACCGAGGACTTCCTCGGCGTCGAGGGGAAGCCCGAGGCCGTGGTCGGCGAAACCGTGGACGGGCAGGACGACCGGCCGGCACGCGCGCAGCTCGGGGGCGAGGGCGGAGATCTCCCGCGAGGAGAGGTGGGCCCAGGCGGCGGAGGCGGGGAGGCGGGCGAGCCAGTCCGTGCTCATGTTCGGGAGTCTGGAGACGGGGAGGGCGGTCGGCGAGGGCGATTATCGGCGTCCGGCGTAGGCGTAATCCGAATACAGAACGGTGAGGTCGGAATCGAGGGACTTGAACCAGAGGGCGCGGCCGCGCACGCGCATGGAGACGCGCTTCAGCAGGGTGGGCCGGTCGCCGTCCGGCAGCGTGTACTCGAGCAGGGTGCGGGCCTCGGCGATGCTGACCGAGAACATGGGCGAGAAGGGCTCGAAGCTGGCGAGCTCCACGACCTCGATCGTGCCGGTGGGGCGGTGCAGCGTGAACGTCGCCGCCATGTGGGCGGCCGAGCGGTCGTCGGGGCCGCCCGGAACGAGGCGGAAGCGCCAGCGGGCGCGCACGCCGTCGTCATCGACGAGGGAGCAGGTTTCGCGGTCGAGCTGGTTCTTCACGTTGGGGGCGGTTTCGCCGCGGCTGCGGCGGGTCTGCTGCTCGCGGTAGGTCTGGATCTCCTTTTCGGTCGGTTCGCGGCCGTCCTTGCGCACAAGCGTCCAGCGCAGGACCTCAGGCTTCGAAGGGTCGTAGCGTTCGACGAGGCTCTTGTTGTCAGCCTCCGTGGTCTGGGTGAAGGACCAGCCGAACGAACCCTCGGTGCGGAAGGCCTCGAGGGCGGCCGCCAGTTCCGGCGGCACGGCGTCCGGACGGGCGGGGGAGGCGAGGGCGGCGAAAACCGCGATGAAGAGAGCGAAACGCATCCGGCCACGAAGGCGGGAAGGGCGCGGCCTTTCAACTCGCTTTCCTGCGAAGGCCCGTTTGGCATCGAAACGCATGCTCGTACATACCGTTCTCTTCTATCTCAAACCCGACTTGAGCGCCGCGTTGCGCGAGGATTTCCGCCGTCAGCTGGCGACGCTCGGCACGATTTCCACCGTGTCGCATTTCTACCTCGGTACGCCGGCCCCGGTGCCGCCGCGTCCGGTCATCGACACCTCGTACGATTTTGGCATCACCTGCGTTTTCACCGACGTGGCCGCCCACGACGCGTATCAGGTCGATCCGATCCACAAGGTCTTCATCGAAAACTGCAAGGACCGCTGGGCCCGCGTGCAGATTTACGACACGCAGGGTTGAGCGTGGCGGACGCCTCGCGCGCGCCGGTTTTTCGCTAAGAAGTCCCGGCTTCGGGCGTGGAAGGAATGAACCCTTCCACGCCATGAAAATAGAACGTCCCCTCCTCCTGCCGATGGCGGCTTCGCTCGGAGCGCATGCGCTCCTGTTGTTTGGTTTCGTTCCCTCCGCGCGCCCGATCCCTCCGCTGATCGTCGAACCGCCTCCGCCGCCACCGGTGGAGATCCGGCTCGTCCGCGATGAGCCGAAAGCGACGCCCGACACCGGCGAGGGCGAGCGGCGGGAAAAGCCGGCGACACCGGTGCCGACGCTCCCCGAGCCTCCGGTCGCGCCGAAAGAAACGATCGACATCGAAATGCGGCGGCCTCCGGTCGTCCCCCTCGACTACGACGGTCCCCGGCTCACCAGCATCCCCGCAGAGTGGGCTCCCGCGGGCGAGAAAATCGGCTCCGGAGGTCCGCCGATTCTGCCGGCCCACCTCTTGGACAATCCGCCCAACGCCCGGTACCGTGCGTCTCCCGCCTATCCCTTCGAGGCACGCCGCACGGGACTCGCGGGCGAGGTCGTGGTCGAGTTCGTCGTGAACGAGCGCGGCGAGGTGGTTGCGCCGCGCGTCGTCCGTTCAAGCGCATCCGTGTTCGACGAGCCCACCCTCCGAGCCGTCGCGCGCTGGAAATTCGAACCCGGCCGCAAGGACGGGCGTCCGGTGAGCTTCCGCATGAGCGTGCCCGTCGTGTTCAACGTCCACGACTGACGGTCGTCCCGGCCTGCTCACGCGATCTCCGCGATGCGATGGGGACGTCGCGCCCCCGGCAGCATCACGGAGTCCCCGTGCCGGCGGCCGAGCAGCTGGCGCCCAAGCGGCGAGGCCGGCGTGATGACGAGAACGGTCGTGTCGTCGACGGCGACTTCCGTTCCTCCGGAGCGGGGGCCGAGAAAGTAGCGCACGTCACGCCCGTCCGCGGAGAGCGTGACGAGGGCGCCCAAGGCGACGGCGTCGTCCTTGCCGAAGGCAGGCAGGGGCAGGGTCGCGAACAAGGCGAGCGCCTCCTGGAGTTCGGCCGCGAGACGGGCCTGTCCTTCGGCGAGGTAGGCCGCCTCCTGGGAGCGCATATCGTATTTGTTTTCCGGCCGGCTTTCCTCGTCCACGGCTTCCTCGCGCGAACTGAGGGCGGCGGCGGTCTGGAGGGCGAGGTCGGCCTCGAGGCGGCGGAGGATGGCGTCGCGAAGGGCGGATTTGTCCATGGGGCGCACCTTGGGTGCAGGCCGCCCGGCGCGCAATCCGACACTGGCCTCAACGCGGCGCGCCTGCCAACTCGCCCGGCCGGAGCGCCAGCAGGCGTTGCACACGTTCCACCAGATCGCGGGGGCTGAACGGTTTGGTGATGTAATCGAGAGCTCCGAGTTCGAGGCCGAGGTGCCGGGCGTCGGAGGTGGCCCAGGCCGTGAGGAGCACGATCGGAATGGTTGCGGTGGCCGGGGTGCGCCGCAGGATTTCGCAGACACCGAAACCGTCGATATCCGGGAGCATCAAATCCAGCACGATCAGATCCGGGCGGCGTTCGCGGACGGCGGCCAGGGCCTGGCGGCCATTGCCGGCGGCGAGCACAGTGCAGCCCGCGCGCGTGAGCTGAAAGGCCACGAGGTCGGTGACATCGCGTTCGTCGTCCACGGCAAGAATGAGGGGGCGCATGGCCCCGGAGGTAAGCGCATCGACGTGTCGTTGTCGTGCCGGTGCGGTTACAAGCAGGTGAAAACGGACTCCGCGGTCTGCTGCGAAAAAAGCGTGAAAGCTGGGTGGGCGGGGTTTTTTTCTCTCGCGCGGACGATGGGGGAAAGCATGTTCAAGTTGCTACGCTAGCGCAGCTTGTTCCGACCTGAATCATGGCAAGAAAGATCGCTTTCATCAACTACAAGGGCGGCGTGGGGAAGACCTCCCTGCTCGTCAACACGGCCGCATGTCTCGCGAAGTCGGGAAAGCGCGTGCTCCTTTGCGATTTCGACACGCAGTCCAACGCGAGCATCTGGCTCCTGCGGCTGGACCGATGGAACAAGATCAACGCCTCCGGCGAGGGCGCGGTCTTTTCGATTTTCGAGCCAGGCACCGCACGCGTGAAGGACATCGTCGTAAAGGACTGTGTGGAGGGGAAGGGGGGCGAGAAGCTCCTCCCCGGCCTGGACCTGCTTCCGACGACCTTCAACCTGGTCGACCTCGAGAACGAGTATAACGGCGACCCCCGGCGACCGCACTTCGTCGTGTTTCAGGAGCAGCTCGCGGAGATCGAGAACGAGTACGATTTCATCTTCTTCGACTGCCCTCCGAACATCCTTCGCGCATCCCAGTGCGGCATCTTCTGCGCCAACGAGATCTATGTGCCGTCGAATCCCGATGCGCTGAGCCTGATCGGGTTCACGCTTCTCGTGGAAAAGCTCGGCAAGTTCCACCAGCTCTCCGCGAGTTTCCGCAAGGTCTCGATGGGCGTGCCCGCCCAGGTCCAGGGCATCATTTTCAATTCCATCAAGACCGGCGTCGACATCGAGGTGCCGAAGATGCGCATGCAGCTTCGTCTAAACCAGTTCAAGACGGCGAAGCGTGTGGCCTCGACCGCGAAGATCTTCAACACACAGGTGCGCGACGCGATGGTCGTCCGCCGGGCGGTGACCCTGGGCCTTCCGGTCAACCTGGTCGGGCAGGACGGCGCCGACGAACGATCCCAGGACAACGTGGTCAACGACTACCGCCAGGTCGCGACCGAGCTCATTCACCAGGGCGAGTCCCTCGCCGGCTAGAAACCTTCCTCCTGCCATGCCCGCCAAAACCACACCGAAGGAATGGGACGAAGTTCGCACGGCGTTTGCGACGTCCATCATGGTCGACACCTCGTTGAACAGCCTGGCTCAGAACCTCGACGGCCCGGACTGGCCGGTCAAGGGCGCCGACGAGACGCCCGCCAAGTACATCGACCTGAGCCACGAGGAGGTCGTCGAACTGCTCGCCCTCAAGAACCAGCCGGAGGAGAGCCTCGATTTTCTCACGAGCATTCTGCGGGACACGCTCGCGTTCGACGATCCGTTTGGCGAAATGCTGGAACAGACGGAGGAGGCGGCCAACCGCGACAACCCCGTGCTCAAGAACCTCGCCAAGCTCGGCATCCCCGAGAACTTTCCGCTCGAGCATTGTGCACTCTCGCCGGACACCCGCGAGTTTTGCCGTCTGGAAAAGCTTGGCACACTTTCCGAGTTCGCCGTCTTCGCGCAAAACATGTCGCGTAACGTCATTGTCGGCGGCGATTTTCGATCTCTGCTCAACGCGCTCTCGCATGTCGACGAGAAGACGATCGCCAAGTATCTGCCCTACCGTCCCGGGGTCCGCGGCCTGCAGGCGATCGAGGGCGTTGCACAAATCGTGCGTTCGCTCCCGCCCGAGGCGCGCCACGCGCTTGCCCGTCCCGGGACCCCGGTCCCGCCCGACGTGGCTGCGCAGGTGGCCGCTTTGCTGAAGGTGCTCCCCGAATCCCTCGCGGCGCTGAAGTCCCAGCTGGCGGCCGGCGGCGACCTCAAGCGTCTCGTGCAGGTGCTCGACGATCCCGGGATCGAGCCAGCGGTCGCCGCGGCCTTGACGCCGTACCGCCCCAAGGCAACGTTGCCTGAGGAAGAGTCTCAGGCCGCGCCGCGCAAGGGTTTCCTCGGCTCGCTCGCCCGTTGGTTCGGAAAGTGAAAATGGCCGAAAGCCCCAAACCGCCTGGAGTGATCCGCTTTCCCGGGGCCCGCCCTGGAACCCCCAAACTGTCGCTCCCGCGGCGGCGTCCCGTGGTGGCGACGCGCTCTCCGTTCGAGATCTCCGAAGCGTCCGCGGAAGCCCGCAAGCAGATTCACGACATCGTTTCCGTCACGCGCGCGAGTTGGTCGGATCCCGCAAAGATCGACCAGAACCAGGCTTCGGAGCTGGAGAAATCGCTTCGCATGCTCGAAGCCAGGCTGGCCGAGCGCGAACGCGTCGTCGCCGAACTCGAGGCCCGCTGCGCCGAGCGCGAACGCGAACTGGCCGAAATGGAGGCGCTCCTGATCGCGCGCGAAAACCTCGTGGCGGCCTCGAAGCATGGGGCCGGCGGCAAGGGCGAACTGACCGCTGCGGAGAAAGAGGCTCTCGAGAACCTTCGGGCCGAGCTCGAACGCCAGGAGGAGTCGATCCGCGAAGCGCGCGAAGCCCTTAAGGAACGGGAGTTGTTTCTCGACGAAAGCGAAAGCCGGCTGTTCGAGAAGGTCCAGTCTCAGCAGGAGAAGGAAACCGAGTTGGAGCAGCGCGAGGAAGACCTGCGCGCCCGGGAGCGCCGCGTGCGCGAGCGCGAGGCCGCCCTCGATCCCGAAGTGGCGGCCGCGATGAAGAGCGAGGACGCCGCCCGGAAGTTCGACGAGTTCAACGAATAGCCGGGCGCAGGCCCTGGCGGGGACCTTCCTGACGCATGCGCGGGAAGGTCCCGGATGACGCCCGTTTCTTCCGTTGCTTTCGGACGAAAATTATGGGCAACCTTTGCCCATTCGTCGCGTCACACAGCCCTAGATCCATGAAGTTACACCGCCTAACGTCCCTCTCGCTCGGTCTTGCCCTGCCCGCCGGCCTTTTCGCCCAGTCGGTCATTCCCATGCAGTTCGCGCTGCGCGAGAGCAAGTGGACGGTGACCGCCGGCTTGCGGGCCTCCTCCGGGGGCGGCGAGGTCTCCTTCGGCAATCTCGGTCAGGTGCCCGCCCTGCGGACCGTCGATCCCCTCGGGCAGACGTCCGCCGGTCGCAATTACGACAACGGTACCGTTTTGACCGATGCTCCCCGCCTCAACGAACGGGCCGGCGGCGTGCAGGATGGCGAAGTCACCAGCACCCCCGGAGGCCGGTACCAGATCACAGCCACCGATGCCGATGGCAACACGATCGTGGTTGGAGACTACCTCAGTTACACCCCGGGCCGGACGCGGTCCTGGGGTTACGCGAACGCCGATCAAGTGACGTCGGACGGCCTCATTGCGATGAGCATCTACAGCGCGACCAGCGAAGGGGCCTCCGCCAAAGCCGAGGGCGATGCCGCCGGAGGCGTCGAGCTGGGGCTGGCCCGGCGTCTTGGACGTTTCGCCAATGGCCGGGTGGAGTGGGGCATCGGCGGGATGGTCGGGCTCACCGACATCAACAGCAAGACGCGTGGCACCGTTACGGCCACGCTCAACACCCTCACCGACTTTTACTCCCTCAATGGTCAGGCGGTGCCGAACGCGCCCTACAGCGGACCGTCGTTTGCCGACCTGCTCGACGCGGACGGGGAACTCATCGCGCCGAGCGGCCGCGAGATCACCACGCCGATTGGCGACACGCCGGTCTCCCGCACGGAGACCTCGGTGGCTGGGGCGGCGTCGATCGATGGATACTGGCAGATCAAGGGCGCCTATTACCTCATCCGCGTCGGCCCGCAACTTCGGGCGCGCGTCACGGATCGCTTCGCACTCTCCGCGAGTGCCGGCTTCGCCGGCGCCTATGTCGGCACCACGTACCGGGTGGAGGAAATCCTGCGCACGCCCAATCCCGACATTTCGATCACAGCGGACGAGGAACGCGACCAGTCCGAGTTCAGCACCGGGTTCTACGGCGAGCTTTCCGCGGAATATTGGCTGACGCCGCGCACGGGATTCTTTGCCGGTGCGACCTACCATACGCTCGGGAACTACGAGCAGGCGATCAACGGCCGCACGGCTTCGATCGATCTCGGCAAGGGCGCCGGGTTCCGCTTCGGCATCGTCACCCGCTTCTAAGCCGATTGCTGTGGCGTTTGGGCGGTCGGCGCGTGTCATGGACCTATGAACAGCATGACCGGCTATGGCCGGGCCACCGCCCAGATCGGCACCGCGTGCCTCACCGTCCAAGTCAGCTCCGTCAACCGCAAGAGCTTCGATCTAACCGTCAAACTGCCGGAGGCCTGGGAGTCCCTTGAGCCCTCGGTCGGCGAGCAGGTGCGGCGCGTGGCGGTCAGGGGCAAGATCCACGTCGACGTCGAGGTCACAGGCGCCAAGGAGGGCGGACCCGCCTGGGACGAAGCCGAAGCGGGCAACACGCTGGCGCGCCTGGCCGACTTTGCCCGAAGCCAGGGCGTGGAGTTCAAGCCCACCACGGACCTGCTCTGGCAGATCCTCAACGACCGCCTCGGTGCCCGCGACCTGCCCCCGGTCGATGAAGCCGCGGAGGCGTTGGCGGAAACGCTGGACGAGGCCCTGCGCGGTTTTGCGGCCATGCGTGCGAAGGAGGGCGAGGCCCTGCTGGTGGACTTCCTCACGCGGCTCGGCGCTCTCGCCCGCCATGTCGCCGCCGTCGCCGAGCGCGCTCCGGAGGTTCCTGCGCAGTACCGCGAGCTCCTGTTCCGCCGGTTGCGCGACGCAGGGCTCGAACTCGACCTGTCGGACGAACGCGTTCTCAAGGAGATCGCCCTGTTTGCCGACCGTTGCGACGTTTCCGAAGAAATCACGCGCCTGCGCAGCCACCTGCATCAGCTCGAGGGGTTGCTGAAGGGCGACGCGGAGATCGGGCGCAAGGCCGAGTTTATTCTCCAGGAGATCGGGCGCGAGGTGCACACGATCGGGAGCAAGGCCAACGATCTGGCCATCTCCCGTCACGTCATCGAACTCAAGAACGAGCTCGAGCGCATTCGCGAGCAGATCGCCAACGTCGAATAGCAAAGGGGCGGGGACCGGAACGCCGGTGCCCCGCCCCGAAGGTGCGTGTCTATCCGGCGGCCGCCGCGCGGTTCACCGCGCTGACGATCGCCTTGATGGAGGCGAGTTCGATGCTCGTGTCGACGCCCGCTCCGAAGAACGTGCGCCCGGGCGACGTCCTGATCTGGATGTAGGCGGCGGCGAGCGTGTCCGCCCCGGTGCCGATCGAGTGCTCCGAATAGCTGAGCAACTCGAACTTTGGCAGGGTCGTTTCCGCCAGCGAGCGCACGAAGGCGTCGATGGGCCCGTTGCCGCGGGCGGCGAGTGTGCGCTTGTGCCCGTCGATCGTGAGCACGGCTTCGCACTTCACGTCGTTATCGCGCTCGGTGGTGCGGAAATGGTCGAGCCGCACCGGGGCGGTCCGCTCGAGGTATTCGACGCGGAACACGTCGTGGATCTCGGCCGCGGTCAGTTCCGTCCCCTTGCGGTCGGCGATGTCGTTGACGAGACGTCCGATCTCCTTGTGCATGAGCTTCGGCAGTTGATAGCCGAACTCGTGCTCGAGCACATAGGCCACGCCGCCCTTGCCGGACTGGCTGTTGATGCGGATGATGGCCTTGTAGCTGCGGCCGATGTCGGCCGGATCGATCGGGATGTAGAGGACGTCCCAGGGCGCGTCCGGCTTCTGCTGTTCCCAGGACTTCTTGATGGCATCCTGATGGGAGCCGCTGAAGGCCGTGAAGACCAGTTCGCCGGCGTAGGGGTGGCGCGGATGCACCTCCATGCGCGTGCACCGCTCGTACACCTCGCGGATGGCGTTGATGTTGCCGAGGTCGAGCTTCGGGTCGACGCCCTGCGTGTAGAGGTTGAGGGCCACGATCACCAGGTCGAGGTTGCCCGTGCGTTCGCCATTGCCGAAGAGCGTGCCCTCGACACGGTCGGCCCCGGCCAGCAGGGCCAGTTCGGTCGCGGCGACGCCCGTGCCGCGGTCGTTGTGGGTGTGCAACGAGACGATCGTCGCTTCGCGCCTCCGGAGATGCGTGCACATCCACTCGATCTGGTCGGCGTGGACGTTCGGGGTGGCGTATTCGACCGTGGCGGGGAGGTTCAGGATGATCTTGTTCGCCGGTGTGGGCTGCCAGACGTCGGACACGGCCTCGCAGATCTCGAGGGCAAACTCGAGTTCGGTGCTCGTGAAGCTTTCGGGGGAGTATTCGAGACGCAGGTTCGTCCCGGCGGCCACCAGCGGCGCGGCGCGCTCTTTCAACAGGGCGACCGCCTTGGTGGCGATGGCGACGATGGCGGGCTTGTCCGCATTGAACACGTACCGGCGCTGGGCGGGCGACGTCGAATTGTAGAGGTGGAAGATGACGTTGCGCGCACCCTGCAGGGCTTCGAGGGACCGGACGATCAGGTCCTCGCGGCATTGGCAGAGGATCTGAATCGCGACGTCGTCGGGGATCCGGTTCTCCTCGATGAGGCGGCGGCAGAAGTCGAACTCGATCTGGGAGGCGGAGGGAAACCCGACCTCGATTTCCTTGAACCCAATTTTCACCAGGAGGTCGAAAAACTCGAGCTTCTCGTCCACGCTCATGGGCTGGGCGAGGGCCTGGTTGCCGTCGCGGAGATCGACGCTGCACCAGATCGGCGCCTGCGTGTGGGTGCGGTTCGGCCATTGTCGGTTCGGCAGGGAGACCGGCGGGAACGGACGGTATTTGCTGACGGGGGAGGAGGGCATTTTCAGGAGAATTGCTTGCAGGTTTTCGTTGGGACGACTTCCCGCGCCGGGCGGGCGGGTGAAGTCAGGTTGCATCAGGCGGACGCACGACCGGCCGTCAACGCGGCCCCTCGCGGGATCGTGCGTCTAGCTAAGTCGAAGCGCCTGATCGAAAACTCGCATCCGAAGAAAGGCTTCTAAGCGCCCGCGGGAGGCCAAGTCAAGGGGGCGGTCCATGTAACCCCGGCGGCTCACCATCGTCTTGCTCTTCGTGTATGACGCGACTTCCATCGGCCCATGTCCGCCGTTGACCACGAGACGTTCGATCTGGCCGGGTGCCTCGAACGGGTGCGTGCGCGCGATCAGGCCGCGGCGAAGGACCTCGTGGACCACCTCTACCCAATGGTCATTCGCATCGTGCGGGCGCGCCTGCCGCGCAGAGTCGCCGAGGAGGACCTCATGCAGGAGATTTTCCTCAAGATGTTCACGCGGCTCGACCAGTATCAGGGCAACGTGCCGTTTCCCCATTGGGTTTCGCGCATCGCCGTCACCACGTGCATCGACCATCTTCGCTCGCAACAGCGGCGTCCGGAGTTTCGCTGGGCCGATCTTTCCGAGGGGGAGGCCGAAGTCCTCGATGCCGTCCTCACCAGCGACCGCGACCAGGCCCCGGACGACGCCCTCGCGGCCCACGAACTCGTCCAAAAACTGCTCGAACAACTCAAACCCGACGACCGGCTGGTCATCCAGCTGCTCGATCTCGAACAGAAAACCATCGCGGAGATCAGCGATCTCACCGGCTGGAACACCTCGCTCATCAAGGTCCGGGCCTTCCGGGCGAGACGGAAATTGCAAAAGCTGTTTGCAGACCTCAAGAGAAAGGAACGCTCATGAAAAACGACTCCCAGGCTTGGCAGCGGTTGGTCGCGGCAGCCCGAAAGGCTCCTGCGGACCCCCGTGACGTGCCGGCTCCCTTCGGCTTCTCGACCCGCGTGGCGGCGCTTGCGTTCGCCGCGCCGGCGGAGCGTCCGTGGTACGCGTTGTTCGACCGCGTGTCGTTGCGCGCGGTCGGCGTCGCCGGCCTGCTCGCGGTCGCGAGCGTGGCGGCCAACCTCACGCCGGTCCTGAGGGCCTTCGAGGACGATGTGTATGCGGTGCACGATCCCGTGGTGGAAGTGCTGGCCCTCGATCTTTCGTGAGGATGAACAAGACCTGGAAAGTCGTCCTCACCTTCACCTGCGTTTTCCTGGCCGGCGCCATCGCCGGAGGGTTCACCTACGCCCGCTTCGCGCGCACGGTCGTGGAAAGCCGGATACGCGCCGAACAGTTTGCCTCGTCCTACTTGAAACGCCTCGAGGAGTCCCTCGGGCTCACGCCGGAACAGGTCGCCCGCATCAAGCCCGCGATCGAGGCGACGGGCGAGGAGCTCGGCCGCATGCGGCGCGAGACGATCGGGGCCTTCCAGCGGCTCGACGCGGCCATCGTGAAGGAACTCACTCCGGAGCAGAAGGAGAAGTTCGAGGAAATGCAGCGCCGCATGCGCGAGCGCCGCGACCGCGATCGGGACCGGGATCGCGACCGCCCCCCGGGCGGAGCGCCGCCGCCGCCGAAGTAAGGAGCCGGCGGTTCCGGCACAGGCCGAAAAGTTCGCGAACTTTTCCGTTGAACTGCCGTTTGCGGCTCTCACTGTCCGCCTTGGCCAGGTGCCATGCATGGGCAGGCGCGTGAACTCCGCCAGGACCGGAAGGTAGCAACGGCAACGACGTTCTCCCAGTGCCGTGGAGTGCCTGGCCACCTCTTTTCAAAGGCTGAGGGATTGAAGGGCTGAAAGGCCGAAGGATTCAGGCGTGTTTCCAACGGCATCGGGTCTTTCCGAGGTTCGCCTCTTTCAGCCTTTCAGCCTTTCAGTCCTTCAGCCCTTCAGCCTTTCTCTCCCCCATGTCCGCCGCGTACCAAGTCATCGCCCGCAAGTGGCGACCGCAGACCTTCGACGACGTCGTCGGTCAGGACCATGTTGTGCGCACGCTGCGCAATGCGATCGCCCGCCAGCGCATCGCCCATGCCTACCTCTTCGTGGGCCCGCGCGGCACGGGCAAGACTTCGACCGCCCGCATCTTTGCCAAGGCGCTCAACTGCACCGACGGTCCGAAGGCCGATTTCGATCCGAACGATCCCGCCTGCGTTTCGATCGCCGAAGGTAGCCACCTCGACGTGATCGAGATCGACGGGGCCTCGAACAACGGCGTCGAGCAGGTGCGCGAGCTGCGCGACACCGTGCAATACGCGCCCGCCCAGGGTAAGTTCAAGGTCTACATCATCGACGAGGTGCACATGCTCTCGACGGCGGCCTTCAACGCCCTGCTCAAGACCCTCGAGGAGCCGCCGCCGCACGTGAAGTTCGTCTTCGCGACCACCGATCCGCAGAAGGTGCTGCCGACCATCGTCTCGCGTTGCCAGCGCTTCGACCTCAAGCCGATCCCCGCCGTCCTTATCGTGCAGCGGTTGCGCAAGATTGCCGACGACGAAAAGGTGAAAATCGACGACGCCGCGCTCGCCTGCATCGCCCGGATGGCCGACGGGGGCATGCGCGACGCCCAGTCGATCATGGACCAGATGATCTCCTTCTGCGGGGCCGAGATCTCCGAGCCGGACGTGCTCGATGTCTACGGCCTCGTCGCGGCGGAGAAGATCGCCGCGATCGCCGCGGCGCTGGCGGCCGGCGACCACCGTACCCTCGTCGCGCTGATCGACGAGTGCGATGAAGCCGGCCGCGACCTCGTGCGCTTGCTCGCCGACCTGCAGGCCCTCGTCCGCGAGGCCGTGCTCGATGCGATCGCCAAGGGAGGGAAGACTGACCGCCTGGGCGGCGTGCCGCTCACGACGGAACAGCTCACGCGCATGCTCGACGCCCTGCGCGAAGGCGAGGGCTCCGTGAAGCTGGGTCTTGCCGAAAAGATCAATTTCGAGGTCACCCTCCTCAAGGCGGTCGAGGCCAGTCGCGCACGCGCGATCGACAGCCTGATCAAGGAACTGGCCGCCCTCGCCGGGGAAGCACCCGCCTCCGGGGACGACGGCTCAAAAAAAAAGTCCTGATCGACCGGCTTGAGGAACGCGTGCGCGCGTCTCTCGCCGAGAGTGCCGCGGCCCAACCCGCAACGATGGTGCCCGTCGCCGGCGCCGCGACGGAGCAGGCGGAGGCATCCGCCGCGGACGAACAGGAGGAGGCCGCCATCTCGGCCCCGGCCGAGGACGAGCCGGTCTTTCCCGACGAAGAAGCCGAGATGGCGATGCGTTCGGAGCTCCGCGCGCGCGGCGAGGCGCCGGTCGCGGCCGTCCGGCGCGAGGCCGACGACGGCGAGGTGGCGGCACCGTTGCCGTCGCTCGAAAGCCTGACGGCGCGGCTCGGTCCGGAGGTGCGCGGCGTGCTCGACGAGCTGTTCCGGGCTCGGTTCACCGGAGTGCGGCGCGTGCCGTCGCGGGCGCTCAAGCAGGCGCCGGCGAAGGACTGATCCGCCCCGGCGCGCGATCCGCCGTTGCCGCGCCGGTCATTCGGTCCAGCGCGAGCCCACGTCGCGACGCCCGTCGACAGATTCCGGATACACATAGGCCTCGACGTCCGCGCCGGCGAAGGGGGGCTGCAGCGTGACGGGTAGTCGGCGGTACAGGCCCTCGGCCACTCCCTCGAAGGCATCGAGACGGGCGAGGCCGGCGGCGTCCGTTTCCCAGATTTCGCCCTCGACCCCGTCGCGGTCGGCGGGCCAGGGGACGAGGCCGGGAAACCCGCCCACGTCGAACAACCGGTAGCCCGGTACCGTGCGCGCCTCGCCGACAAAGGACTGACCCACGAGCTGCGCGTGATTGCTGCAGCCCCGTTTGAGGGTGCCGTAGACGAAGAGGAGGACGCTCATGCCGTCGGCGCAGACTCGGGTGGCAGCACCTCGACGACGACGGCGGTGGTATTGTCCCGGCCCGACGCGAGCAGGGACTCCTCGACGAGACGCTGCGCCGGAGTCTGCTTTGCGCGCTCGGCGTCCGGCGTCCGGACGAGTTCGTCGAGCTGGCGGTCCCAGAGCCCGTCGATGAGCCCGTCGGAACAGAGCAGGAACCGGTCGCCGGGGCGGTGGCCGACGGCGCCGATCTGCGGATCGACGAACTGGTGTCCGGCCCCGAGCGCCTGCTGCAGGGAGTTGCGCCCCGGATGCGTGCGCAGCTCGCGTTCGTTGAGCTTGCCGTTGCGCCGCAGCCAGCCGACGTGGCTGTGATCGTGGGTGAGCTGCGTCAGGCCGCCTTCCTGGGGAAGATAATAGATGCGGCTGTCGCCGACGTGACCGAAGTACATCCATTCCGGCGTGAACCAGGCCAGGCTCAACGTCGCCCCCATGCCGGCGCATTCCTCGTAGGACTGCCCGAGACGGAGGAGATCGTGATGGATGGACGAAAAAAGTTCGGCGAGAATGTCCTGAAATCCCGATGCCAGTCCGCTGGCGGAAAGTCGGAAGCCGCGCGGCATCAGCCGCGTGATGCGGTCGACAGCGATGCGGCTGGCGAATTCGCCCGACTTGGCCCCGCCCATGCCGTCGCTCACGGCGAAGACGAAGTCGGCACCGCCGAGCGAGGCATCGCCAACCTTGCCGAGGTAACGCAGTTCGTGGCCGTCGAAGGTGAGGGCGAGAAAACTGTCCTCGTTGTTCGGACGGATGCGTCCGCGGTCGGTGAGGCCGGACCACTGGAGGCGGGGCGACGGGGCAGGGGAGGGCGGCGTCGGTGGAGTCATTTCTCGGAACGGGGGGCGTCGGGTGTCAGGCCTTCGCCACTCTCGAGCAGGGTGGCGAACTCGAAATCGATGATGCAGAACCGGCCGTCGCCCACGCGGTAGGTGATGTTGCGGAGAAAGGGATCCTCGTGACGCACCCCGAACCGTCCCAATTCGCCGTATATCTCCCGCATGCGGTCCTCGTTGAGGTGATCGACGCGCGTGCCGCAGTTGGTGGTGACAATCTTGAGCCCTTCGGCATCCGCCTCGAGGACGCGCGGTACGAAATCGCAGCCCTGTTGCTCGAGATGACGCAGGACCTTCACTTCGTTGTCGAAACGCTCGCGCGCGCGGTGGCCCCGGAACGTCTTGTGCACACGTCCGTCGTAGCCGATGCGAACGAGGGCGCGCGGAGTATCTTTTACTTCATGCATGTCAGGGCGTCGGCGAAAGCGGGCGGCACCTTTTCCCCATCCGTCCCCGCTGGCAAGGGAAGTATGTGCAAATCGCACTCATGAGTCCGCCGTGTGGCAGAAAAAATTTTCATCATTCGGGAGCTTCGGATTGCCTCTGGCATGTAAGGTGCTCCCATGAACGGCAGGTTTGGTCGGGCGTTTCCACGTCCCAAACAACACTTGCGGAACCACCCGATCGCCACATCCATCCATCCTCAACCATGGCCAAATACAAACTCGAATACATCTGGCTCGACGGCTACACCCCGCTCGCCGGCCTTCGCAGCAAGACGCAGATCAAGGAATTCGCGTCCTTCCCCAAGCTCGAGGAGCTTCCCAACTGGGGCTTCGACGGCAGCTCGACGCAGCAGGCGGAAGGCAAGAGCTCGGATTGCGTGCTCAAGCCGGTGGCGGTCTTTCCTGACTCCACCCGCAAGAATGGCGCGCTGGTCATGTGCGAAGTGATGATGCCGGACGGCAAGACGCCGCACCCGAGCAACTCGCGCGCGACGATTCCGGACGATCCGGACACCTGGTTCGGTTTCGAGCAGGAGTATTTCCTTTACCAGAACGGCGCCCCGCTCGGCTTCCCTGCCGGCGGCTTCCCCGGCCCCCAGGGGCCGTACTACACCGGCGTGGGTTATGCGAGCGTCGGCAACATTGCGCGCGAGATCGTCGAGAAGCACATCGATCTCTGCCTCGATGCCGGCATCAACATCGAGGGCATCAACGCCGAGGTCGCCAAGGGCCAGTGGGAATTCCAGATCTTCGGCAAAGGCTCCAAGAGCGCCGCCGACCAGATGTGGGTGGCCCGCTACCTCCTCACGCGCCTCTGCGAGGCCTACTGCGTCGACATCGAGTGGCACTGCAAGCCGATCCGCGGCGCCTTCAACAAGCCGCTCGACTGGAACGGCTCCGGCATGCACTCGAACTTCTCCACAAAGTTCATGCGCGAGACCGGCGGCAAGGAGTACTTCGAGAAGCTCATGGTCGCCTTCAACAAGCACATGGACGAACACATCGCCGTCTACGGTCCGGACAATCATCTCCGCCTCACGGGCCTGCACGAGACGCAGTCGATCGACAAGTTCACCTACGGTCTCGCCGACCGCGGCGCCTCGATCCGCATCCCGCACAGCTTCATCAACAACGGCTACAAGGGCTACCTCGAGGACCGTCGTCCGAATTCTGCCGCCGACCCGTACCTCGTGGCCGGCCGTATCATCAAGACGATCCAAACCGTCCCGACGACCTGACCGGGCGGTCCGGTACAGATCCGACCAAGCCAAGGCGCCGCTCCTCCGGGGGCGGCGCTTTTTGCTTTCGCGGCATCGGTTGCCGGGCAACTTAGCGGGATGCCCGCGCGTCCCGCCGCGTCCGCCCCCCATCCTGCTCCTTCGCGGCAGGAATGGACGGCCGCCATCGTCCTTGCCGTCAATCTGGGCTGGACCCTGTGGCATTTCGGTGGATACCAACCGGGAGACCGTCTTGTTTCGCTGTGGTTGACGGCGCTCGCGACGGTGACGCTGCTGAGTTCCCGTACATCGCGCGGCTCCGTCGGTTGGCATCCGGCCGGATACCTGCTGCTTCCGTTCGCCGCGCTCGCGACGGTGAACGTCATGGCGGTGACCCCGGTGAAGTGGCTGGGCTGGATGGATCTTTGGGGGTGGCTCCAGCTGGCGGTCACTGTGTGGCTCGCTTGCAACCTTTGCGGACATCCGCCGATCCGGCGATTCCTGACCGGAAGTCTCGGGGGCCTTCTGGTGCTCGAGTGCGCGATGGCCTGCTACCAGGCGTGGGTCGACCCGCTCTGGCTGCCCTTGGACCACACACAGTCCGTCGCCTTTCTCGGTCGTTCGAGCGGCACCTTTGGGATACCGAACAGTCTGGCGGGATTTGCGCTTCTCGTGATCCCGCCGGTCTTGGCGGGTTTGGCCCGGCACCCGCGGAGCCTGATGAGGTGGCTCGTGGCGGGCTGCGGCGCGTACGCTCTGTTCTTGACGACGAGCCGGGGGGCATGGTTCGCCCTGGTCCTGGCCCTGGCGTGCTGGCCCCTGTTCGACCCGGCGAAGGCGTGGCGTCGCCGCTTCGCATGGGCCGGTGCGATCCTTGCCGGCGCCCTGTTCGTGCTGGCTGCGCTTTACGCGCTGTCCCCCGGTGTGCGGGACCGGTTGACGGCGCTGGCCCGCGACGGTGGCGAACGCACCCGTCCGGCGATGTGGGCGGGAGCGTGGCGTCTCTTCCTCGACGCTCCGCTTTTTGGAACCGGGGCCGGCAGTTACAACGTGCTTTTCGAGAGACATCGGCCGGCCGGATACCGCGACGAGCCGCAGTGGGCGCATAACGAATGGCTGAATACGCTGAGCGACCATGGTGCGGTCGGTTTCGCGCTGGCCTTCGTGCTGCCGGCCGCAGCCTTGATGCGCGCGAGGAGAATGTCTTCGCGGCGTTCCCCGGCCAGCGCCGAGGAGCGGGCCTGGGGCGTGGGCCTGCTGGGCTTCGGCATCACGCTCGCGCTCGATTTCCATCTGAAGCTGCCCGCACTGGCGATGGCGGCAGCCATCGCGTTTGCGTCATGGTGCACGCGATGGACGCAGGGGCCGCGGACCGGCCCGCCTCCGGTCGATTCCGTGGTGCGCAGTTTGCTCGTCTTGGGAGCCTTGCTCGGCGTGCTGCTGACGATGATGTTCCTGGTTGCGCCCTCCTTGCGCGCCGAAGCCTTGAGGTACGACTCACGCCGCTCGATCGATGCGTGGGCGCATCGCGGTTCCGCGGGCTATGACGTGCCGGCGCTGCTCGCACGGGCGCGCGAGCGTCTTGCGGAGGCGATCGTCGTCGACGAGGCCAACGCCCAGGCGTGGGCCGATCTTTCGTACGTGCTGTCCCTGCTTGCGCGAGAGGATCCCGGCGCCACTGGACGACTGGGGGTCGAGGCCGAGTCCGCGGCGCGTCAGGCCTTGGCGCGCGCGGAACCTGTGCCGGAGTTCTGGTGGCGGCTGGGGGTTGCCCTCGACATGCAAGGGCGCTGGCTTGAGGCGGGCGCGGCATTTGCGCGTGCCATCGAACTCGCGCCGCATCACCCCTTGGGTTGGTATTATCAGGCGTATCACTACAGCCTGAACCCGGCCACGCGTGCGCTCGCGCTCCCGTCGCTGGCAACCTGTTTGCGCCTTGACCCTGGATATGCGCCGGCCGAATCTCTCTGGGAGAGTTTGAAGGCCGCCCCTTGAGCCCGTAAGACTTTCTTCCATGCAAAAACTAATTCCGACGTGGGGCCTGTTGTTCGCGTTCGTTTGCGCATTTGTCGCCGAGGTTTCGGCGCAGGGCACCCAGGCCGGACGCATCGTCCTCGCCCGCGTGACCGGTCAGGTCACGCTCACCCTAAAGAGCGACGGCAGTACGCGCGCGGCGGTGAACAACGAGCAGATCGCCGCAGGCTATGTGGTGACCACGGCCCCGGAGGCCAGTGTGGTGCTCGTATTTTCCAACGGAGCCACGGTCAACCTGCGCGGCGACTCCGTGCTCGATATCGAGAGTTTTCTCCAGGACCCCTTTGCCGAGGACTTCAAGATCGCCGAGGCCACCGCCGAGCCGAGCACCTCGACTACACGCCTGAACCTTACGCGCGGCGAGATGATCGGCAACGTCAAGCGGCTCAACGCCGCCGGCGGTTCCTCGTTCACTGTGCAGACGCCGATGGGCGCGGCCGGCATCCGCGGCACCACCTTCCGCATCATCTTCCGTCCGGACGGCACGGGTCGCGCCCAATTCTCGATCACGACGATCGAGGGCAACGTCGTGCTGATCCAGGGCGGCGTGGAAATCCCGATCGATGCCACCTCCGGCGAGGCCCGCGAGATCAGTGTCGAAGTCGACGTTCAGGTCGATCCGGCGACCGGCTTGCTCACGGTGCAGATCGCCGGCCTCACCCTGACGGCGCAGATCGCGCCGGCCGCGAGCGTCGCGCAGGTGATCCAAGCCGTGCAGCAGATCGTCGAAGTCGTGGCCGCGCAAGTCTTCCCCCCGCCGGGCGGAACGCCTCCGGACGCGCCGCCCGCCCCGAACGATCAGCCTTCGCCGGACGGGCCGCCCGACAACCCGCCGGCTCCCGGTGAGGGCACTCCGCCGCCCTCGCCAAACGGCGGCACGCCGCCGGCGCCGAACCCGCCGGGCGAAACGCCGCCGTCGCCGGGGACCGGAACGAATGCGGGCGGCACGCCTCCTCCTCCTCCGCCGCCTCCTCCACCGCTGCCGCCGCCTCCGCGCACAACTTCGGGCGACGGTGCGCCGGACTAGGAGCCTCCCGGACCCGTTTCTGACGGGTCCGGCGGACGGCCGGATTTCGCCTCGGCCTTCCCCTCGAAATCGCCCAGCCTCCGGGACGCTCCCCGTGCCGAGACCCCGCCTCAAGCCGATCGTTCGTATTCTTATTTTGATTACGCTGCCCCTGCTCTGGTGCTGGGCGCAGCGGGCCGGCACCCTCGATTTCCTCGAACACCGTGCCATCGACGAGCGGTTCCGGTTTCGCGGCGAGCGCGAGGCGCCGGTCAAGCTCGTCTACGTCGACATCGATACGGATGCGATCCAGCAGTACAAGTGGCCCTGGAACCACTCGCGCTACGCGCAGATTCTCGACGTGCTCTTCGAGATCGGCCGGGTGAAGGCGGTCGGGATCGACCTGGTTTTCTCCGATTTCGGCCGGCCCGACTTCGGACTCGAGGAGCAGGAGGCCGGGCGACTGCAGTTCGGCCGGACGATCCGCCGGCACGGCAAGGTCGTGCTCGCGGCCAATTACGTGCCAGGTCCGGGCACGATCCAGCCCGTGCGCCAGTTTCCCCTTGTGTTCGACGGGTTCACCGATCCCGCCACCAACGACATCCCCGAGGGCCCGGGCTTTCCCATCGTGGGCCCCACCTGGGGGACGCTCGGTCTCATCGACACCTACCGCGGCGAGACCCGCGCCGCGGCCTTCTTCGCCGACACGCCTGCCGGGACCTTTTACCCGCTTTCGCTTCATCTCGCGCTTTTCCACTGGGGGCTTGGGGCGGACGCAATCCGGCGCCTGCCCGACCGTCTGGAGATCCGGCGGCCGGACGACAGCCTCGTAACGTCGATTCCGCTGCTCCGCGGACAGCTCGTGGAGGTCAACTGGTTCTCGCGCTGGATCTCCCCGCTCAACCCGCGCGCCAGCGTCGCCGATCTCGGCGACTACCTCACGCAGCTCGAAAGCGACGACCCGGAAAAGCAGGCGAGGGGGCGCGAGTTCTTTGCCCAGTTCGAGGATGCCATCGTCCTGATCGGCCCGGTTGACGTGCTCCTGCAGGATCTCAGCCGCACCTCCTTCGACGACCGGCCCGTGCCGCAGGTCGGCGTGCACGGGAACCTGCTGAAGACCCTTGTATCCGGAGAGTACCTACGGCATCCGCCCGGCTGGAGCGGCGACGCGCTGGTGCTGGCGCTGGCGCTGGGGGCGGCGGGGCTGGCGGGCGTCGGCGGCCGGCGGGCCCTGCTTTCGAAGTTCGCCGCCCTCCTCCTCGTCGCGGCCTACGTGGCGGCGGGATTCGCGCTGTTCGAGCGGTTTCACCTGATCCTGCCGCTTGTCGCGCCCACCGGGGCGGCCTTGACGACCAGCTTCGCCGCCCTGCTCTGGCAGGTTGTCGAGGAACAGAAGCAGAAGCGGCGGATCAAGGGCATGTTTGGCACCTACCTCTCGCCGCAGCTGGTCGAGCGAATGGTCGAGTCGGGGGAGGAGCCGCGCCTCGGCGGGCACGAGGCGGAGATCACCGCCTACTTCAGCGACATCCAGTCGTTCTCCGCCTTTTCGGAACAGCTTCCGCCCGGCCGTCTGGTCGACCTGATGAACGAGTACCTGACGGCCTGCACCGACATCGTGCAGGAGGAGGGCGGCACGCTCGACAAGTACATCGGCGACGCCGTCGTGGCGATGTTCGGTGCGCCGATCGCGCTGCCCGACCACGCGTACCGGGCCTGCGTGGCCGCCGCCCGGGTGCAGGCGAAGCTTGCGGAGTTGCGGGAACGCTGGCGGGCGGAAGGCGAGACCTGGCCGGAGATCGTGCGGGAAATGCGCACGAGGGTCGGCCTGAACACGGGTACGGCCGTCATCGGCAACATGGGCAGCCGGACGCGCTTCAGCTACACCATGATGGGGGACAACGTTAACCTCGCCTCCCGCATGGAGTCAGGGGCAAAGAGCTTCGGCGCCTACACCATGGTCACGGACGCCACCCGGCGTGCGTGCGAAGCGCACGGCGGCGACCGGGTCGTGTTTCGCATGCTCGGACGGATCGCCGTGGTCGGCCGCCGCCAGCCAGTGCCGGTTTACGAGGTGCTCGGCTTGCGGGAGCACGTCGGGGCGGAGACGCTCGCCTGCGCGGAGACGTTTGCGAGGGCGTGGGAACGGTTTGCCGCCCGCGATTGGGCCGGGGCGCGAGCGCTCTTTGAGGAGAGTGCGCGACTCGAGCCGGGGCAGCCGGGGAAAGGTTCCGGCGTGAAGACGAATCCGTCGCTTGTGTACCTGCGGCTGGTGGAGGAGTACGAACGGAACCCGCCGCCGGCGGATTGGGACGGCGTCCACCGTCTGGCCGAGAAATGAAAAAGCCGCACCGAAACCGGTGCGGCTTTCTCGCTATGGTCACACGACGCGATCAACCGATCGCGGCAAGGTAGTTCTTTTCGGCGGCGTCCCAGTCGACGACGTTCCAGAAGGCCGCGATGTAATCGGGACGGCGGTTCTGGTAGTGGAGGTAGTAGGCGTGTTCCCACACGTCGAGGCCGATGACGGGCTTGCCTTCGATTCCGGCGACCGCCTTGCCCATGAGGGGGCTGTCCTGGTTGGCGGTGGAGCCGACGGCGAGCTTCTTGTCCGGGCCGACGACGAGCCAGGCCCAGCCGGAGCCGAAGCGCGTGGCGCCGGCCTTGGCGAAGTCTTCCTTAAACTTGGCGAAGCCGCCGAGTTCAGCGTCGATGGCGGCGGCGAGCTTCCCCTTGGGGGCGCCGCCCTTGCCGGGGCCGAGGATGGTCCAGAAGAAGGCGTGGTTGCTGTGGCCGCCGGCGTTGTTGCGAACGCCACCGCGGATGCCCTCGGGAACCTTGGAGAGGTCGGCGATCAGGGCGTTGACGTCGAGGGCGAGCAGCGCGGCGTGGTCCTTCAGCAGGTTGGTCGCGTTCGTGATGTACGCCTGATGGTGCTTCGTGTGATGGATTTCCATCGTGCGGGCGTCGATGTGAGGCTCGAGCGCGTTGTAAGCGTAGGCGAGTTTCGGGAGTTCGTAGGCCATAATAGGGAATGGGTTGCGATGTTGTCCGGCCGGACCGGACGGATGAAAAGACATCATGAGCCCGCCAGCCGGTGGCGTCAACCGTGCGGGCGGAAATCAGCCGGCCTGGGTGCGCTTAAGCCGGAAGAACGCCTGCAGGAGTTCCCGGCATTCGTCCTCGAGCACACCCCCGGCCGTGAGTTCGCAGCGGTGGTTGACGCGTTCGAGCTCGTTGAGATTGGTCGCTCCCCCGAGGCAGCCCATCTTGGGATCGGGCACGGCGTAGCAGACGCGGCTCAGGCGCGACATGAGGGTTGCGCCCGAGCACATGGGGCAGGGCTCCTTAGTCACGTAGAGGGTGCAGCGCTCCAGCCGCCAGTCGCCGAGATGGGCGGCCGCCTGCGTGATGGCGAGCATCTCGGCGTGGGCGGTGGGGTCGCGGTTGACCTCGACCGCGTTGTGCGCCGCGGCGATCACTTCGCCGTCGAGGGCGATGACGCAGCCGATGGGCACCTCGTCCCGGCGCCAGGCATCGATTGCCTGGTTGTAGGCGAGGCTCATGAAGAAGGCGTCGTCCCGCACCAGCTGGGAGGGAAACCGTTTCGGAAACGGGCAGTCGTTCGGCGGCGGTTCGGGGTCGGGCATCGGGTTCGGATCGGAGGAAAGCCTTGACTTACGGAGGGGTTATCCGGCTTACAAGTTGCTTTTGCCATGCCGTTCTCACACTCTTCCGAAAGCACTTAATGCCCCGTAAACCGCTCCCCATGCCTGAATCCGACGGCAAATCGATCGAACTTGAGGGCAAGATAGTCGCGGTGCTCCCCGGCACGATGTTCAGGGTCCAGCTCGCCAACGGGCACACGGTGCTCGCCCACATCTCTGGCAAACTGCGGAAGAACTTCATCAAGATCGCCGCCGGCGACACGGTGAAAATGGAGATGAGCCCCTACGACCTTGAGAAGGCGCGCATTACCTACCGGATGAAGGAGACGAATCCCGGCCCGCGTCCGCCGCCGCGCCGCCGCTACTGAGGCGGTCGCCGGTGTATCCGGCAAGGGGTGACATGGATGCGCGCGAAGACAGCGGCGGATGCCCGTCCGCCTTCGCGGCGGATCTCGACGATTACCTCGCGTTCCTTCAGCTCGAGCGCGGGCTCTCTACGCATACGTCCTCGGGCTATGAGCGCGACCTGATCCAGTGCGCCGTGTTTCTCGCGGCGCGCGGGACCTCGGGCTGGCGGAGTGTCACCGGCGACGAGGCGGCGGCCTGGCTCCGTGCGCTCTCCAGTGGCAAATACTCCGTCGCAAGCGTTGCCCGGAAACTGGCGGCCTTGCGCGGGCTGGCGCGCCACCTCGTCCGGCGCGGGCTGCGGCCGGACGACTTCACCGAACTTCTCGAAGGTCCACGCCTGCGGCGCCGGCTGCCGGGCACGCTGTCGGGCGGGGAGATCGCCCGCCTGCTCGCGGCGCCCGCCGGAGGCGATGCGTTCGCGCTGCGCGACCGGGCAATCCTCGAACTCTTCTACTCGAGCGGTCTGCGGGTCTCGGAGCTGGCCGGCCTGATGCTGCAGCAGGTCGACCTCGAGGGCGGCCTGTTGCGCGTGTTCGGCAAGGGGTCGAAGGAGCGCATCGTTCCCGTCGGCTCCCGCGCGACCGCTGCCCTGGCGGTCTATCTGGAGTCCGGTCGTCCGCACTTCGTGAGGAAGCGCACCGGCAGCGCGCTCTTTCTGAGCGAACGCGGCGGCGCGCTTTCGCGCAAGACGCTCTGGCTGCTCGTGAAGAAGTACGCGCAGGCTGTGGGCATCGAGCGCAACGTGAAGCCGCATCTCCTCCGCCACTCTTTCGCGAGCCACCTGCTCGGGGGAGGGGCGGACCTGCGCGCCATCCAGGAAATGCTCGGACACGCCGACATTGCCACCACGCAGATCTACACGGCCGTCGAGGAGAAGCGCCTGCTCGACCAGCATGCGCGTTTTCATCCGCGCAACCGCGATTGACCGCCGCGCGTCCTTGCGTCGACCCCACAGGTTGCGACCGCGTTCAAGGTGCGTTGACGAGGGCGCGCGGACGGTTGGCGGGGCCGGGTTTCGGCGCCGGGTGGTTGCGCAGCAGTTCCTCGGCGGCCTTCACCCACGCGCGAGTCTCGTCGCGTCCGGCGACGTTGCGGTATTCGCCGGGATCGTCCGCGCGCAGGTAGAACTCGCGGGCGACGCGGCCGCCGTCCCATTCGGTGTAGCGCCCTTGCGGGAAGATCACGGTGCGGGCCTCCACGTCGCGCCGGCCGTCCCGGTCGAAGTGATAGACGAGCGAGAAGGCCTGGCCCTCGGCGGAGGCGCCCGGCTGCCAGGTCGCGGCGAGCGAGCGACCCTCGAGTCCGGCCGGGGGCGCGTGGGCGGTGAGCTCGGCCAGCGTGGGGTAGAGGTCGAGCAATTCGACCGGGCGGTGCACGCGCCTTCCGGCGGGCACGCCGGCGCCGGCGACGATCAGCGGGACGCGCGTCGCCTGGTCGAAGGCGCTGAGCTTGGCCCAGAGCCCGTCGTGGTCGCCGAGGTGAAAGCCGTGGTCGCTGAGCAGGGCGACGACCGTGTGGCTCCAGAGGTCGCGGCGGTCGAGTTCGTCGAGCAGCAGGCCGACCTGCGCATCGATGAAGGAGACGGCGGCGTAGTAGGCGCGGCGGGCGGCCGCGGGCGAGTCGGGCTGGGCGAAACCGGAGAGCTCCGTCTGCAGGGCGATGGGCGGTATGTCGTGGAGGGGCGGATACGCCGGCACGTCGAAGTCCTCGACGCGGTGCAGGTCGAAGAAGCGCCGGGGCGCGGTCCACGGGAGATGCGGGTTGTGGAAGCCGGCGGCGACGAAGAACGGTTTGCCGGCTTCCGCCGAGGCGGCGATCCAGTCGCGCGCCTGGCGTGCGTTGACGACGTCGCGCGTGCGCTCGCCCTCGGTCGAGAGCACGGTCCAGGCGGGTCGGCCGTCGCCGCCCTGGTAGCGGGCGCGGATCGCCTCGCGCTCCTCCGGATCCTCCGTGGCGGCGTCCTGGTAATGGTCCCACGAGGCCTCGTCGTTCATGCGCACATTGTGGAAGATCTTGCCGGCGCCGGCGGAGAAGTAGCCGCGCTCGCGGAAGAACTGGGGCAGGAGAACGCCGTCGGGCACGGCGGTGCGCGCCGGGACGTTGAGCACATAGACGCCGGTGGTCTCCGGCCGCCGGCCGGAGAGGAAGGACAGACGCGAGGGGTTGCAGAGCGGGTACTGCGAGTAGGCGCGGGTAAAGGTGACGCCCCGGGCGGCGAGCCGGTCGATGTTCGGGGTGCGGGCGAGCGGATCGTCGTAGCAGCCGAGGGCGACGTTGAGGTCGTCGACGACGATCAGCAGCACGTTGACCGGCCCTTCGGCGGCGCGGACGGTCGCTCCGAAAAGGCAGGAGGCAAAGAGAAGCAGGAGAAGGCGGACGACAGGCATGTGGAGCGGAGGTGGACGTTCAGGACGTTCGGGAAAAGTTCCGGGCGAGCTCGGAAAGCGCGGTGTCGACCGCGGAAGCCAGCGTTGCGACGCGCTGCGCGAGCGGAGCGCCGGACGGCGTCTCCAACGTGTAGCTCAGTGTGGTGTGGTGGGCGCGCAGGTAGATGGCTTCGGGCCAGTTCTCGCGCATCAACGGATCGTCAACCGGGCGGATGAGTCCTGGAGCATGGCTGGGCCGGCCATCGATGACCTCGGCATCCTCGATCGGACCGTGGGTGCGCGCGGCATCCAGAATCGTCTCCGCGAGGCTCGGGCGGCCGTCTGGGTTCAGTTCGTAGAGATAGAAGCCCTTTGTTTCCCAGTCCTCGTGCAGGCAGAGGGCGAGGTCGAAGTTGGGTTGGTGGCGCAGCCAGCGGATATGGGCGCGAACCTCGTGTGTGCGAACGTCCTTGTAGTCGCGGTTGAGGTCGATCCCGTCGGCGTTCTCGCGCGTACCCCGGGCGAAGCCGGTCGGGTTGAGGAGCGGCACGACGAACCACGTTGCGCGGTCGTCCAGCAGGCCGCTGCGGACCAGATCGAGCAACGCGTGCGGCGGGGCAGGTTCGTCGCCATGGACGCCCGCGGAAAGATAGATGCGCGGACGGCGCCCGCGGGCTCGTTTGGTGAAGGCGGCGAGCGGACATCCGTCAATCTCGGCCAGCGGCTCCGCACGAAAGCCCGCGGCGCGGGCCTGCGCAGTGAACTCCCGCACCAGGGACGCGGGGTCGAGTGCGGAGGCTTTGACAGCGGCCATGCCCTGCTTCTTGCTCGCGGATTCCTTCACGCACAAGCCCAAGTTAGCCGCCATGTCCCACGTCCGTGTTCGTTTCGCTCCCAGTCCCACCGGGTTCTTCCACATCGGCAGCGCCCGCACGGCGCTGTTCAACTGGCTCTACGCCCGCCACACCGGCGGCGCCTTCATCCTGCGCATCGAGGACACCGACAAGGAGCGCAACAGCGAGGAGTACCTGCGTTTGATTTACGACAGCCTGAGCTGGCTCGGGCTCGACTGGGACGAAGGCCCGAATCCCGACGGACAGGGCGAGCGCGGCGCCGCCGGGCCCTACCGCCAGAGTCAGCGCGCCGCGATCTACGATGCCTACCTGCAGAAGCTGCGCGACGCCGGCCGCGTGTACGAGAAGGAGGGCGCGATCTGGTTCAAGCTGCTCGGCGAGCGCTACGAGACCTACGACGACCATCGCAAGAAGACCGTCACCAAGGTGAAGACGGACCCGGTCGTCATCGAGGACCGCATCCGCGGGCGCGTCGAGCGCGTCGAGGACGAGGACTTCGTGATCGTGCGCTCGGACGGCAATCCGGTGTTTCACTTCGTCAACGTCGTCGACGACATCACGATGGGGATCACCCATGTGATCCGTGGCGAGGACCATCTTTCCAACACGAGCAAGCACGTGCGGCTGTACGAAGGCTTTGGCGTCACGCCGCCGATATTCGCGCACATTCCGCTGATTCTGAAGTCGCCGGAGATGGGGCAGGGCAAGATGAGCAAGCGCGACAAGGGTGCGCTCATCGAGGAGTACCAGAAGCGTTTCTTTTTGCCTGAGGCCCTCGTGAACTACCTCTCGCTGCTCGGCTGGAATCCGGGCGACGACCGGGAGAAGCTTGCGATCGACGAGATCGTTCGACTCTTCGACCTGCCGGCTGTCAACCAGAGCAACGCGAAGTTCGACGGCAAGAAGCTCGCGCATCTCAACATGGTCTACCTGCTGGAGCAGCCGGCGGAGCGTTTCGTCGCGCTGGCGAAGGCGTACTTTGCCACGCTGCCGGAGGGTGCGGAGGTCATGGCCGACGAGGCCTACTTCCGCGAGGTCGTGCTGTTGGCCCAGCCGAAGATAAAATCGATCGACGACCTCGGAGCGTACACCGTCTATTTCTTCACCGACGACTTCCCGGTCGACGCCAAGGTAAAGGACAAGGTGCTCGCCAAGGGAGTCCCCAAGGCGCGCCTGAGCGAGCTCGTCGAGGCGCTCCCGGGCATCGACTTCACGGACGATGCGGCGATCGAGGCGGGCCTCAAGGCGCTGGCCGAGGCCAAGGGTCTCGGCTTTGGCGACTACCAGGGCATCGCCCGGCTCGCGGTGACCGGCACCAACGCCGGCCCGAGCATCACCGCGATCTTCCGCGTGCTCGGCCGGGACCGCGTGCGCGCGCGGATGGAGCGGTTTCTGGCGGGGAGCTGAACGGTCGTTCCTCCAAGGAGCGGCGACATGCGTGCCGCCGCTCCCGCGTATTCGAGAGTTCGCTACTTCTCTTCCGTGTTGTGCACCTTCATCGCGTCGAGGAACTCGACCGGGGAGAAGTCGTCGGTGAGCAACCGGGCGCGTTCCACCTGGGCCGCCGGCCAGGGGAGGTGCTCGGCGCGCAGGGCGGCGAGGTCCAGCCGGTCGCCGAGCGGGCCCTGGAGGGTTTCGGTGGCGGGCCAGGAGGCCGGATCGGTCACCTTCGGCGAGGCGTACTTCACGCCGATCGCGATGACGTTGCCGCGGCCGCGCGTCTGGAATAGGACGACCTGCGGGAAAACCGAACGCAGGGTCTTCAGGTCGGCATAGAAGAGTTCGGTGCCGGCGTGGAGGTTGGTGAGGAAGACGCCGTCGTCGGCGAGGCGTGCGGCGCATTCGCGGTAGAACTCCTGGGTCTTGAGGTGCGGAGGCACGTAGCCGCCGCGGAAGGCGTCGAGGATGAGCCAGTCCCAACGCTCGCGGGAGCGTTTCACGTAGAGGCGTCCGTCCATCGTGGCGACGGGAGTGCGTTCGGTCGGGGTGAACGCCATGTGCGTGCGCGCGAGTTCCTCGACCTTGGGGTCGAGTTCCACGGACTGCAGCAGGGCCTGCGGATAGGCGTGGGCGAAGAGGCGGTGGAAGCCGGCGCCGCCGAGGCCGATCATGAGGACGCGTTCTGGCGGAGCCTTGAAGAAAAGACCGGCGTAGAGCGAGCGCGTGTAGGCGACCTGCAGGTTGAGCGGATCGGCCAGGTCGACGGCGGATTCGAGGTACTCGCCTTGGCGGGAGCGTGCGCGCAGTTCGACGACGGAGCCGCGGCGTTCGATCGTGAGGCTGTTGTAGATCGTGTCGTAGCGTTCGACGTAGTCGGCGGCGGCGAGCGAAGGGACCGTGCCGGCGGCGAAGGCTGCGGCAAGGAGGATGGGCAGCGGGCGAATCATGGGGCAACCTTCGGCGAGGACGGCGCTTGGCGCAACAGGAGGAGCAGGCCGCCGAGGCTGAGCGCGGCGACGAACAGCCAGAGGCGGAGGAGTGTCGAGACCGGCAGGCTGGGAATGAGGAAAAAGGCGGTGAGCATGACGCCGGCAATGTTGCCGAGGGTGCTGATGCCGTAGACGACACCCGAGGCGCTCCCGGGAGCCTTCCCGCGCAGGCAGAGGTGTTGCACGCACTGGGGCCCGAAGGACGAGAGCATCGTCACCGGCACGAGGAAGAGGCCGACGCAGGCGAGGAAGAGTCCGGTGCCCATGTGCAGGACGTGGATCTCGATCCAGCCGAGCGCGGTGCGGCCGAGGAAGGTCGTGAAGGCGAGCGAGCCGAGGCCCAGGGCGGCGACCAGGACCTGCGCGCGCCGGCGCGCGGGCGGAGGCCGCTGCGTGATCCACCCGCCGAGCAGCGAGCCGGCGCTGAAGGCGGCGAGGAACGTGGAGATGAGCCAGGCCCAGACGATGATGGACGAACCGAAGTGCGGGTTGAGCAGGCGGGAGCCGAGCAACTGAAAGCCCATGCTGAGAATGCCCAGCACGGCGACGAGAAGATGAAAGACGAGGATCATGCAGGACGGATCAGGGGGCGGACGAGGGGGCAGTCACAGGTTACAGGTCGAAAAGTCGAATGTCATCACCGTCCCACCGTTGCGGGCCATTCCTGGAGATGAGATTTTCCGCGAAGGGGAGCCTTCGCGGCCTTCGACCTGCGACGTTCGACCTCGGATGGCATGCTAGCGTTGGGCGTTGAAATCGCGTTCGATCAGCGCCTGGAGCCAGGTGGCGTTGGGGCGGTAGGCGAGGGCGGTCGTGCGGGGCGAAAGACGCTGGAAGGAGAACCGGCGGATCGTGCCGGCGTTCACGGCGAGCAGGCGACCCTGGAGGTCGACCAGCGGGCCGCCGCTGTCGCCCGGATGCACCGGCGCACTGTGAAAGAAGCCTGTGTACGGTGTGATGCGCATCGTCCACGCGGTGAAACGCTCGAGGCGTCCGGCGTGGACCGAGAGCACGCGGCTGTCGGTGCGGTTGAAGTTCGCGCCGGCGCCGGCGACGGGCTGCTTGCGCTCCCAGGTGGCGGCCCAGGTGAAGGCAAAGAGGAGTGGACGGTCCACGTGCAGCAGGGCGAGATCGGGCTCGCCGCGGCTGAAGTCGCCACGCCAGACAAGGCGCGCCGGGAGCACGCGAAAGCCAACCCCGTCGTGCACGATCAACGTGTGGGGGCCGCGGGTCACGGCGTGGCCGGCCGTGAGAAAGTAGCCGCGGGCGTCGATGGCGGTGGCGGCGGCGGTGCCGAAGGGCCGCGTGGACGCGAAGACAAGGTTGACGTCGTGCCGGCCGGGATCGGTGCGTTCGGCCGCCACTTCGGCGCCGTCGATCAGGATGGCGCTGCGTTTGCGGATGTAGTCGGCGAGCGGTTCGCCGTCGATGCGGACGTCGCGATGGCGAACGAAGGAGGCGGACTGGACTTCCGCGAGGGTCGGATCGTGCGCGCAGCCGGCCGCGGTCAGGGCGAGGGCAAAGAGGACGCCGAGCCGGGCGAGCCGTCCGCCGGGCCGCGTCCTTGCCGGAGCCTGCACGGAACGCCCCACGGTGGGTCAGGCCTTGGCGCCGGCCGGTTTGGCCCAGGTGTCCTTGAGGCCGATGGTGCGGTTGAACACGAGGCGGTCGGGACGGGAGTCCTTCGGGTCGAGGGCGAAGTACCCGACGCGTTCGAACTGAAAGCGGTCTTCGAGTTGCGCCTCGGCAAGGGAGGGTTCGAGACGGGCGGTGAGGACTTCGAGGGACTGCGGGTTCACGTGACGGAGAAAGTCCTCGTCCGCGGCGGGCTCCGGCACGGTGAAGAGACGGTCGTAGAGACGGACCTCGGCTTCCACGGACCGGGAGGCACTCACCCAGTGGATGGTACCTTTGACCTTGCGATCGGCGTTGGCCCCGCCGGCGCGGGTTTCGAGATCGGCGGTGCAACGCAGTTCCACGAGACGGCCGTCGGCGTCCTTCACGACCTCGTCGCACTTGACGATGCAGGCGTACTTGAGGCGAACCTCGCCTCCGGGCTTGAGACGGAAGTACTTCGGCGGCGGGACCTCGGCAAAGTCGTCGCTCTCAATGTAGACCTCGCGGGTGAGGGCGATGGGCCGGCTGGAAGGGGTCTCGTCCTGTGGGTTGTTGGTGGCCTGGAGTTCGACGACCTCGTCCGGTGCAAGATTGGTCAAGACGAGCTTGACCGGGCGCAGCACGGCGAAACGCCGCTGGGCACGCGCGTTGAGGTCCTCGCGGATGGCGTGTTCGAAGACGGCGACGTCGGTCAAGGCGTCGAACTTCGTCACGCCCGTGCCGATGACGAAACGGCGCACGGCGGCGGCGGTGACGCCGCGGCGGCGGAGCGCGGCGAGCGTGGGCATGCGCGGATCGTCCCAGCCGGCGACGACCTTGTTGTCCACGAGCTGGAGCAGGCGGCGCTTGCTCACGACGGTGTAGCTCGGGATCAGCTTGGCGAACTCGTACTGGTGCGGGCGCGGGCGCGGCAGTTCGAGGCTGTCGAGGATCCAGTCGTAGAGGGCGCGGTGGACCTCGAACTCGACGGTGCAGATGCTGTGCGTGATGCCCTCGAGGTAGTCGCTCAGGCAGTGAGCGAAGTCGTAGAGCGGGTAGATGCACCACGCGTTGCCCGTCTGGTGGTGGGCGGTGTGGCGGATGCGGTAGAGCAGCGGGTCGCGCAGCCAGACATTGGGCGAGGCCATGTCGATCTTCGCGCGAAGGGTGCGCGCGCCGTCGGGGAACTCCCCGGCCTTCATGCGGGCGAAGAGATCGAGATTCTCCTCGATGGAGCGGTTGCGGTACGGGCTGTCGCGGCCGGGCTTGTCGGGGGCGCCGCGGTATTCGTCGGTTTCCTTGGGCGTGAGGTCGCAGACGTAGGCCTTGCCCTTGCGGATCAGCTGGACGGCGTAGGCGTGAAGGGCGTCGAAGTAGTCGCTGGCGAAATACGGTTCTCCGTCCGTGCCGGCAGGCAGGCCGGCGGCCGAGAAGTCCTCGCGTCCGCCGACGGTCTGCGCGACCGGCTTGGTGCCCGGGGCCTTCAGGCCGAGGCAGGGTTCTGCCCAGCCGGCGATCAACCAACGCACGTCGGCGACGATGGACTCGACGTATTCGACGTCCTCCTTGGCCGGATTGGTGTCGTCCAGGCGCAGGTTGCAGCGGCCGCCGTTTTCGCGGGCGATGCCGAAGTTGAGGCAGATGGATTTCGCGTGGCCGATGTGCAGGTAGCCGTTGGGCTCGGGCGGAAAGCGCGTGACGATCCGGTCGTGCCGTTGGGCGGCGAGATCGGCGGCGACGATGTCGCGGATGAAATCGCTCGGGGCGGCTGCGGTGGCGGGTGCGTTCGGATCGGCGGTCATGGCGTAACCCGGGACCATGCGAAGCGTCCGGCGGCGAGGCAACGCCGATGTTCGGGGGGGGCGCGGCCAGGGCATGGTCTTTTGTTTTAGCGAGAGGAAGTAAGTGCGCGGAGAGCGGTAGGGAGGG
>VFQQ010000312.1_pt1 | contig 108889 bp, 101 predicted proteins | sample 3512341 | NCBI WGS metagenome assembly VFQQ01 (sample SAMN10412373, study PRJNA504923) | tailings metagenome | isolation source: Relicate 2 Philex TSF1 revegetated site | place: Philippines: Tuba, Benguet | collected 2017-08-29 | reverse complement strand
TCAACCGCTCGCGGCAGATGATGGGCTATGACGCCAATTACGTGCCGGGCTGGGATTGCCACGGCCTGCCGATCGAATGGAAGATCGAGGAGAAATACCGCGCCGCCGGCAAGAACAAGGACGATGTGCCGATCGACGAATTCCGCAAGGAGTGCCGCGATTTCGCCGAGCATTGGATCGGCGTGCAGCGGGAGGAGTTCAAGCGGCTCGGGGTCATAGGCGACTGGAAGAACCCCTACACGACCATGAGCTTCGCGGCCGAGGCGCAGATCGTGCGCGAATGCCAGAAGTTCGTGATGAACGGAGGCCTATTCAAGGGCTCCAAGCCGGTCCTCTGGTCCGTGGTCGAGCGGACCGCGCTCGCCGAAGCCGAGGTCGAGTACCACGAGCACACCTCGCAGACCGTCTTCGTCCGCTTCCCGGTGATCCGGCCCTCCTGCGACGCCGCCAAGTCGGCGGCGATCGTCATCTGGACGACCACGCCCTGGACCATGCCGGGAAATCGCGCCATCGCGCTGGCGGCCGAGGCCGAGTACGCCCGCATTCGCATCGATGCGGTGGGCGAGAAGTCGCTCGCCCGCGTCGGCGACGAAGTTCTCGTGGCCGCAGCACTGGCCGATCAGGTGGCCAAGGCCTGTGCCATCGAGGCCTTCACCACGCTCTCCGCCGTTCCGGGCAAGTCGCTGCTCGGTACCGTCTGCGCTCATCCGCTGCGCGGCCAGGGCTACGAATTCGACGTTCGCGTCTTCGAAGCGGATTTCGTGACGCTCGATGCCGGTACCGGCTTCGTTCACATCGCGCCCGGCCACGGCGCCGACGACTACAGCCTCGGCGTCGCCAACGGTGTCGAGGTGCCGCACACCGTGGATGAGGACGGGCGCTATTTCGCACATGTGCCGGTCTTCGGCTGCGAGAAGCCCGCTCGCGTCTTCGACGACCAGGGCAAGGAGGGCGATGCAAACCGACGCGTGATCGAGGTGCTGACGGCGGCCGGGGGCCTGCTCGGCCGCGGGCGGTTGCGCCACCAGTACCCGCATTCCTGGCGCTCGAAGGCACCGCTGCTGTTTCGCAATACCCCCCAGTGGTTCATCTCGATGTCGACCAACGACCTGCGCAAGAAGGCGCTGGCGGCGATCGACGCGACCGCCTTCTATCCACCGCAGGGTCGCAACAGGCTGTACTCGATGATCGAGCAGCGGCCCGACTGGGTCATCAGCCGCCAGCGGGCCTGGGGCGTGCCGATCACCGTCTTCGAGCACAAGGAGACCGGTGAAATCCTGCGCGACGAGGAAGTGAACGAACGCATCGTCCAGGCCTGCCTGGAAGGCGGCGCGGATGCCTGGTTCACCTCCACGGCCGATCGCTTCCTCGGCAACAAGTACAATCCGGACGACTGGAAGATGGTGACCGACATCCTCGATGTCTGGTTCGATTCGGGTTCCACCCATGCGTTCGTGCTGGAGCAACGGCCCGACCTGAAATGGCCGGCCTCGCTCTATCTCGAGGGCTCCGACCAGCATCGTGGATGGTTTCACTCCTCGCTTCTCGAAGCCTGCGGCACCCGCGGGCGGGCGCCCTATGACGCCGTTCTCACGCACGGCTTCACGCTCGACGAGAAGGGGCGGAAGATGTCGAAGTCGCTGGGCAATGTGGTCGAGCCGCAGGCGGTGGTCAGCAAGTTCGGCGCCGATATCCTGCGTCTGTGGGTGGTCTCGTCCGACTACTCCGCCGATCTCGGCGTCGGCGACAAGATCATCCAGGCCCAGGTCGACGCCTATCGCCGCTTGCGCAACACGCTCCGATGGCTGCTCGGCAATCTTGCGGGATTTCAGGAAGCGGAGCGCCTACCGGCGGCTGAGATGCCGGAACTGGAGCGATGGGTCTTGCATCGCCTGGCCGAACTCGACCAGGTGGTGCGCGCCTCTTGCGAGGCCTATGACTTCCATCGCATGTATGTGGCGCTGCACACCTTCTGTGCCGTCGACCTGTCGAGCTTCTACTTCGACATTCGCAAGGACTCACTCTATTGCGACGCGCCGTCCTCGATGCGCCGCCGGGCGGCTCGGACGGTGGTGGACGAGCTTTTTTCGCGTCTAACGGCCTGGTTCGCTCCGTTCATCTGCTTCACCGCCGAGGAGGCTTGGCTCGCCCGCTTCCCCGACGAGCAGGGCAGTGTTCATCGGCGCCTCTTTCCGGATCGGCCGGAAGGCTGGCTCGCCCCGGAGCTGGCGGCCAAATGGGATGCCGTCCGAGATATCCGGCGCGTCGTTACCGGCGCGCTGGAGGTCGAGCGACGCGAGAAGCGCATCGGCTCCTCGCTGCAGGCGCATCCGCAGATCCATCTCGCTCCGGAGCGGCTCTCGGTACTCGCAGGCATCGATTTCGCCGAGATCTGCATCACCTCCTCGGTGGAACTCGTCGCGGGCGAAGGGCCGGACTCCGCTTTCCGCCTGCCGGACGTTCCGGGTGTTGCCGTGGTCAGCCGCGCGGCGGAGGGGGAGAAGTGCCAGCGCTGCTGGCAGGTGCTCCCGGAAGTCGGAAAGAAGACCCGGGCGCCGGATCTCTGCCTGCGGTGTGACGCCGTGATTGCGGCCGCCTGATGCGCCGAGGACTGATCGTCGCGATCATCCTGCTCGTGGTCGATCAGGCCAGCAAGTTCGCCCTTGTCGACCTGATGGCGCGGCATCCGGAGGGGATCGTGCTGACTCCCTTCTTCAACCTGGTACAGGTCTGGAACCGGGGGGTCAGCTTCGGCTTCATGGGGTCGGAATGGCTGGGCGAGAACCAGCGTTGGGTTCTGGCCATACTCGCCTTGGCGGTTGCGGCGGCGATGGTCGTCTGGCTGCGGCAGGTGACGAACCGGCTGGAAAGTCTGGCGATCGGCCTCGTCATCGGCGGGGCGGTCGGAAACGCCATCGACAGGATGCTGTACGGTGCCGTGGCCGACTTCTTCGACTTTCATGTCGGCGGCTGGCACTGGCCGGCGTTCAACGTGGCCGATATGGGGATCAGTTGCGGCGCCGTCGCCCTTGTGGCAATCGCCATATTGTCGCCGAAGTCGCAAGTCTTAAAATGAGAGCCATGCACAATCGCGCCCTCACGGCCTTTGCCGGTTTCGCCTTGCTGGCCGTTCTCGGCGGTTGCGACACGGTTCGCGAGACTTTGGGCGCTACGCGCCAGTCCCCGAACGAGTTCGAGGTCGTGACGCGTGCTCCGCTGACCGTGCCTCCCGATTTTCAGATGCGTCCGCCCGAGCCGGGGGCACCGCGGCCGCAGGAGCAGCGCCCCCGCGACGCGGCTCAGGCCGCGTTGACCGGGCGCGCGCCCACACCCCGCTCCGACCGGTCTGCGGGCGAACTGGCGCTCCTGCGCGCGGCGAAGACCGACAAAGCCGATCCCAACATCCGGCAGGTGATCAATGCCGAGTACACGCAGCTCGCCGAGAAGGATCGCAGTTTCGTCGATCGGCTGATCTTCTGGCAGCAACAGCCCCCCCCGGGGGACGTCATCGACCCGAGCAAGGAACAGGCGCGGATCCGCGAGAGGGTCGCGGAAGGCGAACAGGTGACGGGTCAGGGGACGCCGTCGATCGTGCGCCGCAAGCGGGCCATCCTCGAGGGAATCTTTTGACCGGTTGACCCGTCCGCCGCTGGTTGCGACCCTCCCGGCATCGGTCAGGAGGAGGCATGCATCGTGCCGTTCGAGAAGGAAATCGCCGAGCTCGCCGCGCGGCGTGCAACCGCGCGCGCCATGGGGTCGAAGAAGCGTCTGGACGACTGGGCGGCGAACGGCATTCTCAACGTCCGCCAGCGGATCGATCGCCTGCTCGATGCCGGTAGTTTCGTCGAATGGGGCCTGCACGCCGTTTCGGAACGGCCCGAGGACCGCAATCGCACCCCGGGTGACGGGGTGGTGGACGGTGCCGGCAGGATCGACGGCCGGCCTGTCGTGGTTCATGCCGCGGATTTCAGCGCGATGGGCGCTTCGAGCGCGAAGGTCGCGGGCTGGAAGGCGCAGCATTCCCGGGCCAATGCGGAGAAGAACGGCGTACCGCTGGTGCTTCTCAACGAATGTTCCGGGGCGCGTATGCCCGACATCATGGGGGCGGCCGGTATCCATTCGACCGGGCTCTATTTCGACCTGAAGCGCACCCGCAGATCCCCATGGGCTTCGGCAGTGCTCGGGATGTGCTACGGCGGAGGCACCTGGCACAGCGTGATGTCGGACTTCGTCGTGATGCGAAAAGGCGCGGTGATGGCCGTCTCCAGCCCGAACGTCACCTCCGTCGCCGTCTCCGAGGATCTGAATCCGGAGGAACTGGGTGGCTGGGAAGTGCAGACCGGCGTCACGGGTCAGGTCGACATGGCGGTCGATAGCGACGACGAAGCGCTCGACGCGCTGAAGCGCTTCCTGTCCTACCTGCCGTCGAATGCCGCCGAGGCGCCGCCCCTGGCTGCGGTTCCTGCAGGGTCGGGAGCCGACATCGGGAATATCTTCGACGTGCTGCCCGACAGCCGCTCAAAGGTCTACGACGTGCGTCGGATCATCCGGCTGATCGTGGACAGGGACAGCTACTTCCCGATCAAGGACCGCTTCGCTCGTGTCGTCACCACCGGTCTTGCCCGGATCGACGGTCGTTCGGTCGGAATCATCGCCAGCAACCCGATGTTCAAGGGCGGGGCGCTCGATCCCGACGCCTGCGACAAGGCAATCTCCTTCATCGTGCTCTGCGACAGCTTCAACATCCCCATCATCTCGATGGCCGACACGCCCGGCTTCCTGGTCGGCGTGGTGGGCGAGCGGCTCCGGCTTCCGGGCAAGATCATGAACTACATGCAGGCTCTGCACATGACGACGGTCCCGAAGCTCTCGGTCGTCATGCGGAAATCCTATGGCCAGGCCCATCTCAACATGGGTGCCGGCATCTGCGACGAGATGGCGGCCTGGTTCACCGCCGATGTCAGCTTCGTCGATCCCGAGATCGGGGTGAACGTGGTCTATCGCCTGCGTCCGCAGGACGATCCGGAACGCTACAAGGAACTGGCCGCCACACTGGCGCGCGGCACGTCGGCCTATGATCTGGCCGCCCCCTTCATGGCGCAAAGTGTCATCGATCCGCGCGAGACGCGCGATTGGCTGGTCCGGATGCTGGACCTGCATGCCCGCAGACTGACCCGCGGCGTGGGCGAACACCGGATGAGTACCTGGCCGACGACCTTCTGAGGTGAGCACCATGTCGGACATCAAGCTGAGACCCCTCGAGCGGGCCGACCTGCACTTCGTGCACGACCTCAACAACAACGACACGGTCATGCGGTACTGGTTCGAAGAGCCCTATGAGGCCTTCGCCGAACTGTCGCGGCTGTATGACAAGCATGTCGCCGACCAGGGCGAGCGGCGGTTTATCATCGAGAACGAGACGGCGCCGGTCGGCCTGGTCGAGTTGGTGGAGATCGACTACATCCACCGGCGCGCCGAGTTCCAGATCATCATTGCGCCGGAATGGCAGGGAAGGGGATATTCCCGCACCGCCACTTGGCTGGCCGTCGACTATGCCTTTCGGGTCCTCAACCTGTACAAGGTCTATCTCGTGGTCGACAAGGAGAACCACCGCGCCATCCGAACCTACGAAGGCTGTGGCTTTCAGGTGGAGTGCGAGTTGATCCGCGAGTTCTTCGTGAACGGCGAATATCGCAACGCGGTGCGCATGTGCCTGTTCCAGGAGGCGCACCTGCGCCAACCTCAGGTGATGCTGCGCGATCTCGCGGGTGGCAGGGCACGCCGACACCGTGCCCCGCCGTCCGACTCCCACTGATCCGTCAGGCCGTCGGGAGCTTGCGAAAGCCGACACCCAGGCGGTTGAAGGCGTTCATCACAACGATGGCGTGCGAAAGGTCGGCCAGTTCCTTCTCTCCGTACAGGGAACGCGCCGCCTCGTAGACGGCGTCCGGGACCTTGGAGGCCGCAACGAGGGTCAGGCTCTCCGCCCAGGCGAAGGCCGCACGTTCGCGTTCGCTGAAGAAGGGCATCTCTTCCCAGGCCGCCACGGCGTTCAGCTTGCGCGGGTCCACTCCCTTTCGGATTGCGTCGCGCCAGTGCAGGTCGACGCAATAGGCGCATCCGTTGATCTGAGAGATGCGCAGATAGACGAGGTCGACCAGCACCGGGTCGAGGCCACTCTGCCCCACGTAGGCATGCAGCTGGCCCAGGAGCTTGTAGCCTTCCGGAGCGGCTTTGGCGGGATCCATGCGGGTTTGCATCGGCGTTTTCCTTTCTGCTTCCCCGCCGAGACGAGGCAGTCGAGCGCGGTGTGACGCCGGCCGCCGCTTGCCAATGTCGTCGTGCAACGGCTACTGATTGGGCAAGGTTCTAAAAAAGGGGCGGAATATGATCAGGACGCTTGCAGCTGCGATGCTCGTCGGAGGGGCGTTCTCGGCCCTGCCGGCCGTGGCCCAGACCAAGTGGGATCTCCCGGCGGGCTATCCCGCCACCAACTTCCACACCGTCAACCTGCAGAAGATGGCGGATGCGGTGAAAGCCGCGACCCAGGGACAGCTTCTCATCACCGTGCATGCCAACGGCTCCCTCTACAAGGCCAATGAGATCAAGCGCGCGGTTCAGACCGGTCAGGCGCAGCTCGGCGAAGTGCTGATGGTCAATCTCCAGAACGAGGATGCCGCCTTCGGGGCGGATGGCGTGCCCTTCCTCACGTCGGGCTATGAGACGGCGAAGAAGCTCGCCGCGGCCCAGCGACCGGTGGTGGAGAAGAAGCTGGCGGCCCAGGGCATGGCGTTGCTGTATACCTGCGCCTGGCCGGGGCAGGGCATCTACGCCAAGAAGGATCTCAACGGCGTCAAGGACATGGAAGGGCTGAAGTGGCGTGCCTATAGCCCCCAAACCGCCCGGCTCGCCGAGCTGGTGAAGGCCCAGCCGATCACGGTCCAGGCGGCCGAATTGTCCCAGGCGCTCGCCACCGGCAGGGTCGACAGCTTCGCTTCATCCGGCGCGACCGGTGTGGACAGCAAGGTCTGGGAACAGCTCACCCACTTCTACGATCTCGAAGGCTGGCAGCCCAAGAACATGGTGATCGTGAACAAGGCAGCCTGGGATGCGTTGGCGAAGCCCATGCAGGAGGCGGTCGCCGCCGCCGGAAAGCAGGCCGAAGCCGCCTGCTGGGCGGATAGCGAAAATCTGTCCAAGGGCTTTCTCGATACGCTTTCGAAGAACGGGATGAAGGTTTTGAAGCCGAGTGAGGGCTTCAAGAACGAACTCGCCGGTCTCGGCAGGACGATGACCGAGGAATGGGCGAAGACCGCCGGTGCGGACGGACAGGCCATCCTGGACGCCTATCGCAAGTGAGCGGGCGAAGGGGGAAGGGCCCTCCGCCGAGGATCCGGTCGTGGCCCTGAACCCCGTTCGCCGGGGCCTCGCCCGGCTCTATTTCGCGTGCGGCGTGCTGGCCGGAGGATTCCTCGTCGCCATCGGCTGCTTCGTTCTCTATTCGATCGGCGGCTCCCTGTTCGGGTACGTGGCCCGATCCGCCGACGATTTCGCCGGCTATGCCATGCTGGCCTCGTCCTTCCTCGCGCTGGCCCACACCTTCGGCCGTGGCGAGCACATTCGTGTGACGATATTCATCCAGCGGCTGCGGGGTCGCACGCGCCGCATGGCGGAACTGGTTTGCCTCGGTTTGGCCGCTTTCCTGTCCGGCTACCTCGCATGGTTCGCCAGCAAAGGAATGTGGGTCAGCTGGAAGATCGGCGATCTCTCGACCGGTCTGGTCGCCGTGCCGCTCTGGATCCCGCAGCTCGGCATGGCGATCGGCGCCATCGTCCTCTTCATCGCCGTTCTGGAGCAGCTCGTCGTGGTCGCCGGCGGCGGCCCGTTGGCGGAGGACGCCGGTGCCGGAGACTCCGTGATGGAACGCTGAGGCTGCTTCATGGACGACATCTGGGCGACCGTCATCCTGCTGGCCGCGCTTTTCCTCGTGCTGGGGGCGGGCGTGTGGATCGGACTGAGCCTGATCGGCGTCTCTGTCCTCGCCATGTGGCTCTTCACCACGCGTCCCGCCGGCGATGCGATGGCAACGACCATTTTCGGCGCCGCGTCGTCCTGGACACTGACCGCGCTGCCGCTCTTCATCTGGATGGGGGAAATCCTCTTCCGAACCCGTCTGTCCGAAGACATGTTTCGGGGCCTCACGCCCTGGATCACGCGTCTGCCGGGGCGTCTGGTGCATGCCAACGTCATCGGCTGCGCGATCTTCGCGGCGATTTCCGGATCGTCCGCCGCCACCTGCGCCACCATCGGCAAGATGACGATCCCGGAACTCAAGGCACGGGGCTATCCCGACGACATCGTCATCGGCTCGCTCGCCGGATCGGGAACGCTCGGTCTTCTGATCCCACCCTCGATCATCATGATCGTCTACGGCGTCGCCGCCGAGGTTTCGATCGCCAAGCTCTTCATCGCCGGCGTCCTGCCGGGAATCATGCTGGCCGTGCTCTTCATGTCCTATGTCGCGGGATGGAGCCTGATCAACCGGCGCAGCATCCCGCCGAACGACATGCGCATGACGCTGGGGGAGAAGCTCTGGGCCTCGCGCCAGCTCATCCCCGTGGTGGCGCTGATCGCGCTCGTCCTCGGATCGATCTATACCGGCGTCGCCACCGCGACCGAATCGGCCGCTCTCGGCGTCCTCGGCGCGCTCGCGCTGTCCTGGGCGCAGGGCTCGCTCTCCTGGAAGACCCTGGGAGAGAGCATCATGGGGGCGACGCGGACCTCCTCGATGATCGCACTGATCCTGGCGGGATCGGCTTTTCTCTCCCTCGCCATGGGTTTCACCGGCCTCCCCCGGCACCTGGCGGAATGGATCGCCGGGCAGAATCTCGGTCCCGGCGCCCTGATCGCCGCGCTGACGGTCTTCTTCATCATCCTCGGCTGCTTCATCGACGGGATATCGATGGTCGTTCTGACCATCGCCATCCTGCTGCCGGTGGTCCAGCAGGCGGGGTTCGACCTGATCTGGTTCGGCATCTTCATCGTCCTCGTGGTGGAAATGGCGCAGATCACCCCGCCGGTCGGATTCAACCTCTTCGTCCTGCAGGGCATGACGGGAAAGTCGATTTTCTACATCGCGAGGGTCGCCTTCCCCTTCTTCATCCTGATGGCGATCGCGGTGGCGGTGACCTACTTCGTGCCCGAGATCGTCACCTGGCTTCCCTCCCGGATGAGCGCGCGGCCGGGCTGAGTTTCATCGAGCCTTTACCAAGCCGCGGCATTCTTCTACCTCTGTGATCTTCGTCGCTGACGGCGCCGCGCTCTCCGCCGATAGCGTCGTCCAGGGATAGGGGAGCACGTCGGGTCGCATGGGAATTCTGCATCCTGTTCGCTTGCCGCTCGCGGCGGTCGGCATGTTGCTGGCCTCGGCGCTGTCCGACGCCTCGGCGCAGCGGTTCGTCGAGCCGGCCTCCCTGGTGGACGCCGTGAAGGGCGGCAAGTTGCCGGGCGTGGACCAGCGGCTGCCGGCCACCCCGCTGGTGGCCGAATTCACCGACGGCCGGGTCGCCGGCAAGCATGGCGGCGAGGCGCGGATGCTGATCTCCGGCGGCCGCGACGTGCGCCTGATGACGGTCTACGGCTATGCCCGCCTCGTCGGCTATGACGACAAGCTGCAGCTTCGCCCGGACATCCTTCTGGACGTCGAGGTCGAGGACGACAAGGTCTTTACCTTCAAGCTGCGTCCCGGCCATCGGTGGTCGGATGGTGCTCCCTTCACCGCCGAGGACTTCCGCTATTACTGGGAGGACATATGCGGGAACCGGCAACTGGCGCCGGGTGGCCCGCCTCGCCTGTTCTACGTCGGCGAGGAGCGCGCCAAGTTCGAGGTCCTGGACCAGACCACGGTCCGCTTCTCCTGGAGCCAGCCGAACCGCACCTTCCTCGCCTCGCTCGCCGGCCCCGCCGACCCCTTCATCTACAGGCCCGCGCACTACCTGAAGAAGTTCCACGCCAAGTACAACGATCCCAAGGTGCTCGAGGAGCAGGCCAAGGCGAACCGCCAGCGATCCTGGGCCGCGATGCACAATTTCGTCGACAACATGTACCGGTTCGACAACCCGGACCAGCCGACGCTGCAGCCCTGGATCAACACCACCCGCTCGCCCGCGACGCGCTTCATCGGCGAGCGCAATCCCTATTTCCATCGGGTCGACAGCAACGGGCTGCAACTGCCCTATCTCGACCGCTTCACCATGATCCAGTCGGCGACCGCGCTGATCCCGGCGAAGGTGGCGGCGGGTGAAACCGACCTCCAGCCGCGCTATCTCGCCTTCTCCAACTACACGCTCCTGAAGCAGGCGGAGAAGCGCGAGCCGGTCGCGACCTATCTCTGGCGCCCCGGCCTCGGTGCGCATATCGCGCTTTACCCGAACCTCAACGTGGCCGATCCCGGCTGGCGGGCACTGCTCCGCGACGTCCGCTTCCGGCGCGCGCTGTCGATGGCGACCGACCGGGAGATCGTCAACCAGTCGCTCTATTTCGGCCTGGCGGAGGCCGGCAACAACACGGTCCTGCCGCAGAGCCCGCTGTTCAAGCCCGAGTATCGCGACGCCTTCGCCAAGTTCGACCCCAAGAGGGCGGCGCAGCTGCTCGACGAGATGGGGCTGACCAGGAAGAACGGCGAGGGCATCCGCCTCATGCCGGACGGCCGGCCGATCGAGATCATCGTGGAGACGGCGGGCGAGGATACCGAGCAGACCGACGTGCTGCAACTGATCCGGGACGACTGGTACCGCATCGGCATCAAGCTTTTTTCCAAGCCCTCACAGCGCGACGTGCTGCGCAACCGGGTGTTCTCGGGCCAGGCCGTCATGGTGGTCTGGGGCGGGCTCGAGAACGGCATCCCGACCGCCGACATGTCCCCCGCCGCCCTGGCACCGGTGTCGCAATACGGCTACCAGTGGCCGGACTGGGGTCAGCACTACGAGACGCGCGGCAAGAAGGGCGAAGCGCCGGCCCTGCCGGAAGCGAAGGAACTGCTCGACCTGCTCGACGCCTGGGACAAGGCCCCGGGAGGCGAGGAGCGGGCCAGGGTCTGGCAGCGGATGCTGCAGATCCACGCCGAGCAGCAATACACCATCGGCATCGTCCGGAGCGTACCGGTCCCGGTCGTGGTCCGGCGCAACATGCGCAATGTGCCGAAGGAAGCCACCTTCAACTGGGATCCCGGCGCCCATCTCGGCATGCACCGGCCCGACCTGTTCTTCTACGAATGAACCCGCCCGGGGCGGCGGCTCAGTCCGAGCTGCCGCCGAGCCGGCCCACGAAATCCTCGAAGTCCTTCGCCTCGCGGAAGTTGCGATAGACCGAGGCGAAGCGGACATAGGCCACCGGATCGAGGCTGGCCAGGGCCTCCATCACCATTTCGCCCACCTGATCGGACTTGATCTCGGGCTCGCCCATGCTTTCGAGGCGGCGGACGAGACCGTTGATCATCCGCTCCACCCGCTCCGGATCGACCGGCCGCTTCCTGGTCGCCACCATGATGGAACGGGCGAGCTTGTCGCGGTCGAAGGGCGTGCGGGCGCCGTTCTTCTTGATGATGGTGAGTTCGCGCAACTGCACCCGCTCGAAAGTCGTGAAGCGGGCACCGCAGCCCGGACAGAAACGCCGCCGCCGGATGGCGGTATTGTCCTCCGTCGGGCGCGAGTCCTTGACCTGGCTTTCCTCGTGACCACAGAACGGACACCGCATCGCGCCTTACCCCCCGGTTTAACGCAGTGACTTACGCGAGATTCGGGTAGATCGGGAAGCGGCGGCAGAGGGCGATCGCCTTCTCCCGCGCCACCGCCTCGGCCTTGGCCGGATCGCCGTTCGACCCGGCGGCATGCGCGTCCAGCACATCGGCGATCAGCTCGCCGATCTGCCGGAACTCGGCGGGGCCGAAGCCGCGGGTGGTGCCGGCGGGCGAGCCCAGCCGCACGCCCGAGGTCACCGTCGGCTTCTCCGGATCGAAGGGGATGCCGTTCTTGTTGGCGGTCATATGGGCCCGCTCCAGCGCCTCCTCGGCGAGGTTGCCCTTCAGCCCCTTGGGGCGGAGGTCGAGAAGCATCAGGTGGGTGTCGGTGCCGCCCGAAGTGATGGCATAGCCCCGTTCGACCAGCGTCGCCGCCAGCACCTTGGCGTTCTCCACGACCGCCGCCGCATAGGCGCGGAAGGACGGCTGCAGCGCCTCGCCGAAGGCCACCGCCTTGGCGGCGATGACATGCATGAGCGGACCGCCCTGCAGGCCGGGAAAGACGGCCGAGTTGATCTTCTTCCCCAGCGCCTCGTCGTTCGAGAGGATCATGCCGCCACGCGGGCCGCGCAGCGTCTTGTGGGTCGTCGTGGTCACCACATGCGCGTGCGGGAGCGGCGAGGGGTGGGCGCCGCCGGCGACCAGACCGGCGAAATGCGCCATGTCGACCATCAGCTTCGCCCCCACCTCGTCGGCGATGGCGCGGAAGCGGGTGAAGTCGATGACGCGGGGATAGGCGGAGCCGCCGGCCACGATCAGCTTCGGGCGGTGCTCGCGGGCCAGCCGCTCGACCTCGTCATAGTCGATGCGGCAATCCTCGGGCCTCACCGAATAGGCGACCGGCTTGAACCACTTGCCCGACACGTTCGCGGGGGCGCCGTGGGTGAGGTGACCGCCGGCGGCGAGGTTGAGGCCGAGGAAGGTGTCGCCCGGCTGCAGCAGCGAGAAGAACACGGCCTGATTGGCCTGGGCGCCGGAATGCGGCTGGACATTGGCAAAGGCGCAGCCGAACAGCGTCTTGGCCCGTTCGATGGCGAGGCTCTCCACCTCGTCCATGAATTCGCAGCCGCCGTAGTAGCGCTTGCCCGGATAGCCTTCGGCATACTTGTTGGTCAGCACGGAACCCTGCGCGGCCAGCACCGCGGGGCTGACGATGTTCTCGGAGGCGATCAGCTCGATCTGCTCCTGCTGGCGGCGGAGTTCGTGCTTCAGCATGCCGGCGACGGCCGGATCTTCGCGGGAGAGATCGCGATCGAAGAAGCCGGCGGTGGAGGCGGCGGGTTTCGCGGACGCGTTGCTCATGACTTCACCTCGGGCGAGAGCTTGGCGACGCGGCGGTTGTGCCGTTCGCCGCCGGAAAAGGGCGTGGCGAGGAAGGTGGCGAGCGCCTCGCGCGCGGTCTCGATACCGATCACGCGGGCGCCCATGGCGATGACATTGGCGTCGTTGTGGTCGCGCGCCAGTTTCGCCGTGATGCCGTCATGCACCAGCGCACAGCGCACGGCGGGCTCGCGATTGGCGGCGATCGAAATGCCGATGCCGGTGCCGCAGACCAGCACGCCGCGCTTGACCTCGCCGCTCTTGATCTTGGCCGCCAGCGCGGCGCCGAAGTCGGGATAGTCGACCGAGGTGGTCTCGTCCCGGGTCCCGAGGTCGAGAACATGAAAGCCCATCGCTTCCAGGTCCTGCTTCAGGATTTCCTTGAGCGGAAAGCCGGCGTGATCGGCGGCAATGGCGATGGTTTCCGGCCGGGAGGTCATGGGCACGACGTATGGGGAATGTGAGGCGGTCTCATACCAGATATGCCTCGGAAAGGCGAGTCTGAGGCCTGCAACGCAGCCCCGACCAAGGGAGGGAGCGGGGTGCCCGCGGACATTTTTGTCCGCCTCCGCCGGTGCCGCGACGGACATTTCTGGCCGCCTGCTCTCCCTCCCTCGCGCTGCGCAGCAGCGTCAGAGGGCAGGGGAGGGGGCGGGCGCCACTAGCTTGGCGCGTCCATTCATCGTCACCACCTCCACCCCGACCCTCTCCCGGCTGGCGTCTAGGGAGGGAGAAGCTGGCGGACAAATTTGGCCGCTTCTTCCAGACAGGCCTGTCCGGACAAATCTGGCCGCTTTTCGCGGCCGGACAATTCTGGCCGCCGACACCGTCGCCGCCGTCACGTCGGGACGCATCGCTGGGCCTTTGGCGGGGACGAAGGGACGGCGATGCCCGGTCAATCCCAGCATGACGTAAGAGCTTGGTCTGATGGATATTTCTCGCATTTTCGAGGCCGGCGCACCCCTGCCTAAGTCGGCCAATTCGAGCCAATTCGAGCCAGAACAGGCCAGGGCGAGGCCCCCTATGGCCCGTTTCACGCCGGATCCGGTCTGCTGTCGCCAACGTCCTCGGCGTCGGCCAGGGACGGCGCCTTCTCGCCGCGCCGAGCTCAGCCGGCCGGATGCCGAAACCGCGGCAGAACGCTGCGGACGGGTCTCTCCCAGACACCGGTACGACAGGACGAGCGAAAAGCATCACGGTCGGCAAAGGCTCTCCCGCGACCTTAAAGAACGATCGCTTATAATACTAGAATTTCCTAGTATGATCAAGAGATTTTACCGTCTAATGCTCTGTTCTGGGCCTCGCCAGGCGCAGCGAAACACCCATGGCGACGAGCCCCAGGCCCAGCAGTGCGGCGAGCACGGCCGCATAGAAGACCGCGCTCTCCTTCTCCGGCCCGCCGAGCAGGTGGTCCAGTGTCGGCACCAGCAGCCCGAGTACGAGCCCGCAGAAGAGGCCCCAGGCGGCCGCCAAGGGTGCTGCGCCCCGTCGCCGCGCCAGGGTTGCCGCGGCCAGCATCGCCGCGGCCACCAGCAATTCGTCGAAGGCGAGGGGCACGAAGCGCGGGCTGCTCCACCAGCGGGCCACTTCGCCGGCAGCGAGGACGACGGCAACGACGGCGGTCACGAGGCGGAGGGCGTTCATCGGTCTGGTCACTGTCGGCTTCATGCTTGGGGGGACGAGGCTAACCGGCCCGGCCACCGGTGAGAAATAGGGATAGGATGGCTCCGGGGAAACGGGACGGGCCGTCGAGGACCGGAGGCGAGAGCGGGCCGGGCGGCGGGCGAGGGGGAACGAAGCCATGCCGATCCAGGGCAGCGACATCGACCGGCGCCGGCTCCTGCGATTCCTGGCGGCGAGCCCGCTGATCGGTTCCGCGGCCCATGCGCAGGGAGCGGGCGACGACCTGATCCGCGATCCGCGCGAGGCGCTGAACGTCTTCGATTTCGAACCGGTGATGCGCCGGGCGGTAGGACCGGCGCACTACGGCTATGTCGCGACAGGAAGCGACGACGAGCTGACGCTCCGGGCCAACCGGGATGGCTTCCGCAGGTTCGTCCTCCGCCCGCGGCGGATGGTCGATGTCAGCGCCGTCGACATGCGCGCCCGCATCCTGGGTACCGCCTATGACAGCCCGATCGTGCTGGCTCCGACCGCCAGCAACCGGGCGCTGCATGCCGACGGCGAGATTGCGGTGGCGCGCGCGGCACGGGCCGGCAACCACCTGCAGATCCTTTCCACCGTCGCCACCGCCTCGATCGAGGCGACGATCGAGGCGCGCGGCGGCCCGGTCTGGTTCCAGCTCTACCCGACAGACCGCCACGACATCGGCCTGGCGCTGGCGAAGCGGGCCGAGCGGGCGGGATCGCCGGTGCTGGTCCTCACGGTCGACGTGCTCGCCCGTCAGAACTGGGAAACCTTCACCCGGCTGCGGCGCACCGCAGACCCACAGGCCTGCGGCGCCTGCCATGGGCTGTCCCTCCGTGACTTCCTCCGCCGCAAACCGCATTTCGACGGGCTCGACACCACCGGCCTGTCCGGCACCGGGTCCACCACGATCACCTGGGACCTGGTGAAGCGGCTGCGCGATGCCGTCGGCATCAAGATCGTGCTGAAGGGCATCCTGGCGGGGGAGGACGCCCATCTGGCGGCGGAGGCGGGGGTGGACGGCATCATCCTCTCCAACCACGGCGGCCGCGCGGAGGACAACGGCCGGTCCACCATCGAGGCCCTGCCGGAAATCCTGGCCGCGGCCGGCGGCCGCCTGCCGGTGCTGATCGACGGCGGCTTCCGCCGCGGCAGCGATATCGTCAAGGCGATGGCGCTGGGCGCGCATGCGGTCTGCATCGGCCGGCCCTATCTCTGGGGTCTCGGCGCCTTCGGCCAGGCGGGTGTCGAGCGGGTGCTCGACATCCTGCGCCGGGAGACCCGGGCGGCGATGGAACAGCTCGGCGCGCCCACCCTGAAGCACCTGGTGCCGGCCATGGTCCAGCCCTCGTGACGGTGGGCGCACGATGCCGGGGGTGCCCACCGGCGCTCCCGGCTGCTATCGTCCCGGGCATGCCCCTAGACATCGTCCGCATCCCCGTCCTGAACGACAACTACGTCTGGCTCGCCCGCGAACCCGCGAGCGGGGCCGTCGCCGTCGTCGATCCGGCGGTGGCTGCACCGGTCCTGTCCGAAGCGAAGGCGCGCGGCTGGACCATCACCCATATCCTCAACACCCACCACCACGGCGACCACGTCGGCGGCAATATGGAGATCAAGGCCGCGACGGGCTGCACCATCGTCGGCCCCCGGGCCGACCGTGATCGCATCCCGGGCATCGAGATCGAGCTCGGCGACGGCGATACCTGGTCGCTCGGGGCGGAGAAGGCCGTGGTCTACGACGTGCCCGGTCACACCCGCGGCCACATCGCCTATTGGTTCGGCGGCGCCAAGGCGCTGTTCTGCGGCGACACGCTGTTCGCGCTCGGCTGCGGGAGGCTGTTCGAAGGCACGCCGCAGCAGATGTGGACCTCGCTGTCCAAGCTGAGGGTCCTGCCCGACGACACCAGGGTCTACTGCGCGCACGAGTACACGCAGTCGAACGCGCGTTTCGCGGTCACCGTGGAACCCGACAATGCAGCCTTGAAGGCGCGGGCGGCCGCGATCGACGCGGCGCGCGCCAGGGGCGAGGCGACGGTGCCCTCGACGCTCGGCGAGGAGAAGGCGACCAATCCCTTCCTGCGCCCCGATTCGCCACTGCTCCAGAAGACGCTGGGGCTGCCCGCCAACGACCTGGTCGCGGTCTTCGCCGAGACGCGGGCGCGTAAGGACAAGTTCTGAGTTCTCGGTTGCAAGGGAGAAGACTACGTGAAGCTCTATCAGTCGCCGGCCTCGCCCTATGCGCGCAAGGTCCGGATCTGCGCGCATGAACTGGGCCTCGACAAACAGGTCGACCTGGTGCTGACCATGCCTCAGCAGGACGACGCCTTCGGCAAGGTCAATCCGATCCACCGGATCCCGGCGCTCGGCCTGGATGACGGGATGATCCTCTACGACAGCCGGGTGATCTGCGAATACCTCGACTCGATCGGCGGCAACAAGCTGTTCCCGGCTTCGGGCGTGGCCCGCTTCACCGCGCTGAAGCAGCAGGCGCTGGCGGACGGGCTGCTCGACGCCGCGGTGCCGCGCCGGCAGGAAACGCTGCGGCCGGCCGACAAGCAGTCGCCCGACTTCCTGAAGAGCCGCGAACGGATGATGCGCCAGGTGACGGACGCGCTGGAGGGCATGGTCGACCAGCTCTCCGGTGTCACCATCGGCACCATCGCGGTCGCCTGCGCGCTCGGCTACATGGACTTCCGCTTTCCCGGCGACGACTGGCGCAAAGGCCATCCGAAGCTGGCCGAGTGGTTCAAGGCCTGGGAGGCCCGCGCCTCCTACCTCGCCACGCCGCCCACTTGACCGCCGCCGAGGTGATCGCCGCCCTCGGCCTGCAGCCGCATCCCGAGGGCGGCCATTTCCGGGAGACTTACCGTGACCCGGCAGGCGCCGCCGGGCGGGCCTATTCAACGGCCATCTACTACCTGCTTCGTGCCGGGGAGCGGTCGGCCTGGCATCGGGTCGACGCGGCCGAAGTCTGGCACCACTATGCCGGATCGGCGATGCGGCTGCATATCGGCAGGGAGACGGTGATCCTGGGCAAGGACCTGACGGCCGGCGCGCGCCCGCAGGCGGTGGTGCCGGCGGGCGCATGGCAGTCGGCCGAACCGACGGGCGATTGGGTGCTGGTCGGATGCACGGTGGCGCCGGGATTCCAGTTCGAACACTTCGAGATGGCACCGGCCGGCTTCCTACCGGACTGAGATCAGCGCTTCAGCGCCTCGCGGATCGCATCGACCAGTTGCCGCCGTCGATACGGCTTGCGCAAAAGCGGCAGATCGGGCGCCGGCCGTTCGGCCGGCACGGCCTTGTCGTAGTAGCCCGATGTGAGGATCACCTTGATCCCCGGCAACAGCCGCCTGGCCGCCTCCGCGGTGGCGAAGCCGTTCAGACCGCCCGGCATCACGATGTCGGTGAACAGCAGGTCGAAGGTCTCGCCCCGTTCCATGAGGGCGATCGCTTCGGCGCCCGTCTCGGCCACGGTGATGTCGAGATCGAGATCGGCGAGCAGCGCCTCGGCATGCACGCGCACCAGTGGATCGTCTTCCACCAGCAGGATACGGGCTGCCGACGGCAGGCCGCCGGCCGGGCGCGCCGATTCCCGGGCCGGCGCGCCCGGCTGCGCCGCCTCGGCCAGCGGGAGCTGTATGCGCACCTCGGTGCCGAGGCCGGGTTCCGACTCGATCCGGACGCGGCCGCCGTTCTGGGTCACGAAGCCGTAGACCATGCTGAGGCCGAGGCCGGTTCCCTTGCCCACCTCCTTGGTGGTGAAGAAGGGTTCGAAGACGCGAGCCAGCACGGCCGCCGGCATGCCCGCGCCGGTATCACGGACGACGATCTGCAGATGCGGACCGGCCGCCTCTCCGCCCGGCCCCGGCCCCAGGGTGACGTCACTGGTCTCCATCCGGATGGCGCCGCCGGAGGGCATCGCGTCGCGCGCGTTGAGGCAGAGGTTGATGAGGGCGGTCTGCAACTGGGAGGGATCGGTGAGGGCGCTGCCCGTATCGGCGTCGAGGCCGAGGACGATTTCGATATCGGCGCCGATCGCGTGACGCACGAGGGGCACCATGTCGCGGATCAGGGCGTGCACGTCGACGGTGCGGCGGTCGATCGGCTGCTGTTGGGCGAAGGAGAGAAGGCGGGCCGTGAGGTCCGCCCCGCGTTCGGCCGCCTGCTGCATCATCTCGGCCAGCGCCCGCAGGCGTGGCTGGTCCGCGAGGCGCGAGGCCAGGAACTCGGCATTGCCGAGGATGATGGTGAGGAGGTTGTTGAAGTCGTGCGCAATCCCGCCGGTGAGCTGGCCGACCGCCTCCAGCCGTTCGACCTGGCGCATGCGCTCGCTGAGGCGGCGGCTCTCGGTCATGTCGCGGCCGATGGCGACGGTCAGCTCGTCAACGGGTGACAGGACCGCGGCCCATTGCAGGGGGACGTAGTGCCCGTCCTTGTGACGATGGCGGACCTCGAAGGTGCGCCGCTCGCCGCGGATGCGGACTGCCTCGCGGTTCTCGCGCAGCAGCACGAGGTCGTCGGGATGGGCGAAGTCGATGTAGCGGGTGCCGATCAGCTCCTCGGGCTCGAAGCCCACGATGTCGCGGCAGCGCGGGCTCACCACGACATAGCGCATGTCGGCATCGATCAGGCAGGCGAGGTCGGGCGAGGCCTCCAGCATCTGCTCGATCTGGCGCCGGACGGCCTGTGCCTCGGCCTGCGCGCGTTTCAGCGCGGTGATGTCCGTGCGGATGAAGACGGTGTGGCCCTCCCGAGTGCGGCTCTCGCTGATCATGGTCCAGCGCCCGTCGCGATAGCGCTGCTCGAACGGCCCCCGGGGATTGCGATGCCGGTCGCGCCGCCAGTCCATCCAGGCCTCGATCCCGTCGGGCGCCATGTCGGGATGCAGCACCTTGTATGCGGTATGCCGCAGGAGGTCCTCGAAGGTCAGTCCGACCACGCTCGAACCGACGGTTCGGAACTTGTCGTTGGCGATGACGATCCGGTCCTCGGCGTCATAGACGGCGAAGGCGTCGGGAAGCGCGTCGATGGCGGCGAGGAGCCGGCTTTCCGCGATCCGTGCGGCAGTCTCCGACGCCCTGGCGCGCTCGATCAGACGCAGGTTCTCGATGGCGACGGCGGTGATGGAGGCGAGCTGAACCAGCATCGCCTCGTCATCCTCGTCGAAATCGCCCGCGTGGCGGTCCGATATCTGGATCAGGCCGAGATTGGCGCCGTCGCGCCCGACGAAGGGGGCGGCGAGCCAGCCGCGAATCGGCGGATGGCGCTCACGCGCCTCGCCGAAGCCGCACCAGGCCGGATGCGCCTCGAGTTCCGCCTGGGTCAGGCGCATCGGACGGTTGGTCGCGCAAGGCAGGGTGTAGATGCCCTTGCCGGTCTGCGCCTCGTCCCAGCCGGCCCAGGCTGCGTATTTTTCCGACATGGACACGGTGCTGACGGTCTGGCGGCCGGTCGCCTCGTCGGTGAGGCTGGTCACGGCCTGATGGGCGCCGATCAGGCCGCGGGCCTCCTCGGCGGCGCTGCGCAGCAGGTCGGGCAGCGCAGGCGAGGAATGGATGCGAGCCGAGGCGGCGGCGAGCCGGACCAGGCTGGAGGCGGCGGTGGAGGCGGTCGGCGGCATGGCTCAGACGGAGAGGAGGGAGCCGATCGCCTGTTCCAGCTGGGCGTTGGTAAAGGGCTTCCGCAGGGAGAGATTGGCGCCGAGCTTCTCGGCAACGGGCAGGAATTCCAGCAGCTGCGACCGGCCGCCGCCGGAGATGGCCAGGATCGGGATCGGATTGCCGGCCCGGCGGATGGCCATGATCGTCTCCAGGCCTTCACGCTCCGGCATGATCAGGTCGAGAATCATGAGATCGAAGCCGGCCCGGTCGAGCGCGGAGAGGGCCTTGTCGCCGTCTTCCGCCTCGGTGATCTCATGACCGCCTTCTTCCAGCAGAATGCGTACGGATCGACGAATGAGTGGATCGTCGTCCACCAGCAATATGCGCGCCACGCCTTTTCCTCGCGTCGGGGTACGCGCGGACACTATGCCGGCCGGCGTTGAAGAATTGCTAACCAACGGGGCCCGGCGGCGTTCGTACGGCAAGCGCCCGGAAGGCTTGCGTTTCCGCCGGTTGCGTGGGGGGAGGGTTTACCGCTAGATACCACCCCTCTTTGCCTTCACCCCGACATCAAGAAACATGGACGCCGACCTGAGGACGCTCGAAGCCCTGCGGCGCGAGATCGACGCGATCGACGACCGGATTCACGACGCGATCATGCGCCGGATCGAGCTGGTCGAGGAAATCCGCCGCGCCAAGCAGGGCGGTCCTTCCATCCGGCCGGGCCGCGAGGCCGCGATCCTGCGCCGGCTGCTGGCCCGGCATGCCGGCAGCCTTCCGTCCTCCGTCATCGCCCGCATCTGGCGCGAGATCATCGCCGCCGTCTGCCGGTTGCAGTCGCCCTTCGAGATCGTCGTGCATGCCACCGAACGCTCGGCCAGCTACTGGGATCTGGCGCGCTCGCATTACGGCTCGCTCGCCCCGATAACCTTGCGCCGCAACGTGATGACCGTGATCGGCGCCGCCCGGGACGATTCCCATACGCTCGGCATCGTGCCCCTGCCCACCGATGGCGAGCGCGCGCCCTGGTGGCCGCTGCTCGCCGGCGGCGGCGAGGAGCGGCCGCGCATTTTCGCCCGCCTGCCCTTCTGCCTGCGCCCGGAGGCGCCTTGGGAACCGGTCGAGGCCTATGTCATCGGCCGCATTCCGCCGGAAGCCTCGGGCGACGACCGGTCCCTGATCGCCGTCCGCCTGCAGGGGGAGATGAGCCGGGCGCGGTTCAACGAGATCCTCGCCGCGGTGGAACTGGCGGGAGGCACGGTCGCCGCCTACCGGGAGTCGGAGAGTGCCGCGGGGGAGGACAGGCTGATCGAGGTCGAGGGTTTCGTGACCGAGGACGATGCCCGGCTTGCGCGCCTGCGCGAGGCCGCCCAAGGTGCGATCGACGACGTGGTCGTGCTCGGCGCCTATGCCGTGCCGATGCAGGACCTGTCCCGGCTGCCCTGACCGGGCACCCCGGTGGAGAGAATGGGAGAAGCATCGTGACTGCGCTGACGCCCCAGCCCGGCATCATGGGCATCACGCCCTACAAGGGCGGGGAATCGACCGTCCCCGGCGTGGCCGAGGTCCACAAGCTGTCCTCGAACGAGAGCCCGCTGGGACCGAGCCCGAAGGCGATCGCGGCCTACAAGGCGCTCGCCGGGGAATTGCACCGCTATCCGGACGGGGCGGGCGCCGAGCTGCGGCGGGCGCTCGGGCGGCAGTATGGCCTCGATCCCGAGCGCATCGTCTGCTCCAACGGGTCGGACGAGATGATCGGCCTGCTGATGGCCGCCTATGCCGGCGTGGGCGACGAGATCGTCTACAGCCAGCACGGTTTCCTGATGTACCCGATCGCGGCCAAGGTGCATGGCGTGACCGCCATCGCCGCGCCGGAGAAGAACCTGACGACCGATGTCGACGCCCTGCTCGCCGCGGTGACGCCGAGGACGAAGATCGTCTTTCTCGCCAACCCGAACAACCCGACCGGAACCTACACGCCGGCCGCCGAGGTGAAGCGGCTGCGCGACCGGCTGCCGGCGGGCGTGCTCCTCGTCATCGACGCGGCCTATGCCGAATACGTCACGCGCAACGACTACAGCGCCGGCGTCGAACTGGTGGATGCCGGCGAGAACACGGTGATGACCCGGACCTTCTCGAAGATCCATGGCCTCGCAGCGCTGCGGGTGGGCTGGACCTATGCGCCGGCCTCGGTCGCCGACGTGCTGAACCGGGTGCGCGGGCCCTTCAACGTGAATGCGCCGGCGCAGGCGGCCGCGGTCGCGGCGCTGCAGGACGGTGCGCATGTCGATGCCGCCCGCGCGCACAACGACCGCTGGCTGCCACGGCTGACCGAGGAGATCCGCGCACTCGGGCTGGAGGTTCCCCCCAGCGTCGGCAACTTCATCCTGATCCGCTTCGGCAAGGCGCCGAAGGACGCCGACGCGGCCAATGCCTTCCTCACCCGGCGCGGCCTGATCCTGCGCGGGGTGGTGCCCTATGGCCTGGGCGACTGCCTGCGGATGACGATCGGTACCGACGACGAGAACCTGAAAGTGCTGGCCGCGCTGAAGGATTTCGTCGCGGCATGAGCGGATTCAAGCCCTTCAGGCGGCTGGCGCTGATCGGCATCGGCCTGATCGGCTCGTCGCTCGCCCGGGTGGTGCGGCGCGAGGGGTTGGCCGAGAGCATCGTATGCGCCGCGCCGACGGAGCGGACGCGCGAGGCCGCCCTGGCTCTCGGCCTCGTCGGCGAAGCCTTCGCCGACCCGGCGGCGGCGGTGAAGGGGGCCGACCTCGTCGTCATCTGCGCGCCGCTCGGCGCCTATGCCGAGATCATGCCGGCGATCGCCCCCCACCTCGAGCCGGGCGCCATCCTGTCGGATGTGGGATCGGTCAAGGCCTCGGCGATCCGCGACATCGGTCCGCTGGTGCCGGAGGGGGTCCACTTCATTCCCGGCCATCCGGTGGCGGGCACGGAGAACAGCGGGCCGGAAGCCGGCTTCGCCGAGCTCTTCGCCGGCCGCTGGTGCATCCTGACCCCGATCCCCGGTGTCGACCAGCAGGCGCTCGACCGGCTGTCCGCCTTCTGGACCCGGGCCGGTTCGAAGGTCGAGTTCATGGAGGCGCGCCACCACGATCTGGTGCTGGCCGTGACCTCGCACCTGCCGCATCTGATCGCCTACAACATCGTCGGCACCGCCGACGACCTGGCCACCGTCACGCAGTCGGAAGTGATCAAGTTCTCGGCCGGCGGCTTCCGCGACTTCACCCGCATCGCGGCTTCCGATCCCACCATGTGGCGCGACATCTTCCTCAACAACCGGGAAGCCGTGCTGGAGATGCTGGGCCGCTTCAGCGAGGATCTGGCGCTGCTCCAGCGCGCGATCCGCTGGGGCGACGGGAAGACGCTCTTCGACCTGTTCACCCGCACGCGGGCCATCCGCCGCGCCATCATCGATCAGGGCCAGGATACCGCGGCGGCCGATTTCGGCCGGCATCCCGAAGCGAAGACCTGAGCGGGCGGCGCCGGTGGCCGAGGACGATCTGATCGCCCGCCTCCGCCGCGAAGCCGAACGCGGGCTCGGCATCATCGCCCAGCGGCTGGACATGCGGGCCGATATCGCGGTCACCGGACTCCGCCGGTCGGGCAAGAGCGTCTTCATCACCTCGCTGATCCACAACCTGATCGGTGCCTCCCACGACCCCTCCGTCCTGCCGGCGCTGCGCGCGGGCCTGCAGCGGCGGCTGATCGCCGCGCTGGAGCGCCCGCCGGTCGGCCGGGGCATGCCTGTCTTCCCGACCCGTGACTATCTCGCCGCCATGGCGAGCGAGCATCCGGCCTGGCCGGCACCCACCGCCGCCGTGTCACGCACCGAGATCGTCGTCCGCTACAAGCGCGAGGGTCTTCTCTCCTATCTCAGTCCCGATGCGACGATCGAGATCGGCATCGTCGACTATCCGGGCGAGTGGCTGCTCGACCTGCCGCTGCTGACGCAGAGCTATGCCGAATGGTCTGCGGCGACCCTCAGCCTGTTGCGCGCTGCCCCGCGCCGGGAAGCGGCACGGGAATTCCTGAGCTTCATCACCGCGCTCGATCCGCTGGCGCCGGCGGACGAGGGTCGGCTGACCCGGGCGCTCGGCCTGTACCGTGCCTTCCTGAAGACCTGCCGCGAGACCCTCCGCCTCTCCTTCCTGCAACCGGGCCGGCACGTGCTGCCCGATGACGAGGGCGACCGGCCGGCCCTGTGGTTCGTGCCGCTCGACACCGGCGGCCTGGTGCCGCCGGCGCGATCGCTCGCCGCGCTCTGCGCCGAGCGCTTCGGGCGCTATCGCGACGGTGTCGTCCGCCCGTTCTTCGAGGCGACCTTCGAGGCGACCAACCGCCAGGTCGTACTGTTCGACCTGATCGCCGCGCTGAATGCAGGGCATGCCGCCTTCGAGGATGCGGCGATGGCGCTCGATGCCGTGTCGAAGGTGCTGCTGGCCCGGCGCGAAGGGCCGCTCGGCCTGATCTTCCCCAAGCGCTTCGACAAGGTGCTGTTCGCCGCGACGAAGGCGGATTTCGTGCCCGATTCCCAGCGCGAGAGGCTGAAGCAGCTTCTGGACGCCTTGGTCCTGCCGGAGGAGACCGCGGCGCGGATGGCGGGGGCCGATGCCCGCGCGATGGCGATCGCCGCCGCGCGCTGCACCCGTGACGAGCGCGTCTCGCTCGATATCGGCGAGGTCGAGGTGGTGGTCGGCCTGCCGGTCGAAGGCGAAAAGCGGGTCAAGGTCTATTCCGGCATCCTGCCCAAGGAGCCGCCGCCGGCGTCCTTCTGGGAGGGACGCACGGTGCGCTATCCCGTCTTTCGCCCGCCGCCCTTCAATGCGCGTCCCGGCAGTGGCATCCCGCATATCAACATGGATGCGGCGCTCGAATTCCTGATCGGGGATCTGCTGACATGAGCGACCCGAACCGCCCCCGCGTGCTGGAAGACGAGCCGTTGCGCGCCGGGATCGACCCGGCCGAACGGCCAAGGGTGATCGAAACCGATGATGCGCGCCCGCTCGACCTCGGTCCGATCGCGATGAGCGCGGGCGAAGTGGTGCCGCTGCCGGCGCCCTTGCCGCCGTCGAACCGCGGCCTGAAGGCGCTCGCCATCGCCGGCCTCGGGCTCGCCGGCATGGCGGGTGTGAGTTCGCTCTGGTGGGTGGCGGCGCTGTTCGATCGGGGCTGGGGGTTCGGCCTCGCCGGCGCCGCCTTCCTCGCCATGGCCGTAGGCGGGGCTGGTGCGCTGATCGCACACGAGCTGCGCGCGCTGCGGCGCCTGCGCCGCGTCGCCGAGGTACACGACCATTTCCGGGAGTCGCCCCGCAACGATGCGGAGATGCGGGCTCAGCTCGATCGCGTGGCGGTCGAGCTCGCCTCCAGCGCGCGACTGGCGCCCGGCATCGCCGCCTGGCGGGCCAAGGCCGGTCGTGACCTGCCGGCGGAGGACGCGCGGCGCGTTTTCGAGGGCTATGTGCTGGCCGAGGCGGATCGCGCCGCCATCGCCGCCATCCGGCGGGCGGCGCGCGACACCTTCGGCCTGGTGACGGTCAGTCCCAAGGCGGCGGTCGATATCGCCGCCTTCACCTGGCGGGCGACGCGGCTCGCCCGCGAAGTGGGTGAGGCCTACGGCTATCGCCCGGCCAAGGCCTCGACCGTGGCGCTGATCCGCCGCGCGCTGGCCGATATCGGCATGATCACCGGCGCCGACATGGCGGGCGATGCGATGGTATCGCTCCTTGGCGGGTCGGTGGTCGAAAAGGTTTCGGCCGCCGCGTCGGAAGGGGCGGTGGCGGCCTGGAGGATGGCGCGCTTCGGGCTCCTCCTGCTCGACAGTGCCCGGCCGGTCCCCTTCGCCGAGGACAAGCGGCCGAAGATCACCGACCTCCTGAAGCCCTGAAACGGTCCCTTGGCCGGGTCTTTGGGGGGAGGGAATCCCGGTTCAGCCCTTCAACACGATCCAGGTGCTGAAGGCCTTGGCCCGGATGCGGCCCCGCGAATCCAGGACGGCGGTGCCCGAGTAGCGCTTGCGGCCTTCGGCGCCCAGCGGCCATGCGAGAACGATACAATTCTCACCGGCGGGAAGGTCGGCATCGGCCACGGCGTGCATGCGCCCCGTGAGCGCCTCGGCACCATCGGTGCAGACGGCGGAGCCGCCGGGGCAGTCGAGCGCCCCCCAGAGAAACTCCGGCCGGACGAAGCCCTTCTCATCGGCGAAAGCGGCATGCGGCACCCAGGCGCCGGCATGCAGGCCGTCGCTGGAGCCCGTTGCGGAGCAGTAGACGCGAAGCCCGTCGCCGGGCTGGCGCGCGCGGCCGCAGACGAGACAGACCCGATACGCGCTGTCGGTGCCGCTGCCGCCCTCGGCGGCCAGTTCCTCGGCGAGCGCGAAGGAAGGCGGGGCGGGCACGTCGAGCGACAGCGGCTTGGCCACCGCATCGGCGATCAGCACCTCGCCGTCGCGCAGCGCCAGGGTTCTGCCGTCCCCTACCAGGGTCATCGAGGTTTCGAGCGGGATGGGTGCGCGCAGGGTGACCTCGGCCGGCCCGTCGATACGGTTGCCGAGGAGACCCGCCACATAACCCCCGTTTCCCGATCCTGGCGGCCCGTTGAAGCGGCGGGCGACCGTGATGCTCTCCATCCTCACAGACCCAGGATCGCCTTCGCCATGATGTTGTGCTGGATCTCGTTCGATCCGGCATAGATCGACGTCTTGCGCGAGTTGAGGTTCTTCGCCGTCACCCCGTCGGCATAGTCGGGTCCGACGATCTCGGCGTTGCGGCCGGGGATATAGGGGTTGAAGGGCGACATGTAGTAGCCGACCGCGTCCGTCGCCAGCTGGGTCAGCATCTGCTGCAGTTCGGTGCCGCGGAGTTTCAGGAGCGAGGATTCCGGACCCATGTTCTGCCCCGCCTTGAGGCGGCCGAACAGCCGGAGCTCGGTCTGTTCCTGGGCCATGATCTCCATCTCGGCCTGCGCCAGGCGGCGGGCGAAATCGGCGTCCTTGATCAGGGGCTCGCCGCCGCTGGTCTCGACCTTGGCGATCTTTCGGATCTTCTCGACCGAGCGCTTGAGACCACCGGAATAGGGGTTACCGCGCTCAAATTCGAGCAGGTACTTGGCGCAGGTCCAACCCTTGTTGAGCTCGCCCACCAGATTTTCCTTGGGCACCTTCACATCGGTGAAGAAGACCTGGTTGACCTCCTGGAAGCCGCGCTCGGGAACGTCGATCGTGATGATCGGATCGACCACGATGCCGGCCGACTTCATATCGACCAGGATGAAGGAGATGCCGTCCTGCCGCTTGCCCGACCGGTCGGTGCGCACGAGACAGAAGATCCAGTCGGCATACTGGGCGTAGGAGGTCCAGATCTTCGAGCCGTTGAGAAGGAAATGGTCGCCGGCGTCGTCACAGCGTAGCTGCAGCGAGGCCAGGTCCGAGCCCGACCCCGGTTCGGAATAGCCCTGGCACCACCAGATGTCGGATTTCAGGATGGCCGGCAGGTGATAGCGCTTCTGCTGCTCGGTGCCGAATTTCATCAGCACCGGTGCCAGCATGCGGGGGCCGAAAGCGATCGGATGCGGGCATCCGGCGAGGCCGAATTCCTGGTCGAAGATGTAGCGCTGGGCATGGCTCCACCCCGGTCCGCCGTGCTCGACCGGCCAGTTCGGCACCATCCAGCCCTTCTCGTAGAGCCGCTTCTGCCAACGGACATGCAGGTCCTTGGTCATGAAGCCGGTGCGAGACCGGGAGGTGGCGGCGCGCATCTCCGCGTCGAAATTCTTGTCGATGAAGGCGCGGACCTCGTCGCGGAAGGCGAGAAGGTCCTTGTCGAGCGCGGAATCCATGGGGCATCTCCTCCTGTCGAGGCGGGATGTTAGGGGGAAATGCCGGGGCGCGCCAAGCGGCCGTCTGCACAGCAAGTCCAGAGAGCGCCGAATGACCGGCCGCAGCCTCACGTCTCAAGATTGTTACGGGGATGCATGGAACCTGTCCCCGATCTCGGATACTAGGCAGTGGCGTCGCGCCCACGCGCAAGCCTTCCTTCTGGTCCAGGTGGTAGGGGTCAGCCGATGTGCAACGTCCATCCAGTCGGTCGACGCAAGCTCTCCCTCCTTGCCACGATCAGCCTGAGCGCGCTGTCACTCGGCCTCACGATCGCCCAGGCTGCGCCCCTGTACCTGAAGAGCCCTATCGTTTCCGGCGATCCCGACCATGTCGAAGTCAAGGGCGGTGGCTCCGGTGGCGGCGGTGGCTCCGGTGGCGGCGGTGGCTCCGGTGGCGGCGGTGGCTCCGGTGGCGGTGGTGGCTCCGGTGGCGGTGGTGGCTCCGGTGGCGGCGGGGGAGCCGGTGGTGCCGGTGGCAGCGGCGGAGCCGGCGGCGGCGCTGCTGGCGGCGGTGGCGGTTCGAGCGCCGGGGGAGCCGGTGGTTCGAGTGGCGGTGGTGGCGGAGGGAGCAGCGGCGGTGCTTCCGGTGGCGGAGCGAGCGGAACTGGTGGTGGATCAGGCAGCGGCGCGGCTGGCGCTGCGGCGGGTGCCGCCGGCGGAGCGGCTGGTGCCGCGGGTGCCGCCGGTGATGCAGCAGGCGCCGCGGGTGCCGCGGCGGCAGGGGCTGCTGGTGCGGCAGCCGGGGCTGCGGCAGGCAGCGCGGCGGGTGCCGCGTCTGCTGCCGCAGGTGCCGCAGCGGATGGAGCGAGCGGCACGGCCGGCGCCGCAGGTGCCGCAGCGGATGGAGCGAGCGGCACGGCCGGCGCTGCCGCAGCGGGTGCCGCCGCGGGTTCAGCCAGTGCAGCTTCAGGCAGCGCAGCCTCAGGCAGCGCAGCCTCAGGCAGTTCAGCTTCGGGCAGTTCAGCCTCAGGTAGTGCCGGGCCGAGTGCGGGTCCTTCGTCCGGATCGGGATCGGCTCCCGGCGCCGGTCCCGGGCCCGCGGCGTCGACATCCGCTTCCGCGGTGTCTTCGGCCAGCGCCACGCCCACCACCGTGGCGCCGGACGCGCAGGCGGCCGTGCCGGCCCCCGCACCAGTGGTCTCGGACACCACTCCGTTCGGCGACGCGCCTTCGGTGACGGTCGATTTCGGCGTTGCGCCCACACCCGGCGCGGCGCAGCTGGCGATCTCGGGTGTGCATCCCGCGACAGGGCAAGCAGGCCGGCCTGCCACTCATCCAGGCCTCAGCAGCCGTGCCGGTGCGCTCAGCGCGCTCCAGGGCGCCGGCGTCCGATTGAGCGGGGCGACCGTGGCGGTCACGGCCGGAGCGGGGTCCTCCGGTCAAGCCGGCACGAGATACTCCGCCGGCCAGGCCGGCCTGGGAAAGACAATGGGCGGGACGGCGGCGGGCGCCATCGCCGTGGAAGCACTGCGGCCTTAGGCCGGCAGGGAGGGGGGCATGACCGGAAACCGGTTCGGCGGATGTGTGGCACTTGGCCTGGGGTTGCTGTGGCTGGCGGCTTGCAGCAGCGGGACGGTGGTCGGCGAACGGGCTATACCGAAGCCGCCCGCCCCGGGACTCTATGCGCTGGACAACCGGGACCGGCTTCTCCGGCTCGACGGACCGCCGGAGTGGGAGGTGCGAAGCTGGGGAGAACGCTCCGACCTCGATCCCGGCACGCTGTTGGTGATCGACGATCCGCGCCTGGCACCGCTGCGCGCGAGGCTGCAGGCCCCCGCCCTCGAACTCCGTCAAGTCGCCTGGCTTCGAAGCGAAATCAATTCCGTCGGCGCCGTCTCTCCCGTGAGGGAGAACAACTGGGTCGATACCGACCTCGCCAGCCTTCGCGTGCCGCTGCAGGTCTATTGGGTCGGCGCAGCCGAGAACACGATCGTGGCCCGGCCGCTCCGACCGCTTGAGCCCGGGATCTACGCCGTCCACTTTGCCCAGGCCTCGCCACCCTTGAAGGCGCGGCTGGGCGTGGAGTGGAGCAAAGTCGACGAGCGGGCCTATGCCGGCAACAAATGCGTCGACCGCTATCTCGGCGCCGCACCCGAATACGGTGCCTGCGTCGAACAGTCGATCGACATCGCAATGCTGCCGCTTCGCCAGCTCAGGGTCGGGCGGATGAGTGCACAGCAGCAAATGGTCGACAACGAGCCGCGCCTGGTGGTTCGCGGTGAGGTGACCAATACCGGCGCAGAGCCGGTGCATATGCCACAACTGGTGGCGCGGACGCTGGCAGAAGACGGGAGGGTTCTGGGCCAGTGGCTGTTTCCGGCCGACAAATCAATCCTGCAGGCGGGGGAGAGCACGACCTTTCGCACCGACATTCGCCGCCCTTCGGCAGCCATCGCCGATGTGAATGTCGACCTGGCGCTGCCCGACGACCGCTGGCGTCGGGCCGAGGCGCGGCGCTGAGCGTCATTGTCCAGCCCGGTATTGTGCGGACCATTTCAGAAGCGCATCGAGCGTGGGGCAGAGCGACTGGCCCCTGTCGGTGAGGCGGTATTCCACCTTCGGCGGCACTTCCGGATGGACGGTGCGCAGCACCATGCCGTCCTTCTCCATCTGCCGGAGCTGCTGGGCCAGCATCTTCTGCGAGATGGCGGGGATGGCGCGTTCCAGGTCGGAGAAGCGCTTTACCTGTCCGCCGAAGAGGTGGAACAGGATGAGCAGCTTCCAGCGTCCGCTCAGCATCAGCAGGATGCGCCCGACCTCCGCCGCGGCCGTCTCGGGCGTCCATGCTTCAGGGTTACCCGAGGGTAAGTCACCCACTTCCTCGTGCGTTCTTGTCATCGCGACAGCCTATCCCCAGCTTGCATCTACGCAACGCGAGAGAGGATGCCGATGCCCGCCCAAATGCCCGAAACCATCGCCCGCTACTTCGACGCGGTGAACGCGCGCGATCTGGATGCCGCGCCGCTTCTCTTCGCCGCGGATGCGGTGGTGCGGGATGAAGGGGGAAGTCATGCCGGCCGCGACGCCATCCGCGCCTGGATGGCCGAGACGATCCGGAAATACGATTTCGCCGCCGAGCCGGAAGGGCTTAGCGGGATGGTCGTCACGGCTCGCGTGAGCGGGGCCTTCCCCGGCAGCCCGATCAGGCTTTCCTTCCGCTTCGAGTTGTCGGGCGGCCTGATCGGGCGGCTGGAGATCGGCTGACTTCGGCTAGACTGGTCGGCCTGCGAAACGGGGAGAAGCGCATGAGCAGCGAGGACGAGATGGCCGCCATCCGTGGTGTCGCCTTCATGGACGGCAAGTGGATGCCGCTTGCCGAGGCCTCGGTGCCGATCCTGGACCGCGGCTTCGTCCGCTCGGACGCGACCTATGACGTGGCGCATGTTTGGAAGGGCAAGTTCTTCCGCCTGATGGACCATGTGGAGCGGTTCCAGGCCTCCATGGCGGGCCTGCGCATGTCGCTGCCCTATTCGGCGGCGGAGATCGCGCAGATCATGACCGAGTGCGTCAGCCGGTCGGGCCTGCGCGACGCCTATGTGCAGGTGACCTGTACGCGCGGCATGCCGCCGACGGGGACGCGCGACCCCAGGCTCTGCCGCAACCGCCTCTATGCCTTCGCCCAGCCCTTCGTCTGGATCGCGGACGAGGCGCAGCGCCGCGAGGGCCTGAAGATGATCCTGTCGAAGACGCTGCGCATTCCCCCTGAGTCGCTGGACCAGCGGATCAAGAACTTCCACTGGCTGGATCTCACCATGGGCGTGTTCGAGGCCTATGACCGCGGGGCGACGGTGGCGGTGCTGCCGGGTTTCGACGACACGCTGACCGAAGGACCGGGCTTCAACATCTTCGTCGTCAAGGAGGGATCGATCGCCACGCCGGCGCGCGGCCTGTTCGAGGGCATCACCCGGCGGACGGTGATGGAGATCGCCGAGAGCCTGCAACTGCGCTGCGAGGCGCGGGCGGTGCATGTGGACGAGGTGCCGGCGGCGGACGAGATCTTCATAAGCAGCACCGCCGGCGGCATCATGCCGGTCACGGTCTATGAAGGCCGCCCGGTGGGCGATGGGAAGCCCGGCCCGCTCACCCGGCGGATCGAGGACCTCTATTGGCGGCGGCATGATGACCCCGCCTTCTCGACGCCCGTCCCCTATCCGGCGTGAGAAGGCGGCTCAGATCCAGCGGTAGGTGACGGCGGCCTTCATCAGGGCGGCGACGGCCGGCGTATGGGGACGGCCGCGGACGGTCACCACGTTCAGGACACGCTTGACCTCCGGTTCGACGAGGGGGCGGCCTAGAACGCCGGGGACGGTGACGGCGAATTCCGGCGTGAAGCCGAAGCCCAGTCCAGCGGCCACCATTGCCTGGATCCAGTCGTCGCGTTCGCTGCGATAGCAGCGCCGCACCCCGAAGCCGCGTTCTGCCAGAAGACCGGACATGAACTCGCCGAACTCACAGCTCGCCCGGCTGAGATAGCGCTCGTCGTTCAGTTCCGCCAAGGGCACCGCGTTCATCGCCTCGAAGCGGTGGCCCGGCGCGAAGGTGATGAGGAAGCGCTCCTCGAACAGCGGTCGCCCCTGAAGCCGGTCGTCCACCGGACCGGGGAGGCCGAAGAGGGCGACATCGATCTCGCCCGCGATCAGCGCGTCCTGCAGCAGCTGGGCGCGGCCGTCGCGGATGGTCATGTCGATGCCGGGATTGGCGTCCTGGAAGCGGCGGACGAAGTCGATCAGGCGAGAGGGGCCGATGGAGCACATGATGCCGAGGCTGAGAGGCGTCGCCTCCAGCTTGGCCATCCCGCGAGCCCTCTGCTTGGCCGCCTCGGTCTGGTTCAGCACCTCCGTGAGATAGGGCTGCATCTCTCGGCCGAGATCGGTCAGATGGGTCTGGTTGCGCTCGCGATGGAAGAGCAGGCCGCCCAGTTCCTCCTCGAGCTGCTTGATCGCCCGGGTCATCGCCGGCTGCGAGACGTTGCAGGCTTCCGCGGCGCGGGTGACGTTCAGGTGTTCGCAGACGGCCAGAAAGTAGCGGACCTGGTGCATCTCCATCAGCCGATCCCCCCTACCTCGCTCGCGAGGCCGCCGCTCCTGCCGGTCACTCCTCGGCTCCCGTGATCAGGCGGATTCCCCGCCTGAAGGTGAGGTAGGACCAAGCCCAGTCGAGCAGAACGGCCATGCGGTTCCGTGCCCCCACAAGAAAGGCCACGTGCACGGCCCCCCAGAACCACCAGGCGATCATACCGCGCAAGCGCAGGCGCCCGAAATCGGCCACCGCGGCCTTCCGCCCGATGGTGGCGAGGCTGCCCAGGTGACGATAGCGGAAGCGGCGCGGCGCCGGGCGGCCGGAGGCGCGGGCGGCGATGACCGCGGCGGCGAAGGCGCCGCCCTGCTTGGCGGCGGGAGCCAGACCGGGCACGGGCCGTCCCTGCGGATCGGCGACCATGGCGGTATCGCCGACGGCGAAAACGTTGTCGTGGCCCGGTACGGAGAGGTCGGGATTCACGATCACCCGTCCGGCCCGGTCGGCGGGCGCGCCGAGCCATCTGGCGGCCGGCGAGGCGACGACCCCAGCCGCCCAGAGGACGGTGCGGGCAGCAATGCGTTCGCCGCTGACGACGACGCCCCGCTCGTCGACCTGCTCCACCCGGCCGCCGTTGCGCACCTCGACGCCGAGCGTCTGCAGCGCGGCCTTGGCATCCGCCGAGAGAGCGGGCGGAAAGGCGGCGAGGACGCGCTCGTTCGATTCGATCAGCACGACGCGCGCCGAAGCGGGGTCGAACCCCCGGAAGTCCCTCTGCATGCCGAAGCGGGCGAGTTCGACGATCGCGCCCGCGAGTTCCACCCCGGTCGGTCCGCCGCCGACGATGCAGAAGGTGAGGAGGGCGCGACGCTCCACCTCGTCCGCCGTGGCTTCCGCCTTTTCGAAGGCGGTCAGGATGCGGCGGCGGATCTGGGTGGCGTCGTCGATCTTCTTGAGACCCGGGGCGAGGGTTGCCCATTCGTCCCGGCCGAAATAGCTGTGCCGGGCGCCGGTGGCGACGATCAGGTAGTCGTACCCGATCTCGCCCTCCTCCAGGACGACGACGCGCCGGTCCGGGTCGATCGCGCGCACCCGGCCCAGCAGGACGCGGGCGTTCTGCTGCTCCCTCAGCACTTCGCGGATCGGCGTCGCGATGTCGGCCGGCGAAAGCCCGGCGGTGGCGACCTGGTAGAGGAGCGGCTGAAACAGGTGGTAGTTGCGCCGGTCGACCACCGTGACCCGCACGGCCCGGGCGGCGAGCGCGCGCGCAGCCGCGATGCCGGCGAAGCCCGCGCCCAGGATCACCACATGCGGTGCCGAGGACAGGTCGAAGCCGAGCCTGCCGTCGATCTGCGGGAAGTGCTTCGCCAGCAGGCGGCGGAGCAGATGATCGGCCGAGAGGGGGCCGGGACCGCGCAGGACGATCAGGCCGAGGGTCATCATCCAGTAGAAGTGCTCGGCCCGGTCGAGATAGGTGAACTGGATGACGAGGGTCATCGCGATGAGCGGCAGGGCCGCAAGGCGCGAGAAGAGACCGAGCACCAGCAGCGCCGGCATCGACACTTCGGTCGCGGTCGCGAGCAGCGCGGCGAGTTCGGGGGGCAGGAGGGGTACCCGATACTCGTCCTGGAAGAGCGCCAGGGTGAGATCCCAGCTGGCGAGCTTGCTCTGCCCCGAGGCCCAGAAGATGGAGGCCATCCAGACGCGGATGAAAAGCATGTAGGGCGGTCCCGCCCAGCGGGTGAGCGCGCCGGCGAGGCGGGCATAGAGGCGCGCGCCCGGCAACGCCGATTGCGCCGCTCCGCCGAACAGGTGATCGAGCGACAGCGCGCCGGGGCCGCGGATCAGGAGCCAGCCCGACAGCACCGCCCAGAAGAGGTGATCCGGCAGTTCCCGGTAGTTGAACTGAATGACGAGGGCGAGCGCCGCGACGCCGAGCGCCGCCGGACGGGTGAACAGCCCGAGGGCGAGGCAGATCGCGCCCAGGAGTTCGACCGTGACGCCGGCATAGGCGGCGGTGACGGGATCGAGCCAGGCGACCGGATATTCGTTCGCGGCCAGCGCCAGCGCGGTTTCCCAGCTGGTGAGCTTGAGGAAGCCCGAGACGAAAAGGGTGCCGGCGAGCGACAGACGGATGGCGAGGTCGAGTATCGGCCCGGCCAGCCGCTCGGCCGCGAGCGTGAGGCGGTGAATCAGGGCGGCGGCATGGCCGATGCGCAGATGGCGGTCCCGGTGACGTGCCGGAGATGGGTTGCCGGGCAGCAGCATCGTATCCTCGATCGCGGTCATTGCAGGGCTCCGTCGCGGGCGGTTTTCTCGCCGCGAAGGTGCCGGCGCGAGAGCCGACGTTGAAATGCCGTGTCGTGATCGGTTCGATAGCCGGCCGGCATGGATCACTTGGTGTCCAGCATGTGCACGCCGGTCCAGTCGCCGGCCGGCGCCGCGCTCCGATAGCGCAGGCAGCGGTCGATCATCAGTTCCGCCGGCCCGTCGCCGCCGCGCCGGCGAATGGTGTCGCGGAAGCCCGCGACGGCCCGCTCCCAGTCGCTCGCGCGATAGGCCGCCAGCGCCGCTTCGTAGGCCGCGATCCAGTCCGCCGCTTCGGTAGTGCGGACCTCCGCGACCAGTTCGTAGATCCGCGTCTCGCCGCGGCGGCCATAGACGGCGACGGTGTCGATCTCGCGCAGCAGCATCCGCTCCCCGAGGGCGAGTGCGGTCTCCTCTCCCAGGATGATTTCCGTGCCGTAGAGCTTGTTCAGGGCCTCGAGCCGGCTCGCCAGATTCACCGCATCGCCGATGGCGGTGTAGTTCAGGCGATCCTCGGCGCCGATATTGCCGACCAGCACCGGGCCGGTATTGATGCCGATCCGCATCCGCAGGCCCATGCCTTCGCGGGCAGTGACGGCCTGGGCGGCGAGAGCGGCGCGGCAGCTCCGCAGCGCGTGGTCGGGGCAAGGCTCCGGCGCATTCCAGAACGCCATGACCGCATCGCCGATGAACTTGTCGATGGTGCCGCCCTCCTGGTGGATGACGGCGGACATCCGCCCCAGATGGGCGGCCAGCCGAGGCACGACTTCCTGGCCCAGGCGCTCGGACAGGCTGGTGAAGCCCGCGAGATCGGCGAACAGCACGGTCAGGTCCTGCACGTTTCCGCCCGGCCGCGCCTCGATGCCCTGGGACACGATGCGGCGCACGAGATCGACCGGGATGAACTTCCGGAACGCGGAGAGACCCTGGGCCATCTGCGCCATCGTGGCCGAGAGATCGGAGAGTTCGCGCAGCGGCGAGCGCGTCCGCGTGATGCGGTCGAGCTCGAAAGCCTCGACATGCCGCAGCTGGCGGGCGATCCGGCGCAAGGGGCGGCTCACCAAGCGGTCGACGAGGAGTGCGGCGACGGCGGTGACAAGGAGGACGAAGGCGGCCAGCACCCGGGCGAGTGCCGCGGTGTCGCGCTCGATCTCGGCCAGGATGTCGTCCGCCGGCAGAAGGGTCACCACGGTCCAGCCGCCGAAGGAGAGCGGCGAGAGACCGGCGAGAAACCGGGTGCCGTGCTCATCGGCGATCTCCAGCTGGACCATGCCGGTCGAACCCCCGGGGTACCGCGCCCAGGCGATGCCGGCAACGGCCCGCAGCGTGAAGGCGCCCGGCCCCGCCGCCGGACCGGCGAGGATGCGCCCGGCGGGATCGAGAACGAAGGCGGCGCCGGTACGGCCGACCTCGAGCTCGGTGAGGAAGCGCGACAGGCGGGCGAACTCGATATTGACCGCCAGGATGCCGACCCGTTCGCCATAGACCAGGAGCGGCGTGGCCGTGGTGATTCCCGGCCGCTGGGTGGTCGGCATATCGGTCGTCTCCGCCCAAGCCGGGCCATCCGCGTCTTCCGCCGCCGCGAACCAGGGTTGCGCCCGCGCGTCGAACGCCGACCTTCCCGATCGCCTTTCGAGAAAGGCGATGTCGCCGGGCAGGGCCTCGTAGGTGTCGATCCGCTGCCGTTCCCCGGCGCGGTCGACCTCCACCATCTGGATCCGGTCGTCGGAGGGTTTGTGTGCCCCGAAGAAACCGCCATCGGGGAAGCCGAAAGCGATCCAAGACAGGTTGGGCTGCGAGCGCAGCGCGGACAGGAAGACGAATTCCCGTTTCGCCTCATCGCGCATGTCGACCACGCCCTGGAAGAACAGGCTGCGCAGCGCCTCGCGCGCCGCCTCGGCATCGGCCAGTACGGCGGTAAAGGAACGGGCGACCGAGGCGGCCGTCTGCCGGGTGATGATTTCCGCCAGATCGCGGACGCTCCGCTCTGCCGTCCCCTGCCAGCGCAAATGCACCAGCCCGGCCGCGGCCAGCGCGGAAAAGGCAACCGCCGCGATCAGCGCCAGCCGGATGCCAAGACGGATCGACATCAGCGGACCAGCGCCGCGTCCCGCGCCTGCGCCAGGAGCGTGTCCGGTTCCGGACGCCGGCGGAAGTCGTGATCGATCCGTGCCGCGTGGACGATGCCGTCCGGCCTCAGGACGTAGCTGGCGGCCAGCGGGAGATCCCAGCCGTCGGTCCCGTTCACCGCCGGAAGGTCGAGGCCGCGCGCCTTGTAGAGTTCGACGACTTCGGGCGGCATGCGCCAGACCAGGCCGAAGAGGCGCGCGAGGCGGTTGCCGTAGTCGGTCAGCAGCGGAAAGCCGAGCCGCCGCTCATCCTCCGTCTCCGCCTGGGCAGGGGAGATGGCGAGAAGGTCGGCGCCGTTCGACCGGAAGGCCGGCAGGACGGAAGAGAGAGCGCGCAGCTGCAAGTCACAGAAGGGACACCAGGTTCCGCGATAGAAGACCAGCACGATGCCCGCCCGTCCCAGACGGTCGGCCAGCCTGATCCGCCCGCCCCCCGCCGAGGGCAGCGCGAAGTCGGGCGCCATCTCGCCGACACCGAGCGCGCCGGCCGCGACATCGGCGGCGGCGAGGTCCAGGATCATGCGCTCGACCTGCTGCTGTTTCGCCGGCTCGAGACGACGGCGGGATCGTTCCGCCTGCGCGGCGAGCTGTTCCTTCAAGGTCATGCGGGTGTCCGCCCGAGCGAGGTGAAGGCTCCCTCCAGCACGACCGTCGCCAGTAGCGCCGTCAGATCGGCGGCCGCGCAGGCGGTCGCGGCCACCTGCAGCGGCTCGCCCGCGGCGAGGCGGTCGAGCGCCACCCAGGCCGACGGATCAAGGTCGAGCCAGACCACGTCGTCATCGCGGTTCCGCCAGACGGCGAGGTGAGAGGCGCCGGCACCCAGATCGACGCGCGCCGTTTCCGGCGCCCCGGGCTGGGCGACGGCGCGGATGGAGGGGAGGGGGAAGACGGATCGCAGGCGGCGCAGCGAGGGATGGGCCTCGAGGCGGCAGCGGCCGAGATCATCCGGCGAGAGCCCGGCCAGGGCCTGGGCCACAAGCGCGGGCGCGTCCGGCGCATGCGCGGCCTCGTTCACGGCCCAGTCGAAGCGGGCAATGTCTGGCAGGTAGGGAAGCGCGGCAGCTTCGCGGAGGCTGCGGAGGAAGGCGGGGAAGTCGCCGCCGTACTCGAACAGGCAGGGGCCGGCCGGCGGATGCGCGCGCACGAAGGCACGGGCGGCTTGGGCGAAGAAGTCCTGGCCGACCAGGGCCCGCACCGTGGGGAAGGTCGCCGACAGCGCATCGCCCAGCGACAGGGCGAAGTGGTTGCGGTGGATGCCAATACGGCGTTCCGGGGCTATGCCGTCGGCCCGGACGAGAGCGGTCATCGCCCGGTCGCGGCCATGCAGGATCGCCGCCTGCATGTGGTGCTGGAGCCTAGGCAGCGGCGGCATGGGCGAAACCCTCGAGGACCAGCGCGCGGTTCTCGTCGGCCCGTATCGCCTCGGCGACCAGGACGTCGAGCGGGGGGAGGTTGCTGTCCCATTCGACCAGGGGCCGCGCGGTAGGGAAGCGTGCCACGGCGGCCGCGAACAGGTCCCAGACCGGCGGCGCCACAGGCCCGCCGTGGTCGTCGATCAGGATCGGCCGTCCGTCGGCATCGGCGACGTGATGGCCGGCGAGGTGAATCTCCTCAACGCTTCCCGCCGGCAGGGCCTCGACGGCGCTTCGTCCGTCGGTCCCGTGATTGACGGCGTTGACATGCAGGTTGTTCACGTCGAGCAGTACGCCGCAGCCGGTGCGCCGTGCCAGTTCGCCGACAAAGACCCCTTCGGGCATCTGGTCGACGTCGAACCGCAGATAGGTCGAGGGATTCTCGACCAGGATCCGGCGCTGCAGACGGCCCTGGATCCGGTCCACGTTGCGGACCGCCCGGGCGAGAGATTCGGCGGTGTAGGGGAGCGGCAGCAGGTCGTTCAGATAGGTGCCGCCGGTCCCGTTCCAGGCGAGATGTTCGGAGACGAAGAGCGGCTCGATCCGCGCAGCCAAGGCCGCGAGGCGCTCCAGATGCGCGGAATCGAGTTCGATCGCGCCGACCGACAGGCCCACGCCGTGCAGGGCGACGGGCCTGTCGCGGCGGATCGCCTCCAAGTGCCGCGGCAAGGCGCCGCCGCCCATGTAGTTCTCGGCATGCACCTCGAACCAGCCGACGGCAGGCATCGCCCCGAGCACCGCCGCGAGGTGCGGCGTGCGCAGGCCGATCCCGGCCGAAACCGGGATCGCGATGTCATGCGCGGGGAAACGGGCGGGCATCGCAGGCCTCCGGGACGCGCGGTCTCAGGCCTTGGGCGCGGTGCTGCCCCCGTTGATCTTGCCGCAGGCGCCGGCCGGAACGTAGATCCAGGCATCGCCCTGGGCATCGCGCTTGGAGGTGCCCGCGCAGGAGGACGAGGCGGTCTGGCAGTCGTTCTTGCCGGCCTTGGCGATGCCGTAGCACTTCTCGTTCTGGAAGCCGGGCTTCGCCGCCGGGCCGGTCTGCGCCATGGCGACGGAGCCCAGGCCGATCGCGGCGGCGACGGCGGCGGCAAGGGTGAGCGTGGTGGTGTTCATCGGGATCTCCTCGGGTTTCGCGTTGCGCCGGGACTGTCGTCTCCCGGCGCCCGCACCCTGATCCCGCATGGTCAGGAACTGAAATATCGCCTTCGCATCGGTTCCATAACCGACGCGCATCTCCCGTTCAGAACAGGAAAACGCCCTTGCCCGTGGTCTGCTTGTCGAACAGCCTGTAGGCCTCGTCCGCCTGTTCGAGTTTCCAGCGATGGGTGAAGAGGTGGTCGACATCGACCTTGCGTTCGGCCACGAACCGGGCGCAATCCGCTTGGCCGACCGTGGAGAAGGTCCAGGAGCCGATCAACGTGATCTGCCGGCGCAACAGGTCGGGGCTGACGTCGAGGGTGACGCTGCCACCCTCGCCGACGTAGCAGACGGTACCCCAGGTTCTCGTCGAGCGCACCGCCTGCGCGCGCGCTTCCGCCACGCCGGAGGTATCGAGCGTCATGTCGGCGAAGCGACCGTGGGTCAGATCCCTGATCGCCGCGATGGGGTCGTCCTTCGAGGGATCGATGATCGCCTCGGCACCGAACTCCCTGGCCCGGTTCAGACGCTCCGCGCTGGGATCGATCGCGATGACGCGCGCGCCCATGGCGACGGCGAGCTGCGTCGCCGACAGGCCGACCGGGCCTTGGCCGAAAACGGCGATGGTGTCGCGGCCGGTCAGGTTCATGCGCACCAGCGCGCCGTAGGCGGTACCGGTACCGCAGGAGATGGCGGCCCCTGTCTCGAAGGAGAGCTCCTCGGGCAGAGGTACCAGGGTGCTCGCGGGGACTTTCATCCACGGCGCATGCGCGCCATGCCCGGTGGCGCCGTAGACGACGATCCCGCCGGGGCAGAGCTGCGACCAGCCGACGCGGCACTGTTCGCACACGCCGCAGCCCTTGTAGTGATGCACCATCACGCGGTCGCCGATCCGCGCCAGGTTCTCTGGCACGCCGGCGCCGATGGCGGCCACGACACCGCAGGGCTCGTGCCCGGCGATCACCGGCCCGTCGAGATTGCCGAGGCCGAGCGCGGCGGCGCCCGCTCCCTTCTCGGCGCGGTAGAACTTCAGGTCGCTGCCGCACATGCCGGAGGCCTTGATGGCCAGCACCACCTCGCCCGGACCGGGGGTGGGATCGGGCATGTCGAGGAATTCGACCTCGCGGTTGCCGGGAAAGACGACGGCCTTCATTGCTGTGCTCCCCGCCGGCTCAGTGCTGCAGCACGGTGCGGCCCAGCACCTTGCCGCCGCGCTTCAGGTCGTCGAGGGCCGCCGTGGCCTCCGCCGCCGGGCGGGTGACCAGCGGAATCGGCGGGACCTTGCCGGACTGGACCAGCGCGATCAGCTCCTTGAGGTCGTCCAGCGTGCCTACATAGGAGCCTTCGATCGACATCATCTTGAAGGGGAACATGACCGGGGAGATCGACATGCCGCCGCCATAGAGACCGACGACGACGAGCTTGCCGCCCTTGCGAAGTGAATCGATGCCGAACTGCATGGTGGCGGGTGAGCCCACGAAGTCGATCGCTGCAGCCACGCCGCCGCCCGACTTCGCCATCACCTGCTGCACCGCATCCGACTGGGCGTTGTCGATGGTCTCGTCGGCGCCCATCTGGCGGGCGTGCGCCCGCTTGGCGCCGTCGATATCGGCCACCATCAGCTTGCAGCCGAGCACCGCCTTCGCCATATGCACGGCACTGCCGCCGACGCCGCCCGCACCGATCACCATGACGAAATCATCGGCCTTGGTCGCCTTTTCCCTGGTCTTCTTGAGCGCGCTGTAGGCGGTGATGCCGGAGCAGGTGTAGGTGGCGGCGAGCTCGCGGCCGATCCCCTTGTAGGGGACGAGGTAGCGGGCATGGGGGACGATCACATGGTCGCCATAGCCGCCGTCGCGCCGGGTGCCGAGCGTACGGGGCGTGAGGCAGAGCAGTTCCTCGTCGCGCTTGCAGGGCTCGCAGGCGCCGCAGCCGATCCAGGGATAAACGACGTACTTGCCGCCGACCTCGATCCCGGCCGCCTTGGCATCGGCCGCAGCATCGGGGCCGAGCGCCTTCACATGGCCGACGATCTCATGTCCCATGGTGAAGGGCAGGCCGACGCCGCGATCGGCCATCTTCACCTTGTTGCCGCCGCCGAGATCGAAATAGCCGTCCCAGATATGCACGTCGGAATGGCAGACGCCGCAGGCCTCGACCTGCACCAGCACCTCGGCCCCCTTCGGTTCCGGCGTCGGGCTTTCGCGGACGGCTAGGGGCTGACCCCATTCGACGATGGAGACCTGGCGCATGCTTCGTTTCCTCCCACTAGGATGCTGTTATGGGAGGGAGCCTAGCGGGGCCGGCGCTTCGGCGCTATTGCCGAGGGGAACCGGGGAGGGGGGCCATGACAGTGCCGGAGATCGTCTTCACGCCGCTCGCCGATGACGCGCTGGTGCGCTTCGTCAATGACGGGATCGACCTGCACAACATCGCCACCACCGGCATCGCCGAGTGGTATCCGGCGAACTTCTTCCTGCGCGGCCCGCAGGGCGATTGGCTGGGCGGGCTGGTGGGCACCATCTGGGGCGGCTGGCTGCATGTAAGCCGCCTCTGGGTCACCCTGAGCCTGCGCGGCAGCGGCCAGGGGCGGCGGCTCCTGGAGGCGGCGGAGGCCTACGCGCGCGAGAAAGGCTGCACCTCGGTGGCGCTCGATACCTTCAGCTTCCAGGCGCCGGGCTTCTACCGGAAGCTGGGCTATCAGGTGATCGGCCAGCTCGACGGCTATCCGCCGGGACATACGAAGTTCTTCCTGCGCAAGGATCTGGGCTAGGCTCAAGCGATCGACAGGGAGGGAAGCATGGCCGTCTACGAACTGCGCACCTACAACGTCATCGTCGGGAAGATGCCGGAGGCGATCGGCTATTATCAGAAGATGGCCTGGCCGGTGCTGGAGCGCTACCAGTCGAAGCTCGTCGGTTATTTCATCAGCGACACCGGAGCGCTGCACCAGTTGGTTCACCTGTGGAAATTCGACGACGACAACGACCGCCGCGCGCATTGGAAGGCGCTGTTCGCCGAGCCCGACTTCCAGGAATTCGCCAAGCACTTCCGCCCGCTGGTGCAGGCCCAGAATGTGCAGCTGCTGCTTGCCGCGCCTTGGGGGCCTCACCCCTAAAGTTCAGGGAAAGCGCTGCACCACCTCGATCGTGCCGACGACGGCGGCGTTGAAGGCGTCGAGTTTCTCGGCCGGGATCCAGTATTCGAGGTGGGCTCGGCCGCCCGCATCCTGGATGGCATAACCGTCAAGGAAGGCTTTCTGAACGCGAAAGCGGGTTACGAAGCCCGCGCCCGAGGCGGGCACGTTCCAGTCGCGGGCGATCTTCACTGCGTAGTCCTCGGTCAGCACGGGATAGAAGATCGGCTGGTCGGGGAGGCGTGGCCGGAAGGCCTTGAAGCCCGTCGCTTCGATGAGCTCCAGTTCCTTCGGCCCCACGGGGCGCCAGAGCGTGACGGTCTGGTCGGTCATGCGGTGGTAGCCTTGCAGCCGATGGCTTTCGCGCAGGTAGCCGTCTTGTTGTCAAAGGTGAGAAGCGCGGCATCGAGCCGGCGGGCGGCGGCGATGTGAATGGCATCCGCCGTTCGCAGGGTGAGGTCGAGCCGGCGCAAGAATGCCTGTGCATCGGCGATGTCTGATGCCGTTACATCGACGGATTGCGCTGCCGCAGCGACCCACGTGTCAAAATTGGTGAAGGCCGTGCGGGCCTCCGAAGCTGTAACCGTGCCCACTCTCAGCTTCCGCGCTACTGCCGAAGCGAATTCGGTAGCGGCGAAGTTGCTTATGACGATTACATCGGCGGCGTTGCGGAGGGCTGCGTCGGCACGCGCGTTCGACGCATCAACGGTGAAGAGAGCGACGATAACGCTGGTGTCGAGATAGAGGCTCAACGGTCTTCTTCGTCGCGCATCCGCGATACGAATTGCCCGGCGTCCTCATCCAGCGACAGTCGGCCGACGCGTCTAGCCGCGAGCCAGTCGACATCCGCCGCGGTTACAGGACGCGCAGCGGCGACCACAGGCCTCAGTTCGACCACGGGATGCCCATGCCGAGTAATCACCACGTCCTCTCCGGAGAGGGCGCGATCGATCAGTTCCGAGAGCCGGTTCTTAGCGTCAGCGACGCTGTGCTTTCCCATGTGGGTTAGTATAGCCAACAGATGGCTATATTCAACTTATCGGCTTGGTGCGCAGGCGCATATCAGCCTCTTCTGGATCGTTTCTGGCCTCGATCCTGCACGGGAATGCCGTAGATTCGGGCGACGGAGAAGGTCGAGGATGCAGGTGGTTCTGGGTGACCGGCGCTACACGGTCGAAGGGGCGTGGTCGCAGCCGACGGCGGCGATGCCGCTCGATGTCGTCTCGCAGGTGGCATGCGATGCCGAGGGGCGCGTCTATGCCTTCCAGCGGACGCCGCCGCCGGTGGTGGTCTTCGACCGGGCCGGGCAGGCGGTGGCGAAATGGGGCGAGGGCCGCGTCGCCGATCCGCACGGCATCTTCATCGACCGCCATGACAAGGTCTATCTGGTCGACCGCGACGGACATGCGCTGATCGTCTGCAGCACGTCGGGCGAGGAACTGCTGCGCGTCGGCAGCGGGCGGCCGGAATGGAATGGCTGCTTCAACCATCCGACCGATGTCGCGGTCGATTCCGACGGCTTCATGTACGTGTCCGACGGCTACGGCAATTACGTGGTGCACAAGCTGTCGCCGAAGGGTGAACGGGTGCTGACCTGGGGCGGTCCGGGCCATGGCCCAGGGCAGTTCACCACGCCGCACGGCGTCTGGGTGACACCCGACAACCGGGTGCTGGTCGGCGACCGCGAGAACAACCGGGTGCAGGTGTTCTCCACCGAGGGCGCTTACCTCTCCGAGCTCACCGGTGTCTACAAGCCGATGGACATCTGCATGGACGACCGCGGCGTCATCCTGGTCAGCGATCAGACGCCGGCCCTGGTCGCCTTCAATCCTGCGGGGGAGATCATCGGGCGCTCGAAGCCGATGCTGCGCGAGGGGCACGGCATCTGCGCCGACAACCGCGGCAACATCTACCTCGCCGAGCTATATTTCGGCCGGGTGTCGAAATTGAAACGAACGGACTGATGCGGATCGAGACCGAGAGGCTGGTGCTCAGGCCGATTCAAGCGAGCGACGCGGCAGGACTGCACGAGGCCTTCTGCGATCCCGCCGTGATGCGGTTCTGGAACGGATTGCCCTCGGCGAACCGGGCCGAGACTGCGGACCGGGTTGCGCGCGCGGTGGGCGGGGATCCCTCCAGCCGCGCCTCCTGGGCGCTGCTGCGGCGGGGTGATGATCGGGCGATCGGGATGGTGAACTATCATCACCGGGACATCCCCAATGCCCGCCTCGAAATCGGCTACATGCTGGCGGCGGCGCACTGGCGCAAGGGCTACATGGCCGAGGCGCTGACCGGTTTCCTCGGCCACTGCTTCGGCGCGCTCGAGGCGCACCGCGTGGAGGCTGGCATCGAGCCCGAGAACAGGGCCTCGCGCGCGCTTCTCGAATCCATCGGCTTCCTCTGCGAGGGCGGGCCCCTTCGACAATGCGCGCGGCGGGGCGACGGCTTCATGGACATGATGATCTACGGCCTGCTCGCGCCTGAATGGCGGGCGCGGCGTCAGCCGGCGAACTTCGAGTAGGTTTCCGTCACCGGCAGGATCACGTGCCTCGCCAGTCCGGCGATGCGGTCCGGGTTGATGGCCGCGTAGCCCGGCGAGGTCATCGTCTCGACGAAGGCCTTCGCATTGGGATAGCGGACCAGTACGGCATAGTCCCAGTCGTCGCCCTCGTCGGAGCCGATGGCGACGCCGTTCACCTCGCCGGCCCATAGAATGGTGCCGCCGCAGCGTTTCAGCAGCGGCACGAAACCCTTGGAGTAGCGCAGGTAGGCCTCCCTGCCGCCGGCTTCGGCGTATTTCACCAGATTCAGCATCACCACCGGCCCCTTGCTCCCGGCGGCGAGCCGCGCAAGCTGGGTCTTCGTCGGTTCCATCGCTACTCCCTTCGTCCGGTTGCTGGCCATCGGCCATTCGCGGGGTGCATGGTTCAGCATCATGCACGGATTTCCGATTCGCCACCTGCGCGCTGTCCTCGGGACGCTTGCCGCCCTCGGACTGTGTGTTTTCCTGTTGCGGCTGACCGACCATCCCTGGCTGCTCGCCTCGCTCGGCGGGTCGTGCGTGATTCTGTTCGGCATGCCCGAGAGCGAGATGGCGCGGCCGAAGAGCCTGTTCGGCGGACATCTCGTCGCGGGCGTTTCGGGCCTCGTCCTGCACAAGCTCTTCCTGATCCTGGGCGGTCCGACAGAGGCCTGGCAGGTGGCTGCCGTGGCGCTGGGGCTCGTCCTCATGATGGCGACGCGGACCATCCATTCTCCGGCCGGCGCCAATCCCATCGTGATCTTCGCCGAAGCGGCCAACTGGGGCTTCCTCGTCTCTCCCCTGATGATCGGATTGGTCGTGCTGTTCGGCGTCCAGGTTCTGGCGAACCGCTGGCAGGCGGATGAGAGAAACTAGGGTTCGACCCAGAAATCCTCGTTTGAAGCCGGCGACGGCAATCCCAACTCTTACCTGCAATCATTCAGGAGAAGAGACATGGGTCGCGAAGCCGAGATCCTGGCCGGTGTGCGGGCGCCGCTGAGCTATCTGGTCAATACCGGACAGCGCCCCTTCGCCTATACCTTCGATCCGCCGCCGGGCCAGCCCCGCCGGTCCGGAACTTACGAGGACCGCCTGGTCGAGATTCGCGACGCGCGCCCGCTGGTCCCCGCCCTGTCGGTCGATGTGCAGGGTTTCGCGCTCGAGCAGCATGCGAGCGCCGTGCGCGACTTCTATGACGAGGACGAGGTGCGCGGAGCCTACTTTCCGGAAGCGGAAGCCCTGGTGGCCCGCGTCACCGGCGCGAGGAGGGTGGTCGCCTTCGACTTCAACCTGCGCAACCGGGCGAAGCAGGCGGCGGGCCTCGCCGGCATCCGCGAGCCGGTGACGCGCGTGCACAACGACTTCACCGCGCTCTCGGGACCCGAGCGGGTGCGGCGCGAACTCGGCGATGCCGAGGCCGACCGGTTGCTGGGCCACCGCTTCGCCATCATCAACGTCTGGCGCCCGATCCGTGGGCCGGTGCAGGATTCACCGCTGGCCGTCGCCGATGCGACCAGTATCGCGGCTGAAGACCTGATCGGGTCGGATCTCATCTATCGCGACCGCGTGGGCGAGACCTACGCTTTCGCCTACAGCCCGCGGCACCGGTGGTTCTATTTCCCGCAGATGACGCGCGACGAGGCTCTTCTCATCAAGGGATACGACAGCGACCCGGCGAAGGCCCGCTTCACCGCCCATACCGCCTTCACCGATCCGACGACGCCCGCCGGTGCGCCGCCTCGCGAAAGCATCGAGGTGCGGTTGTTCGCCTTTTTCGGCGCCTGAGGCACGGTCCGCAGGGAAGGCGGGCTCAGTCCGGGCCGCGGGGCGCGATGTGGCGCTTCTGCGCCGCGATGCGAAACTGCGCATTCGGCGCGCCATAGCCCGCATAGCTGCGGCGCTCGACGATCTCGAAGAAGAAGCCGCCCGCGAAGTTCGGCCCGTAGAGCTGGTAGTACTCGCCGCCTTCGGTGCGGTCATAGAGGATGTTGGAGGCCCGGAGCCGGTCCAGCAGCGCGCTGTCCAGCCCGAAACGGGCGTCGAGGTCGTCGTAGTAGTTCGCCGAGAGCCTGAGGGGCGTGAAGCCGTTGCGTTCGAGCCGGGCCGCGGTCGCGAAGATGTCCTCGGTGCTGAAGGCGAGGTGCTGCACGGCGGAGCCGAAATGCTCGGCCAGGAAGTGGCCGGCGAGGGTGCGATCGTTCTCGGCCCCGTTCAGCGTCAGCCTCAGGCTGCGGTCGCCGTTCTCGATGACCTGACTTCGGATCAGGCCGGCGGGATCGAGGATGTCCACCGGCGGCATCTTATGGGTGGCGAAGAGCGTGGTGTAGAAGAGGATCCAGGTCAGCATCTCCTGGTGCGGCATGGTCTGGCCGATGTGATCGACACGGGTCAGTCCCGCCGGCTCGAGGACCGTCTCGTCGTGCACCGGCTCGAAGTCGATCTCCCACAGGCGCGAAAGTTCGCTCCCGCGGTCGATGAAGCGCATGATCCCGCCGCCGACGCCCCGGATGGCGGGGATTCTCAGTTCGCCGGGAGCGACGGGCTGTTCGAAGATCTCGGCGCCGAGTGCCTTCGCGCGGGCGACGGTGGCTTGCGCATCCTCGACCGCAAGGGCGATGTCGCAGACCGCCGTTCCATGCATCAGGAACGAGGCATGGGCGAATCCTTCGGGGTCGGTGTTGACGAGGAGGTTGATATCGCCCTGGCGCCAGGCGTCGACCGCCTTGGACCGGTGCCGGCCGACGCGGCGAAAGCCAAGGGTGCGGAACAGTGAGGCGAGGGATGCGGCCTCGGCCTCGCCGGCGGCGAACTCTATGAACTCCACCCCCCTGACGGCGATCCGGTCGGGCATGGCGGGCAGGTCGATCGCGACGGTCGGTTCCTGCCGTCGGACCTGGTCCATTAGGGAGACGAGCGACCGGCGGCCGTCCATCGCGATCATGCGGGGCGATCCGCCCCGAAACTGATCGTTGAAGATTTCGAGCGACAGCCACCCGTCATAGCCCGTGGCCGCCACCGCGCGCATGAAATCCAGCACCCGGAGGTCGCCCTGGCCGGGCATGTTGCGGAAGTGCCGGCTCCAGTACAGAAGGTCCATGTCGATCAGCGGGGCGTCGGCGAGCTGGACTATGAAGATCTTGTCCCGGGGGATGGCGCGGATGGAGTCCGGGTCGATCCTGCGCGCCAAGGTGTGAAAGGAATCGAGAATCAGCCCGATGTTCGGGTGGGCCGCGCGGCGGACGATTTCCCAGGCGTCACGGTGGTCGCTCACATGCCTGCCCCAGGAGAGGGCCTCGTAGCCCACCCGCAACCCCCGCCGCGCCGCCCGTTCGCCCAGTTCGCTGAAGTCGGCGGCTGCGCGGTCGATGCCGCCGAGGGCGGCCGGCGAAACGCTGGAGCAGACCAGCATCAGGTCCGTTCCCAGGTCCTGCATCAGGTCGAACTTGCGTTCCGCCCGGTCGAATGCGCGCGTGCGATGGGGTTCGGGAAGGCCCTCGAAGTCGCGGAACGGCTGGAACAGGGTGATCCTCAGCCCCGCATCGGCAACCATCCGGCCCACATCCCTGGCAGTGCCGTCGAAGGCGAGGAAATCGTTCTCGAAGACCTCCACACCCTGGAAGCCCGCGGCGGCGATCGCCTGCAGCTTTTCGGTGAGGGTGCCGCTGATCGATACCGTGGCGATCGAGGTTCGCATGGCCGGCCGTCCTCATGTACGGACTGGTTCGTCCATAGATTGGGCGGATAGGAGGCAAGGGTCAAGCGTCCGTCAGGGGATGGCGGCGTCCGGTTCCTTCAGCACGTTGCGCAAGACCATTTCGACGGCCCTCTCGCGCAGTGACGCCTGGGAGCGCCGCGAACCCAGATCGATGCGGAAGATTTTCGAGAACGTAGCGCGGTTGGAGACGTTGAAGAAGCAGAGCGCGCTGATCTGCCAGTGCAGTTCGACCGGGTTGAGATCCTTGCGGAACACGCCTTCGCGCACGCCGCGGGAATAGATGTTCTCGACCTCGCCTATGGCCGAGACGTTCAGGTCCTGGATGACCTCGGACCGGGACAGGTACTCGGCGTGGTGGATGTTCTCGATCATGACCAAGCGGATGAAATCCGCGTTCGCGTTGTGATGATCGAAGGTGAATTCCACCAGCTTGCGAAGCGCCGCGACGGGCGGCAGGTGGCCGAGGTCGAGCGTCGCCTCGGTTGTCCGCATCTTGCGATAGGCTTCCTCGAGCACCGCGAGATAGAGCCCTTCCTTGTCCTTGAAGTAATAGTAGATCATGCGTTTCGCCGAACCCGTCTTGGCGGCGATCTCGTCCACGCGCGCACCGGATAGTCCGTTCATCGCGAATTCGGCGGCGGCGACTTCGATGATGTTCCGGCGGGTTGCTTCAGGGTTCGGAGTTCGGGCGCTCCCTTTGGTCTTCTGCCCCTCGTCTCGCGATTTCATCTACTCATGGCCCCCCGCAGCGCGGTTCCCGCAGTGTCGGTGTGAATCCCTTTGCACGGACGGACTAGTTCGTCCATGATCACGAAATCTCGGCTTTGTAGGTATCAGAGGTTCCGATTCCGGCAAAGCCGCACCAATGCTCGCGAAGGCGGGCGGCTCGGCGAGGGCGAAGCGGGTGAACGCGCTAGGAGCGGTCGCAAGACAGGCATCGGCCAGGCAGCCGTCCATCCTGGTCGGCCTGGTGGGACGCGGAATCCAGTCATCGCGATCGCCGCGCATGCACGAGGCAGAGGGCGCGCGGCTGGGGCTGGCATACGTCTACCGGCTGATCGACACCGCGGCCTTGCCCGGGACTTCGGCCAGGCTTGCGGACCTCATCCGTTCCGCCCGCCTCATGGGCTTCTCCGGTCTGAACATCACGCATCCCTACAAGGAGGAGGTGCTGTCCTGCCTCGACAGGCTGTCGCCGGAGGCGGCGGCGATCGGCGCGGTGAACACCGTCGTGTTCGAGGCCGGCGGCAGCGCCGGGTACAACACGGATTGCTGGGGCTTCGCGGAAAGCTTCAGACGGGGCATGTCCGAGGCGCGGAAAGAGCGGGTCGTCCTGCTCGGCGCCGGCGGGGCCGGCCTCGCGGTCGCCCGAGCCCTGTTCGACCTCGGCGTCGGCAGGCTGGCGGTGTTCGACACCAATCCCGACAAGGCGGCGGCGTTGATCGCCCGCCTAGCCGATCCGCGCGCCGAGCGTACCGAGGATGCGCAGTCGGCGATCGGATCAGCCGACGGGCTGGTGAACGCGACACCGGTCGGCATGAAGGGCTATCCCGGCTGCCCGGTCCCGGCAGCCTGGCTGCGGACGGATCTCTGGGTCGCCGACATCGTCTATTTCCCGGCCGAGACCGAGCTCCTGCGCGCGGCGCGAAGGCAGGGGTGCCGCACGCTTTCCGGGGCCGGCATGGCGATCTTCCAGGCTGTGAGGGCATTCGAGCTGTTCAGCGGCGTCACCCCCGATCCCGAGGCGATGGCGCGCCACTTCCGAGCGGCCGACGAAGCGCCGCCGGATTGATCTGAACCTGAGTGTACCGGCCGGCACCTGCTGTTCCCGCAGGCCGGTCATCGAGCGACCGATGCAGAAGAGGGAGGACAAAATGGCATTCGAAACGACGCGTCGTGAGTTCGTTATCGCAGCAGGTGCCGCAGCCGCCGCCGCGGCGTCGCCCGCCGCGGCACAGGGCAAGCCGAAGATCCGCTTCTCGGCGGTCTTCTCGGAGCAGGATATCCGCGCCGAGATGATGAGAAAGTTCGCCGAGGCGATTGCCGGCGACTTCGTCTTCGAGGGCTACTACGGGGGAAACCTGTTCAAGCAGGGGACCGAGTTGGTCGCGTTGCAGCGCGGGAACCTCGAAATGGGGAACATCGCGCCCCAGGACATTTCCAAGCAGGTTCCCGCCTGGTCGATCCTGACGGCCGCCTATCTCTTCCGCGATGCCGCGCACCTGGCGAAGTTCTTCGCCAGTCCCGCCGGCGCAGAGATGAAGAAGCTGGCCGAGGACCAGCTCGGCATCCGCATCCTGGGGCCGACCTATTTCGGTTCCCGGCAGGTCGGCCTGAAGCCCAACAAGAAGGTCACCACCCCGGCCGATCTCGCCGGCATCAAACTGCGCATGCCGCCCGGCGAGGCCTGGCAGTTCCTTGGTACCTCGCTCGGCGCCAATCCAACGGCGATGGCCTATGCCGAGGTCTATACGGGGCTGCAGACCGGAGCGATCGACGGGCAGGACAACCCGCTGCCGAATGTCGAGAACATGAAATTCTACGAAGTGATGTCGCAGATCGTGCTGACCTCGCATCTCGTCGGCTTCGATCTGCTCACGGTGGCGAGCAAGACCTGGGCGGCGATGTCGCCCGCGCAGCAGAAGAGCTTCCAGGCGGCCGCCGATTCGGCCATCGCCTTCTCCACGGAGAAGCATCTCGCTCGCGAGAAGGAACTGATCGACTTCATGAAGGGCAAGGGCTTGCAGGTCTACGAGCCCGACCAGAAGGCCTTCCGCACCTTCGCCCAGCAGAAGTATCTCGCCTCCGACTTGGCGAAGGACTGGCCGAAGGGGATGCTGGAGAAGATCAACGCGCTCTGAGGGTGTCCGAGGGGAGGTTCGGCCTGAGCCCGGACCTCCCACCGCCCGCGGTGCGGTGGGGGTAGGAGAATGAAGCGGACCATCCTGACGGGCGGGGGATGGCTCTACCGGCGCGGCGAGAACGTGCTGGCGGCCATGCTGGCGGCGATGTTCGCCGTCTTCATCCTGCAGATCGTCTTCCGCTATCTCCTGAACTTTCCGATCGGCTGGACCAACGAGGTCAGCGCCATCCTCTGGGTGTGGCTGGTGCTCTGGGGCGCCGCCTTCGTGCTCGGCGAGGACGAGGAGATCCGCTTCGATCTGGTTCTCGGCACCGCCGGGCCGAGGTTGCGGCGGGGGATGGCGCTGTTGTCCGGGATCGCGCTGATCCTTCTCTACGGCATCTCGCTGCCCGCGGTCGCGGACTATGTGGCATTCATGAAAGTTGAGAGGAGCGCCTACCTCAAGATCCGCTTCGACTGGCTCTTCTCCGTCTACATTCTCTTCGTGCTCGCGGTGCTGGCACGCTATCTCTGGCTGTGCTGGCGGGCGGCGTTCGGTCCCGATCCGGTGGGGCCGGATGCCGGGAAGAAGGCGTCGGGCGTATGAGCTTCGCCAGTCCCTTTTCGGCTGCGCTCGTCGCGATCACCGCGCTCGCCTTCTTAGGCCTGCCGATCGGCCATGCGATGATCGCCGGCTCGATCCTCTATCTCATGCTGGCCCAGCTCGACATGGGAACCGCGGCGGAGCAGCTGCTGAACGGGATGTATTCCAACTACATCATCCTGGCCGTGCCGCTGTTCATCCTGGCGGCTGAACTCATGAACATCGGATCGATGACGGAGCGGCTGATGCGCTTCTGCAATGCGATCGTCGGCCGGTTCCGCGGCGGCCTGGCGCAGGTGAACGTGTTGCAGAGCATCATCTTCGCCGGCATGTCCGGGTCGGCGATCGCCGACGCGGCCGGGACCGGCAAGATGATGCAGGCGATGATGACCGCGGGCGGCAAGTACCGTCCCGCCTACGCGGCGGCGCTGACCGCGGCCACCGCCGTTGTCGGGCCGATCATCCCACCATCCATCCCGATGATCCTTTATGCCCTCGTCTCGGATGCCTCGATCGGTTACCTGTTCCTGGGGGGCGTGGTCCCGGGCCTGCTGATGGCGGGGGCGCAGATGGCGATCGTCGCCATCGGGGCGAGGCGGGGAAACTTCCCGGTGGAGGCGCCGACGCCCTTGCGCGAGGTGCCCAGCATCACCTGGCAGGCCCTGCCGACCCTGATGATGCCGGTCGTGCTGCTCGGCGGCATCTACAGCGGAGTGACGACGCCGACGGAGGCCGCGGCGGTGGCCGCCGCCTATGCGCTGGTGATTTCGGTGGTGCTGTACAGGAGCGTCAGCTTCGCCGATTTCTACCGCTCGGTGCTCGCCAGCGCCCGTACCTCGGCCTCCATCGGCATGCTGATCGCCGGCGCCATCGTCTTCAACTACGTGGTGACGATCGAGAACATTCCCGACGCGATCAAGGCGCTGCTGTTTGGCTGGAATCTCTCTGCCCTGCAGTTCCTGATCCTGGTGAATGTGCTGCTGCTGATCCTGGGCTGCCTCCTCGAAGGGACCACCATCCTCCTGGTTATCATCCCCGTCCTGATCCCGGCGGCTAAGGCGCTGGGCATCGACATGGTGCATTTCGGCGTGATGGTGGTGGTCAACATCATGCTGGGGCTGATCACGCCGCCCTATGGGCTGCTGCTCTTCGTCATGGCCCGGATCGCGGAAGTGCCGATCAAGGACATCGTGAAGGAGACGATCCCCTTCCTGCTCGCGATGGTCGCGGCACTCGCGGTCATCACTTTCGTACCGGAGACGGTGCTGTGGCTGCCGAAGCAGCTCGGCTACCAGGGCTGACCCTCAGGGAGAAAACCGATGTCGAAGAAACCTCTTTATGTCATCAACGGGCCCAATCTGAACCGGCTCGGCAAGCGCGAGCCGGAGATCTACGGCTACACCACGCTGGCCGAGGTGGAGGCCATGTGCCGGAAGGCGGCGGGGGACCGTCCGGTGGTGTTCCGGCAGTCCAATATCGAGGGCGAGATCGTCAACATCGTGCATGAGGCGATCGACGAAGGGGCGGGGATCATCATCAACCCGGCCGCCTTCACCTTCACCTCGATCGCCATCCTCGATTCGCTCAAGATGTTTCCTGGCCCGATCATCGAGCTGCACATCTCCAACATCCACAAGCGCGAGGCCTACTATCACAACTCCTTCGTCTCCAAGGTGGCGACGGCGGTGATGGCGGGCTTCGGGCCGGAAGGCTACGGCATCGCCGTGCAGGCGATCGAGGGCATGATCGCCAAGTCAGCGCGATAGCCGCTTCCAGCGCTCAACTGATCTGTGGCAGCGTTGCCCTCTGAGCTTCGAGAGGCAGACGATGACGCTGAGTGCTTTGCAGCCGGAGGATCTGGCCCTGGTCCGCGACTGGTTCGCCGAACTCGCCCGCCATGTGGAGGCGGTGGACTACGCGGGCGCCCGCCATCTGTTCGACCCGGACATGGTGGCCTTCGGCACCTTCACCGACTTCATGACCGGACGCGACCTCGCCGAGAAGGAGCAGTGGCGGAACGTCTGGCCCACCATCGACGGCTTCCGCTGGCGGCTGGACGGCGTCAGGGCCCAGGTGTCGCCAGACCGGCTGTTCGCCATCGGGATGGGGGTCTGGGATTCGACCGGGCACAACCCTGACGGCAGCGATTTCGACCGGCGCGGGCGGGCGACGGTGGCCTTCACGCGGAAGAGGATCGGCGAGCCCTGGGTGTCGACCCACACGCATATGTCGCTCTACCGAGGCACGCCGCAGGTCTCGCACGGCAACAAGCCCGAACGGGTCTAGGAAAACCTGAGGCGCGAGAAGCTCACCAGGGCGGCGAGCGCGGCGGTGCCGGCAGCGATATGCAGCGCGACCGCCGGGGCGGCGTCCTGCACCACGATCAGGCCGAACACGATGCCGACCAGGGCCGCGCCGACGGTCTGGCCGCTGACCCGGGTGGTGGAGAGCAGGCCGCTCGCGGCGCCGGAGCGTTCGCGCGGCACGCTGCCCAGCAGGATGCGGTTGTTGGGCGTCTGGAACAGGCCGAAGCCGGTTCCGCACAGGATCATGAAGGCGCTGATCACCAGCGCTCCGGCGTCGCGCGGCATGACGGCCAGGGCGAAGAGGCCCCCGGCCATCATCGCCAGGCCGATGCCACCGAGGAGGCCGGCCGAGAAGCGGTCGGACAGTCGCCCGGCGGTAGGAGCGGCGACCGCCAGGGCGAGCGGCCAGGGCGTCATCAGGAGGCCGGTATCGACCTGCGAGCGGCCGAGCACGTCCTGGAAATAGAAGGGCAACGCCACGAAGGCCATCGACTGGGCCGAGAAGGAGCAGAAGGAGGTCGTCACCGAGAGCGAGAACAATCGACTCCTGAAGAAGTCGAGCGGTAGCATCGGGGTGGCGATCACTCGCTGGCGACGAATGAAGATCCAGGCGGAGCCCGCGGCGATCGCGAGACAGGGAAGCACGAGCGGCAGCGGCGCCCCATGGCCGAGGCCGTCCAGGCCCAGGATCAGGCCGGCGAAGACGAAGCCGTTGAGGATCGCGCTGGGGACGTCGAAGCCCCGGATCAGCGTGTCGTTCTCCGGCAAGGCCTTGTGGGCGAGGAGGAGGGTCAGCAGGCCGAGCGGAAGACCGACCAGGAACAGCCAGTGCCAGGATCCGGCGGCCAGGATGCCGGCGGCGATGGTGGGACCGAGCGCCGAGGTCGTGGCGACCACGAAACTGTTGGTGCCGAGGCCGCGGCCGAGCTGCGCCCGAGGATAGGTATAGCGCAGCATGGCCGGACTCACGCCCAGTATCCCCGAAGCTCCGAAGCCCTGCAGCACACGCCAGATCACGAGTTCTGTCAGGGAGGTGGATATCGCACAGCCGATGGAGGCGGCGATGAAGACCGCCATGCCGATACGGAAGACGCGCGCATAGCCGAAGGAGTCGCCGAGCGAGGCGACCGGCAGCAGCGAAACGCCCATGGCGATCTGCGCCGCGTTGATGATCCAGATGGAACGGGCCGCCGTGGTCCCGATGTCGCGGCCGATGGCCGGCAGGGCGATGTTGGTTACGACGGCGCTAAGGACGGCCACGAAGAGGCCGAGCGTCAGCGCGGCTACGGCGCGATAGCGGCGCGGGACAGGCAGTCCGTCGGCTGTTTCCATGCCGGAGGCTTACGACATGGCGCCGGGAAAGGCGACGCCCCTGCGCGCGGAGCAGATCTGCCCCGGAGGATGGGAGGGCGGCGGAAGTCCCGGTCAGACCCCCGCCGCGCAAGTCACTTGATCCGGATCGGAAACACGAAGTTTATGGACGGCTCCACATAGGCCGGAGGCGGGGCGTAGTAGACCGGCGGCGGCACGTAGTACACCCGCGGCGGCGGCGCATAGTAGTAGCGCGGGGGCGGGGCGTAGTAGACCCGGGGCGGCGGACCGTGCCGATGATAGTGATGATGGTGATGATGGTGGCCGTGCCTGCCCCTGCCGTCGCCCGCCTCCGCCGCAGGCACGGCGCCGAGCAGGGCTGCCAGGCCCGCCGCGGCCGTCACGACGGCGCCGCGGCGAACACTGTCTCCCGACCACCCGAGCAATCCGAACAGCGACATGGCCTTCTCCTGTGCGATGTTGCGCGCGACAGCGGATCCTCTCCGCCCGTCGCTTCCGCACTAACGCTCCGGATCAAGGCGGAATTGCGATCCCGAGGCCGTTGCGTGTGACAAAGCAGGGACAACCGGAGCGAGGAAGCAGGCATCTCCCGACCCTACCAGCCATTCCGCCAGATCGTCCCAGGCCGCGCTCGGGGTCGTCTTGCGGAAGAAGCCGAAATGGCCGATCGCGGGGACGCCGAGGTCGCCCGGCGCGAGATGCAGCCGTTCCACCCGGGCGTTCGGATAGTAGGATCCCAGCGCCTCGACGGCGGCGGGAGGGGCGATCGCGTCATCTGCGAAGCTGAGCCAGCGCAGGGGAAAGTCGACCTCCCGGTTGTGCGGACGCAGGGGGAGACCCGTGTCGTCGCAGATGTAGTGGCGGGACCGCCCCCAGCGAGCCCAGCTGCGGGCAATGCCCGACGGCAGGTCGGCGGTGCCGACCCAGCGGCCGGGAAAGCGACCGGTGAGCGCGGTAAGGGCCGGGATGAGCAGCCACCAGAGCGCCAACATCCGATAGCGCCGGGGCGAAGGCCAATGCCGCCAGTGCCCGCTCTGGGCCGCGACGAGTACCGCGGCGGACGCCTTGGCGATGTTATCGGCGAGGCCCAGCACCTGTCCCCCGAAGGAATGACCGACGACGACGATACGTTCACCGGGGCAGAGCCGTTGCAGATGGTCGAGCATGGAGGCCTGGTCGATGCGGCCCCAGTCTTCCATGCGCGCCGCTGCGGGCTTTTCGGACCCCCCGATCCCGCGATAGTCGTAGGCGAGCACATGAAAGCCGCGGGTGGCCAGATGGCCGGCAAAGGTCGCATAGAACCCGCGGAGGATCCCCGTCCCGCTATTGATCAGTACGGCGATGCCGATCGGTCTTGCCGGGCGATAGAGCGTGGCGGCCAGCACCACGCCGTCGCGGGCAGCTAGGGTCAGGTCTTCCCGGCTGTGGGTCGCGAGCGGAAAGGGGATCGGCGTCGGGTCCATCCGGCCATGGTCGTCACCGCAGTGGAGCGCGGCAAACGCGGAAGCGCAGCCGCGGGATGAACAGGCTTCATCCCTGAGCGGCTTCGGCGAGCAGCCAGCGGCGGAGCGCGCGGACGGCGGGCCGGTTGCGATCCTCGACCCGGCAAGCCAGCCAGACTTGCCCGGGCGCCGGCGTGGTCCGGCCCACGCGGACGAGTTGCCCGGCGGCCACCTCGTTTCCGATCAGCTGATCGAAGGCGAGGGCGACGCCGAGGCCGTGAGCGGCCGCCCGGAGCGCGGCGCCTGCCCCATCCACCTCGATAGTGCCCCGTTCGGCGACCGCGGAGGGATCGAGGCCGGCCCCCGCGGCCCACACGTCCCAGGCGGGTCCGAAAGGGAAGGTCCGGATCAGCGGGGCGCGGGCGATGTCGGCATCGGATTCCAGTTTCAGCCTCTTCGCAAGGTCCGGCGAGGCGACTGGAACCAGGGAGAGGGTCAGAACCCTGTCGGCTGCGACACCCGGCCATGTTCCGCTACCGTAGCGGAGCGCCACATCGACCGGCCCAGCCTCCATGTCGACATTATGGGTGCTCGATTCCACCTGCAGCGAGATGCCGGGGTGACGATCGAAGAAGCGGCCGAGCCGCGGCAGCAGCCAGTGGGAGGCGATGATGGGGACAGCCGACAGTCGCAGGCGATGATCCCGCCCGGCCGCCGGCGCCAGCGCCCGCGCCAGTTCGCCGAAGGCGCGTCCCGTCGCTGCGGCCAAGCGATCGCCTGCTGCCGTCGGGCTGACGCCGCGCGGATGACGATCGAAGAGAGATTCTCCCATCAGGCGTTCCAGCGCCTTGATGCGATGGCTGACGGCGGAGGGAGTGATGTGCAGTTCTGCGGCCGCCAGCTTGAACGAGCCGGAACGGATGGCGAGTTCGAAGGCCTGCAAGGCGAGGAGCGTGCGCGGTGCGATGGATCGGGGCGGCAGCATTGCCGGTATTCCATCCCTTTCCGGCATCGGATGTCGAGCGGCTTCGTGAATCGGCTAAGCTGCAACGGACGGATCAGGCGGGGACAGGTCGATCATGCAGGCCGATACGTGGCGCGCGCGGGCGGGTTCTTCGTTCGAATGCGAGAAGCGGCCGGCTTCCGGGCGGCGAGGCATGGTGGTCACGAACCATCCGCTGGCTTCGGCGGCGGGCGCCGAGATGCTGGCCGGGGGCGGAAATGCGGTGGACGCGGCCGTTGCCGCGCTCTTCACCCTGTCGGTGGTCGAGCCGATGATGGTCGGCATCTTCTATGGCGGCACCGCGCTCATTCGCCTGCCCGACGGCAGGGAGGTGGTGCTGGACGGCCTGGCGCTGGCTCCGGCGGGGGCGAAGCCCGACAGCTATGTGCCCGTGTCCGATTCCTGGCCGACCTACATGGAGGTCGAGGGCCGCCGCAACGCGGTGGGGGCGAGTTCGGTCGCCGTGCCGGGCAACCTGATGGGCTGGTGCGAAGCGCTGGACCGCTTCGGCCGACTCGATCTGGCCAGCGTGACCGAGGCCGCCATCCGCCATGCGTCCAAGGGCTTCCGTGCGACGCCCTATCTGGTGAGCTCGATCGAGGCGAATGCGGTCGATTTTGCACGGGATCCCGAGATATCGGCCGTCTTCATGCCCGGCGGCACGCCGCTCAGGGCGGGTGAAAAGGTGTTTCAGGGTGCCTATGCCGAAACACTGCGGACCATCGCCGCCGAAGGACCGAAGGCCCTGTATCAGGGGGCGTTGGGCCGTCACGCGGCGGGCGAACTCGAAAAGCAGGGGGCTTTCCTGCGATTCGCCGATCTCCAAGCCTACCGGACCATCGACCGGACGGCTGTCCGCGGCACGTATCGCGGCTATGAGGTCGTCGGCCCGCCTCCGCCCTGTTCGGGTGGCGTTCACATCGCCCAGATGCTGAATGTCCTCGAAGGTTTCGATATTTCCGCGATCGGGTTCGGCACGCCGCAAGGCGTTCATCTGCTGCTGGAGGCGCTGAAGATCGCGGCATCCGATCGACGGGCCAGCACGGCCGACCCGGCCTTCGTCGACGTGCCGGTGGAAAGACTGATGTCGAAGGATTACGCGGCGGCCCGGCGGGCGGAAATCGATCCGAACCGCGCGGGCACCTTCGCTGCCCGGGTGCTGTCGAACGAATCGGCCAATACCACCCATGTGACGGTCGCCGACGGCGACGGACTGATCATCACCAGCACGCAAACGATCAACAGTCTGTTCGGCGCGCGGATGATGATTCCGGGCACGGGCATCATCCCCAACAACTACATGTATCTCTTCGACCCTCACCCGGGAAATGCGCTCTCGCTGGTTCCCGGCAAGCGGATCACCAGCACCCAGTCACCGACGATCATCTACAAGGACGGCGAGCCGCGCTTCGCGCTCGGCCTGCCGGGCGGCCCCCGCCTCTACGGTTCGGCGATGCAGGCCGTGGTCAATCTGCTCGATCACGGCATGACCCTGCAGGAGGCCGTCGAAGCCCCCCGTGTCTGGAGCCAAGGCCAGGACGCGGAGATGGAGGAAGGCTTCGCCCCGGCCGTCCGCGCGGGCGTCGGTGCGCTCGGTCATCCGGTGGTGACGGTGCCGCATGTCGCGGGCGGCATGTGCGCCATCCAGTTCGAACCGGATGGCAGCATGACCGGTGCAGCATGCTGGCGGGCGGACGGGACGCCGATCGGGATCGGTGGCGGTCTCGCCAGGACGGGTACCTTGTTCTGGCCGGACTATCGGCGGCGCTAGCCCGCGGGCGGCGTCAGGCCGCCTTTCCGCCCGAGACGGGGACGAGCTTGCGCCGCCCGACGCCGATCTCAAGGTCGTTCTCCCGGATGAAGGCCTTTATCCGTGGCGCGATCTCCCGCCGGAACTTGCCGCCGTTGAATACGCCGTAGTGCCCTGCACCCTTCTGCAGGTGGTACTGCTTGCGGTCGCTGTCGAGGCGGGGGGTGAGCTTCAGGGCAGCCTTGGTCTGACCGACCCCGCAGATGTCGTCGAGCTCGCCCTCGACGCAGAAGATCGCCGTGCCGGTGATGTGATGCGGTAGCACCTCGTGATGGGCGCGGATGGTCATCTCGCCCTTCGGCAGCCGGTGCTTCTGGAACACCGTCTCGACCGTCTGCAGGTAGAAGTCGGCCGGCAGGTCCATGACGGCCAGATACTCGTCGTAGAAGGCCCGCTTCTCGGCTGCAGCTTCCTCGTCACCCTCGACCAGATGGTCGAACAGGCTCCCGAGCGAAGCCATGTGCTTGTCGAGGTTCATCGACACGAAGTTGGTGAGCTGAATGAAGCCTGGATAGACCTTGCGGAACATGCCGGGATAGGGCGGCGGAACGGTTGCGATGACATTCTCCTCGAACCAGGAGATCGGGTGTTCCTCGGCGAGCCTGTTTACCGCGGTCGGATTCTCGCGCGTGTCGATGGGCCCGCCGATCATGGTCAGGCTGACAGGGGTACAGGCGTCGCGCCACTGCGACATCGCCGCGGTCGCCGCAAAGACCGGTACCGCCGGCTGGCATACCGCCATGGCGTGCGTGTTGGGGCCGAGGACGTGAAGATAGTCGATGATGTGGTCGACATAGTCGGCCAGCGTGAAGCGGTCGGCGGCGATTGGAACGTGCCGCGCGTCCTGCCAGTCGGTGATGTAGACCTCGTGGTCTGGCAGCATCGTCGCCACCGTGCCGCGCAGCAGCGTGGCGTAATGGCCAGACATCGGCGCCACGATGAGCAGTTTGGGGTCCTTGCGGGGCTTCACCACATCGCGGCGAAAGTGAATCAGATCGCCCCAGGTGCGGTGATAGGCGATTTCCGGTGTGACCGGGACCTCGATGCCGTCGATGACGGTCGTGTCCAGGTTCCAGGCGGGCTTCCTGTGACGGCGCGTCACCTGTTCGAACACGCTTGCCGCGGAGACCAGATTCCTGGCGAGCGGGGTGTGAGTGAAGGGGTTGAAGGGATTGCGCAGCGCGTGGGACATGACGTCCGCGGCGAAGCGGGTCGGCGCCAGTGCCATGTGCTGCAGCTCGTGCATCCAATAGAGCATTCGAAGACCTCCATCGTCTCGGCCCCGAACACCCCATCGGAAGCGAAGGTAGAACGTGATACTGACCAAATAGTTTCGATATCTGGCCGGAAAGAAGACGGCCCTTGCCTTGCACGGCCCGCCCCCGCATCCTCGCTGGCCGGGAAAATCGGGAGGAAACAAGGACATGACCTCGGGGATCACGGCCGAAGACTGGATTGCCCATCACGCGCGATTCACCCCTTGGGCCGCGGCCGCGCACGACCTTTCATCCGGAAGGACTTTCACCTACGCGGAGTTCGACGGCCGCGTGACGCGAGCGGCCTTGTGGCTCAAGTCGGCGTTCGGTATCGCGCGGGGGGATCGGGTGGCGGTCCTGTCGCACAACGACACCGACGTCTTCGAGCTGCAGTTCGCCTGCCGGCGCCTGGGGGCGATCTTTCTGCCTCTCAACTGGCGGCTGGCGGTCCCGGAACTGGACTTCATCTGCAGGGACGCGAGCCCGCGCGTCATCGTGCACGGTGTGGAGTTCACCGACGTCGCCGCCCAGGTGGCAGAGCTCGCCTCGGTCGCGCATAGGGCGAGCCTCGCAAACGGGCGGGACAGCGACTACGAAGCCGGCCTCGCCGCCGCGGCGGGCGAGCTGTCGATACCGGTCCTGGATCTCGATGACACCTGGACCATCATGTACACGTCGGGCACAACGGGCCGGCCCAAGGGCGCGCAGATCACCTATCGGATGTGTGTGTTCAACGCCCTCCACTGCGGCATGACGGTCGCGCTGACGCCGCAGTCCAGGAACCTGGTTTTCCTGCCGACCTTCCACACCGGTGGTCTCAACGTCTATGCGAACCCGACCTTCCATACCGGCGGCTGCAACTACGTCATGCGCAGCTTCGATCCGAAGCAGTTCCTCGATCTGCTGAGCGACAAGACGATCGGGCTGACGCACGCGCTGGGCGTGCCGACCAATTTCCTGATGATGGCCCAGGAGCCGGGGTTCGAGACCGCCGACCTGTCCCATATCGTATGCCTGGGCGTGGGCGGCGCGGCGGCGCCGCTATCCCTGATCGAAGCCTATGGTGCGAAGGGCATCAAGTTGCAGCAGGCATGGGGCATGACCGAGACCGGACCGCTCGGCCTGATGCTGTCGGGCGAGAAGGCGCTGTCGAAGGTCGGCTCCTCCGGCCTGCCTCCGCTCTACGTTCGCCTGAAGATCTGCGATCCGGAAGGCAGGGAGGTGAAGCAGGGCGAAACCGGCGAACTCATGATCAAGGGACCGACGGTTACGCCCGGTTACTGGAACCGCCCGGAAGCCAATGCGCAGGTCTTCACCCGGGATGGTTGGTTTCATACCGGCGACGCCGCCCGCCAGGACGCTGACGGGTACTACTATATCGTCGACCGCTGGAAGGACATGTTCATTTCCGGTGGCGAGAACGTCTATCCGGCGGAAGTGGAGAACGTCATCTTCCAGCTCGACGGCGTGCTGGAGAATGCGGTGATCGGCGTTCCGCACGACAAGTGGGGAGAAGTGGGCCGCGCCTTCGTGGTGCTGAAGCCCGGAAGCAACCTGGATGAGGCCGCGATCCTCGGCCACTGCAACAGCCAGCTCGCGCGCTACAAGGTGCCGAAGGACGTCCGCTTCATCGACGAATTGCCGCACAACGCCACCGGGAAGGTATTGAAGCACCAGTTGCCGAGAACCTGAACGGCCAGGGCTATCGCGAGGACCGGCTGTCAAGCGCCGCTTCGATTCGCCCGATCAGGTCGGAGGGTCGGTAGGGCTTGTGCAGGATATTTACCTGTGCGGCATCGCTCTGTTCCGGCGGTATGGCGTGGCCGGTGGTGAGCAGGATCGCCATGTCCGGCCGAAGTTTCCTCGCCGCCTCGGCCAGCGTCCAGCCATTCTTCACGCCGGGCATAACGACATCGCTGAATAGCAGATCGAACCGCTCCCCGCCCTGCAGGATGTCAAGCGCCTCGTCGGCCCGTTCGGCGGCGGTCACGCGAAAGCCGTGACCCTCCAGCTGTTCGCAGACGTAGCGCCGGACCAGCGGGTCGTCTTCCACCACCAGCAGCCGATCGTCACGCCTCTTCTGGCGCACCAGGCCTGGCGCCGGCGATGGTCTTTCCTCCTCCGCGGGGGTCGCGCTGGCGGGTAGGTAGAGCCGGACATGCGTCCCCAGACCCTCCACGCTCTCGATCCTGACGTCGCCGCCCGACTGGCGCGCAAAGCCATGCACCATGCTGAGGCCCAGTCCGGTCCCCTTTCCGGGCTCCTTGGTGGTGAAGAACGGTTCGAAGACCTGGGCCACGATCTCGGGCGACATGCCGTGTCCGCTGTCGGTCACTACGATCTCGACAAAGTCGCCTTCGCCGGCGGCGTCGGGCGGGCGGTGCGTCACCCGGCGCGTCGAAACCTCGAGCGTGCCGCCATCAGCCATGGCATCGCGGGCATTGATCACCAGGTTCATCAATGCTGATTCGACCTGGCCGGGATCGGTTGACGCGATCGGATTGGACGGGTCGAGCCGCAGATCGACGGTGATGCGCGAGGTCAGGGCATGACGCATCAGCGACGACATGCCGATGATCAGCGCATTGACATCGACGGGGCGGGACGCGAGCGGCTGGCGGCGGGCGAAGACCAGAAGACGCTGCACGACATCGGCACCGCGCTCTGCCGATCTCAGGATCAGTTGCGCGGCCCGGCCGGCCGGACTCTCGGGGGGAAATTGCTCCGCCAGCAGGTCGGCGTTGCCGATCACCACGGTCAGCAGGTTGTTGAAGTCATGGGCTACACCGCCGGTCAGCCGGCCCACCGATTCCAGCCGCTGGGTCCGGATCAGGGCAGCCTGGGTCTCGGCGCCGATCCGCTGCTGGGAAAGGACGGCGGCAACGGCACTCAGGAAATCCATCTCGCCCGCGTCCGCCTCGCGTCCGGCGGGCAGGGTGACGACCAGCGCGCCCACGGGGCTTCGCATGCCGCGGATGGATGCCGCGACGAGCATGCGGCCGTTCTCGGCCTGCGCGACCGTCCCTTCCGTATCCACCGCACGGAGAACCACGGCGGGCACCGGGGTGGCGGGGATCTGTCCGGCGGCCTCGGGAAGCAGGACGACTTCGGTCCGCTCCGCGTCGATTGCCGCTCTGGTCAGCCGGATCGCATGCTCAGCCATCTGCGGCATCGCCGGCCCCGTGAGCGCTATGCGACCCAGTTCGGCCACGGCGGCATTCTGTTGCGCCCGGGCGCGCAGGAGCAACTCGGCCTGCTTGCGCTCCGTGATGTCGCGATGCAACGAGATGATCCCCCCCGCTGCCGTCCGCCGTTCCGTGATCTGTCGCCAGCCGCCCGCATAGCGCAATTCCCAGGCGCCGCCGGGCGACTGCCGCCGCGCGCGCCGCCGTTCCAGCCAGGCTTCGGAATCCTCCGCGGCTTCGGGATACACGCCACGATCCAGGCCGGCGCGGATGATGTCCTCAAAAGGCACGCCGGGCCGCATGACATCGGCCGACTGCGGGTAGAGTTCGAGCCAGCGGCGATTGCAGAACACCAATCGATCCTCGACATCGTAGAGAGCGATCCCGTCTGCGAGCACGTCCATGGCATCGGCGAGCTGGGTCTTGGCCGACAGTTCGGCCGCTCGGGCTTCCGCCCTGGCTTCCTGCAGCGCCCGCTCTCGGCGGGCCGCCAGGACGATACCGTGTGCGAAGCCGAACACGGCGATGACGATTGCGGCCACCGCCGCGCCGGTCGTCAGCGCCCGCCTTTCCCAGGGGGCCAGGATGCTGTCGCCGGAAAACGAGACCGAGACCATGAGTGGCAGGCCGGTGATGGCCCGATACCCCGCCAGTCTCAGGCTGCCGTCCAGCGGAGATCGCGCCCAGATCACGCCGCGCTCGGCCCGATCGATGATCTCGGCCGTGCGCGCGGGGGCGACAAGGCTGCGACCGGCCGCACCGCCGGGATCCGGCGTCCGCACGAGGATCGTGCCGTTGCGGTCGAGGATACTCACCGTGCCCGCATGCTGCAGGCCGAGCGAGCGATGAAAGCTCCGGAACCGGTCCGGGTCGACCACAGCAGCGACGATGCCGACGAAAGCGCCGTCGCGCCCCTCGAGACGGCGGGAGAAGGGCAGGACGACCTGGCGCGACACAGCGCCGACGATCGGCTCGGCCATGAAGATCCCGTGGACCGTCTGGTCGCGCTGCGCCTTGAAGTAGCCCCGATCGGCGATATTGCGGTTTGCCCCTGGCGGGGCCCGCGTGCCGGCGACGCGGTCGGCGAACCGGTCGAACACGGCGAGATCGCGGATTTCCGGTGACAGCCTCTGGAAGCGGTGCAGGATGCTCTCGACCCGGTCTGGGTCCACGACCTCCGGGTCCTCCTCGACGATCTGGGCGGCCACTGCGCGCAGCACGACATCCGCCTCGCCAACGACGCGCTTGGCCTGTTCCTCGACGATATCGCTCAGGCGCGCGATGAGGGCCTCGTTCTCGCCCACCAGCCTGCGCCGCTCGCTGATCAGGTCGTAGGCGGCCGCCGCAACCAGAAGCAGCACCACTGCCCCGGTGAGCGTGTAGATCCTGATCCCGATCCGTGGAGTGGACAGCGGCATCTGCGGCGGAGACCCGGATATGGAGGCCGGCATGGAACGGCGAACCGGAGGCATAGGCCGAAATATATAGATGTTTCGACTGTGGACCGACAGGGAAGGCTGCGTTGACCCGCCGCCGGCTCTGAGCGAGTGTTTCGCCCGATTGAGGGAGGAGGGGCGAAAGATGGCCAGCCGCTACGACGAGATCTATGCCCGTTCGATGAGTGAGCCGGAGGCCTTCTGGCGCGATGCGGCCGCCGCCGTCACCTGGTCGCGACCCTTCGAGCAGGTGCTGGACGGCTCGCGCGCGCCCTTCTATCGCTGGTATGTCGGCGGCGAGATGAACACCTGCTTCAATGCGCTCGATCGCCATGTGCAGGGCGGCCGGGCCGGTCAGGTGGCGCTGATCTACGACAGCCCGGTCACCGGCACGGTCCGCAAATACACCTATGCCGAACTGCTCGAGCGCGTCGCCCGTATCGCCGGCATGATCGCCGCGCAGGGCGTGAAGAAGGGCGACCGTGTCCTGATCTACATGCCGATGATCCCAGAGACCGCCATGGCCATGCTGGCCTGCGCCCGGCTCGGGGCCATCCATTCGGTAGTCTTCGGGGGCTTCGCGCCGCGGGAACTGGCCACCCGCATCGACGATGCCCTTCCCAAGCTGATCCTGTCGGCTTCCTGCGGCGTCGAAGGCGCGAAGGTGCTGCCCTACAAGCCCTTGCTGGACGAGGCGATCGAGATCGCCCGCCACAAGGTGCCGCGCAGCATCGTCTTCCAGCGCCCGCAGGCGTCCGCCGACCTGTTCGCCGGCCGCGATCTCGACTGGACGCAGGCCGAGGCGGCGGCGACCCCCGTCGATTGCGTCCCCGTGGCGGCGACCGACCCGCTCTATGTGCTCTACACCTCCGGCACGACGGGGGTCCCTAAAGGGGTCGTCCGCGACAACGGCGGACATGCGGTGGCACTGCACTGGTCGATGAAGAACATCTACGGCGTGGAACCGGGCGAGGTGTTCTGGGCCGCCTCCGACGTCGGCTGGGTGGTCGGCCACAGCTACATCGTCTACGGCCCGCTGATCTATGGCGCGACCGCCATCCTGTTCGAGGGCAAGCCCGTCGGCACGCCCGATCCCGGCACCTACTGGCGCATCATCGCCGAGCACAAGGTGGCGGCGATGTTCACCGCCCCCACGGCCTTCCGCGCCATCAAGAAGGAGGATCCGAAGGGCGAGTTCATCCGCAAGTACGATCTTTCGGCCTTCCGCACCCTTTTCCTCGCCGGCGAGCGGGCCGACCCGCCGACGATCCAATGGGCGGAGGAGATGCTGAAGGTGCCGGTGATCGATCACTGGTGGCAGACCGAATCGGGCTGGCCGATGGTGGCGAACTGCGCCGGCCTCGGCCTCCTGCCGGTGCGGCACGGCTCGCCCACCAAACCCGTTCCGGGCTACCGGATCGAGGTGGTCGACGAACAGTGCAAGGAAGTGAAGCGGGGCGAGACGGGTGCCATCGTGGTGAAGCTGCCGCTGCCGCCCGGCGCGCTGCCCACCCTCTGGAACAACGACGAGGGCTACCGGCAGTCCTACCTCGAGGAGTTTCCCGGCTATTACAAGACGGCCGATGCCGGCTTCATGGACGAGGACGGCTATCTGTATGTGATGAGCCGGACCGACGACATCATCAACGTGGCCGGCCACCGCCTGTCGACCGGGGCGATGGAAGAGGTGTTGGCCGGCCACAAGGATGTCGCCGAATGCGCCGTCATCGGCGTCGCCGACCAGCTGAAGGGCCAGGTGCCGCTCGGCTTCGTCGTGCTCAAGGCGGGGGTGAACCGTCCGCCGCAGGAGATCTCGGCCGAATGCGTCGGACTGGTGCGGGAGAAGATCGGCCCGGTCGCCGCCTTCAAGACGGCACTGGTCGTGCCGCGCCTGCCCAAGACCCGCTCGGGCAAGACGCTCCGCGGAACCATGCGCAAGATCGCCGACGGCGAGGCCTATGGCACGCCCGCCACCATCGACGATCCGGCCATCCTGCCCGAGATCGAAGAGGCGCTGGGCCATGTCGGCTATGGCAAGGGCCGGTGAATCGGGCGAAGATCGGGCCCGTCAAAGAGGGGACAGACAGATGACCAAGGCATTCCGCTTCGCCAAGACCGGCGGGCCCGAGGTGATGGAATGGGTGGATGTCGACCTGCCGGCGCCGGGCAAGGGCGAGGCGCTGGTACGCCACACCGCCGTCGGCCTCAACTACATCGACACCTATCACCGCTCCGGCCTCTATCCGATGCCGCTGCCTTCCGGGATCGGGGTCGAGGCCGCAGGCGTGATCGAGGCGGTCGGCCCCGGCGTCACCGGCCTCAAGGTGGGCGACCGGGTGGCGTATAACGGCGGCGCGCCGGGCTCCTATTCGGAAAAGCGGGTGATGCCGGTCGCCCGGCTGGTGAAGCTGCCGGCGGGCATTTCCGACAAGGTGGCCGCTTCCATCATGCTGAAGGGCATGACGGCGGCCTTTCTCCTGAAGCGGACATTCAAGGTGAAGCCGGGGCAGACCATCCTGTGGCATGCGGCCGCCGGGGGCGTCGGCCTGATCGCCTGCCAATGGGCGAAGGCGCTCGGGGCCACCGTCATCGGCACGGTGGGGTCGGACGACAAGGTGGCGCTGGCGAAGAAGCACGGCTGCAAGCACGTGATCAACTACAACAAGGAGAATTTCACCGAGGCGGTGAAAAAGATAACCAAGGGTGCCGGCGTCCCGGTCGTCTACGATTCGGTCGGCAAGTCGACCTGGGAAGGCTCGCTCGACTGCCTGCAGCCGCTCGGGATGATGGTCAGCTTCGGCAATGCGTCCGGCGCGGTGCCGCCCTTCCCGGTGGGCCAGCTCGCCGCCAAGGGGTCCCTGTTCCTGACCCGGCCGACCCTCTTCACCTATACCGCCAAGGAGGCGGACCTGAAGGCGATCGCCCGCGACCTGTTCAAGGTCGTGGCGGACGGCACGGTGAAGGTGAGGGTGAACCAGACCTATGCCCTGAAGGATGCCGTCCAGGCGCACAAGGACCTGGAAGCGCGCAAGACCACCGGCTCCACGGTCCTGATCCCGTGAGCGCGGCTGCCGCCTACGCCAAGACCGAACACGCGAGCACTCTCGATCCCGCGGAAGCCGAGGCCGCCGCCGCCGCGGCCCGGACGGCGGGCGAGGGGCTGCGCCGCGACATCGCGGCGCTGCCTTTCGGGGCGGAGGCGCCCTCGTATCGCACGACGCTCCTGGCAGTGAGGCGGAAGCCGTGAGCGATCTCGCCGATCTGGGTGTCGCCGATCTCGCGGCCGGCATTGCCAAGGGCAGCTTCTCCTCGCGCGAGGCGACGGAAGCCTGCCTTGCGCGCCTGAAGGCCCATGGTCCGAAGCTGAATGCGGTCGCGGCGATCGACGAGGAGAGCGCCCTCGCGCAGGCCGTGGCGGCCGACGCCGCCCGGACCGCGGGGAGAATGCGGGGCGCGCTACACGGCGTGCCCCTGGCGCACAAGGACATGATGTACCGCAAGGGGCGGGTCAGCGCCTGCGGCAGCCGCATCCTGGCCGGGGTCGAGGCTTCAGAAACCGCGACCGTGCTCGAGAAGCTCGACGCCGCCGGAGCGCTGGAGATCGCCCGGCTCAACATGGTGGAGTTCGCGCTCGGCCCGACCGGGCACAACGCCATCACCGGCCCGGTGCGCAACCCCTGGGACCCGTCGCGCGTCACCGGGGGGTCGTCCTCGGGTTCTGGCGCCGCGGTGGCGGCGGGTCTGATTCCGGCGGCGCTCGGCTCCGATACCGGGGGCTCGATCCGGATGCCGGCCTCGATCTGCGGCGTCGTGGGCATCAAGCAGACCTACGGCCGGGTCAGTCGAGCCGGTGCCATGCCGCTCTCCTTCTCGCTGGATCACGTGGGGCCGCTGGCGAGGAGCGTGCGCGACGCTGCGATGATCCTGCAGGCCATCGCCGGGCCGGATCCGCGCGACGCGACCACGCTCGACGAGCCGGTACCGGACTTCACCACCGGCCTGGAGGATGGGGTGCGGGGCCTCCGCCTCGCCGTACCGGAAGAGAAGGCGCTGGGGGATGTCGATCCGGCGGTGATGAAGTCCTTCCTGGCCAGCATCGACATCTACCGCCGTCTGGGGGCGGAGATCGTCGTCGGGACCATCCCCGATCTCGATCGCGCGAACCGGTTGACCACCATCCTGATCGCCTGTGAGGCCGCCGCCTATCACGCCAGGTGGCTCCGCGAGCGCCCGCAGGACTATGGTCCCCAGACGCGTGCCCGCCTGATGCCCGGTCTGTTCCATCCGGCGACGCGCTATTTGGAGACGCTCGCGGCCCGTGGGCCGTTCCTGGCCGAATTCGCCGACGGCGTATTCACCCGCGCCGACGCGCTGCTCATGCCGACCTGTCCGATGGCGGTGCCCACCATCGCCGAGACCGACGCCGGGGGCGACCCGCAGGCCATGCAGAAGGTGCTGGCGGTAGCCCGCTTCACGCGCATGGGAAACTTCCTCGGCCTGCCGGCGATCAGCGTCCCGTGCGGCCGCGACGGAAACGGCATGCCCATCGGCCTGCAGGTGATCGGGAGGTCCTTCGACGAGGCGACGATCTGCCGGATCGCCCGGGCGCTGGAGCGCGAGAGGGTGGGGCAGGACAGGGCTTTCCCGGCACTGTGACGCCATGACGGAACTGCCGCCGGCGGGGACCCTCGCGGCCCTGGCCGTGACAGCTTTCCTGGCCGGCCTCGCCCGCGGCTTCTCCGGCTTCGGCGCGGCGCTGATTTTCGTACCGCTCGCCTCGACCCTGATCGGCCCGAAGGCGACTTCGGCTTTCCTGCTCGTGGTGGACTACTTCTTCACCGCGCCGATGGTGCCGGGCGCCTGGCGTCGGGCCGATCGCCGCGACGTCGCCACGATGCTGATCGGCGCCATGGCCGGCGTCCCGCTCGGGGCCTTCATTCTCGCACGAAGTGACGCCGTATCCGTGCGCTGGATGATCTGCTGTCTGATCTTCTGCCTGCTCGCCCTGCTGGTTTCCGGCTGGCGCTACGGCGGGCAACCGAAGCCCGCGCTCACCATCGGCGTCGGCGCGGTTGCCGGCACCTTCAGCGGCATCGCCCAGGTCGGCGGGCCGCCCGTGGTGGCATACTGGCTCGGTGGCGACGCCGACGCACAGCGCATCCGCGCCAACATCGTCCTCTACTTCGCCGGCTCCAGCATCATGGTCACGGTCAGCTACATCGTGAACGGGGTATTGGGTTTCGACATCGTCGGCCTGGCCGTGGCGGTGGGCCCGGCCTATGGCGCCGGCATTTTCCTCGGCACCCGCCTGTTCGGCCGGGCGAGCGAGCGCACGTTTCGCCGGCTCTGCTATGCACTGATCGCCGCGTCGGGCCTGATCGGCCTGCCGCTCTGGGACGGGCTACGCTGACCTGAGCCCTCCCCCGGCAAAGCTGAGGGAGGGCTTTTCACCTCACGCCTCGTTTATGCGGTCGAGCGGGAAAACCGGCCGGCGGACGTGCTGGAAGTCGAGCACGCTGTAGTCGGACGTGCATACGCCGGTGCCGGCGCATTCGACCGTGTGCTTGATAATCGGCGCGAATCCCGCCCGCCAGTGCACCCGGCTCTTCAGCATCAGATAGTTCTTCCTCGTCGGATCGATGCCGAGCGAGAGGAAACAATTCAGGTCGTTCGGTTCCTGGTGACGGGAAATGACCACGATCTCGACCTTGCCGGTGTCGAGCACCACGGTCGGCCCCATATCCATCAGCACGCCCTTCGAAGCGGGTCCGAGGTTACGATAGCGTCCGTCGGAGATCAGCTTCACCCGCCCCGTGACCGTCAGCGGTTCGCCCTTGGTCTTGATCGAGGGCATGTCGTACTTGCCGCCCAAGGGCAGCGTGACCGTCGCGCCGATCCCGGCCCTGATCATCTCCTGCACTGCCGCGGGATCGTGGATCGCGAAGGCGGCCACGTTCTCTAGCCCTGCCTCGATGATGCCGCCCAGCACCGTCATCGTGTCCTGCGTCCCGCCGGAGGCGGAGTTGTCGTAGTGGTCCAGAAGAACGACGGGGCCTTCCGTGAGCGTCTTCGCCCGGGCGAGGCTCTCCGACAGCGGATCGATGTGGTACACGAAAGCCTCGCGCTGTTCCCAGGCCCGGTCGAGAAGCTCGTCGCGATACTTCTCGGCCAGTTCGCGGTCTCCGTTCGTCACCATCACCACCGACAGTCCCGCCTCGCGGATATCGGCATGCGGGAACCCGACGAAGAGGGTGGCCGCCATCGCGCCCTGCCTTTCCATCTCGATGCAACGGGCCTGCAGGCTCTTGTTCGGCTCGTCGAGCGATGACTGGCGCATGACATGCGGTAGCATCGGTCGGTTGCCCCAGACCATGACCGGCTTCGCCTTGCCCTCCAGCAGGTCGAAGATCGGCCGGCCGGCGCGCATGCCGGTCTCGTAGTTGTCGATATGCGGATAGGTCTGGTAGCCGGCGATGACGGTCGAGTTCTCGACCATCGCGGCGTAGAGATTGGTGTGCATGTCGAGGGCGACACCGATCGGAACCTCCGGGGCGATGGCGCGGATACGCCGCAACAGTTCGCCTTCGCCATCCTCGCGGCTCTGCGTCACCATTGCGCCATGCAAGTCGAGCAGGATTGCATCGCAGCCTTTCCTCACCGCGTCGCAGATCCTGGCGCACATGTACTCATAGGCTTCGTCCTCCACCGGGCCGGAGGGCCAGGCGGAGGCGGCGATCGGGATGCTGAGTTCGGCGCCCTTTTCTTCGCACAAGTCGATCAGGGCCCCCAGGCCCGAACCGGTGCCCTTGTAGGCTTCATAGGCGTCCCGGCCTTCCGGGGGCGTGCTGCGCCCGCGGGCGAACCGCGCCAGCGGCGTCGGCACGGAGGAGAAGGTATTGGTTTCGTGCTTCATCTCGGCGATGACGACCCGGCGCATCGGATTGAATTCCCCTGGTTCGGCTTCCACGAGCTAGGCTAGCGGCGGATCGACGCGATCCGCAAACCGAAGTGCCGCATGCCTGATCCCGTCATTCTGTCGATCTCCAGCCAGGTGGCCTATGGCCATGTCGGCAACGCAGCTTCCGTGCCGGGGCTGCAGGCGCTCGGCTTCGAGGTGATGGCGGTGCCGACGGTACTGCTCGCGCATCACCCGGGACATGGGCCACCGAAGGGGCGGGCGATCCCGGCGGAAGAGGTCTCCGCCCTGGTCGAGGGGCTGGACAGCCTGGGCAGGCTGGGCGGGGCCGCCGGCATGCTCTCGGGCTATCTCGGACTGCCGGGGACGGCGGCCGTGGTGGCCGATGCGGCACGGCGGCTCAAGCGCGCCAGTCCAGGGGCGATCTACCTATGCGATCCCGTGATCGGTGATGGCGGGCGGATCTATGTCCGTGACGGGGTCGAGGAGGCGATCGTCAACGATCTGCTGCCGCTCGCCGACATCGTCACACCGAACCATTTCGAACTGGAGCGGCTCGCTGGCCGAACCGTCCGGAACGAGGCGGAGGCGGTGGCGGCCGCGCGCTCCCTCATGCGGCGCGGCCCCCGTGCCGTGGTGATCACTTCCTTCTGCCGGAGGGATGGCCCGGCCGGCGTGGTCGAGACGCTGGCGGTGAGCGGGGAGGGGGCCTGGATCGCTGCCACGCCCCGCCTGGACCCGGTTCCTCAGGGAAGCGGCGATCTTCTGGCCGCGCTGTTCCTGGGCCAGATGGTGCTCGGCGCGGCGGTGCCGAACGCCCTTGCGCGGGCGGTTTCGGCCGTTCACGCCGTTCTGGCGGCGAGTGTGGGGGAACCCGAGATGCGGCTGGTGGCCGAACGGCATCGGTTGCTGGCACCGCCTCCCCTCGCCTGCCGCTCAATCGGCGTGTCATAAAAGTCAGCCATGCTCCGATTGCGATCCAGAGGTCGAGAACTTCCCTTGGATTCCGGCGGAGGGACACGCTACATAGCCTGGCGGGTCGCCCCGCCGTCTTCAGACGGATGTCCGGCGCCGGTCCGCAGGGAAAACACAACAGAGGATCCAAGGCTTGAGTGCGATAAGCGCTAAGGAGACGAATTTTGCCGACCGTGCCGCCGCTTCGGCGAAAGCGAAGCAGGCGCTGCTGGAGCGCGTGAAGGGGATGTCTCCGACCAATGACCCTGCTTTCGCGGCACGCCAGGCGGCACGGGCCGAACTGGTTCGGGCCCGCGAGGCCCGTATCGCCGAACGCAAGGCCGCCAAGCTCGCCGAGGAAAAGCGGCGTGCCGAGGAGGCTGCCGCGGCCGAGGCCGCCCGCATCGAGGCGGCGCGGATCGCTGAGGAAGAGCGGATCGCCCGCGAAAAGGCCGAGGCCGATCAGATGCTTGCCATGCTGGCCGAGCAGAAGGCAGCTCGCGACGCCCGCTATGCCGCCCGCAAGGCGCGTGCCGGCAAGAAACGCTGATTTCCCGGCCGGAATCGATATCCGGATCGAGGGCGCCGCGTCATCCGACGCGGCGCGCCTGATCGCCTCGCTCGATCTGGACCTCGCCCGGCGCTATCCGGGCGAGCCAACGAATGGAATCGACGCCGCCGGCTTCGAAACGGCCGGGGGCGTCTTTGTGGTCGCGCGCCGTGCCGGAGAACCTGTCGCCTGTGGCTGCTTCCGCCCGTTCGAAGGCAGGGCGGAGATCAAGCGCATGTTCGTCGTTCCGGTCGCACGCGGGCTGGGCTTGTCCAGGCGCGTGCTGGATTTTCTCGAAGCGGAAGCCGCCGCTCGCGGCTTCACCGAAGCGATTCTCGAAACCGGCACGGCACAGCCGGAGGCGATCGGGCTCTACCGGTCTGCCGGTTGGGAACCTTGCGAACCTTTCGGCCCCTATGTCGGCGATCCTCTCAGCGTCTTCTTCCGCAAGTCGCTGGTTCGCCGAACCCTGCCAGCGGTGCCCACCCCACGGCCCGCCTAGGAAACCGCTGGCCGGCGCCTATACCTCCATGACGCGGCGCCAGAAGGTCAGCATTTCGGTACGGAACCAGTCGGCCAGTTCGGCCGTACCGCCGACGGCGGCGCCCCTGACGCCGTAGCCGGCCTTCAGGCCATAGACCATCAGGTCGCGGTCGCCGAGCTTCGGATCGGCCCGCCCCTCGACCGGGTGGATGAAAGCGCCGTCATCGGCGAGATAGACGGTAGGGGCGCCTGGAGAGACAGATGCCTCGGCGATGCGCCAGACCGGGGCTCCCCGATCGAAGCTGTGGCCCGCGCCGGCAATCAGCTTCAGCGTGGCGGTGCCGCCGCTGAGGCGGATTGCCTGGATGTGCCCCTGCACCTGCTGGGGCGAGCACCATTCGTCGCGATCCCCGATCACGGCATGCACGATCGTGTCGCCGACGGCCGGATTCAGAAACTGGTGCCCGGACCACGGATAGGCCGCGAGGACTCCCTTCAGCCGGGGCCCGTCGCCGAGCAGCGGGTCGGCGAACCGCCGCGCGGCGGCGCTCAGCACGGCCGCCCCACCCCGGCTATGGCCCTGAGCACCGATTCGTCGCGCGTCGATTTCCGGCAGGGCCGCGAGGGCCTTGACCGTCTGCAGCACGTCGAAGGCGCTGGCGGCGAAGGAGAACTGGGTCTGGTTGGCAACGGTCGACGTCACCCCGCGTGCGCCGAAGGGGTCGAGCACGAAACCCGCGATGCCGGCGCCGGTCAGCGCCTCGGCATGGGCGATGTGAGAGGGGGCGACGGAAAGGCTGCCCGGCGTAACGATAACCACCGGGACGGGGCCACGGGAGCCAGGCGGCAGGAAAAGCTGACCGTCGATCGTCACCTCGGGCGCGGTGCCGGGCTCGGCGATCGCCTGGTGATAGTTGAACGGATTGGCGCTCGGGATCTCGACGACGCGGCCGCTGCCGCCGTCGGCGAACACGATCTTCCGGTCGCGGAAACGTTCAGTCTCTGCCGCTGCGTTCATGCCCTTCTTCTCCCTTCGACACCGCATGATCGCCTCCTGCCGCAGAGTTGCAAGGTCCCGGCGCGATTCCGCCGCCGGGCCGCCCGCCTTGCTGCGGGCCGGTGCTTTTGTTAGGAGAGCGCGCTTGCCCGTCCCCGAAGCGGGGACTCCGGTCGCAGAGCAGATGTTGACACCGACACCCACAGACAATTCCAGCCTGGCCTTGCGGCACGGGGATTTCGCCGGCATCGCCGAGGCGCTCGACTATGCCGCCCGGGGGGAGACCGGCCTCAATTTCTACGCCGCCCGGGGCGATCTCGCCGAAGTGCTTCCCTATGCGGATCTGAGGCGCGACGCGCTCGACCTCGCCGCGCGGCTGCGCGGCTGCGGGCTCGCCGCCGGCGAGCGGGTGGTGCTGATCGCCGAGACCGAGGGCGATTTCGCGCGCGCCTTCTTCGCCTGCCAGTATGCGGGCCTGGTGCCGGCGCCCCTTCCGCTGCCCCAGGGGTTCGGCGGCAAGGACGCCTATATCGAACAGTTGCGCGCCCAGGTTCAGGCCTGTGCTCCGCGCGCCGCCTTCGCACCCGCCGATCTGCAGGACTATCTGGCCGCGGCGACGGAGGGGTTCGATCTGCTCTTCCGCGGCACGGTGGCCGGCCTTCGCGGGTGCCCGGCGACCCCATTCACCCACGCCGCCCGGCCGGAGGACGTGGCCTATATCCAGTTCTCCTCCGGCTCGACCCGCGCGCCGATGGGTGTCGTGGTGACGCAGGGCGCGCTCATGGCGAACATCGCCGGGATCACCGCGCATGGACTTCGGGTGCGCAAGGGCGACCGGGCCGTCTCCTGGCTGCCGCTCTATCACGACATGGGCCTGGTCGGCTTCTTCCTGGCCGCGCTCGGCTCGCAGGTTTCCGTCGACTACATGGCGACCCGGGACTTCGCGCGCCGGCCGCTGCTCTGGCTGCGCCTGATTTCCAGGGGGCGGGGCACGCTCTCCTACAGCCCGTCCTTCGGCTACGAGCTCTGCGCGCGGCGGGCCGAGACGGCGGCCACCGACGAGCTCGATCTCTCCTCCTGGCGCGCGGCCGGCATCGGTGCCGACATGATCCGTCCCGCCGTGCTGAATCGCTTCGTCGAAGCCTTCGGCAAGCGGGGATTCAGGGCATCGGCCTTCGTACCGAGCTATGGCCTGGCCGAAACCACGCTCGCCGTGTGCTTCTCGCCCATGGACAGGGGCGCGGTCGTCGACCGGCTGGACCTCGACCGGATGGAGGACGAGGGGATCGCGGCTGCTCCGACGGGGGCGTCGCGTGCGCGTGACTTCGTCGCCTGCGGCGAGCCGCTGCCGGGGCACGAACTGCGCATCGTCGGCACCGCGGGCGAGGACCTGGCGGAACGCCGCATCGGCCGGGTGCTGACCCGCAGCACCAGCCTGATGCGGGGCTATCTCGGCCGGCCGGAGGAGACCGCGCGCGTGCTCGACGCCGCCGGCTGGCTCGATACCGGGGACCTAGGCTATCGCCTGGGCCGTGACCTGGTGATCACAGGTCGGGCCAAGGACCTGATCATCGTCAACGGCCGCAACATCTGGCCCCAGGATCTCGAATGGGGCGCCGAGCAGGCCGCCGGCCTGCGGACCGGCGACGTCGCCGCCTTCTCCACCGACGCGGGGTCATCCGAGCACGTGGTCGTGCTGGTCCAGTGCCGCCTGACCGCGCCGGCTGATCGCGAGGAGCTCCGTCGCAAGGTGAGTTCGGCGGTGAAGGACGTGGCGGGGGTGGAGAGCGAGGTGGTGCTCGTCGGCGCCCATGCCCTGCCGCAGACCTCGTCCGGCAAGCTGTCGAGGGTCCGGGCCCGGCGGATGTTCGAGGCGGGCGAGTTCGATCCCGCCGCCCGCCCGGCCCGCGCCGCCACCGCCTGAGCCCGTCTTGCCGCAGACGATCGCGCTGACCGGAGCGACCGGGTTCATCGGCGCGCGACTGCTGCCGGCGCTGATGGCGGAAGGCCATCGGGTCCGCTGCCTGGTTCGTCGGCCTCTGGCCCTGCCCGGGGCGGAGGCGGTTCCGGGCGACCTTGCCGACCCTTCGGCCCTGGCTCGGCTGGTGGAAGGCGCCGACGCCGTCCTCCACCTCGCAGGCGCGATCAAGGCGATGGACTCTGCCGGCTTCCATGCCGCCAACGCGGAAGGAACCGAGCGGCTGGCGCGGGCCGCCGCCGCCGGCGCCGGGCGGTTCGTGTTGCTCTCCTCGCTCGCCGCTCGCGAACCCGGGCTTTCCGACTACGCTGCCAGCAAGCGGGCGGGGGAGGACGCCCTCGCCGCCGCCTTTCCCGGTGCCTGGGTGGTGCTACGCCCGGCCGCGGTCTACGGCCCCGGTGATCGCGAGACGCTCGGCTTCTTCAGGGCGATCGCCCGGGGGATCGCGCCTCGGCTCGGCCCCGCTCATGCCCGGATCGGCCTCGTTCACGTCGACGATGTGGTCGGCGCACTGCTGCGGGCGCTGCGACCCGGCGGCGAGGGTGCCGTCTGGGAGGTCGACGACGGTGTCGCCGAGGGGCACAGCTGGGCCGAGATGATCGCCGCCGGGGAGGCGGCGGTCGGACGGCGCGCGCGGCTGCTGCCCGTTCCGCAGGCAGTCCTGTCGATTGCCGCCATGGCTGCCCAGGGGTTGACCCTGATCACCCGCCGCCCGCAGATCCTCTGTGCGGGCAAGGTGCGGGAGATCCGTCACCCGGACTGGTCCCGATCGTGGTCATGGTGGGGGACGGTCGAAGGCTGGACACCCCGCATTGGGCTGGAGGAGGGGTTCCGCTCCACCGTGGTCTGGTACCGGCAGGCCGGATGGCTATAGAAAAAACGGCGGAAATCCGCCGTCATCGCACTGCAACAACTAGACATACTTTGTGATTTCGTTCTGGGATTCCAGCCACTTACGTTCCAGGTGCAGGGTCGGGTACCCCGAGTCTGAGGAGGTGGAGCGAGAAGAGGCGAGTTGCGCGCGCGATGAGTGTTTCCGAAGACGAAATTCTTGCAGCCGTCATTGCCGCGCTCGAAGAGGCCACGCAGCACAAGGTTCCGGTGACGCCGGCGACAGTGATGCGGCGGGATCTCAATCTCGATTCCCTCGCCGAGATGGACTTGATCATGGCGCTGGAGGATCGGTTCGACGTGTCGATTTCGATCAATCACCTGCCGGAAATCGAAACCGTCGCCGAGCTCGCGGCGATGATCGCCAAGATGAAGAAGGGGTAGTCACCCATGGCGCTGTTCGACAAGTTTGCCCCGCTGCTCAAGCATTATGCCGAAGTGAATGCGGCCGGGCACAACCCCTTCAAGGTGAATATCGAGAAAGTCCTGTCTCCGACCGAAGCAATCGTGAACGGTCGTGAGACGTTGCTCGTCGGGACCAACAACTACCTCGGCCTGACTTTCGACAAGGACTGCATAGACGCGGCCGTGGAAGCCCTGCATCGCGAAGGCACCGGCACGACCGGCTCGCGTGTCGCGAACGGCTCCTACGAGCAGCATCGCAAGCTGGAAGAGGAACTGGCGGAGTTTTTCGGCCGCAAGTCGGCCATGGTGTTTTCGACCGGCCATCACGCGAATCTCGGCCTGTTGTCGACGCTGGCCGGTCCGCACGATCATCTGGTGATCGACGCCGACAGCCATGCCAGCATCTATGACGGCTGCAAACTGTCGAGCGCCCAGGTCACCCGCTTCAAGCACAACAATCCGGCCGATCTCGACAAGCGCTTGGCCCGCCTCGCCAATCTTCCGGGCGAGAAGATCGTGGTCCTGGAAGGCATCTATTCGATGCTGGGCGATCGCGCGCCGCTGAAGGAAATGGTCGCCATCTGCAAGAGGCACGGCGCCTATGTGGTGGTGGACGAGGCGCATTCACTGGGTGTGCTCGGCCGGCATGGCCGCGGCCTCTGCGAGGAAGCCGAGGTCGAGGACGAGGTCGATTTCGTCGTCGGCACCTTCTCGAAGAGCCTCGGTGCCGTCGGCGGTTTCATCGTCTCGAACCACCCCGAGTTCGACGTGCTGCGCGTCGCTTGCCGGACCTATAAGTTCACCGCCTCGCTGCCGCCTTCGGTCATGGCTTCCGTACGCGCCGCGCTCGGCGTCATGCGCAAGCGGCCGGAACTGCGGCTGCGGCTGAAGGCCAATTCGAAGCTTCTCTATGACGGCATGGAGGCCCTCGGCTTCAAGGTCGGCCCCGAGGTGAGCCCGGTGGTCGCGGTGCATCTGCCGAGCCTCGAGATGGGTGTTCGTTTCTGGAACATGCTTCTCGAATCCGGTGTCTATGTGAATCTGGCCCCACCGCAGGCGACGCCGAACGGCGTTACCCTGCTGCGCTGCAGCGTCTGCGCCGCGCATGCCAAGGACCAGCTGGTCCGCATTCTCGACGTCTTCCAGGCGATCGGGACGGAACTCGGGCTCCTGCAGGAACCCAGCCGGCAGGCGGCAATCGCTGAGTAGCGGGGCCCGCAGCGAAGATTGGAGGGGGGCCGGCCCGAAGCCGGCCCCTTTTTTATGCCGGGTCGGCGAGCCAGGAACCAAGAGGGCCATGCTTTGCCGCCAGCATGGCCTGGCCGATGCGGAGGAAGTGAAAGGCGAGCGAAATCGCCGTCCAGGCGGCGACCACCCAGAACCCCAGATCAGGCATGCCGAGCGGGGTGAAGACGGAAAGGATCAGCAGATTGGGATTCCTCCGGGCCGTGACGAGCCGGAACCAGGTATCGACCTTCTGCCAGATATGGATCTCGATCCTGAAGCGCCAGACGAAGAAGCCTTCCTGTAGGCGGCCGATCACATAACCGGCGACGATGATCACGACCAGCGCGAGGGTGGGGCCATCCAATGCGGGGCCGGCCAGTCCGACGCCCCAGGCGTAGTACCAGAAGGGCGGGTGGACGAGATCGATGCCATGGTCGAAGACGTCGCCGAACTTGGTGGAGGTGAGGGTGACACGAGCGAGCTTTCCGTCGACCGTGTCGAGAAAGCACATGCCCCAGGCGAAGGCTAGGCCTGTCATGAACCAGCCGTACCAGAAAGCGACACAGGCGATGACGACGCATGCTCCGCTCACGGCCGTGACGGCATTCGGGGTTATGCCCATGGCGGCACACCAACGGGTGACGGCGAGCGCCGGGCGGGGCCAGACATACTTGGTCACGAGGTCCGTAGCCCCCTTATAGGCGCCGCCGAACATGCGGGCCTCCACCGTTCTGACGCTGCTCTCGGACAGGGGTTCGGCCAGAGGCTCCGCCCGCTTGCGCAAGGTGGCGTTGTAGGCGCTGGTCAGTTCGGCCGGTTTCACGCGGCGATATCCGTCCGGCGGGGGGCCTCCGGACGAGATGATCGCTGCGACGCGGTCGGCTTCCGCTGCCGGGACATGCGCCCCGATCAGACGACGACCGTCCCGATCAGTGAGTGTTGTGCCCGGAGCATCGGCAAGGTCACGGACCAGGGATTCATCCAGAACATGGTCTGTCCCGACCAGCAGCACGCTGGAGTCCGCCGCGCCGTCCCCCTTGAGGCCGATGCGCCGGAAGATGCGCCGGAAACGCTCTTCCGGCGTCATGCCCCAGAGCGTGACCGGCGTGCTGCCGACAATTCGTCCGGTCACGTCGCGCCGGCCGCTCGCCGCTTGCTTGTTGCCCATTCCCCGGTGGCGTCCTAATGAGGCTTTCGACAATCTGCGCCTCTTACACGCTCACGCCGAACGTGGCGACTCCCGGACAGTGATGATCTTTCGCCTAGCCCACTTGACCGATCCCCACCTGCCGTTGCCGCGGGCGCGGGCGCGCGAGTTGATGACCAAGCGGATTCTGGGGTGGCAGTCCTGGCATCGGCGACGGAAATCAATCCATCTGTCGACCGTGCTGCAGGCGGTTGTTCGTGACGTGCATGCCCATCATCCCGATCAGATAGCCGTGACCGGGGATGTCGGCAACATATCGCTGCCCAGCGAGCACGCGGCGGCTCGCGAGTGGTTCGAAACCATCGACCGACCTGAGCGCGTGCTTGTCGTACCCGGCAATCATGATGCCTACGTGTCGTTGCCGGCCTCCGAGGGGGTCGCGCTGTGGGGTGCCTACCGGGAGGGCGAAGACGGAGCCGCGCCGGCGATTCGCAGACTGGGTCAGGTCATGCTTATCGGCGTGGACTCCGCCGTGCCCATGCCGTGGCTCATGTCCGGGGGCACGGTCGGACCTGCACAGATGGACAAGCTGGGCGCGGCGTTGGATCGCGGCAGACGAGAAGGACTTTGCCGGGTCGTTCTCATTCATCATCCGCCTGTCCCCATCCGCGGCGGCAGCGGTCGCAAGGCCCTCAGCGATGCCGAAGCGTTCCGCCAGACCCTCGCGCGCCACGGCGCCGAGTTGGTTATCCACGGACACACGCATCGGCGCAGTCTCGTCATGCTCGACACCGCGGCCGGCCGCACGCCCGTCGTCGGAGCGCCCTCCGCTTCGGCAAATGATCGCCGTCATGGGGACATGGGCGGATGGAACCTCTATGAGATCGCTCGCATGGGAACGGGTTGGCAAATCGACATGACTTGCCGGGAGGCGACGCCGTCGGGGCCGATTGCGACAATCGCCACGGAGACCCTGCGAGTAGTGCCCCCATGAAGCCGCAGTATCGGATGTCTTTCCTCCACACGGCTTCCGCGCATGTGCCGGCTTTCGACCGAATGGTGGAGGAGGCGGCGCCCGGAACGCCCGTACGCCATGTGGTGGCGCAAGACATCCTGGAGGATGTCCTGGCGGCCGGAGGGATCGATGCTGCCATCAGGCGGCGCATCGAGGCCGCGGTCCTGGCTGCGGCCGATAACAGTGACGTGGTGATATGCACGTGCTCCACGATCGCCGAAGCCGTCGAGGAGGCGGGCGCTTCGACCGGGATACACGTGGCGCGTATCGATCTGGCCCTCGCCGAGGCGGCGGTGAATGCAGGACGGCGCATTATGGTGGTGATGACCGCGGCATCGACCGCGGCATCCACGCGATCCCTGTTCGAGCGGACGGCGGCGCGTGCCGGTCGGCGGGTTGAGCTGCGCTTCGAGATGCTCGAGGGCGTGCTCGACCTCTTCTTCGCCGGACGTATTGACGACTATGGGAAGGCGATCGCCGATGCCGTCCGCAGCCGGCGCCGGGACTGCGACGCCATTGTCCTCGCGCAGGTATCGATGGCGGCGGCCTGCCCTCATCTCGATGACGTGGGAATTCCCATACTCGTCAGCGGCCGATCCGGTGTCGAGCATGCTCTCGCGCTGGCGTCAGTCGCGCGTCCAGTAATTGCGGGGTGATTGAGCGATTTCAATGAAGTCGGGAAAGTTATCCACAGCACCCGGGGAGTCTTGCGAGGAGCCCGACTCTGGACATTTCATTGAGTCGTTCTCGCGGGCGGCGTTCCGGCGCGCGCCCCGATTTTCGGCGGATGACCGCGGGCGAATCGGTACCAGAGAGGCCGGCCTGCCACCAAGGGACAGGTGGTTCGGACCGGTATTAACACAATATTAACCAGTTGAGTTGGATGGGGTCGCCGAGACGATGTCCAATTATCTTGGGCGTTATTTGATTGGATCGGCCGACGCGACAAATGGTGTGCGCATTGACGTCTGTCCCCAATATATGGTACCAACTATTCGCGATCCGATGCCTCGATCATTGCGACCGTCTCGATCTCCGGGACTTGAAAAATGCAATGGCGTAGGGTCGGGTCCGGGTTGTGTCGGGGTGCCGGAAATGATCAGTCCGTATCTTCTGCGGCCATTGCGCAGTCTGGAGGAAGTACTCGCCGAGCGGATGCGGCGAGGCGCCGTCGTGGCGGAGGCGCCTGAAACGACGGGTCGAACGGACAGCGTGAACGGTCGGCGGCCAGAGGGACGGCCCGAACTCGTCCTCATCGACGGATCGAAGCGTTGAGAGTGGCGGGTCGCGGGTTACTGAGCGCTTTGCGGGTTGGCCTCGATCCGTGCGCCCTGATCGGCCGCAGGGCGCCTGCTCACTTCCTGTGAGGGGCCGCGCTCGGCGATCGGTTCGGAGGTCTGAGTGCTGCGGTACTCCCGGACCACCCTTTCCGCCGGTATCTGCATCTTGACGTCGCCACTCGAAGTGTCACGCACGCGCAGAACCGCCAATCCCGCCTCGGGGTCCAACCTGACCACGGGACTGACATAGCGGATTTGGGCGGCTTCCGGCGGCGTGGTCCCCGCGCTTCCCGACCCTAGTCCATTCCCGCCAGCCGGCTGTGGTGAACCCTGCGGCAGGGACGCTGCGCCTGCCGCGGAAATGCTTGCTGACATCTAGATCTCCCTCGTAAAACCAGACGACGATACATCTTGTCCGGAGAAAATGCAATATTGAAGCGATGTATGGACAGAACTCTGGAAAATCGTGGTAAAAGATTAGAGTATAATTATTAATTATGGCGATCAAACTGTATGGAGATGTGCGAACGATCGGGACTTAATACATTGATTTTTCTCATATTTTATGAGATTCATAAAATTCTACTCAATTTTTATGAAGTTCGAATGAAGTTGGGGGCTCGCGGTTACTTCGCGGGCCTGCATCGCCCTATGGAGCCTTCGCCGCATCGCGTGCGGCCATCGATCCACAAGGCTCCGCTCAAATCGGCATGCAGCAGGTCGGCGCCGTCGATCTGGGCGCCTGTCAGGTCGGCGTCGTTGAGCTTGGCAGAGAAAAAGCGCGCGCTGCGCAGATCCGCGCCTTTCAGCAGGGCGCCTCTCAGATTGGCTCGGGTGAAGTCGGCGTCGCGAAGGTTGGCGCCGGACAAATCAGCCTGGGCCAGTGAGGCGCCGGTCAGGCGCGCCCGGCGCGCGTCGGCATTCCGCAGAACGGCACGCTCCAGATTCGTCGCCGAGAAATTGGTTTCCCGCAGGTTCGCGCCGGACAGATCGACGGAAGGCAGGTCACGATCGTAGAGCTGGCAACGCTGCCAGTTCGTTTCAGGGGCCGGCGGAGCCGCGCAGTCGGACAATTGCGCTCGGGCCGCCTGTCCGAGCGCCAGGCAGAGAAGGCAACCGGCAAGCAGAAGGCGCTTCACGCGACTCGCCGACGCCGGATGCCGGTCCCGCTCCCCGGTCTTCGAGGGCGGGAAAGACCGGCATGCATGTCCCGTAGCGTCTCCAAATTGACGAGTGCGCCGACGGGAAGGGCGGCCGCACGGCTCGACCCCAGATGGACATGAAGTGCGATCCGTTCGCAGGCGGCGGGCGGGTGGCCCTTTTCGCCCCGCGGCGGTCCCGTCACGTCTCGGAAGCGCCTTCCATCGATATCCGGCATCCGGAAGGCGAAGCGCGGACCGGCCTCGAGCACTTCGCGCCCACCGCGCGCGTTCATCCCGAGGGTGAAGATCGAGCGGTTGGCGCGCCGGATGCAATCGGCGCCGACGCTGGGTCTGTCACGATAGCGATCCAACGCCCTGCCAAAAGCGAGCACGCAAAAGGCGATGGTCATTTGCCCATTATAGCCGATCCTCGCGGGCAGAACCCGAGGAGGAGGCGTTTCGAGCGCATTAACCGGCGTCATGCCGTCCGGCTTAGAGGGCGAAGGGGTCGCACGCAAGGCCGCCGCCCGATATTGTGGCCGGAACCGAGAGCGAGGAGCACAGATGAGCGCCCTGCCTGTTGCCGTGGATGCGACCGTGTTGGCCCTGAAGCAGATGCTGGGGGACCGGTGCTCCACGGCCGAGTCCGTTCGCGGGCATCACGCGAAAGGCGAATCCTGGCACGCTCCGCGCCTGCCGGACGCGGTCGTTTTCCCGGAGAGTACCGAGGAGGTGGCGGAGATCGCGCGCCTATGCGCGCGCAACGGCACACCGATGATTCCCTTCGGGACCGGTACCTCGCTTGAAGGACATGTCGTCGCGCTGAAGGGTGGTGTTTGCATCGATCTTTCGCGGATGAACAGAGTTCTCGAGGTGAACGCGGAGGACCTCGACTGCACGGTGGAACCGGGTGTCACCCGAAAGCAACTCAACACCTTCCTGCGCGACACCGGCCTGTTCTTTCCGATCGATCCCGGGGCCGACGCCTCGATCGGCGGGATGACGGCGACGCGGGCCTCCGGCACCAACGCCGTGCGTTACGGCACGATGCGCGAGAACGTGCTGGCGCTTACCGTGGTCATGCCTGACGGACGCATCATCCGCACGGCGCGGCGGGCACGGAAATCTGCTGCGGGATACGACCTCACTCGGCTGTTCGTGGGCTCGGAGGGAACACTCGGGATCATCACCGCGATCACGCTGCGGCTTTACGGTGTTCCCGAGGCGATGTCATCGGCCGTATGTTCGTTCGCCGACCTGGGAGGGGCCGTTCAGACGACGATCGCAACGATCCAGGCCGGTATTCCGATTGCGCGGATCGAATTGCTGGACGAAGCGCAGATGGATGCCTGCAACAGGTACTCCGGGCTGAGCTATCCGGTGCAGCCGACCCTGTTCCTCGAATTTCATGGGACAGCGGCGGGGGTGAAGGAACAGGCGGAGATGGTCGCTGCCATCGCCGCGGAGAATGGTGGTGGCGATTTCGCCTGGACCGGCAGAGCCGAAGAGCGCGCCAAGCTGTGGCAGGCCAGGCATGATGCCGCCTATGCCGCGCTGGCGCTGCGCAAGGGTGAAGCGGTTGACCCCGGTTTGTGGGCCACGGACGTCTGCGTTCCGATTTCCCGGCTGACCGAGTGCATCCTCGAGACCAAGAAGGACCTGGAGGCAAGCTTCCTCATCGCCCCCATCGTCGGGCATGTCGGCGATGGCAACTTCCACCTCGCCTTCATTCTCGATCGCACCAAGCCGGAGGAATTGACGGAGGCGGAGCGCCTGAACGAGCGCCTCGTCCTGCGAGCGCTGGCGATGGGCGGCACCTGCACAGGGGAACACGGCGTCGGCTATGGCAAGGCGAAGTTCCTGCACGCGGAGCACGGCGAAGCGGTGGCGGTGATGCGCGTGGTGAAGGCGGCTCTCGATCCGGCGGGCCTGATGAACCCAGGCAAGATGTTCAAGGACTGAATGGCGCCCGCGAAACGATTCCGTAACCACAGACCGCGATAGCATTTGGCTATGGGAACTTATCTGGTCACCGGAGGCTGCGGCTTCATCGGCTCGCATCTCGTCGACGCCCTGCTGGGCGGTGGTCACGAAGTGCGGGTGGTCGACGACCTGTCGACCGGCAAACGTGAGAATCTGCCTGACGGAGTCGAGCTTTTCCTGGGCGACGTCGCGGACGGGGCGTTGATGCGGCGCGCGATGATGGATGTGGATGGCTGCTTTCACCTTGCCGCAGTCGCTTCGGTTCAGCGAGGGAACGAGGACTGGTTGGGCACCCATCGGGTCAATCTCACCGGCGCGGTCACGGTGTTCGATCTGGCGCGCAACTGCCGCCCGAGCGGGCCGGTTCCGGTCGTCTATGCTTCCTCGGCCGCCGTGTATGGAGACAATCCAGCGTTGCCTCTGGCGGAAGACGCAGCGACACGGCCTCTTTCAGCCTACGGAGCTGACAAGCTCGGCTGCGAATTGCACGCTCGTGTGGCCTGGCTGGTCCATCGGGTGCCGAACGTAGGCTTCCGCTTCTTCAACGTCTACGGTCCACGGCAGGATCCGAAGTCGCCCTATTCGGGCGTCATCGCGATTTTCGCCGGAAAGGTCGCCGCTCGTCAGCAGATCACGGTCAATGGCGACGGCGGTCAGAGTCGTGATTTCGTTTACGTGGCGGACGTGGTCCGGCACCTGGTGGCGGCCATGAAGGGACTGAGGTCCGGCGCCGAGGTGTTCAACATCTGCACCGGGCGCTCGACCACCGTCTTGGAGCTCGCCCATGTCATTTCGAGGATCGGGGGCGTGCAGGCCGACATCGTGCATGGGCCGGCCCGGGCCGGCGACATACGCGAGAGCCTCGGCAGTCCGGACAAGGCGCGGGCCGCCTTCGGCTTCTCGGCCGACACGCCGATTACCGCTGGATTGGTTCCGACACTGGGCGCTTAGAGCCGACCGTCCGCCAGCAATTGTTCTGCGAGCGCGGAGACACGCTCCGCATTGTGGTGCCAGGTGAGGCCCTTTACTTCGGTCGTCGCGACGGCCGCTCGGCCCAGCCTCTCGCGGAGCGCTTGATCGTTGGCCAATCGCCTCAGCTTGTCGTGGAAGTCGGCATCGCTGGTCGTGTCGAACAGCAACGCGTCATGCTCGTCGATCAGCACTTCGCGGATATTCGGGGTGTCAGGGGCCAGGATGGCGCGACCGAGGGCCATATACTCGAAAAGCTTGAGTGGCGAGGCATAGGCGACCACGTGCGGCTGGAGCGCCACGTCGAATGCCGCTACATAATGTTTTATCTTATCGCGCGGGACAACGCCGGGAAACGAAGTACGGTGCGTTAGGTTGAGGGTCGCGGCGTACCTGATAAGCGCCTCCTTCGCTGGGCCGTCTCCGACAAGAATGAAATGCGAGTCTGGTGGACTGGCGTCGCTCGCCATGAAATCCAGAACGCGCTCCACGCGGTGCCATTCACGTACGAAGCCGGTGAAACCCAGGACCAGACGTCCGCCCAGTCCGAGCTTCGCCTTGGCCTCCTTGCTGTCGATCGGGCCCGCGAATTCAGCGGGGTTGATGCCGTTCGGTACCACCAGCACGTGCGGCCGGGGTCCGGTCGACTGCAGGACTCGGTCGGCAAGGACGCGTGTCACCGGCAACACCGCATCCGCACGCCGCCAGGTCGTCTCTTCTGTCCAGCGTGCAAGGAAGGGGAGCGCGAGCCCCCCGAACGCGGATCTCTCATCGAATAGTGGCGCGTTCACTTCCAGAATGAGAGGGATATGGTGGCGCGCCGCGGCCCAAACTCCCGACATCGTATAGAGGTTGTATCGCTCATAAATGACGTGTGGCTGGAACTCGCGGCAGGCTCTGGAGATTCGGAAATACTCGGGAATGCCGTAACCAAACTCGAGCGCCTCGTAGGCGGCCCCGGGAAGCGATTTCTTCAGCTTGGCCACGAACCCTCCATCCGAGCCGAAAGCGCTCTGCTCGGTTGCCTCCGGTTCGATGACACGTAGGTCATGGCCGAGGCCACGAAAGGCGGCAAGCATCTCTCCGATGTGGACTGCTTGTCCGTCCTTGGATCGAGTTCTGTGGTGATAAAGAATTCGCATCTGCTACCGCTGTTGCCTTCGGCCCTGGAGCCCGATGGCCGCTACCGGGCCGTTCCCGGGTGGCGGCCGTTACCGTTCCAGCCCGCACCAACTCGCGGTGAACAGGGTCATGGCCTGGGTCACCTTGCGCAGTGATTCGAGATCGACGCGTTCGTCGAAGCCGTGCACCGAATCGGCGGCCGGACCATAGACGAGCGCCGGCGTGTCGGCATAGAGGCCGAAGAAGCGCGCATCGGTCGTCCCCGTCGACGTGACCTCGCCGAGTACGTCGCCGCCGAAACATGCGGCATGGGCGTCGCGGAGGACCGCTTCTGCTTCCTCGCCTCCCTTGAGCACATAGCCTTCCGCCTCGAAGCCGTTGTAGACCACGTCCGGCGGGTTGTTGGCGAGGAACCGGTTGGCGCGGGCGGCATCGCGAAGGGCCTGCTCGATTTCGGCCTTTGCCGAGGCCATATCCTGGTCCGGATAGAGTGCGACGCGAACGTCGAACACGCACCACGCCGGTACGCTGGAGGCCCAGTCGCCGCCCTGGATGCGCCCGACATTCAGATTGATCGGGTGGTCGATGTGATCGAAATGCGGATGCTTGTGCTTCTCGGCGTTCCAGCGCGCTTCGACCTTGTGCAGAGCTTCCATCAGGGCGAAGGATGCCTCGATGGCGTTCGCCCCCGTGCCCGCTCGGGCGACATGGACAGGCAGCCCCCGGACATGCACCTGGAACCACAGGACGCCCACCTGGGCCCGCAGCAACCCGTCCGACACGGGTTCCGGAATGAGTGCGGCATCCGCCCGATAGCCGCGCGCCAAGCAGGCCAGGGCGCCATTGCCGGTGCATTCCTCTTCGACGACGGACTGAAGATAGAGGTCGGCCGCGGGTCGGAATCCGGCCCGGCGGATGGCATCGAAGGCGCCCAGCATCGCGGCCACGCCGGCCTTCATGTCGCCCGACCCCCGGCCGTAGAGCCACCGGCCATCGCGCCGGGGCTGGAAGGGCGGCGTGCTCCACATATCGAGCGGCCCGGTCGGAACCACATCGATATGTCCATTCATGATCAGGGACTTGCCGCCGGGCCGCCCGGCTCTGTGGGCGCCGACCACGTTGATGGCGTTGTCGTAGGATACGTGAACGGGGGAGAAGCCCGGCATATGGCGGATGTCGTCGAGATCGATCTGCCAACGGTCGACCGCCAGGCCGCGCCTGCGCATCTCTCGCGCCAGGAAATCCTGGGCCGTGTGCTCGGCACCGCGCACGGAAGGAAACTTCACCAGTTCCGCCGTGAGATCGACGGTCTCGTCGAACCCTTGGTCGACGGCGCTGAGGAGGGCAAGCCGCGTCGCGGCGTCGAGTTCGGGCATCGCTGGGCTCGCATGGATCTAGGCAACTGTGGCGAAAACGTAACGGCAGTCACCGCCCGGCGCGAGGGTTTGTTTACTGTTAACCCCCGGATCGCTATAAGCCTTCAATGGATTGCGCCCTGCGTCGGAGTCTCGATGCAGGGCGTTTGCAATCGGTGCGGGACACGATGATGAGATTGAGCCGGCTGCGCCGGGGAATCGCGGGGCTGATGGCGCTGGGCGCCGTGTTCGCCCTTGGCGGCTGTGCGACTGCGCCGACCGACCCGGAAGAACTGGCGGACTACAACGAGATCAACGATCCGCTGGAGCCGACGAACCGGGCGATCTTCGAAATCAACCTGTATCTCGACCGTCTCATTCTGCGGCCGGTCGCCTGGACGTATCGGGAAGCCGTCCCCGAGGCGCCGCGGCAACTGGTGACCAACTTCCTCAATAACCTCCGTTCCCCTTACACTTTCGGACACGACCTGCTGCAGGGCGAGTTCAACCGTGCGGGGGTGACGTTCGCCCGTTTCCTGATCAATACGACCATCGGTGTCGCGGGTCTGGCCGATGTGGCGGGTGAGATATTCGGGCTCGAGTATCATGCCGAGGATGCGGGTCAGACCCTGGCCGTGTGGGGGATCGGCGATGGCCCCTACCTGATGCTTCCCGTGCTCGGTCCGTCCAATCCGCGCGACGCTGTCGGTACGGGCATCGATTGGCTGATCGAGCCCGTCAATTGGGTGCTCCGCGAGAACGACGCTGGGGAACTTGTCTGGGCGCGTACCGGCATGGACGCGGTGGACAAGCGCCAGCAGGTGCTCGATACGCTCGACTCGATCGAGAGGTCGTCGCTCGATTTCTATGCCCAGATCCGCTCGATCAGCCGGCAGCGCCGCATCGACGAGATCCGCAACCGCGAAACGGGCGGCGGCTTGGTGCCGGCGCCGGTGGGCCGTGAGCCCAAGGAGGAGGGACGACAGGCGGCGGCCGGACAGAAGTGATGCACGTCACCCGGCTCCCAGTTTGTTGACGCCCGGGAAACCTCTCCAAGTATAAAGGGTTGGCATGAACCAAGTCGCGCCAACCATTCTGCGCAGAGGCGGCCAGGAATCAGTGCCGGGGCAGTCGTCCCTCGACGTTCGCCGGCAATGGGGTGCCTCCATAGCGGCTGCCGTGGCATCGCTCATCGCCATTTGCCTGCTCGACCTGGACTCGGTGTTGCGTGCCGTTTCCGTATGGGAGAACTCGAAGACCTATAATCACGGATTCCTGGTTCTGCCGATCTCACTCTACCTTCTGTGGGACCGGCGGATGTTCGTGAGCGGCTTCGTTCCTCAGCCGTTGTTCGCCGCGCTGCTTCTGACGGTGCCGCTGGCTGTTCTCTGGCTGGTCGGCCGGATGATCAGCCTGTTGGAGGCGCAGCAATTCGCCCTCGTCGGCCTGATGCAGGTGGCGCTGCTGACGATCTTCGGCTGGCGCATATTCCTGCGTCTTTCGTTTCCGTTCCTGTATTTGCTGTTTCTGGTACCCACGGGCGATTATCTGGTTCCGCCGCTGCAGGACATCACCGCCGTCTTCGCCGTGACCATGCTGAAGCTCTTCGGCGTGCCGGTCTATTCGGACGGTATCATCATCGAAGTGCCCGCCGGCACCTTCGTCGTCGCCGAAGCCTGTGCCGGTCTTCGCTTCCTGATTGCTTCGATAGCCTACGGCGTCCTCTTCGCAGGACTGATCTACCGCAGTTGGTATCGCCGCGTTCTCTTCGTCGCGGCCTCGATCCTGGTGCCTATCCTGGCCAACGGCCTCAGGGCGTTCGGCCTGGTCTACGCGGCGCAGCTACTCGACAGCCAGGCCGCCGTGGATGCCGACCACATCATCTACGGATGGGGCTTTTTTGCCTTCGTGACCCTCATCTTGACCGTGGTCGGCCTGCGCTTCCGCGAGAGCGAGACCGTGCCGCCCCCGGGTAATGGGCCGGTCCGCGCTGCCGCACCTTGGAAGCCCGTGTTGGCCGGATTTCTGGTCACGGTTGCCGCCGCCGCGGCGCCCGCCTTCGCCGCCTGGGAGGACGCCGAGGCTGAAAGACTGGGTCAGGTGGCTCTGACTGGCATCGATGTTCCGGGCTGGACTCGCGTTCCTGCGGATGAGACCTGGAAGCCCAAGTATCCCGGCGCTTCGGGCGAATCCTTCTCCGGCTATTCGGGTAGCGAGGGCGTGCTGCAGGCCTATATCGGATACTATCCGCGACAGACTCAGTCACGGAAACTGGTCGGCAGCCTGAACCGCCTTGCCGATGTCGATGACTGGCGCCGGACGGGGAGCGGCGGGCGTACGATCGACGTCGGCGGCGAGAAGGCTCCCATATCTTATCAACGGTTGGCATCGGGACGAACCAACCGGGTCGTCTGGACCTGGTATTGGATCAACGACCGCTTCGTGTCCGGGGGAGTGACCGCCAAGCTGGAGCAGCTCAAGGCGGAGTTCTTTGGAGGCCGTCGCGCCGCGGCGGTCGTGATCCTCTCCGCCGGGTACAGCGATCGGCCGGAAGAGGCGGAGAGAATCCTCGCGGCCTTTGCCGCTGACCTCTCGACCCTGAAGCCGGCGCTCAGGCAGGCGGATCCTGCCGGGCCGCGGTAGCCTTTCGCCAACGGGAGCGGGCGGATGTGTGGCATCGTCGGACTATTCGATCTTCGCGGCGCTCGTCCGGTGGACGGAAACCTGCTGCGCCGGATGAACGCGGCGATCGGCCATCGGGGACCCGATGGGGACGGTTTCTTCGAAGTTCCGGGTGTCGGCCTGGCGCAGCGTCGCCTTGCGATCATCGACTTGGCCGGCGGTAAACAGCCCATGTTCAACGGCGACGGTTCGGTTGCCGTGGTCTTCAACGGCGAGATCTACAATTTCCGCGAACTGCGCCGGGAGTTGCAGGCGCTCGGGCATGTCTTCCGTACGTCGAGCGATACCGAAGCCATTGTCCACGGTTGGGATGCCTGGGGGCCGGGCTGTCTCGATCGTCTCAACGGGATGTTCGCCATCGCCCTGTGGGACAGTCGCAAGCGCCAGCTTTTCCTCGCTCGTGATCGTCTGGGCGAGAAGCCGATGTACTGGACGGTCCAGCCGGACGGCATGTTCGCCTTCGGGTCCGAACTCAAGGCCTTGCTGGCCAATCCGGACCTGAGGCGCGGTATCGATCCGCAGGCCGTCGAGCAGTATTTCGCCTATGGCTACGTTCCCGAACCGCTGACCATACTGAAAGGCGTACGGAAGCTCGAGCCGGGGCACATGATGCTGCTGGAGCAAGGCCGCGAGACGGTCTCGCCGCGCCGGTACTGGGATGTCTCTTTCGACGGAGCCGCCGATCTGCCGGCGGCGGCGGCGCAGTCCGAACTGATCGATCGTTTGCGCGAGTCGACACGAATCCGAATGATTTCGGACGTGCCGCTCGGCGGTTTCCTGTCCGGTGGGGTGGATTCCAGTGGTGTGGTCGCCATGATGGCGGGCCTGTCCCAGCAACCGGTCAAGACCTTCTGCATGTCTTTCCAGCAGAAGGCATTTGACGAGTCGGCCTATGCCGAGAAGCTGGCGCGTCGATATGCGACTGACCACCACGTCGAGCAGGTCGATGCCACTGCGCTCGGGCCGATCGACGATCTTGGAGGCATCTACGACGAACCCTTCGCCGATAGTTCGGCCTTGCCGACGTTGCGCGTCTGCGCGCTGGCCCGCAAGCATGTGACCGTCGCACTCTCGGGGGACGGAGCGGACGAACTATTCGCCGGTTACCGCCGCTATCTTTGGCACTCCCGCGAGGAGCAGCTTCGTGATCTGCTGCCGGGCGGCTTGCGCCGCGGTCTGTTCGGCACGTTGGGTGCGATCTATCCGAAGCTCGACTGGGCGCCCCGCTTCCTGCGGGCCAAGACGACCTTTCAGGAGCTCGCACGCGAATCGGTGGATGCATACTTCATCAGCGTTGCCGACGTCACCGATGGCGACAGGGATGCGATTTTCTCGCATGGCCTGAAGCGCGAGCTTCAAGGACATCGCGCGATCGATGTCCTTCGAGCGCACATGGACCGGGCCGATACCGATGACGCGCTCCGCAAGGTTCTCTATGCCGACCTCAAGACTTGGCTCTCCGGTCGGATGCTCACCAAAGTGGACCGCGCGAGCATGGCCGTGTCTCTGGAGGTGCGCGTGCCGATGCTCGACCACACGCTGGTCGAATGGGCGATGGCGCTACCCTCGTCGCTCAAGCTCAGGGGGCAGGAGCGAAAGTACGTTTTGAAACGGGCTCTGGAACCCTATGTGCCCCCGGAGCTTCTCTATCGGCCGAAGAGCGGATTCTCCATCCCGCTGGCGGACTGGTTTCGCGGTCCCCTATTGGACCGTGTTCGCGCCGCCGTGGGAAGCAAGGCGCTCGGCGACTCCGGTCTGTTCGACGTCGGTGTCCTGAAGGATCGCGTCGAAGCGCACGCTTCCGGTCGCCGTGACCATGCGCAGCTGCTTTGGGCTGTCTGGATGTTCGAGAGTTTCCTTCGCCGGGTGGCTCCCACCGTTTGAACCAGGAAGCGCTTCGCCTCTTGCTCCGATCAGCCGTGTGCTCATAGACTTCTGCGAGCAAAGGGATTTTCATGCCCGCTTCCGAGCCTGTGCCGAAGTCCGATCTGACGGCCGAACTGGTCGAACGCTGTTATCGGCTGCTGGCAGGCAAGTCGTGGGACGAGCGTTTGCAGGCTCTCATGCAGATGCATGATCAGCTTCGCGACGATATCCAGGATTTTCAGCTCTTCTGCGATATATTTCCTCGCTTCGTCGAGCAGTTGGTGGACCGCTTCGGGGTGACCGAGGTGAAGAGTTTCGAGCAGGCTCAGGTCATGGCCAATTCGGCAAGCAGGGCCCACCGCGATGCCGCGGGAGCATGGATCGAAGGCCATTACGGCCGATCGAGCCAGAGCTGACGGCGCTGCGGCCGCCGTCACGGGACCAATATGACCCTGGCAGCCTGGACCCACGGCGGCGCAGCCGTCGCCTACATGCTGATGGCCTGCATTGCGCTGCTCAGAGGCCTGCCGCGGACCGGATCGCTGCTGTTCGCCTTGGCGGCCTTCGCGACCGGCTTCTGGGCTGCTGCCGTCGCCCTTGGGGAGGTGGGATTCCCGGTGGGAGTATGGCCCCGGATCCTCGAGATCTCCCGCTCGACCTTGTGGGTCTCGCTCGTGGTGATGCTGGCATGGCCGATAGCTCTCGAAAGCCGGCGCCTTTGGCAAGGCTTCATCACTGTCGCAATCCTGCTCGCCCTTGCCGGTGCGGCCGTCCTGCTGATCGTGGGCGAGGAGCGGCCTGCGGGTGCCGATCGTCTCTTCGCGATCGGACTGGGCGTGCTCGGCCTGGTCGTTGTGGAAAATCTGTTCCGAAATCTGTCCGAAGCCGAGGTCTGGGCGCTCAAGTATCTGCTCATTGCGCTCTCGACGTTGTTCTTCCTCGACGTGATGGTCCATTCGGTCGCCTATCTCTTTGGCCGCGGCAGCCCGTCGGTATTGTCCGCTCGCGCGGCGGTCGCCATCGTTCTGATTCCTTTCCTGCTCGTCACCGCGGTGCGCGATGCCGCCATTGCGGTCCGGCTCTATGCCTCCAGACGGGTGGTGTTTTATTCGGCGACGCTCGTCGCCGCCGGGCTCTATCTGATCGTCACCGCGCTGGTCGGCGCCTACGCCAGGGCGTTCGGGGGAGAGGCGGGCTCGACCCTCGCCGCGGTGCTGATCGTGCTCGCCGTCATGGCGCTCGCCGTCGCGCTCTTGTCGGGCACCGTCAGGTCCGGCGTGAAGCTCTTCATCAGTCAGAACTTCTTTTCCTACAAGTACGATTACCGGGTGGAGTGGAGTCGCCTGATCAGCACCATCTCTTCAGGCAACGATCTGCTCGGACTGCAGGAGCGTTCGATCAAGGCCGTGGCCGACCTGGTGGACAGCCACTCGGGGATATTGTGGTTGCGCGATGGGGAGAGGAGCGAATTCACCTGTGTGGCCGGTTGGAGCGTGCCGGCGCCCATCGCCACCCTGCCTTTGGACGATGCACTGGCCGCCCGATTGCAGGATGATCCGCGGGTTGTCGACCTGGCGAACCCGCTCACCTTCCCACCTGACGTCCCTCTCGACGTCGGTTCGGCCGTGTTTGCCGGCTTCCCTGATCCCTGGCTGGTTGTTCCCCTCGTACACAGGGACCGGATGATGGGTCTGACCGTGCTCATGCGGCCGCGCGTGTCACGCTCTTTGGACGACGAGGACTATGGCCTGCTGAGATTGATCGGCAGGCAGATGGCAAGCTATCTGGTCGAGGAGATGAGCTACCGCGCACTCACCGACGCCCGCCAACTCGAGGAATTCAACAAGCGCTTCGCCTTTGTCGCGCATGATCTCAAGAACCTGGTGGGGCAGCAGTCGCTGATGGTCCGCAACGCGGAGAAGTTCGGTGACAATCCCGAGTTCCGGGCGGATCTCGTCGCGACATTGCGCAATTCGGTCGAGAAGATGCGGGCGCTCCTGGAGCAGTTGAGCCAGGGACGGGCGGCGGTGGATCGTGAAAGGGTCGCCCGTCAGCGGCGCGCAATCGCCGATCTCGTCGGGGTCGCACGCGGGATCGCGGCGCGCTGGCTGACCGGCGGACGGGCCGTCGAACTGCGCCTCGATAGCGACAGCACGTTGGTGCAACTCGATGATATCGACAAATTAACCAATGTTTTGGAACACTTGCTGCAGAACGCGGTGGAAGCAGCGGCTGGCGCCGCGCCGGTGGTCCTTCGGGTCGGCACCAGGGCGGGACATGGTATGATCGAAGTGATCGACAAAGGGCCAGGAATGGAGCCGGATTTCGTGCGCAATGAGTTGTTTCGACCGTTTCGCAGCACAAAGGGCACCGGCTACGGCATCGGGGCGTATCAGGCGCGTGAGACCATTCGGGAGTTCGGTGGGAACCTGGAGGTCGACAGCGAGCGCGGGCGGGGAACCACCATGCGGATCGTATTGCCCTTGGCCCCGACCCAGGCGAGTTTGGAACCGGGAGAACCGCGGCCATCATGAGCAGCAAGCGCCCGCTTCTCCTGGTAGAAGACGACGAGGGATTGCAGCGTCAAATGCGCTGGGCCCTAGCCGACCAGTACGATGTCGTCATCGCCGGCCGCCGCACAGAGGCGCTCGAAGCATTCGGAGCGCGGGATGGCGGCTTTCCCGTCGCTGTACTCGATCTCGGGCTGCCGCCGGACGAGAACGGAGCGAGCGAGGGGCTCGGCCTGCTTCAGGACATCCTCTCGGCGGCGCCATCGACCAAGATCATCGTCGCCAGCGGCAACGAGGACCGCGCCAACGCGGTCAAGGCGATCAGCTTGGGGGCCTATGATTTCTACGGCAAGCCCGTGGATATCGACGTCCTTTCCCTGATCATTGCCAGGGCCTTCCACCTCCATGACCTCGAAGCCGAGAACAGGTCGCTCCAGGCACGTGGTTCCTCCCCGCTCGGCGGACTGGTCACGAACAGTCCCATGATGGCGAAGGTTTGTCGCACGGTGGAGAAAATCGCCGGCACCGACGTCAGCGTGCTGATCATCGGAGAGAGCGGTACCGGCAAGGAACTTCTTGCCCGCGGGATCCATGACCTCAGCGCCCGCAAGACGAAACCCTTCGTGGCGATCAACTGCGCGTCGATTCCCGAGACGCTGCTGGAGAGCGAGCTTTTCGGGCACGAGAAGGGTGCTTTTACCGGCGCCGTAAAGACGACGCTCGGCAAGGTCGAGGTGGCCAATACGGGCACACTCTTCCTCGACGAGATCGGCGACCTGCCCCTGTCGCTTCAGGCCAAGTTCCTGCGCTTCCTGCAGGAACGACGGATCGAGCGGATCGGCGGCCGCCAACCGATCGCCGTGGACGTCCGCATCGTGTCGGCGACCAACCAGGATCTCGCCAAGATGATCGGCGAGGGAAGGTTTCGCGAGGATCTCTACTACCGCCTGAACGAAATGCGGCTGGACGTTCCCCCCTTGCGTCATCGCGAAGGCGATGCGCTGCTGCTGGCGAACTATTTCCTCGGACAGTTCAACACTACCTACAAAAGAGCGGTTCGCGGATTCTCTCCCGATGCGATATCGGCAATCGCAAATCACGGATGGCCGGGAAACGTGCGTGAACTCGAGAACCGATTGAAGCGCGCGGTCATCATGTGTGAAGGGAAACTCATCGGGGCCGCCGATCTCGATCTGGCTCCTGCGGCAGAGACCGAGGAAGAGGTTCTTGATCTGAAGGTGGTGCGGGATCGTACCGACCGCATGACGATCCAACGCGCGCTCGTTCATGCGCAGGGTAACATCTCGAGGGCGGCCAAGGTGTTGGGCGTCACGCGCCCGACCCTTTACTATCTGATAAAGACACTCGACGTGAAGATTTGACCATGATGTCCGGCTCAGGCCGGTTTGTCGTCATGGACGCACCTGAACGCCAGGGAGATCGATCATGAAACTCGAAGGCCGTAGCATCCGGATCGCGCTCGTGGCCGCCGCGCTGGCGGCAGCAACCGCTCCCGCGCTGGCGGATCGGAAGACGTCCGATGAGTACGTGCGCGACGGCCGCCGCCTGCTCGAGAAGGGCGACGTCCGCTCGGCGGTCATCAAGCTCAAGAATGCGGTGAGCGAGGACACCACCAACCTTGATGCCCGCCTCGCGCTCGGGCTCGCGCAACTGAAGGCGGGCGACCTTCTGAGCGCCGAGAAGGAATTGGGCATCTACGTGGAGCGGTCGGACAACGACAGCGCCGGGGTTCTCGCCTACGGGGAAGCGCTGCTGCAACTGCGCCGCTTCCAGGACGTGCTCGACAAGCTGGTTCCCAAGTCGCGCGCAAGGGAGATCGAGGCCGAGGTCGCTGCGATGCGGGCCACGGCCATGTCGATGACCAACGACCAGGCGGGAGCGGACCGTACGTTCCGCGAGTCTCTCGCGCTCGCCCCCACGGCACGTGCCCATCTCGGGTTGGCTCGGGCACTTTTGCGCGCGGGCAAGCCCTCCGACGCGGAGGGCGAAGTCGACAAGGCGCTGGCGATCGAGCCGAACAGTTCGGAAGCGCTCCTGGCCAAGGCCGATCTGCGGCGGGTGGCGGGCAAGCTCGATGAAGCTCTCGCATTGGCGGGGAAGGCTATCGAAGCCAATCCCGACAATCTCGGCGCCCGCCTGACCCGGGCCGGCCTCTATATCCAGTCCAACGACGACCAGAAGGCCGAGGCGGACACGGACGCTGTGTTGGCCAAGGTCAAGAACAGTCCGCTCGCGATCTACTACAAGGCGCTGCTTGCGAGCCGCAAGAAGGACCTGGAGACCGCCGACCAGTTGCTGCAAGGCCTTCCGGCCGCGTTCGTCAACGACTATCTGCCGGCGCTCTATCTGGCGGGCACTGTCGCCTATGCGCGCAACAACCTCGACGTGGCGGAGGGCCGCCTGCGCGTCTATGTCAATGCGGTCCAGGACAGCGTTCCCGCGCGCAAGATTCTCGGCGCGATCTACCTGCGCAAGAACGACGCTGGCAAGGCCGCCGCAATTCTCGAGCCGGCTCTGCTGCGCGCGCCCGAAGATCCGCAGTTGCTGTCCCTGGCCGGCACGGCGGCGCAGCGTCTCGGCAAGAGCGATCTCGCGGCGCAGTACTTCGAGCGCGCCTCCGAGAAAGTACCGGACGATCCGCGGCTGCAGACTCGAGCCGCATTGAGTCAGTTGCGAAGCGGTCAGGTGGAGAAGGCGATCGAGGGGCTGGAACAGGCTCTGGACCGCGACCCCAGCCTGACGCAGGCGAGCGCCACCTTGCTCGCCGTCTACGTCCGCCGCGGCGAGTACGACAAGGCGCTGGCCGAAGTGCAGGAACTGCGTGGCAAGCTGCCCAAGAGCCCCCTGCCGGACTACTACGAAGGAACGGTCTACGCCGCGCAGCAGAACTTTCCGAAGGCGAGGGCGCAGTTCGAGGCGGCGCTCAAGATGCAGCCGGACTTTTCCGCCGCGCGGTTCGCGCTCGCGCGCCTCGCGGTCGGCGAAGGAAAGACCGAAGAGGCAGAAAGGCATTTGAAGAGCGCGATCGAGGCGAGCCCAAAGGATCAGCGCGCTTTCATCTATCTCGCCGAACTGCAGACCTCGCGCGGCGCGACCGACGAGGCGATCTCGAGCCTCGACAAGGCACGTCTCGCGGACCCGAAGGCGGTCGATTCCCGCCTGCGTCTGGTGGACGCCTATGTCGCGAAGAAGGATGGCGCCCGCGCGCTGATCGTCGCCCGCGAACTCGTCGACATCACGCAGAGCGCGCCCCTGGCGCTGGATGCGCTTGGCCGTGCCCAGATTGCCGCGGGCGAGCGGGTGAGCGCGGTCGGCACCTACCGCCAGCTCGTTGCGCGCAATCCTGAATCGGGGGCTTCCCTGCATCGTCTCGCCGGTGCCTTGATTGCGAATGACGATGTGCCGGGTGCGCTCAACACCATGCTGCAGGCGGCCAGGACCGACCCGGCCTATGCGCCTGCGCAGCAGGACTATGTGGCATTGTCGGTCCGCAGCGGGGGACCGGAGGCGGGGATAAAGGCCGCTCGCGAGCTGAGCGAGGTGTCGCCGAAGTCCACCGTCGCGCCGATTCTGGTGGCCGAGGCCTATATGCAGGCCAAGCGCTACAACGAGGCGGTGGATGCCTTCCGCTCGGTTCGTTCCAAGGCGCCCTCCAGCAACGTCGTGTTGCGCGAGTATGCGGCGCTGGAAGCTGGCGGTCGCGCCGGCGAGGGTAGAGCGCTGCTCGAGACTTGGGTGAAGGAGAAGCCGGAGGATCACGGCGTACGTGTTGTTCTCGCCGGCGTCTATCTCGCCGGCGGCGACACGGCCAAGGCGATCGGCCACTATGAAGCGGCACTTGAGAAGTCGCCCAACAACATCGTGGCCCTCAACAACGCCGCGTGGGCGCTCCGCGACAAGGACAGCGCCAAGGCGCTCGGTTATGCCGAGCGCGCCGTCAAAATCGCACCCAACGCCGTTGAGATCCTGGACACCTACGGCTGGATCCTGCACGGCCGCAAGGAGTATGCGAAGGCCGTCGAGGTCTTGCGGAAGGCGGCGACGGCGAATGCTGCACCGGGCGTGCACTACCACCTTGCTGCGGCCCTGAGCGAAGCGGGTGAAAAGAACGAGGCGAAGCGCATCCTCGACGAGGTTCTCGGCAAAGATGCCGCGTTTGACGAAAGGCAGGCCGCCGAGGAACTGCGAAAGCGGCTCGCCGCATCGCGTTGAGAGGATCGGCACCGCAGATCGGCTCGCCAGAGGGGATCAGTCAGACGTCCGATGCGGATATTCAAGCATAACATCCACGCCGCCTCGATCGCGCTCGGCGTCATCGAACTGGTGCTTCTTTGGCTCGCCGCCTTCGGCGCTGTCACATACCTGGGCACGGGGTACCAGGAAGTCGTGCGACACGCCTCGGTACTGTACGTCCTCTTGCCGGCGATCGGCTTTGCTTCCTTCTATGCGCTCGGGCTCTATGGAAAGGAATCCATCGCCGATCCGCTCCGCCACGTCATCAGGCTCCTGATCGCGACTGGTTTCTGCATCATCCTGACCTCTTTTCTGCTGGGCGCGCTCTTTTACGTGCTGACGCTCGCGGGCGAGCCTGTCGTCTCGCTCGCGGTGCAGTTCCGCATCGTCGTCCTGTTCGGTCTCTTCGCCCTCGTCGCGGCCTGCATCGGCCGGTACCTGGTCTTTCGTATCCTCGGCCGGGACGTCCTGAAGCGGCGGGTGCTGGTCCTCGGTACGGGCATGCGCGCGGCTCGTATCGAGGCCTTGATGAGCCAGGCCGAGAACAAGCCGTTCGCTCTCATCCACTTCCTTCCCGTCGTTAGCGAGGACGTGCAGACCGCACCCGAAGTTACGCTGCCCGCGCTCTCGGCCTCCAACCGCCCTTTGAGCGAGATCGTCGAGACGCTCGGTGTCGATGAGATCGTGGTCGCCACGGATGAGCGCCGCGGCTTGCCGATCAAAGACATTATGGCGGTGAAGCTCGGCGGGATGCGGGTGACCGACTACCTGACTTTCTATGAGAGGGAAGCCCGGCGCGTCGATCTGGATGCGCTGGAACCGAGCTGGTTCATCTATTCGGACGGCTTCTCGGCCAGCGGCTGGGATCTGTTCGGAAAACGGGCCTTCGATATCATCGTGAGCGTGCTCTTCCTGCTCTTCACGCTTCCGGTCACGCTCCTCGCCGCGATCCTGGTCAAGCTCGACAGCCCAGGTCCGATCTTCTACCGGCAGGAACGGACCGGCCGGCTCGGCCGGCCGTTCATGCTGTTCAAGTTCCGCAGCATGCGGACCGACGCGGAGAAACACGGCCCGCAATGGGCGGCGCAGAGCGATTCCCGAATTACCCGCATTGGCGGTATCCTGAGAAAGACCAGGATCGACGAGATTCCGCAGATCTTCTGCGTGCTGCGCGGCGACATGAGCTTCATCGGTCCGCGTCCGGAGAGGCCCTTCTTCGTGAGTTCGCTCGCACAGGACGTGCCCTACTACGAAGAAAGGCACAGGATGAAGCCGGGCATCACCGGCTGGGCGCAGGTGAATTATCCCTATGGCGCCTCGATCGCCGATGCGAAGGAGAAGCTCTCCTACGATCTGTACTACACGAAGAACTTCAGCCTATTTCTCGATGTCTTGATTCTCCTGCAGACGATTCGGGTGGTGCTCATTCCCGACGGCGCGCGATGAGGCCGAGGTGGGGCGGTCGGGCGACAATGTCAGCCAGTTTTACACTTTTCCGATAGAGCCGTGTCACGTCTTGTTAACTCTTTGCTAATGTTGATGTTCTTATCGTGGTCCGGTCTTTGCTTGGATACTGGATGTGGTCATGAATACGCTGCGGAAGGGCATCGGTACGAGAATTTCCCTGATCGATCAGGCGATGACTTGTCTCGGTGCGCTTGGCGCGGCTACACAAAAAGATAAGCGCGTGGGGATCGGGGCAATGAGCTTTGCCGAGAAAGAGCCGGGCGGTCACGGAAGGATGTATTCCTGGCGGAAGACGCTGGCGTTCTTCGTCGTCGCCGCGATGGTCGGCTGGGCGGGGGTCTTCGGCGCGATTTACGCGACGCTCGCTGTCCTTGACCTCTTCACCGGGCCGGACATGGCGCAGGAAGTCAACGAACTGCAGAAGATCGCGCCTGCCGCCGGCCCTCCCGCATCGCCGCCCGCAAATAGGAACTAGTCGGTGGCCCCAGCGAAGAGCCGATCGTAGGCCTCGATCATTTTCGTGAGCGGATAGACCAGGCGCACCTTCTCCAAGTTCTCCAGGCCTACCTCGGCACGCGCGTCCGGTGAATCGCACAAGTCGCCGATGGCCGCGGCCAGCGCAGCGGTGTCCCCGGCCGGGACGACATATCTCCGGTTTGTCCCGCCGAGCATTCGGGCGACATCGCCGACGTTGGTAGATGCCACGGGCAATCCGGTCGCCATGGCCTCGAGCACACCCAGAGGCATCTGCTCGGTGTCGGAAGACAGAACGAAGACATCCATGCGTGCGAGGTGATCCTCAGGCCGATCGCTCCCGCCCGTGAAATCGACTATGTCGGCAATGCCCAGTCGGATCGACTCCGCCTCGAGCTTGGGCCGCTCCGGCCCGTCGCCAACGATCAAGACCTTCAGCGGCCTCTGGCGACCTGCCATGGCGCAGGCTTGCAGCAGGCGGGTGAGATTCTTCTCCGGGCGCAATGCGCATACGGTGCCGACGACCGCAGGGTCGGCCGGCGACCTGGAAACGCTCCCTCCCGTCGGCTTGAAGCGGGTCACATCGATTCCATTGGGAATGAAGTGGACCTTGGCTCGCGGCATCCGCCAGATGTCGGCTGCGATCCGATCAAGCCCTTCCGAGGGTACGATGATCGTCGTGTGCCGGCCGCTCAGCACGATGCGCCGGAAAGTGACGCGCCGTGGCAGTTGCCCATGCGCCTCCTCCGGCCCGAATCCGTCTTCGATGTGAATGTGCCGGCAGATGGGCATCAGCCTATTGGCCAGAGCCCACTCGGTGGCGCCGAAATTATAGGTGACCAGCACGGATGGCGAGCAGGAGGCGATGGTGCGGCGAAACAACAATGTGTTGCGGATCGACTTCCGGCGCCCCGCCATCACGTCGACCGCGGTCCAGGGCACGTCGGCGCCGAGGAGGTGAGTGGCCGCGTAGTTGCTGTCCATCGCGACGATCAGATGCTCGTAGCGGTTCCTCAGCGCGTTGGCGATCTGCGCGAACCTCCGCTGTGGGCCTCCGACCCCGAAAGTGGAAAACACATGCAGAAGGCGCGTGGAAGACACCTGCGGCTCACCGTTCGAACGGTTTGATGGCACGCTCGATGAAGGCGCGGCGGTCCGCCTCTGGCTTCCAGCCGAGGAGTTCCTTCTCGATCGTCGTGTCGAACGGTGCGGACAGGCCGCGCGACTTGATGTCCCAGTAGGTTGGACGCACCGCATCACGCCGGCCCGCGGCGCGCTTCAGGGCCCACTTTCCGGCCTCGAGAAAGGCGAGTTTCCACGGAGCGTTGCCGTGGAAGCGGAGGGGGCGCCGCATAGCTCGGCCGAGCTCGGCGATGTACTCCCTCGCGGAGAGACGGACGTCGCCGATAAGATTCAGGGTTCTGCCGGAGAGGTTCGAGGCAGTCAGCGCCGCCACCGTTGCTGCCGCGACGTCGTCCGCCAATACGAAGGGCAGCGGATGACGCCCGTCGTCCCAACCAAGACAGTGCTGTTCGTTGTTGAAAAACCCAACTCCGGAGTGGAAGGGCAGCCCTCCGGCGCCGACGACGACACCCGGCCGTAGGACAACGACTTCCAGCGCGGTTCCCGCTGCTTTCTCGAACGTCGCCGCTTCCGCCAGTGCCTTCCCGCGCGCATAGACGGCCCGGAGCGCCAGACGCGGATCGATCGGTGTCGCGGCGGTGACCGGCGTGCCCGAATTCCCAAGGTGCAGTGCGGCAATGGTGCTGAGATGCACGAGCCGCCGGACGCCGAGTTCGACGCAACACTCGGCGACACGGGTTGCGGCCGCCTTGATGTTGGCGACGATCTCATCCTCGCTGCTGCCGCCCGCGCCTTGGGCCAGGTTGACCACGAGCTTGGCGGAGCCGATCCCGCGGCGAATGTCGAGAGGCTCGTGAACATCGCCACGGATGAGCGTGACGTTCGGCTGATGATACTCCGCCGGAAGGGAGCCGATGTTGCGCGCGAGGACCGAGACCTTGAGCCCACGTTCCGACAAGAGGCGCAGCAGGTGCCCACCGATGAATCCGGTTCCTCCCAGCAGGGCAACATCGGTGTCTCCGCGCTCTTCGCTGGCCGGCGCCACGCCACTGAGGGGCGCTTTCACCTCGGTCACTCTATCCGCCGCGGCGGCCATGCGTTCACACAGGCTGACTAGGTCCGCGCCGAAACGTCCATCGAGTTTCGGCGTTCCTGTCGGGTAGCCCTGGTGGAATGCGGCGATCGTGTTCTTCATGCTGAGAAAGAAGGGATCGCTGCGGCCGATGATCTTCACCAGGGAGCCGGCATAGCGGCACAGGCTCGCAAGCCCCTGACCCGCAGTCTGAGTCGCGACCGACAGGCCGCTGATCGCAGTGTCCGCGAAGTCGGGATAGCGACTGCGGGCCAGTATGACGGTTCGGTTGTTCAGGATATCCGCATCGATCACGCCGTCGGTTCCAACCACCTCGATGCGCCAGAACGGAAAATCACGGCCCACCGCGAACTGCAGATCGGCCCCTGCAGTGTGCCCCCGCAACTGCATCTGCCATATGGGACGGAACATCTTGCCATGACCGATGGAAACCTCCGGTCCGCTGGCGACGGAGAACTCCTTGACCGGGCCGATCAGATCCAGCACTTGGGAAAGAGGGTGGACCGCTTGCTCCAGGAGGATGTTTCCGGGCGTCGCGAACATCCAGTGACCGAACTGGCGTGCCACCATCTGGCGCAGCGGTACGTTGTACTGCACGTGAACATGTTCTACCGGCCCTATCCTCGGCAGTGCCCGCTTCAGTTGAAGGAACGCCGGATGGTGAACGAAATTCTGGTTCACGCCGAGGCGGCCGCCACCCTCGATGGCCGCAAGTGCCTCTGCATCCGAACTGCTGGCGGCCAGCGGCTTCTCCAGCAGAACGTCGATGCCTGCTTTGAGCAGAGGCTCGGCGATCGCTCGATGTAGTGGCGGGGGAACCGCAACATGAGCGGCGTCGACGCACTTGCTTGTGATGAGCGCCTCAACATCGGTGAAGACCGAAGCCACACGGTGTCTTTTGGCCAGCCGTTCCGCTGCCTCACGATTCTGGTCGACCACGGCGGCAAGCGTGACCTCAGGGATCGCGGCCAGGGCGTCTGCATGAACGGCGGAAATATAGCCGGCCCCGACTATGGCTACTCTTCGCATGCTTTCCATGGCTCCCGAAGGCCGCTGTGGTCCGAAGAACGGAACATGAGGTCGTTTGGTTAACGCTGGAATAATCGCGCGCCCGCATTTCGTCTACGATGGAGAGCATGGTCCATCGCATTGCATTCGCCCGCTTTCGGATGAAGATGATCCTCGATACCCCTTCCCCGAATCACGACGCTCGCACGCCGGGTGTGCCCATCGACATCCTCGTGCTGCACTATACCGGCATGCAGAGCGGGGCGGCGGCGATCGAGCGCCTTTGCGATGCCGCGGCTGAGGTTTCGGCCCACTACGTGATCGAGGAGGACGGTCGCATCCACCGCTTGGTCGCGGAGGACAGGCGCGCCTGGCACGCAGGCGTCGCGTGCTGGCGGAGAGAGACCGCGGTAAATGCCCGCTCCATCGGCATCGAACTGGTCAATCCCGGCCATGAATGGGGTTATCGGCCCTTTCCCGAGGCGCAGATGGCCGCCTTGGAGCAACTCGCGCGGGACATCATGGCCCGGCATCCCATTCCGGCCTACGGGGTCGTCGGACATTCCGACGTCGCGCCACTCAGGAAGCAGGACCCCGGTGAACTCTTCGATTGGGGGCGTCTTGCCCGCGCCGGCATCGGCCTCTGGCCGGACGCCGACTTCGTCGCGTCCGAACACGCCCCTGCGCTGATGGCGGGGATGCGGGGGCCGGCGGTGTTCGATCTGCAGGCCGCTCTGGATGCCATCGGATACGGCATCGAGGGTACCGGTCTGTTCGATCCGCTGACCGAGGCCGTCGTTACGGCCTTCCAGCGGCATTTCCGACCAGAGCGAGCCGATGGCGTATCCGATCCGCAGACCACCGGCCTGATCCACCACCTCGCCGAGCGCGTCCCTGCTTGACGGCCGACCGTGCCGGACCTTATCACCCGTGCGGGCCAGACGGCCGGATGACCGCGGGCGCCCGCGAGGGCGGTCGAGGAAAGTCCGGGCTCCACGGATGAACGGTGCCGGGTAACGCCCGGCGGGGGTGACCCCAGGGACAGTGCCACAGAAAACAAACCGCCGGTCGCGGCGACGCCGCCGGTAAGGGTGAAACGGTGCGGTAAGAGCGCACCGCGGTCCCGGCAACGGGAACGGCACGGCAAACCCCACCGGGAGCAAGACCAAGTAGGGGCGGC